>JAEEGL014173576.1_pt1 | contig 15490 bp, 15 predicted proteins | sample 9134231 | NCBI WGS metagenome assembly JAEEGL01 (sample SAMN16246548, study PRJNA631951) | gut metagenome | biome: gut microbiome; feature: rumen; material: fiber-attached | host: Bos | place: Iran: Karaj | collected 2018-10
ACATTTTAAATAACGTTTTTCAGTTTTGCTTTTCCAGACCTGCTCCTCTGACGGTGTCTGATAAAACAAGTGCGGCAGGCCATATTCATCAATAAAATTAATTGTATCAAAACCATTTTCCACAAACTCCGGACCCATTCCACTGAACAGGGCCTTTGAGTTTCTTTCACGATATGACTGCAGTTTTTCAGAAGCTTTCTGATATTCTCTCTGCTTTTGCGATGCGTATTTTTGCTTTTCCTTTAACTGTTCAATAAGCAAAAGGTCACTGTCTATGCTGTCATAAGAAATCTGTAGCTGGTCTCTTTTTTCTATAATTAACTGATATCTCTCCTCAGTTCGTTTTTTCAGGTTGCTGATTCTTTCTCTGATTTTTAGAGGCATTCTTGCGGCTTTTTTGGTCAGATTGTTTAAGGTCTCCAGGGCCTGCTCTGCTTTTGTAAGATTATTGTTACATTCTTCTATTCTTTGAGCCAGTTCTTCCTTAGCCAAAGAAAGGTCTGTAACATTGTAAGAAGCTTCCAGAGTGACCTTCAGATTTGCAATTTCTGCCGAAAGATTTTTCGAACACTGACGATACAATTCCCGGAGTTCTTCAATATTCGCGTCTGTTCCCACAAGGATTCTTTCATCGAGATTAGTGCTCCAGCCATAACCAAAGGAAGAAGTAATCTTACTATGCGAATTATAATTTCTTCTGATTTCGATCTGTGGCATTATCCCTATTGATAAGTCAGTTTCATTTTGTTCATAACAGCCTTCTGAAAGCCGGACAGGATCTCCATCGGTTTTGGAGTTTTCCATATTCTCCTTACCGTTCATCTGATTGATATTTTCATCCTTTGCTTTTTCCTTTTCTCTTGACTCAGCCTCTGCTTCAGTCAGTATTTTCTGGGCGGATTGCTCTGCCTTATTTTTCTCTTCATCAGGATTTTCTGCTCCATTTATTTTTTCATCTGACTTTTCTAGAGAAGTGATTTCAGCTTCGACTTCACTGGTTTCTTTCGTAACTTCCTTCTGAGCTTTTTCTTCTTCACTTTCGCCGGAACCACCGCCGGAGCCTCCACCTCCGCCGTTACCTTCTTCTTCATCGCCATCGGGGTTTTCTCCTTCAGGATCATCTGGCGGAGTCGGAGGTGTATCTGGATTTTCAGGCGGAGTCGGGGGTGTATCTGGATTTTCAGGCTCATCCGGACTTCCGCCACCGCCTCCTCCACCCTGACCATCTGGTTGCTGGCTCGGAGGTACTGTAGACGGGAAACCTCTTTCATTTTCATATGAAAAAATCTGTCCATGAAAAATCAAAAACAAAGACATTAATACAATAATTATTCTTTTAATTCTCATAATAAATCTCCTTTTTCCTAGTCAAAATTGGTATAAAATAATTTATCCAGCAGACTGCCGGAAGCTCCTGTCGCCGTTGGTACCCACCACTGGCTTTCCTTTATAAAAAGATTCTGATTTGCATTTGACGGATTTTTTTTGTAATCTGCTGAATGAATTCCGACTACAGTTCCTGCACTCGGTTTTTCTGTAAAATGAACTCCGATACTACCCCTGCTTCCATCAGCATAAAAAACACAATCCTGCAATTCTTTTTTAAGCTTTTCCGCTGCTCCGCTTACCTGGGCATTTCCTTTCTGAAAATACAAATCTGCAAATGAATTAATTTCGAGATACAAGTCGCAGGGATATTGCGAGTAACTGAAGCTTTTGCATTCGAGCAGCTCCTGAAAAACAGAAGTCTGGGAGCTGGAATCTGTAATTTCCTGAGCGAGAGTCATAGAAAAATACTCAAAGCTGTCCATAAGGGAATTAAGTTTTTCGTTAAGAAATATGCAGGTCTGTCCTGCAGAATTTTCAGCCATTTTTCTGGAAATATAATCTGGAGTGATATTTTCTTCATTAAAGGACTCAAGAAGATTTTTATAATTCCAGCCGCCGCTGGGAGTAATTCCCGGAGTTGCGACAGTATATTCAGCACAATTTTTAAGCTCGTAAAGATTTTCTATAACACCGCCAAAGCAGGTATCAAAACCGATTACACATAATCCCTGTCCCAGAACTGCCTGTCCCAGGTCATGCACACTCATATAACTTGAGCTTCTTTCATCAATTGTGACTGCCCGCCAGCCGTTTCCATGTCCCCAGATAATAAGTACATAGTATTCAGCCTTATAAGCTTCTTTCGAATATTCAATAAAGTTTTTTAAGACAAGGGAATTTGCCATATCAAGCTCAGTGTTCTGCGTGGCAGAAAGCCCTAGAGGCGGACAGTCCAGCCTTTTAGATTTCAAGGCAGCCCCACTTCCTTTATCTTGAATAACTTCAAAAAGTCTTGTATCGGTCCAGTTACCCTCAGTTTCATCGTAACCATCCGCACGGTCCAGAAGCACAAGCACATTTATGTTTTCATTTTTTCCGTTTTCAAGCTGCTTGAGATTATTTAATGCATAACCTTCAAGGTCATTATCTGCAGCCATATAAACCATAAGTGTGATTTTTTTATTTACCTCTTTCTCTTTCAAGGTTACCGGCTGGCTTTGATTAAGACAGCCGAAGAAAAGTGCAGACAACAACACTCCAATAATTAATCCGAAAACTAAAAATCTTTTCATATTTACCTCACTTAAAAGCAAAAAGCCCATAAGGATCTTCCCAGAGGCTTCCATCTTCATATTCAATTCTGGAAAGATATAGATAATCGATCAGAAGAGCTTCTGCTGGAATTGAATTCATATAGGAATCAAGACTCATACAAAAGCTGCAGTCCTGACCAGCCGAGATTGTTTTTTCAATAGAAGCTGAAATCTTATTCCGGCATTCATAAGCAGGCTCTCCATCTTTATCAAAAAGGAAAAATACAATATCAACCTTTTTTATTTCCCTTTGGCTTTTATTAAAAAGGAAAAAATTAACTCCACAAATTGAATAATCAGAAGCTCCCTCTTCCATGACAAACTCTCCGTTTATCACATAAGGAAGAGGATCCTGCGAAAAGGCCTGACAGCCGCTTGTAAGCAAAATGCAGAATGCAAAAATGTAACGCATAATTGTTTTCATTCGTAAACCTCCCTGTTATCAAGTTTTGATATATAGTCTTTGAAAAACTTTTCCTCAGGAGAGCCCGGCTCACAGCAAAGCTCCCCAAGAAGAGTAGCAGCCTCTTTTTTCTGATTAAGCCGCAGTAATTCTTCTGCACTTAATACTGCTGCCTTAAAGCCTTTTGTCTGAAGACAGATTATTTTTGTTCTGTCATCAAATCTGTATAAAGCTTCTTCAAGCCTGATGTAATTTGTTTTCTCACCACTCAGATAATATTGTCCGGACGAAAGTCCATAAAAAACAAAGAGACCGCTTTCGTTTGTAAGTACCGGAGAAATCACTGGTTTTGACCCCCAGGTTTTTACAGCAGCCGGCTTACACCTTACGATAAAGTCTTTAACCGGAGCATTATTCTCATCTATCACAAGTCCGCATAAATCACCTTTTCCTTCAAAAGAAGGTTTTGAAGCACAGGACGAAATTTGCAGGCAGATTAAAAACAAAAACCCGACCGCCATAAATAAAAGAAAAGTTTTTCTCATTTCACACTTACTCATTCTCATCTCACCACCTCCAGTTTTCCTTCTGAGTTTTTGTAAAAAACGACAGAGCTTTTATCTGATTTTTTTATTTCACCAAGCTTCTGCCAGGAAGCGCTTTCTTCCTTTTTCTGAATTGCAAGGGTTGTTTTTAGCGCCGGAATTTTTGTGTCATCTGTTTTATTATTTTGAATAAAAAGAGAAAGATTCTGTGCTATCAGCTTCAAATCAAAAGCAGCAGACAAAGGGATTTTTTCAAGAGTAATTCCAACGCTCATTTCATCTAATCCAGACTGTCTCACATTCACAGCCGTTACGGAAAAGTTATTTTTACTGATTAGCGCTGCAAGCTCTTCAAAAAGCTTTTCTTTTTCGCTAAAAGATTTACAAATAAATTCAATATGATAGGGAGAAGTATTTTCTTCTTTCAAAAGGCTTCCGTAATTCCTTAAGGTATTTCTCATGCTTTTGTAAAAATCTGAAAGATCAGAAAAGGAAATATTCTCCTGCTCTAAAGAAGCAGTCTGCATAAAAGGCCTTTCATAGAAGACAGTCATTTTAGGACAAGTATTTTCATAGACAAGACTTCCAAGAGAAAGTCCCTCTTCCGGAAAAAAGCTTTCCGGGAAAATTCCATACAAGTCCGCCTCCAGTCTTTGCGTAAAGCCGTCTGTCTTCCATTCAAAAAAAGAGATTTTTCCGTCAGAAGCAGAAAGAGTTTCAAAAAATGATATTTCCGGCGGACAAAACTTCACTTCTGCTTCCCCCGGAAAATCTGATATCTCCCTCCGGTCAGAAATCTCAGCCCCATCCCGAACAAAGCTTCTTTCAGCAGCTGCCGCAGCCAGAGCCCCACTGATAGAACCGGCTAAAGCAACCACTACACAGCCAAGAATTGCAGCTAAAGTAAATCTCCATTTTTTATCTACAAAAAAACGATGAAATTTTTTATCTTCTATATGGAAACCGCTTCCTGCAAACTGTCTTTTACTCTCATACTCCGCAAGCTTGAATTTATTGATTACAAAAACTTCTTCGCAAATTCCATCTTTTTTGATTCCATGAATTGAAGAATCATAAGCAAATTCATCGGAAAAACATGGATGCATTTTTTCGAGTTCAGAGCATAAAAACTGTTTTTTACGTTTTCCTGCCAGCGCCTTAAAAGGCAGAAGAATTTCATAGCTTTCAAAATCACGTTTTTTAATTACGTTATTATTTTCTCTTTCTCCCATATACTTCCCCACTTCCATAAGGGCCGCTCCATCTTCCACAATAAAGAGCACCCTCTTCCTCCAGACATTCCCATTCAATACTTTCAAGCTGCCATAAACTGCCACACCCTGCTTTCCAGCTATCAAAAGAAGAAAAACCTTTCCCCTGGCAGGTATTGCAAAAGCTTTCAGAAATAAAAATCAATGATTCTGACTTTTTTCTGATTTCCACAAGTCTGTCATCCAGCCTTAATAGCTGCGAATAAAGCTTAGTAAACGCAGACGAAAAAAGAGTAAGAATTACTGACAGACAAATAAGTTCAACAAATCTCATTTATCAAAAACTTCAGAAAAAGACTGTTCACCCGACTGTGCTTTCTGATTATTCATTTCAAGAGCAGAAAGCGCCTTAGAATATTTCTTTTCATACAACCTGATTTTTGAACGCTTTTCTGAAGCAAGACCTCCAAGCACAAGAGCCGCTGTTGTAAGACACACCCCCGCAGTTGCCGCAATAGTTTTATTTCCAAAATTATTTCCATGAGCAGATGTCATCCTCGCCTCCTTCTTTTCCGTCCGGTCCCGATGAGATAAGTACAAAGGGCAGGTTCGCAGGAACCTCTGACGGCATAGGGGAACTTTCAGCGCTGAGATACTTAAAATCGGTTCCCCACGGATCATGGCCGGGCTCACGGTCAAGGTATGGTCCGTCCCAGTTTTCTGGTAGCGGATAGAGAACTGGTTTTTCCCATAAAGCTTTAAGTCCCTGTTCTGTAGTCGGGAATCTGCCGCAGTCAAGGAAGTAGGTCTGCAAGGCACTACTGAATTGTTCAATCTGACTTCGTGCAGCAGTTTTTCTCGCGGCGGAAATAATCTTAGTTGCCGAGAATACACTTCCTGCTGTAAGGATTGCTCCGATTGCAATGACGGCCACAGTTTCGACATAGGTAAAGCCCTCTGCTTTTCCATCCAGGCATTTCTTTTTGAACTCATAACAAAACCTCCTGATTTTTTTGTTAATAGTTTTCTTCATATATCCTCCTCTCAGATCCACCCGATCCCGTTTATTACCGGCATAAAAAAAGTCATTAATAGAGCAAGAATAAAAGCTCCGGTTACAACAATAAAAAGCGGCTCTATAAGCGAGAGACAAATAGTCCTGCTTCTGTCCTTTTGTGATTTCAGATGAGCTGCCATTTTTCCGAATAAATTATTCTTACAGCCGCCTGCATCTGCATAATAAAAAGCTTCTCGAAGTCTTGAATCTGCAAGACCTTCATAACAATCTGCACACAAAAAAGCATTCTGTAAATCCATCCCATAAGAAAGCTTCAATCTTGCGTTTTCAAAAATTTTACCGATTCTGCTGGAAGGCCCCGCTATCTGAACTGCACAGCCGACAGCCTCAGAAAGTTCAATTCCATTACTCAAGAGAAAATCTACAGCCGTAAAAGCTTCAAAAAGCCTGTCTTCCGCCAGAGCCTTCGCAATAGAAAAATACAAAAGAAGGCATACAGAAATCAGTCCAAAAAGATATTTAATAAGAAGCGGCCATTCTGTGCTCTGGGTATAAAGACCAATAAAGACACTTGCCGCCACAGAAAGAAGAACTACAAAAAGCGGATAGATAAATGCTTCCGCCAGCTTTTTTCTGCAGTCCGCCTCCCGCTCAAGCTTTCCCTTCAGATAGGTAAGCGCCGTTTTCAAGTCACCGTTTTTCTCAGCAATATTGACGAAGGAAATATAAACCTCATCAAATAAAACTACACCACAGCTTTTCAGGGCATTAGAAAAAAGACTCCCCTGTTCAAGTGCCATATAAATTCTTGCTGCAGCCTTCTTCACATAATCATTTTTAGGCTTAGAACGCATAATCAAAAGACACTGACAAAGAGGCAGCTCCTGCTTAACAAATAGTTCATACAACGCTCTTGTGAATTCCAGCATTTTCACTCCTCCTTTTGTAAAGCGGAACAATTGGCTTTTTATGATTTTTATGCTGATTATCCCGACGCTTAGCTTTCTTCTCATAAGCTGCGACAGTCTTACTAAGTACCTCACCGTAATTCGTAAAATGCTCCATCAGTTTCTCCAGATCTTCACTGTTCTCAGCCTTAAGAGCCTTTTCCTTAAATCTGGTACCAGGAAGAGCCATATCAGCAATCAGCGTCAATTTTCCGTCAAGCAGGTTCAAACCCTGGCAGATTATCCCCCGCAGAACTTCACATAAAAGACTTCTTTCAACTCCAAGATTTTCAAGCCGTAAAACAGCCTCAGCCGCACTACCCGAATGCAGGGTTGCAAAAACCAGGTGACCTGTAAGGGAAGCCCTGAGGGCCGCAGCTGCACTCTGCTCATCACGAATTTCACCAATCATAATTACATCCGGATCCTGACGAAAAAGGTGATTCAAAGCATCTGCAAAACCATTACGGTCTTCAACCTTTACCTGACTGACTCCGGGAATTACATATTCCGGCGGATCTTCAAGACTTATAATCTTTAATGCTCCATAGGCAGACTTTTCAATTTCCACAAGAAGAGCAGCAACAGTAGTAGACTTTCCTGAGCCTGTAGGACCGCAGACAAGAAAGAGCCCGTTCGGCAAAGTAATCAGCCCCTCCTGACCGCAAAGCTTTTCCAGCTGTTCTCTGTTAAAGCCAAGCTCCCCAAGTGCAAGAGGAATTCTTGAAGTATCCAGAAGCCTCATTACCAGCGATTCCCCGACTTCGTAGTTTTCTCCAGACTGGCCACTACCAATAACAGACATAGTTGAAACCCTCAAAAAGAAAGGGTCTTTATTACCATAGACAAACTGACCGTCCTGACAGCGCCGGTTTTCAATTACATTCATACCAGCCAGAAGTTTTATTCTCTGAACCAGTTCCCCGCTCTTTTCACTCTGCAGCTCAAGAAGTTTTTCAAGCCTGCCGTTTATACGAAGACGGATACAGTTTTTTTCAATATGAATATCAGTTGCTTTCCGGAGGCGGGCCTCGTTTAAGATGCTGTCTAAAAGGAGTACTGCTGCCGCTTCCTTTCTATTCTGCTTTCCATCCTCTTCCTTTTTTCCGCCTTCAGTTACCAGATTTTTATTCTGATTGAAATCCGTGTCCGTAACTCTGTAGAGCTTTGAAACACATTTTCTAAGCTGAGAGCGGGTACCATTTACAAATTCAATTTTGACAAGACGCTGAAACTCTTCGGGGCAATCTTTTAACTGCCGGACAAGGGCAACATGATTTTCAAAGGCTCTGATAAGTCTTCCACATAAAACTTCATCCTTTTTGTTCTCAACAAGGAAACGGATACTTGCTCCATTTTGTTCCAGAACAGCCGCCCCGTTATAAAGACAGTAAGCAGGCGTAAGATTAAAATCGTATCTTTTTTGCATCAATATTCTCCTTCAGTTTGCTTTTGTGAATCTGATAAAGCCGCCATAAGAAGCTTCTCCGCCCATTCCAGGTCACAGTCTTCTGCAGGAGGAGCCTGGCCTGTAATATGCGGCACTAGATAAATCACCATCTGCATACTCTCCTGAGTTTTATTTTTGTTCTTAAAAAGATTTCCGATAATCGGAAGCTTTGAAATCCAGGGACTTCTCTTTTCCTGACCGCTTTCCGCAGTCTGAATAAGTCCGCTCAAAACTACTGGCTCCCCGCTTTTCCCGCAAACCTCCGTGGTCACAAGCTTTTCCGAAGTCGGCGGCGGATTTCCCGTCGCCCCCGATGAGTCATTTCCACGGCGGGAAACAGACGCAGTTACCTTACTCGTTATCATTCCGTCCCCGCTTACCCAGCCAAGGACATCAAGCTTAATACCCGAAGCAATCTCCCGCGTAACACCAGAGTAAATAGGCTTACCACTTTCCGGATCTACATTGTTATCACGGTAACGGTAAGTATTCGTATTTTGAAAATGAATTTCCCGGCCGGAAACCCCGTGCAGAGTTGTATCAGCGTAAACCCGGGTCCGGTTCTCCTCGATGGAAGCCTGCAATTCCGAAGCAAAAGTTAAACCAAAGGAAGTCACAACATTTAAGTTAAAGCCCATTACAGAACCGAGCACCGCAGAAACCCCGTTCCTGTCACCTGCCGCCAGCCGCTTTGCGCCAAAGCTTGAAGCCCAGTTATTTTCCACTGACTCGTCATACTGCAGAATCAAAAGATCATAGCTCAGCCTTACTGCAGGCTTGTCGCAGACCTCAAGCTGTTCACACAAAGCTCTCCAGGCTTCTTCCGTTCCCTTAAAATAAATTCGCGATGAATCATCTGCTACAAAAAGTGCTGCCCGGTCAACCGAAGGAGGCAGATGCTCCAGGAACTCCGACGGCTTTAAATACTTAAGATTCACAACATAAGTTGAAACTCTGATATCCGCCTGTGCCAGCAGCTCTTCGATAGCATCTGCCTCTGGCTGACTCGCATAACACAAAAAAGAATATTCATCGGGAAGCGTAATAGTTTCCAGCTTCCCCACTCTCTTAAAAACAAAGGTTAAAAAATCCTGAGACTTAGTAAAACGTAAAGTGAATCTGCGCCAGCTTCGTTTTCCGCTAACAAGCTCCTCACGGACAGATGGACTTGTAAAGATGTAGTAAATGCCTTTTTCAACATTAAAGCTGCAGCCACATTGAGCGCAAAGAATACCCAGAACATCTTCAAAATCCGAACCGACGAAAAAAGACCTCTGAATAGTACAATCCGCATCAATAAGCAGGCAGTAATTATTTTTTGGAGAATAATGTGCAAACATTTTTTCAACAACAAGAGAAAACCTGCAATTTTCAACATCCACAGAAAGTGCGCCGCTATCACCGTTTTCATCACGGCCATCCTCAAGAACTTCAATGTTGACCACTCCGGAAAGAGCCTCACTTCGCGACACACCACTGTCCCGAACCTCAGATCTTTTCACAAAATGATATCCTGCATCATCCCGCTCAACGCCGTAAAGCCCAAAACGCTTCGCAAGACAATCCATCAGAAGATCCTCTCCTAGACCTCTGAAACACACCGAAATCCTCTGCGCCGGTAAAGTCTCAAAAGTTACGACTTTATCCATCACCTTCGACAGCTTTTCAATAATCTGAACCGGCAGCAAATCATAAGCCTCCACAGAAAAACTTCCGTTCTCCACGTCGACCCGAATTCTGCTCACAGTCCATACATCGCTGTCCCGTTTAACAAACAGTCTGTTAGTTTTCAGAAAGGCCTCAAAAGCACGATCAAAGTCCCCGCCTGCAAATTTCAAATCACCCTTACCACTGACAGTGTCATCAGGCACAATCGAAATCCCAGTGTCCACCGACACCGCAAACAAGATGTCCTTAATCTCACAATCCGCAAAATCCCAGCTGAAGGCCGCCCCCTGCGCAACCACAAAATGACAGAAAAACAGCGCGACTCCGAAACTCAGCAGACCCTTTTTCATCCGCATCCCAAATCCTACAAACGCCCGTCTCAAGATCTTTAACCTCCACACATAAATTAGAAATGAAATGATTTTTTTGACATAAATTTCAAAAAAAAGTTTAAAAAAAGTGAAAAAAAATACAAAATTCTGAGTTTTTTTTGCAAAAACGGCTCATATCAACAAACAAGAATGAAATTGCGGGTCCCAGCGACGGGTAAAAAGGGAATAGGAATCCCCCCAGGTGCCCCGCTAAAAAAATCTCGCTTCGCTCAATTTTTTTGCGACCCGGGGCCCCCCTTTCCCTTTTTCCCCTGCGTCCCACAATTTCATTCTTGTTTGTTGCAATCAGTTAATTCTAAGAATTCATTTTTTTGTTCTTTTTTCTTCAAAGAGCGCGGAGATTGTGATGTTTGAACGCGGAGTGGGAAAGCATACAGGGCTGTCTCGAGGGGTTTTGGCGCTTAGCCATGGAAAAAAATCCGAGGATTTTTCGAAGAAAAACCGCAGGATTTTTATCAAGAAAAACCAGCTCGTCAACAGCCCTGTATGCTTTCCAACGGGAGCGTTCAAACATCACATTCACCGAAATCTGCCGTCGCTGGGACCCGCAATTTTGAGATTCATTTTTTTTAGCCGGAATTTATAAATATTGAACTCTTTTTCAGAATTCAGTAAAATTAAATAATCAGTTTGATATTTATTAATTTTTTTTCAGGAGGCAGCAGTATGGACGGAAGCTCCCATTATCCCATACGTTTTCTAATCAATAAAAAAAGCCTCCTGACTATTCACGCTTAATTATTTTTCACGCACAGTCATAGAGGCCTCAAAAGTATGAGAGGTTAATTATGATTACATATTGGCAGCAGATAGACGGCCAGTTTTCTAAGACCAAGAAAGAAGAAATAAACACAAAGCTTCCGCTCTGGGTAGACGCACGCAATGTTACCCGCGATGAAACTACTTTTCTGCAGGAAGAGTATCAGATTGAGCAGGACCATATTCTGGATATTCTGGACCCGGATGAGCTTTCGCGAATTGAAGACGGTGATTCGGGCTATATCCTTACAATTGTCCGCGTTCCTTTTTATGACCCTTCGGCTGAAACTCCTTACTTTACAGGACCAGTCGGAATTATCATTAAGGGAAAAACCATCATCACCATCTGCTGGACAGACTGCGAGGTGCTTAAGGACTTTGGTTCTAACCGGGTTCGCAATGTACGCCTGAACGACTTCCCTTCTTTCATCGTGCACATCATAAACCGCGCCAACTTAAACTTCCTTCGTTACCTTAAGGAAATCACCCGCCGTTCTACAAGCATTCAGAACGAGATGAGACTGGAAATTGAAAACAAGGAAATTATCCTCATGCTGGGACTCGAAAAATCTCTTGTTTACTTTACAACTTCCCTCAAGTCTAATTCGCTTTTGCTGATGAAGATGAAGAGTACCCGTCTTATTAAGTTTGATGAAGATGACCTTGATTTTGTTGAAGGCGTTACAATTGATAACCGCCAGGCTATTGAAATGGCCGACACATACGCAAACATTCTCTTTGGCGTAATGGATGCCTACTCTTCTGTCATTTCCAACAACCTGAACGTTGTAATGAAAAAGCTTGCAATCATCAACCTGGTAATGATGGCACCTACTTTTGTAACAAGCTTCTTTGGTATGAACTTTAAGCTGCCGTTTGATGACTTGCCGGGTTATGTTCCGGTTCTCATTGCAACGATAATCTGTCTTGTTTCGGTATTCCTCTGCAGCTGGATGCTGAACTTTAACCGCGAGACTGTAGGCGCAATCCGCAAGGCAAAAAAAATGAACCGTAAGCAGCAGCGCACGGTCCGCGCAGAGACAAAGAAATTACATAAACTGGAAAAGAAACTTAAGTAATTAGCGTACGCTGCAGCAGATTCTGAAGCCCATATAGTTATAGCACTCGTTAGGGTCGTAGCTGTAGCGGTCGCCGGCGTAGAGGAACATTGTGTACTCTGACCAGCTGCCACCGCGGCTCACACGCTCAAAGCCAACCTTTGGACCATGCTGATTTTCTGCTGTATAGTCTTCGAACCAGTCCCAGCAGAATTCAATAACATTTCCGCTCATATCATAAAGACCGGCTGCATTTGCGTTACCGCTTGCAGGGTAAGTCTGTTCACCAGGTTCAAAAGGAAGACCTGCAGTTCCTACATTATGAGAGCCGTCTGAGTTTTCACAGGTCCAGGCATATAAAAGCCCTTCCTCTGCTTCTTCAGAAACCTGACCACTTACAAGGTCGCCGCGCTGAAAGCCCACACGAGTTTTTCTTGCTGCATACTCCCATTCTGCCTCAGTTGGCAGGCGGAAGCCGTTACACTCCCAGTCGCAGTCGCATAAATCACAGGCCGCAGTATCGGCAGAATCGCGGATAACCTCGCCGTTGTATGTGTAGCAAGGCCTTCTCCCGCGCAGCTCACTCAAAGCATTACACCAGACAACCGCATCATACCAGTTAATCATAGTAACCGGCTGCGCATAATTTTCGTCCGTAGGTGCAGCTCCCCGTTTTCCGTTAGAGCCGCCCTGTCCCGGATTTGCAAAATTGTAGCCGATTTTTTCAGCCTTAATGCGCACCGAATGCCAGAGAGTATAGGTTGTTTCGAATTTATTTATAGAAAAAGGAGCGAGGTCCCGCTCGGCAGTATAGGCCTGAGTATCCTCGCCAATTGTATATTTAAGATTATTTCTGAAGGTAACAAGGCTGATGTGTGAAAAAGAAGAAGACTGTGCAAAGCCGCCTGCCATCATCAATAATGAGGATAAAACAAAAATCGCTTTTTTACAGTTCTTTCTCACTCTCGCCTCCTTGGATTGCCACGTCGCCTGACGGCTCTTTGCAATGACTTACAATTTACACAATTCTGTGTTCTTTACCTTCCAGCCGTCGCCGTCTTTTTCAAGATCCAGCCAGGCATAAGTTTTTGCCTCGCCAAGGCTGCCAGGGTTTATCACTACAGTGTCACCGATTTTTTCAATATTGGTACCTTCGTGAATATGTCCGCAAACTACAGCAAGAGGCTTGTTCTCTTTAATGAAGTCTGTAAACTTCTGGCTGCCAGCATGATGCTCGCCGTCAAAAGAGTCAATCTTTTCTCCAACAGGTGGATTGTGGCTTACAAGAATCAGGCTTTTCCACAAGCTTGAGTCTCCGCTCTGCTCTACACTGTTTTTTACAATATCAAAATCGGCCAGGCACTCATCCTCAGTTCTTTCAAATTCTGTTTTACCTGTAAAGAAGGTTCCGCCGCCGCTTCCTGCAAAAGCAAGGCCTTCGTGGAATACCAGAGCCTTTTCTACGCTGATGTCGGCATCTTCCAGATCTTCAAGAAAATCTTCGTTATCGCAGTTTCCAAGAACGGCAAAAATTGAGTCGTGTTTTTTACACAGGCGCTCAAGAGCTTCTTTACCAGTTTCAGGCTTAAAACATTCTGCAAAGTCACCGCCAAAAACTACGGCATCTGCCTGCTTGAAAATCTCGTCCATTTTATCCAGCACATCGTTGTGTGCGTGTAAGTCACTTATAACTAACAGTTTCATAATATCTCCTATGAAGGGGAAGGCCTTGCTTGAAACACGGCTCGTATCGAGCCGTGTGCACGATACCCCTCGCTCACACTTCGTTGTTCGCTACCCCTTCTCCTAAGGGGCTAGCCCCTTAAAATCCCCTCGACAGCCTTTTTCAACTCAGCCATCTGCTCCGGTGTTCCAATTGTGATTCTCACAAAATCTTCAATTCCCGGTGTATTAAAATGTCTTATCAAAAGCCCCTGAGCCTTTACCTTCTGATACAATTCATCCCCAGCAATAGATGGATGTCTTGCAAACAAAAAGTTTGTCTGGCTCTTCAATACATAAAACCCTTTATCGCGCAAAAAGTTATAAACATCATCTCGGGTTTCTGCAACCTTACGGGAAGTCTCCACATAATAAGCCACATCGCCGCAGGCTGCAGTTCCGCTCACCTGGGCAACAGCATCAAGCGGAAAGTGATTTACGCTGTTCTTTACTGTTGTTACGATATTTACCAGTTCCGGATTTGCAACAATATAACCAAGTCTCTGGCCCGCGCCGCAAAGGCTCTTTGAGAAGGTTCTTACAATCACAAGATTCTTAAACTCAGCAAGAAGAGGAATGCAAGATTCGCCGCCAAAATCAACATAAGCTTCGTCCACAATAAAAATCTCGTCCGGCGAAGCCTTTTTAATCATCTGGCGCACCTGTTCACGGGTAAGGCCAAGTGAAGTTGGTGCATTAGGATTTGCAAAAATGATTCCGCCCCCGTTGCGACTGGCACGAGCAAGCATTTCGTCCACATCCAAAGACCAGTCTTCTTTCAAAGGAACCTGATCCATTGGAATATTATAATAGCCCGCATATACCGGATAAAAGCTGTAGGTAAACTGAGGCATTACAAATTTCTTTGAAGAATCAAAAAAGGCATAGAAAACAAAAGACAAAACCTCGTCGCTTCCGTTGCCGGTGTAAATCATTTCCGGAGTAACTGTGAATGGGATTTTATCTTCAGGGGCAGGCTGAACATTGCCGCCCTCAACCTTAGCACGGCAGAGAACTCCGCCGCACTTGTTGAGCATATCTGCAATTGCTGCATGAAGCTCGAGGGAATCCGGATCCGGGTAAAGGCCCAGTTTTTCCGGATTATTCTGAACAAAATCCATAACCGCCTTCTGCACTGCAGGGCTAGGAGGATATGGATTTTCGTTGGCATTGAGCTTTATATAGACACGGTCCTTTGGCTGCTCGCCAGGAACGTAAGGATTAAGCTGTTTAACACGATTTGAAATTAACATATAGTTATTTTAACCTTTAATCGGCAATATTTCAACTCGCGCCCTGCTTTAATAATTACGGCTTATTTTATATTTATTTCGCCGACGTTGGTGTCTACGCTGATTTTCTTGCCGGCGGTGCCGCGGGTGTTGTATGAGCGCTTATATGAATGACCATCTACAGATATTTCTCCGACATCTGTCGAAAGTTTCATGTCGTAATCATTAATATCAGCTACAGGATCAACCGAAATCTCTCCTACATTGTTGCTGCAGATGAAATCATTAAAATCAACATTGCGAATTGTAACCTCGCCTACATTAAGGTTCAAATCAATCTTTTCTGCATTAAAATCTCTGAGCCTTACATCACCAACATTAGAAGACACATTAAGAGAACCGAGACTAGTTCCAGAGGGAATGGTAAGCAGTACCCTGCAGGT
>JAEEGL015578877.1_pt1 | contig 15490 bp, 12 predicted proteins | sample 9134231 | NCBI WGS metagenome assembly JAEEGL01 (sample SAMN16246548, study PRJNA631951) | gut metagenome | biome: gut microbiome; feature: rumen; material: fiber-attached | host: Bos | place: Iran: Karaj | collected 2018-10
GCAGCGTGTCATTAAACCTATGGAAGATCTTTACAGAAGTGTTTATCACGGTGAAGAAGAGTACATTCCTAAAATTCAGGCTGACCTGACCCATATTCAGGAGCAGGTTCTTGAGCAGAACAGAAAAAACAGAGAGCTGCTTAAGAGCAACATTGTAATGATAAGAAACAAGCTTGCGCAGATGAAAAATCCGTATTCGGGTAACCAGAGCATTTACGCAACCCAAATGAATACAGCAACCCTTGTGGACATAATGCAGTAACAAAAAAAGCCGGACAGCATAAGCTTCCGGCTCTTTTTTTATGAGTTTCCGCATCAAATACGGAAACGACACTTCCTAAATTCCGAACAAATCGGCATATTCCTTTAATGCACCGTCTATGTTCTTTGCAAGAACTTTTTTGGTAAGAACCTTACCCAGCTGAACACCTTCCTGATCAAAGCTGTTCAAATTCCATACAAAGCCCTGGAACATAATTCTGTTTTCATAGTGTGCAAGCAAAGCACCGAGTGTTTTGGGCGTAAGTGATTTGCCGTATATGAGGCTTGAAGGTCTGCCGCCCGGGAAGTTTTTGTTAGGGTTTTCGTCCGATTTGCCGCATGCAAAAGCAACAATCTGTGCCGAAAGGTTTGCGCAGAGTTTTTTCTGGCTGGTAGAACCATCAACAACAATATCTTCGCCGCTCTGGCTGTCTGAAAAACCAATGAACTGCAACGGAATAATATCAGTGCCCTGATGCAGCAGCTGGTAAAAGGAATGCTGACCGTTTGTGCCGGGCTCACCGAAAATTACCGGACCTGTTTTGTATGCGACTGGTTTTCCAAAGCGGTTTACCTGCTTACCGTTTGATTCCATGTCCGCCTGCTGCAAGTGAGCAGGGAATCTGCTCAAAGCCTGGCTGTACGGAAGAATAGCTGTTGCAGGATAATCCTGTGCATTCCTTTCATAAACACCGATTAAGGCATCCAAAAGCGCAGGGTTTTTCTTTATATCCGCCTGTGTTGAAAGCTTGTCAGTTTCAGCAGCACCGTCCAAGAATTCCGCAAAAACGCCAGGCTCGAAAGCAAGCGACATTACAGCGCCGCCAACAGCTGAGGTTGATGAAAAGCGTCCGCCGATAAAGTTGTCAATATAGAATGAGGCAAGATAGCCGGGATTGTTTGCAAGCGGGCTTGATTCGCTTGTTACGGCAATCATGTGCTTTGAAGGGTCAAGATTTGCCTTTTTGAGAAAATCCTTTACAAACAGTTCGTTTGCAAGCGTTTCCTGCGTTGTACCGCTTTTTGAAACAAGGATAAAAAGTGTTGTTTCAAGGTTTACTGAGTTTACAACGGCGCAAGCATCGTCGGGGTCAACGTTTGAAATAAACTTGGCGCACATTTTGAGCTTGCCGTTCTTTTTTGCCCAGCCTTCAAGCGCAAGGTACATTGCGCGCGGACCAAGGTCAGAACCTCCGATACCAATCTGAACAACAGTGTCAAACTTTTGTCCCTTTTCATTGGTTATTTTGCCCGAATGAACTTTGTCGGCAAAATCGGCGATTTTTTTCTGCTGTTCAACATAAAACTGGCGCAGGTTTTTGCCTTCAAAAACTACGTCTTTTCCAAGCTGTCCGCGCAAAAGATGGTGAAGAACCTTACGGTTTTCTCCGGTGTTTATTACTTCGCCCTCATAAAGAGCCTTGAATTTTTCAGTAAGTTCAGCCTCATCAGCAAGCTGCTGAAGAACAGTAAGAATCTGCTCGTTCACTTCTTTTGCCGCATAATTATACACAAGACCGGCAGCCATTTTGCCCTGATAAGTCTTTACACGTTCCGCGGAAAGAACTTCACTAATCTTTACCTGTCCTTTGAGTGAAAGCATTTTTTTATACGCATCGAGCGTATCCGTGTTATTCCAATTCAGCATATATTTTCCCCCTATATATACGAGTTATATATCAAGTTCAGGAATTTTAAGTTTGAGTGTATCCAAAAAGTCTTCACCGCTTACGCCTTCGCGCAGACAGCAAAAAACGCAGTTATCACGTCCGGTTATTGTTCCGAGAACTTCGTCAAACGCAAGTGTATCCACTGCAAGCGAAACTGCATCAGCATGTCCTGAATAAGTTTTTATAACTACCATATTACCGGAATACTCGATGGAAACATAACCGCGCAAAAAGTCCTGAACAACGGACTGTTCGGATTCCTGGCGTTCGTCTTCGCCCGGCAGTGTATAAACGTAGCCGTTGTGGCCGTCAGAGATTTTTCCCACTTTTAGAAGCTTTAAGTCACGCGAAAGGGTTGCCTGTGTTACCACAAAGTTTTCTTTCTGGAGATAACCCAAAAGTTCTTCCTGAGATTCGATTCTATATGTTTTGATGAGTTTTCGAATTACTTTAAGACGGGAAAGTCGCTCTTTCACAGGATTCCTCTTTTCTTATGCAAACAGAAACGCATATTTATTGCATAAATATGCAAAAAATATGAAAGCTTGTCAAGCCGAAAGAAGACAATGCATAAATCAGAATAAAATCTTGCAATTTTTTTTATTTTTTTTTCAAAAAACGACAAAAATTAAATTTTAAATCTATAGATATAGTGTACGCGTATTAAAAAATGTTTCCAGTTTTTGGAAACACAAAAAACACTATGCTCCGCGGCATAAAACCGCGGAAAAGAAGGGAAAAATGAATAATCTTAATGTAATGATTCTTGAAGGAAATTGCGTAAGAGAACCGGAACTACGGGAAACACCCAAGGGAACTCCTGTATGTAATCTTTCTGTTGCCACAGACCGCTACTACAAAATCGGTGAAAACTTTGAAAAAGAAGTTTCTTATTTTGATGTTGAAGTTTGGGGGAAAATGGCAATCGTTGCCTCGCAGAACTGCCCTAAAGGCAGAGGTGTGCGGGTAAGCGGCAGATTAAAGCAGGGACGCTGGACTGGAACAGACGGCAGCAAGCACTCAAAGATTACTATTGTAGCCGACAAGATGGAACTTAAACCGCTTTTTAACAAAAGTGGCGAAAAAATAAAAAAACAACTGGTAGTCGATGGAGAAGCCGAAGATACACCTGTGTTTTAATAAGTTGATTGTTTAAAATAAAAAAAGGGCTGCACTTTTGCAGTCCTTTTTTTGTAAAACCAAGTATTAGTAAGAACCTTTTGAGTCCTTTGATTTTCTGGTTTTCTTCATCAACTTGCGCTGAATTGTCTTATTCTTGCGGTTTTGAATCGTTGAAGGTTTTTCGTAAAATTCGCGCTTTTTGTATTCGCGGATAATGCCTTCCTTTTCAACCATTCTCTTAAAGCGTTTAATTGCTTTCTCGAGGTTTTCGGAATCGTCAACTATAATACGAGCCATTCTTTGTAATCACCTCCTTTCGTTTTACCGTAAGCGTTCTAAAACACTACAAAATATCAGCAAAAATGTCAATATTTACGTGCCACATCCGCACAGGCAACAACATCCACGCCTGTTCCAAGAATATCGCGGACGATTATCTGCCCGGTTTCAACCGGTGCCTCACACTTTGCCCTTTTTATCACTTCCATGCACGGCATCAACATTCTGACAGGAACTTCACCCAGTGTTTTTACAGGGACAAGCTTAAGATCGCCGCCTGTTACCGCAATCGTAGTTGTAAGCGTACGCGCAGGATTCTGTATCTCTTTTCCCGCATACACAGGACCGCGCGGGCAGCCGTTACCCGCAACGGAAACAACTTTTTTTGCGCCGTTTTCTTCCTCAATCGTAACTTCCATTGAGCAGCCCATAGGACAAATAATGCACGTCATATTTTCTTTTAAAATCATCAGTCAATATCCTCCTCAGGAATCTCTATGGAAACGGTAATCTCTGATGTAAGCTTGGCAACCTGTTCCGGCGCGAGTTCAAACACCTGCATTTCGCCGGGACGGACAATCCGTTTTTTTACGGACTTAATTATGCTGTTGTTGCTGTATGCGGTTATCTGCACAGTGCGGTAAACATCGGTCGAACGGAACATGATTGAAACAGGGCTGTCCGTTTTGTCCGAATCTATGTACTGTGGCACTGTATAGCGCACGCGGTTGCCGGGGCGGACAATCACGCGTTTGGGCTGTTTTACAACCTTTCCCTGTACATATTCCGCAGCGCTGTTTCCGGCACGGATGCTTTCCGCCGTAACAAAATCAACAAGGTCGTGAACATGAACCGTGTTGCCGCATGCAAAGATTCCTTCAACGGAAGTCTGCATTTTTTCGTTTACAACAGGACCAGACGTTATTGAATCAATAAAAACGCCGCAGTCTGTGGCAATCTCGTTTTCAGGGATAAGCCCGACTGAAAGAATGAGCATATCACATTCCACAAACTCTTCAGTGCCGGGTATGGGCTTGCGCTTTTTGTCGACGGCTGAAACAGTAACACCTTCAAGACGTTGTCTGCCGTGAATGTTTGTTATTGTATGCGAAAATTTGAGCGGAATATTAAAGTTTTCAACACACTGAACTATGTTGCGCGTCAAGCCTGAAGAAAACGGCATAAGTTCGCATATCTGCTTTACTTCAACACCTTCAAGCGTAAGGCGGCGCGCCATAATAAGCCCTATGTCGCCGGAACCGAGGATTACGGCTTTTTTGCCCGGAAGGTAACCGTCTATGTTTACAAAACGCTGAACTGCGCCGGCGGTAAAGATTCCGGCGGGTCTTGTACCGGGAATAACGAGGGCGCCGCGCGTTCTCTCACGGCAGCCTGTAGCAAGAATAACAGCTTTTGCTTCTATATCCATCAAGCCGTCTTTTGTGTTTATAGCACTTACATGCTTTTTGCCGGCAGAAGCAATATCCAGAACCATTGTATCGGTTTTGTACTCAATGCCAAGTTCCTGTACTTCCTTTACAAAACGCCCCGCATATTCAGGACCGGTAAGTTCTTCGCCAAAGTGATGAAGACCAAATCCGTTGTGAATACACTGCAAAAGGATTCCGCCAAGACGCGTATCCCGTTCAAGAATAAGAATACGGTCAACGCCTTTCTTTTTTGCGGCAACCGCCGCGGCAAGTCCGGCAGGGCCACCGCCCAAAACAACTATATCGTAAACAAAATCACTCATCAGTTCTCCCTCGTTTTGTCGCAAAGAATATAGGAATAGCCGCCGTTTTTGGTTACTGCCGTCATTGGTATGCCAAGCTCACGACTGATAATCTCGGTTATCCGCGGCGAGCAGAAACCGCCCTGACAGCGTCCCATGCCGGAACGGGTTCTTCGTTTTACGCCGTCAAGATCCGTAGCACCGATAACGGAATGAGTTGCCGCCACAATTTCAGCCTCGGTTATCATTTCGCACCGGCATATAATTCTGCCGTAAAGAGGATTTTCTTCTATTAAATGGTACTTGTCTTCGGCGGAAGCGGTAGAAAACTTTTTTATTCCCTTGCGAACAGGAACAAAGTCACGGTTTTCTTTCATCTCAAGTCCGGCTTTTTTAAGGAGTCCGCACATATAAACCGCAATTGCAGGTGCGGCAGTAAGTCCGGGAGAAGCAATTCCTGCAGCCTGAAAAAGATTTTTTACTTTAGCATCCTGCTCAACAATAAAATCGCCTATTCGTTCAGTAACAGCACCGTTTTCATCTTTGTTGAACGCAATCGCCCTGTTGCCGCAGAACGAATTGATGATGTTACGGACAGGGATTCCGGATATAGTTTTGCTGCCTTTTTCAAGAATAAGCGCCTGCCCTTCCCTGGTTGTGGCGGTGTCTTCACGGGAAGAATTGTCGCCGGCGGAAGGACCGATAAGAATGTTTCCGTCAACGGTAGGAGTAACAAGAACGCCCTTGCCCGCTGCCGAGGGAGTTTGAAACAGAACGTGATTCGCAAGGTTGCGGCAGTTGCTGTCCAACAGGCAGTATTCGCCGCTTTTCGGCTTAATCGCAAACGAACGTCCGCCCGCCATCGCGCTTACTCTGTCGGAATAAAGACCCGCGGCGTTCACAAGATAGCGGCACTGTATAAGGCCTTTACCTGTGTTGAGCAAAAACAAACTGTCTTTTTGTTCTATTGAATGTACTTCGGCCTGCAAAAATAGCTTTACACCGTTCTGAACGGCGTTCTCAGCTATTGCCCAGGTTGCCTGATACGGACTTATGATTCCGGCTGTCGGCGCATACAAAGCGCCAAGCGCGTCTTCGCCGATTTGCGGTTCAAACTTTCTGAGCTCGTCCTGACTAAGAATCCGCAAGTCAGGCACACCGTTCTTTTTGCCGCGCTCATACAGCTTTTGAACGTGCTGCATGTCTTCTTCCGAAAAACCGACGACAAGCGAACCAACACGTTTGTAATCAAAATGGAGTTCCTGCGACAGTTTTTCAAACATGGCGCAGCCTTCAACGTTGAACTTTGCCATGAGTGTTCCGGGCTCAGGGTCGTAGCCCGCATGTATAATGCCCGAATTTGCCTTTGATGTTCCGCACGAAACGTCGTTTTCTTTTTCAATCAGGCAAATCTTAATATCATAACGGGAAAGTTCCCTTGCAATAGAAGAGCCGACAATTCCTGCTCCTACAACGGCAACATCGTATATCACTACTCACCTCTTTCTGCTTCTATCCATCCGCGGGAACGTTCAACCGCACGCATCCAGCCGGCATAAAGACTGTTTTTCTTTTCTGCTTCCATTTGCGGTTCAAAGCATCTGTCGGTTTGTCGTATTTTTAGTATTTCGTTTTTGTCTTTCCAAAAGCCGGTTGCAAGCCCCGCCAAAAATGCGGCACCGAGTGCCGTTGTTTCTACGTTTTGCGGGCGGACAACCTTAACACCAAGAATATCAGCCTGGAACTGCATCATTACGTTACTTACGCTCGCTCCGCCGTCAACTTGCAAGGATGCAAGCGGAATACCCGATTCTTTTACCATACAGTCAAGCACGTCCTTTACCTGAAACGCGATTGCTTCAAGTGCAGCACGGCAGATATGTTCCCGTTTTACACCGCGGGTGAGTCCTGTTATTGTACCGCGCGCATACATATCCCAGTATGGTGCGCCGAGTCCTACAAAGGCGGGAACAAGGAACGCACCGTTGGCGTCGGGCACGGATTCCGCAAGAATATCTATCTCATGCGCGGTTTTTATCATTCCAAGTTCATCACGAAGCCATTTTATAATGGCACCGCCCATAAAAACACTGCCCTCAAGTGCATAATCAACGTTTCCGTCCATACCGAGCGCAATTGTAGTAAGAAGGTTTTTGGAATCAATCGGCTTGTTTCCCGTGTTCATCAAAAGAAAGCAGCCTGTTCCGTATGTGTTCTTTGCTTCGCCACGATTAAAGCAACCCTGTCCGAACAGTGCCGACTGCTGGTCACCGACGGCGGACGCGAGCGGCACGGAAAAACCGCAGACTGCTTCGTCCGTATTGCAGTATACTTCGCTGGAATTATGAACTTCAGGCAGCATACAGCGCGGAATGTCAAAAAGCTTGAGCAAATCCGCATCCCATTCTTTTGTATAAATATTAAAAAGCATGGTTCTTGAAGCATTAGTCATATCGGTAACAAAGGTTTTGCCGCCGCTCAACTTCCAAATAAGCCATGTATCAATAGTACCGGAAAGTATTTCGCCTTTTTTTGCGCGCTCACGCAAACCGGGCACTTCGTCCAGAATCCACTTTATCTTTGTTCCCGAAAAATACGCGTCCAAAATGAGTCCGGTTTTTTTGCGTATCTGCTCATCAAGTCCTTTAGCCTTAAGTTCATCACACAAAGCCGCCGTGCGCCTGCACTGCCACACAACCGCCTTGTAAACAGGAATACCGGTAGCCTTGTCCCAAAGAACAACGGTCTCGCGCTGGTTTGTAATACCAATGGCGGCAATATTTTCCGGCTTTACGCCGGCTTTTTTTATTACGGATTTTGTTACTTCAAGCTGACATTCAAACAACTCTTGCGCATCATGTTCTACCCAGCCCGGATGCGGATAATACTGTGTAAACTCTTTGCTGCAAGATGCCAACACATTCGCGTTTTTGTCGTAAAGAACCGCACGCGAAGAAGTTGTTCCCTGATCAAGCGCCATTACATACTGTGCCATAAAATACTCCTGTGATAATCATTTTACCATAGGAGTGCTAAAAAACAACTTTTTTTTATATTTTACTGCTGTAACTACAGAGATATTCCTTTTTTTTGCGCCATTTGATAGAATACGTTTAATGACAAAAGAACAGCTGCTCTTTTTGATTGAAACAAAAAAAGAACACGAATTTGTTTACAACGGAAAAACTTACAATCTCACATACGACAAAGATACCGCAAATAATACCGTTATTGTTTTCGGCGAACTGTACCAGGGCAAACGGTACTCGTCATTAGGAGAGCTGCTCAATACGGCAAAGATAGAGAACCATTTTTTTAAGGATATGCTGGAAATCTTTTAATGAGCGCCAAAAACCAGATACAAATGACTGAAGGCTCCATCACCGCAAAGCTGATGCAGTTTTCAATTCCACTGATATTTTCAAGCTTTTTGCAGCTGTTGTTCAATGCAGCCGATATCATTGTTGTAGGCAGGTTTGCAGGCGACAATTCCCTTGCGGCGGTTGGTTCAACAAGTTCTCTCGTTAATCTGCTTATAAACGTTTTTATGGGGCTTTCGGTAGGAACAAACGTTGTTGCCGCCCACTACTTTGGGGCCGGCAAAACAAAGGAACTGCAGGAAACTACACATTCTTCAATTCTTCTTTCCTTATACAGCGGAATTATACTTACCGTTGTAGGCGTGTTCGGTTCAAAGCACATTCTTGCACTTATGCAGGCACCCGCGGAAGTTTTAAGTCTTGCAACTCTTTACCTGCGGATTTACTTTGGCGGTATTACAGCAACAATGGTATATAACTTTGGCAGTGCGCTGCTCAGGGCAAAAGGCGATACAAAAAGACCGCTTTATATTCTGTTCATTGCGGGTGTTTTGAATCTGCTGCTCAATCTGCTTTTTGTAATATGCTTTAATATGGGCGTGGCGGGAGTTGCATGGGCAACGGTTATTTCGCAGACTTTCTCGGCTGTGTGCGTAATACTGATTCTGCTCCACGAGCCGGATGAATTCAAGCTTGATTTACGCAAGCTTAATATGAACACCCAGATATTCATCCGCATACTAAAAATCGGACTGCCGGCTGGTTTTCAGGGCATTATGTTTTCTTTTTCAAACGTGATTATCCAGTCTTCAATCAACTCGTTCGGCGCGGTACTCATTGCCGGTAATTCGGCGGCGATAAATCTGGAAGGCTTTATTTATACATCGATGAACGGCTTTTCGCAGGGTGCGCTTACGTTTTGCTCGCAGAACATGGGAGCCGGAAAAACCGACAGAATCCGGCGGGCTGTTTGGATTTCGCAGGGTGCAATTATTGCAATCGGAGCTTTTTTGGGCGGACTTGTTCTGTTGTTTGGAAGGCAGCTTCTCGGCATTTATTCCACCACACCACTTGTAATCGAAACAGGAATGTCGCGGCTTTGGGTTATTCTAACCACCTACTACCTGTGCGGGATTATGGACGCATTAGCAAACTGTATCCGCGGAATAGGACATTCGCTGATGCCGGTAATTTCATCGCTATGCTGTGTATGTGCGTACCGCATTCTGTGGCTTTTTACGATATTCCGGATTCCGCAGTTTCACACACCGTTTATGATTTTTGTAACCTATCCCATAAGCTGGATTTTGTGCTATATTGTGAACCTGATTTTTTACAACAAATACATCAATCAGATTGAAAATAAAAAATCAGGTTGTTACTATTAATCCTGAATTATGATTTTGGACTTTCCGTTTTCTGGAAAAACTCAGGGTGTTCTTTTCGTTCCAACTCGATTTCCTGAATCTCTTTTGTAAGAAAGAAAGACAATACAGTACGCAGCAGAACAATTCCACCGAGGCTTAATAATTCAGCTATCCCCGGTTCAAGAATAGTTTTGAGGATATCAGCTGCAATAAGGAATTCCAATCCCAAAAGCAGATATGTTCCCAAGTCGGCCCGTAAAATACGCAAAAACTGGCTGTTGTAATTGCCGCGTAACCGGTGACGTTCTGTCCTGAAAAAAGCAAAAAGTGCAATGACAGTTCCATAGATAACAACAGTAATGCTTACAATACTGATAACAAGAGAAACCCTTTCCAAAATAAGGGCAACAAGGGGTGGAATTGTTGTATTAACGTTCTGCATCAAAACTCCAAAATCAATTCTTTATTATTGAATCTACAAGATGTTTGAACTCGTAGTTTATTTGAGCACTGTCTAACAGGACCGTATTCCTGCGTATTTTGAATATACCGTCTTCTTCAAATATAGGTTCATCGACAGACGGTCTTTCTTTTTTGAGCTTTGCCTCGGCTGCCAAAAGCAAGCTCCGTTTTTTTCCGATAAAGTCTTTGCCGCTCTCAGTCTTTGCAAAAATACTAGGATAAGCATCTTTACCTGAAAAAATACCGGCTTCCTCTCTTTTCACAACAGGAGCAGCAATTCCTTCTTCTGCCAAAGAGAGCTCTTCAAGAACTTCAGGAACAACCTTAATATTCTCATTTTGAATTTCAGATATCGGTTCTACAGGAGCGGTGTCTATAACTTGTATGACTGTATTTTTTTCATCATTATTTTCTGCGGCTATATCCTTTAACGGAGGCTCCAGATCTTCTACAACAGGAACACGATCTATTACAAACAAGTCTTTTTCAGGTTCAAAAACTTTTTCTTTTTTTTCTTCCGGCTCAACATTAACCTTTACTTCATCTGTTTTTTCAACTAATTTTTCAGCAGCCCTTTGTGTCTGAGAACTCATTACCAAATCAAAATCATCTTTTTCTTCCTCATCCACAGACTGGGGGGCTGCTGTCAAAACAGCCGTTGTTTCTTTAGAATCAACAGTATCATCGTACATATTCATTGATGACATAAAATAACTTACTGAATTATGTCGAACCATTTTTGACAGACTATCTTTTACTTTTTCAGTACTTGTTTTTTTCCTTAAAAACATGTCTTTATCCTCTTGTTCTTGTTTATCAAGCGTATCTTTTTCTTCGTTTATGTTACTGTTTTCTGCTAATACATTCTTTTCTTTTATTTTCGGTTTTTGGCAGCAAATACTTAGTACCAACATGACCAACATAAAAATAATTAAAAAAGAAATACCAATAAAACCAACAAGAAGATTTTGTGGTATATGCGATATCGAATATGGTCGTACCAGTGTAAGATGGCTGCCGTTATTAAGTTTTTCATTGAACAGGATACAATCCTGGTTTACAACTTGCCAGTCAGAAACATCATCGCTCCACGCTGACAGTATTAGTTCAAGTTTTTCTTTTTCTAAGACGCCTCCGGCTATAATAAGACCGGAACTAACTGAATCTCCGTTTCCAATAACATATATGACAGAATTTGGGTCGATAAGTCCGTCATGCACAGTATGAGACAAGATTCCTTCCGCATCCAGATAAAACAGAATTGTTCCGTAATATACAGCTTTTTCACCAAAAAAAGGGTATGCAAAAATTAACTGATTCTGTTTTTCATCAAATATGAGTTTGCTTTTTTCAGACTCATCAATAGAAAGACTTTTGAATGAATTGTTTTTGTTTTTGAATACAAATTTCCCGCTTTTATTCTCCATGTCAGCAGGAAAAGTTGTAAACACAAGGCTTTCACCAGATTTATCAATAATACGGATTCCACATAGTGATGGGCAGGTTTCTAAAAGGTTTTCTGCGAGTTCTGCGCGTGATATCAACGTTTTACTATCCGCATTGGAACTGACGCTGTTCCGGATATTCGTATTACCTGCAAAAAGACGAAATCGTCCGCTTTGTTCGTCAATGTACGCTGATACAGACAAGGAAAGCTGTTGTGTTTTTTTTTCTTCTACCTTTGCAGTAACTGGCAAATAGAATTTTTCTTCCAATAAATCAAAGAATTTCCAGTAACATATTCCCCAAAAAACTGTAAAAAACAAAAGTGACAAACCCAGACAAATTAAAAACTTTCTTCCTTTTGACACAAACAACTCCTCTTTGTTTTTCGGCACTATGTTCCAAAAGTTTTAATTTTGTTATTTACAGCATACATCTCAAAAAAAATTTGTAATAAATAAAAACTGTGATATAATTTTTCTATTGGAATTATTTTTATTATGAACAATCTTGGTAAATCTGAGAAACAAAAGGTTCTTCTTATCGGAAACAGTGCTAAGGATGAAAAGCTGCTTTCAAAAATTCTTTCTGAATATTTTGATATTATTTGCACTGGCGATGAAGATAATGCCATTGCTATTATCAACGATTTTTCACAAAAAATATCAGTCGCACTTATTTATATAAAAACAGCACTTTCATTACTCAAAAGAATACGAAGCACACCTTTGCTGGAAAGTTTTCCTGTACTAATTACAACTGACATTCCCAATTCAACAATGGAAGATGAACTGTTTGAATTGGATGCCATTGATTTTTTGAAAAAGCCTTTCAACCCACGCAGAGTTGTCAATCGAGTAAAAACAGCTGTAAAACTTGCTGATGCAAATAAAGCAATAAGAGAACTTGAACATGATGAATTAACAGGACTGCTTACCAGACAGGCTTTCTTACGAAAAGCAGAATTAGAACGCAAAAAGCACCCTGAGAAACAATTCTACATTATTGCCTGTGATTTTGAGAATTTTAAATCTTCAAACACCCTTTACGGCGAAGAAAAATGCAATGAATTTCTTGCATATACGGCAAAACTCTTAAGTACGATACGCAAGGGTGATATTGCAGGTCGTTTCGGCGGTGACCAGTTTATTCTTTTTTCCGAATATACAGGCAAAATCGACATCGACTTGATAAAACAAATAAAAGAGAGAATTGTTTATACAGCTCCAATATCACATCAAGTTGTAAAAATCGGTATCTACGCCCCTATTGATTTTGATCTTCCAATGATTATCTGCTGTGACAGAGCTTTCCTTGCACTCCGCACAGTAAAAGGAATATACGGAAAAGATATCGCATTCTATGAAAACACTATCCAACAACAGTTACTGGATGAAAAACGGATTATTGAAACAATGGAACTGGCTCTGGAAAAAGAACAGTTCCAGATTTTTTATCAGCCCAAACATGAAACAATAACCGGAAGAATCGCCGGTGCCGAAGCGCTTGTCCGATGGAGACATCCGGAATACGGCTTTATGTCTCCGAATCAATTTATTCCGCTTTTTGAAAAAAATGGTTTTATTGCAAAACTCGACAACTTTGTGCTTGAAAAAGTATGCCGTGATATTAAATACTGGCAACAGCATAAAGTACCGGTTGTTCCGATTTCTGTGAATGTTTCGAGACACGACTTTATGGAAGCTGGTGGAATAGACAAAAAAGTTGAAATAATCGACAAATATAATATAGACCATAACCTTCTGCACATGGAAGTAACAGAATCCTTGTATTGTGAAAATACGGATTTGATTATCTCACAGGTAAAGAAAACCCAAGAGATGGGATTTCTTATCGAAATGGATGATTTTGGAGCAGGATACTCAACGCTGGGACTTCTTTCAACATTTCCACTCGACTTGCTTAAACTTGACATAAGCTTTGTAAAAAATATAAAAGCAAACGAAATAGTAATAGAAAATATAATCAAAATGGCTCACAGAATGGGTCTGCTTACAATCGCTGAAGGAGCAGAATCTGCCGAACAGTTTATGACACTAAAAGCATTGGGTTGTGATTTTATTCAAGGCTTTTATTTTTCAAAACCGCTTTCTTTTGAAGATTATGAATCATACTTAAAGAAAATGATTATTTCGGATGAAAAAATCAAGTTATCAGAAAAGAATCAGAGTACACCCATAAATTCTATAAATGAAGATATGCTGATAGCCGCCAATGAAATTGCAGAAGGTATTCCCGGCGGATTTTTTACCTACCATGCCGACGGTAATTATGAAATAATATCATTCAACAGCGAACTTATGCGTATGTTCGAGTGTAACAACGCGGAAGAATTCAGGGAATATACAAATAACTCATTTAAAGGCATTGTTTTAGAAGACGACTTTGAATATGTGCAAAACTCAATAAAAAGCCAGATTACACCTGAAAACAGCATTGATTTTGTCGAATACAGAATAAGGACAAAAAGAGGTGTCATAAAAAACGTCCGTGACTATGGAAGATTTGTAAAAACAGAAAAATACGGCGACATTTTTTATGTGTTCATCAACGATACAACAGAAGAAGAACACAGAAAAATTACGGAAGAAGAAGAAAATCTTAAAAAGCTTCAACTGCGAAGACGTGCCGAAATTGCGGACAAAACAAATAAAGCAAAAAATATCTTCATGTACAACATAGCAAAGGATATTCTTTCTCCTATAAAATCCATAATTGAATATACGAATAGTATAACAGCAACAGGTAAAAACGAAGCAAAAACAGCAGATTATATTGAAAAAGCACGAAAGTCAGAAGAATACATATTATCTGTTATTAATAATATTCTTGAACTCTCAAGGCTTGAAAACAACAAAATAAAGCTTAATGAAATTCCAACCGATCTCACTCCGTCTGCTGACATGATTTATTCACTTATTGAAGAACCAGCAAAAAACAAGAATATTCAAGTAGAATATTACTCTGATATTAAAAAACCGTACATTTATCAGGATATTGTACACACAACAAATGTTGTTCTTAATATTATTAATAATGCAGTAAAGTATACAATGCCGGGTGGAAAAATAAGATTTGGTCTTGTACAATCGCCTGGTAAAAATGATCAAGAATGCCTTATTGATTTTATATGTGAAGACACAGGAATCGGCATTTCAGAGGAATTTTTACCGCACGTTTACGAAAGTTTTGCACGCGAAGAGAACGATATCAATGTAAAAATTCCAAGCTCAGGTCTTGGGCTCAATTTAGCAAAAGCTCTTTTGACATTAATGCACGGAACAATTGAAATTAAAAGCGAAAAAGGGAAAGGAACAATTGTACGAACTTCGCAACCGCACCGCTATGCCCAAAAGAGTGACATAGAAACCGGCACATCTCTTGCGGAGAATATGTAGTCGAATCTAATAGATCTTCAGATACTGCTATACAACAAAACAAACTGCTCAAAAACCACCGGCATATCAGGCTTAAACTCGTATCCCATAAAATCGCTTTCGTCCATAAAATACTCGTTGCGTGATTCAACCCAGTCCTGCATTGTACCGACATCTCCCTCTTTTTGTGCCATTTCCCATGTTACGGCATTATACGGAATAATATCAACTTTAACAGTTTGTATTATACCTTTTGGGTTGCCGTCAATATCCGTCAAGACATAACAAAGCCCCACTACAGGCAGTTTTTCACAATCCAGTTTAAAAGCCTCAAGAGCGGAACATGATGCTGTCTTTTTGCCGGTTAAAACCAATGCAAGCAGTTCACAACACGTTTCCGCGTCATCACCGAAACAACATTCCCCGCCATATGGCA
>JAEEGL010059945.1_pt1 | contig 15489 bp, 8 predicted proteins | sample 9134231 | NCBI WGS metagenome assembly JAEEGL01 (sample SAMN16246548, study PRJNA631951) | gut metagenome | biome: gut microbiome; feature: rumen; material: fiber-attached | host: Bos | place: Iran: Karaj | collected 2018-10
AAGAAGATGGTCCGCGCCGGCAAACTTGGCCGCAAGACCGGCAAAGGCTTCTACGACTACAGCAGATAATTCACCATTCCTCCCCTTCCGGGGACGACCCGGGGCGGCCTGCGGGCCGCCCCTTTTTCATTTCCCGCGTTTTGCAGAACAGGTTGTATTTCCGGTAGCATATGCCGCAAGCGACTGTCACTTCTCCGCAGACCAGCGAAACGGCTCCGACAATACTTTTCGATCCCCCTTTTCGCGGGGTGAGAAAAGTTTTCGTCGGAGCCGGGAGCGGCCGGTGAGTGCAGAAAAATGGCCGGTGCCGGAAGCGGCCGGTCGTATCGCCGGAAGCACATGCCGCAAGTGACTGTCATTTCTCCGCAGACCAGCGAAACGGCTCCGACAATACTTTTCGATACCCCTTTTCACGGGGTGAGAAAAGTTTTCGTCGGAGCCGGGAGCGGCCGGTGAATACAGAAAAATGGCCGGTGCCGGAAGCGGCCGGTCGTATCGCCGGAAGCACATACCGCAAGTGACTGTCATTTCTCCGCAGACCAGCGAAACGGCTCCGACAATACTTTTCGATCCCCCTTTTCACGGGGTGAGAAAAGTTTTCGTCGGAGCCGGGAGCGGCCGGTGAGTGCAGAAAAATGGCCGGTGCCGGGAGCGGCCGGTGAGTACAAAAATTGACCGGCACCGGAAACAGCCGGTGAGTGCAGCAATTGACGGAGCCGCAAGCGGCGGCGGGCTGTAGACAACCGGCCTGTTCCGTGATAAAATAGAGGAAAGAAACAAAAGGAGGCCGCCATGTTCTTTTATCTGTTCCGCGCCGTCAACCCCTTCCTGATCGCCGCCGCCGTGCTCCCGGCCGTCTTTTTAATGCTCCGCATCTACCGCGCCGACAAACTCGAAGCAGAACCCACCCGCTTCCTCGTCGGCCTCGTCGCCATGGGCATCCTCTCCGCCGGAGCCGCCATCGTCCTCGAATCCATCGGGGAACCGCTGATCGGCGCCATCGCCCCCACGGAGACCGTATACAACCTGCTCCTCTACTTCGTCGTGGTCGCCCTCTCCGAGGAGGGAGCCAAATACCTGTTTCTCAAGCTCCGGACCTGGAGATCGCCCGAATTCAACTGCCAGTTCGACGGCGTCGTCTACGCCGCCTTCGTGAGCCTGGGCTTCGCGCTGGCCGAAAACGTCGGATACGTGCTGCAGTACGGGTTCGGGACCGCCCTCCTGCGCGCGGTCACTGCGATCCCCGGCCACGCCTGCTTCGGCGTGTTCATGGGCGCGTTCTACGGCGCTGCCAAGCGCTACCAGCACTACAACATAGAACAAAGCCGTACCTACCGCATTCTGAGCATCGTTGTTCCTGTCCTGCTCCACGGCACGTACGACTTCATCGCGACCCAGTCCGAAGGATTATCCGTCCTCTTCCTGATCTTTGTGGCTCTGTTGTTCTTTGCTTCCTACAAGATCGTGGTCAACCTGTCCCGCCGGGACGACTACATCGACCGGCTGAACGGGACCGACCGGCGGAATCCTTTCGATTTCTGACGGCCCGCCGCGGCCTCAGCTGACCTGCACCGCCTTGCAGATGATGAACATGCGTCCGCCTTCGGTGTAATAGGCGCAGGTCCACATGCTCACCAGCTTATCCCCGTACTGAACATCCACGTCCGTCCGGAACGTGCCGCGCCGCCGGTAGTCCGCGATGGTGCGGTCAAAATCCTCCTGCGACTGAAAATTCAGGCGCAGGCTTTCTCTGTCTGTAGTATAGACGCAGGCGATCACCTGCAGGTCGTAGATGGCATCCGGCAGAAACAGGCGGAAAGCGGGATGCGTCCGGTAATACGCATACGTATCGTAGCGGCCGAAGTGGCCGAACATGGATCCGTCCTTCATCTTGTGGCCGAAAATGTAGGTCACGTCGTCTTCCAGGAAGTTGTTCCGGAAATCGACGAACAGGGTCCCGCAGAAACGCTCGGTGCGGTCCAGCAGGCGGTGGGAATAATATTCGTTGTCCGAGCCCTGCACCACGGGATAGTTCACGCTGCCGTCCATGCCGTACAGCCAGCCCCTGATGTCCGGGTTGATCTCCCGAAGGCGGTCAAAGTCGATGGTGAGCCAGGGCAGGACCTGCGGTTCAAATCTCGTGACGTCGCCGGGGTCGTAGGTGATGTCGCCGCGCATCTCGTCCGTTCCGACAGCCGCGCGGGAATGGCCCGGGTCGTTCGTGGGATCGTCCGGGCCGGCGGTCTCGTCCGGCGGCGCCGTGGGTTCCACCTCCGGCACGTTCCATTCGCTGGTGGCCAGCATGCCGGGCGGTGTCTGGGCTTCCTGGATCACTTCGCTGCGCAGATCTTCGTAGGCCTTCTGGCCTTTCCGGTACTCCAGCAGTTTATCAAAGATGCGGTAGCCGCTGTATCCGATGATAAGCAAAAGGAGCAGGATGACGATCAGGATCAGCGGACTGGTCTTCTGTTTCTTCCTGCGTTTCCTGGCGGGCGGCGGCGCGCTTTCCGGCGCGGCCTGCTGCGCTTTGTTCCGGTTTAATTCTTCATCATTCATGGCGTTCTCCGTATATTCCGGGTAAAATCAAGCGCTTTCCTGACAAATTCAAATCTTTTTATATCATATCCGCCGGAGCTTGTCCATCCCTCGGGGGACGGGGCGGGACGGCAGAAGCATCCCCGCAGCGTCCGGCACGCGGCGCAGGCTCCTTTCACACGTCCAGTCGCACAAAGTCCTTCAGGTCAAAGGAATAGATCCAGACTTCCGACACGTCCCGGGAGCCGGCGGCGCGCAGGGCGCGGGCGTACCAGGCCATCTGGGCGCCGTGGCGCTCCCGCAGGATCCGGGGCGTCACATGACGGTCCGTTTTGTAGTCCGCCAGGATCAGTCTGCCGTCTTCCTCAAAATACAGGTCGATGATGCCCTGGACCAGGACGGTCTCGTCCGCCGGGGCGGCCGGATCGATCTCCGTGCCCGGGATCCCCATCATGAACGGCTGCTCCCGGCGCAGCTTCCCTTTCCGGGCGGCTTCCAGGGAGCGCTGTCCGACCGGGTGCGCAAAGAAGGCGGAGACGCGCTCCGGCTCGATCGCCGAGGCTTCTTCCGGGGTGAGGAATCCGAGCGATACGGCCGTATCGAGGTATTCGCGGACCTTTTCCGGCTGCGGGCCGTATTCCCAGGGAAGATGCTCCATCAGTTTGTGGTAGGCCGTGCCGCGGTCGGCGGCGTTCAGCAGAGTCTTCTCTTCCTGCGCGTCTTCCATGCCTTCCGGGATCCCGGCCGGAAGCCGCATCCCGCGGGACCGCTCCTTCGTCTGCGGACCGGGGCCCTCTTCTTTGCCGTTCTCCCGGGCCGCTTTTAATTCGCTGACGGAATACGCCGCCTTCATCCCTTTCGGGACAGGGAACGGATAGCGGAAGCCGGCCGCCGGCTCTTCCGTGCCGGCCGTCAGATCCGTTTTTTCATCGGGATCCGCTTCGTGCCCGTCTCCGGGCAGCGGTTCATTCCGCAGATCGGCCGGGCGCGGCAGGTCTTCCGGACGGACGGTCTCCACGTCGAAATGCGGGAGCAGGCCGTTGGCTTCGGCCGCCAGGACCATCTTCAGATGGCTGTTCTGGTCCAGCACCAGGGACGCCGGGATCCGGCCGTCCGCGGGCGGCCGCAGCAGACGGAATTTGTCCCGTTCCGCCTCCGCATCCTTGACCCGCCCCACCAGGTAAAAGCGCTCCTGCGCGCGGGTGACGGCCACGTACAGCAGGCGGACCTCCTCGGAGCGGCCGTCGCGCCGGATCTTGTCCCGGATCCGGCCGTACAGAAGGTTTTCAGTTTGGATATAATTGGCCGCGTCCACGGTCTTTAGGGCGATCCCTTCGTCTTCATCCGTGAAGAAAACGCCCTGGCTGTCCGATTCGTTGAAGGCGCCTTCCGCCTGGGCCAGGAAGACCACCGGGAATTCCAGGCCTTTGCTGGAATGGATCGAATCGATCCGCACGGCATTCATGCCGGAGACGATCCGTTCGGCCTCGCCCTGGTCCGCGATCTTCAGTTTCTTCTGGTCCTCCAGCTGGCGCAGGAAGGCGAACAGGCCGCGGCCGGCCCCGTTTTCAAAGGCGCCGGCCAGTTCCATCAGGCTCCGGATGTTGCCGGGATCGCCTTCGCCGGGATGCGCGTTCAGCCAGGCCTCGTACCCGCTCAGGCGGAACAGGCTCCGGATGAGTTCGGGCAGGGGCTGATAGTCCGCCAGGGCCCGCCAGGCTTCGATCCGCCCCAGGAAGGCGTCGATCCGCGCGTCGTCTTTCTGCGCCTGCAGGCTGTCCCACAGTTCCGTTCCCGGCGCGCCGCCGGTCCGCACCCGCACCAGGTCCTCTTCCGTGAATCCGCCGGCCGGAGACAGCATCACGGCCGCCAGCGGGATGTCCTGGCGCGGATTGTCCGTGATCTTGAGCAGGGCGATCATGGTCTTCACTTCGCGGCGTTCAAAGAAACCGCTCTTGTGCGGATAGACCGCCGGGATGCCCGCCTGCTGCAGGACGTCCGCGAACGTCTTGGCGCGCTTCCGCGTGTGCAGCAGAATGACGATGTCCTTCAGGGTCAGCGGGCGGAAATCCTTTTTCTTCACGTCGTAAAACTGCGCGTTCTTCCGGAACAGGCGGCGGATCTCGGCCGCGATATAGCGGGCCTGCTCGCGCGTGCCGTCGTCCACGGCGCTTTCCGTTTCCACCAGCACGAGCCGCGGCGGCTGCCCTTCGCCTTCGTAAGCGGCCGCCGGGTTCAGCTGCGCGCGCCCGTCGTAGGCCACGCCCCCGGCTTCCGGGGACATGACGGCCCGGAAGAGGTCGTTGGCCCCCTCCAGGACCTCTTTGCGGGAGCGGTAATTCTCCTTGAGGTCGATGCGGCGGTGCGGCGATCCCGGATCCTCTTCATACCGGTCGTATTTCCCGATGAACACGCCGGGCTTCGCGCGGCGGAAGCGGTAAATGCTCTGCTTCACGTCGCCCACCATGAACAGGGCGTCCGCGGTCAGCGCGTTCAGGATATGCTCCTGCAGCTGGTTGACATCCTGATATTCGTCCACGATCACTTCTTCATAGTGTCCGCGCAGTTCCCGGGCGAGAGGCGTGGGCACGCGTTCGCCCGCCTCGTTTTTTTCGGTCAGCAGCTGCAGGGCGTAATGCTCGATGCCCGCGAAATCCGTGACGTTCCTTTCGCGGCACTGCTCTTCCACGCGGCGGCCGAACAGTTTGGTCAGGCGGACCAGTTCCGCGACGGGCTGCTCCGTCAGTTTCAGCAGGCGGAATTCCTCGGCGAGGCCGCGGTAATCCTCGGCCAGGGCTTTGACGTCGTGGACGTAGCCGCCCGATTTTTGGGCGCTTTTCGCTGACCGGTATTTTTCCAGAAGCGCCGAGGTCTCCTTGTCCGTTTTACATTGACGGGGGAAGTCGGACGTCCGGATCGCCTTGTACAGCGCGTCCAGGTCTTTCGCCGCCAGCATGCGGGCGAACAGGGCTTTATCCTCCCGGAACATGCCGGCAAGGGCCGGCGACGGGTCCCCGCGAAGGGAATCGGCGATGTCTTCCGCCTGCGCGGCGCACTCTTCCACCCGCCGGCGCAGGGCCCGGAACATCCGGTCCGCGGCCGGCTGCCGCAGGAATTCCTCCGCCGTGTCCGGGTAGGCCGCCAGGCACCTGTCCAGCCACGCCTCGGGGTCCGCGTCGTTCCGCGAGACCTCGTAGAGTTTCAGGATCATCGCCTTCAGGTCGTCGTGGTTTTTCTCGCTGCTGTAATCCGTGCACAGCGCGAAAAAGCTTTCGGAGCCGTCTTGATAGGCTTCTTCCAGCAGCTGCTCCAGGACGTCGTCCCGGATGAGCTTCAGTTCTTTATCGTCCGCCAGGCGCAGGTCGGGCGCCAGGTCCAGTTTGTCGAAATGCTCGCGCACGAGAGTCATACAGAAGCTGTCGATGGTCCCGATGGCGGCCAGCGGGGCGGCGAAGAGCTGCTTCTGCAGATGGGCGTTGTGCGGATCCGCCTCGAGCGCTTTCGTCAGTTCGTCCATGATGCGCTGCCGCATCTCGCCGGCCGCGGCGCGGGTAAAGGTCAGGATGACCATCCGGTCGAGATCGGCGGTCTCCAGGCGCTTGAGCACATGCCCCACCATCGTGGTGGTCTTGCCGCTGCCCGCCGCGGCGGATACCAGAAGCGAGCCGGCCTTATGATCCACGATCTGCTGCTGGTCTTTACTGAATCCCATGGTCCGCCTCCTCTCCTTCCGGATCTCCCGCCGGGCTGTCCGTCTCCTGCTTCCGCCCCCGGATCACATCCCATGCTTCCGCCGGTTTCAGGCTGTCCTGCCGGTATCGGCAGCCCTTCCGTTCCTCGTCGAACGGACAGGTCTCCTTGTAATCGCAGTACGTGCAGCTGCCGTGGTCCTTCGGGCCCCAGGGCGCCGGGGTGACGTCGCCGGCAAACACCCCGCGGCCCAGGCGGGCGAGCTGGTCCCGGGCGTACTCCGCCATCAGTTCCAGTTCCCGGGCGCTGCGCACGTCGGCCGGCGCTTTCTTCGGCTGGCCGGTCTTCGTCGTTTCGATCGGCGTCACTTCCTGCGCCCTCAGGCCGGACGGAGCCAGCTGCTCCCACAAAGCTTCCCGCCTTTTTTCCGGCAGTTCCGTCCATTTCGTGACGGGCTCTGCCAGCGAGGCGTAGCCGATCCCGCCGGGCCGGACGGACCTGTCCGGATGCTGCGCCGCATACAGGCGCAGGGCCATATCCAGGTAGACCGCGAGCTGCAGCTGCCGTCCTTCCGTCAGTTCGACCGGTTTGAATACCGGCTTTCTTTTCGTCTTGTAATCCACGATGCGCAGATAGTCCGCCTCGTCCTGCTCCCGGACGTCGATGCGGTCGATCTGGCCGTTCAGCTGCACGGCGCGTCCCCCGTCCAGCGGGATGCGGGTGATCTGCCCGTCCCGCGGCCCGAAGCGGACTTCGAATTCCGCGGGCACGAAGCCGTCGCCCAGTCCTTTCTCGCCCAGATAATCCAGATACAGCAGAAAGAATTTCTTCCAGCGGGCCAGGCGGTAATCCGTCTCCGCGCCATCCTCCAGCGTGCCGGCCGTCATCTGCTTCGCTTCTTCCATGGCCCGGTCCACCAGAGCGCTTTTTTCGTTCCCATCCAGCCCGTCCGGCTTCGCGTCCCGGCGCTTCAGTTCCGTCAGGATCCGCTCCGCGACCTTGTGGAAAAAGGTCCCGTGCTCCGCGGCGCCCCAGGCGTATTCCTGGCGTTCTTCCAGCTTCAGTCCCTTCTCCAGGAAGAAATGGTACGGACAGGAAGCAAAGCGCTCCAGGCCGGAGATGCTGGTGTACAGGAGGTCGCCGTACAGGGCGGCCACGCTTTCCGGGGAGAGGACGACGGGAGCCGGGTCCGGTTCGTCTTCTTCCGCCGCAGGCAGCGCGGACGGCAGATAATAGCCGGTGGCCAGTTCGGGGAACAGGGCTTTGATCTCCTCCGCCATCGGGGCGGGCAGGCGGTCTTTTTCCGCGCCGCTGCCGCGGAGGGCGTAGGTGATGCGGATCTGTTCCGCGGGTCTTAGCAGCAGGCAGTATAAGTAAAAGCGCTCCTCCGACATGGCTTTCATGTCGGTGTAGCCCATGTCTTCTTCATAGAAGGACAGCGCGAGGCGTTCGCGGTCCGTCAGGAGACGGCCGCCGCTGCGCTGTTTCGGGACGAGGCCCTCGTTCATGCCCAGGAAAAACAGGACTTTGATATTGCCCAGGCGGCTCCGCATGACGTCGCCCACCAGGACCTGGTCCGGGCTGACGGGCAGGCGGCCGCAGGTCAGGCCGCCCAGGGCCGCGCTGACCATCTCCGTGAATTCCCGGCGGCCCAGCACGGTGCCGCCCAGCACGGCCTGCATGTTGGCGATGAAAGCCCGCAGCTGTTCCGCGGCTTCCGGCCAGGAGGCGCCCTCCTGGTCCAGCGCCAGACGGGCCTCTTCCAGGCTTTCCATCTTGTCCGCCAGGCCCCAGTCCTCCAGGAACGCCAGCAGGGCGTCCCCGCCGCTCTGCGCGGTGGTGCCCTTCCCCAGCGAGTCTCTCAGCCTGATGACCGGCGCCATCACCCTGCCGCGCAGCGTCTCCATCTCATCGCGCTCCGCGGCGGCATTTTCTTCATATTGCGACGGATTTTCCCCGGCCCGTTTTCTGCGGAGGCGGAAGAAGGGTTCGGTGAACGCCTTGCCCCGGCGGACACCGGCGGCCAGCAGATAGTTCTCGAATCGGTCACATTCTTCGCGGCTCAGCGGACTGAGCGGGTTCTTCAGCATGCGGAGCAGGCCTTCGCGGGGAAGGCCTTCCCGGACCGTATCCAGCGCGTCCAGGATCAGGCGGATCAGGGGATGCTGCTGCAGCGGTTCCCGCCGGTCCGTGAAAAAGGGAATATTCCGCTCGGACAGTTCCCGCTTGAGCAGCGGGACGTATAACGACAGATCGCTGACCGTGACCGCGACGTCGCGCCAGCGCAGGCCGTCCTTCCTCACCAGTTCCAGAATGCGGCGGGCTGCCAGCGCGGCTTCCTCTTCCGGCGCGGCGCACGCCGTCAGATGCACGCACTCCGGCCTGACCGGCCACCGTTCCTCCTCTTTAGGCGCCCGGCGGAACAGATGCTCCCGCAGGTAAGTCAGTTCCGGAAGGCGGGGATGCTCTTCCTTCAGATACAGGATCTCCGTCTTCAGCCCTGCTTCCCGCGCGCAGTGCTCCAGGCGCCGGACGGTCCGCCGGCTCAGGGCGAAGAGGTCGCCTTCCCGGACAGGGGCGTCGGGGTCCTCCTCCGGGGGCAGCGTCAGCACGGCACTGGTCTCCCCGGTGCGGCGCATCAGCTCTTCCAGGATCCGGTACTGGACCGTGGTAAAGCCGGTAAAGCCGTCCAGGTACAGGCGGTCCGCCCGTCCCACGGTGGAGCGGGGCAGCAGGCGGCTGAAGCGGGGCAGCAGTTCCTCGGCGGTCTGTTTATCGCCCAGGCGCCTGCGGAACGCCTCGTAGATCAGGGCCAGGTCCTTCAGTTTCAGGCGGAGGAGCCGCGGCAGGCCTTCCTCTTCGGACAGTTCCCGCAGCCGCTCCGGGCCGATGTCGTTCATGGTCCATTCCGCGATCAGGCTCGACAGGCGCTGCACGAATGCCGGATACCCGGTCTGCCTCTGATACACCTCCAGCCGGCTGCGCACGTCGCGCACGGCCAGGGACAGGAACAGGGTCTTGGCCGTGTCGGACAGGATGTCCGCGGCTTCGGCGCGCAGTTCGCGGAACGCGCGGGCCGCCAGCCTGTCGAAGCTCAGCGCTTCGATGTTGAGCAGCACGTGGTCCGGATGCATTTCCACCAGTTTGCGCTGCGTGGACAGGCAGAACTGTTCCGGCACCAGGACCAGGTGGCTCATCTCCGGATGGGCCGCCGCGTGGCGGATGATTTCGCGTAGAAGGGCCGTGCTTTTGCCGGCCCCCGCATTTCCCAATATGATCTTCAGGCTCATAGGCTCGTCCTTTCGTCCAGCAGGAACTGGGCCAGTACGATGTTGCTGACGTCGATGCCCTCGTCCGTCAGGAAGATCCGGCCGCCCTCCTGCGTCAGCAGCCCCTGCTTATACAGGTCCAGGAGCGTATGCTCGTAGACGCGCGGGAAAGGCACGCCGAAGCGTTTTTTGAAATCCTCGCGGGAGACGCCGCGCGCCGTCCGCAGTCCCAGGAACATGTACTCTTCCATCTGTTCCCGCGTGCTTTCCGGCTTCATGGCGCGGAAGCGCTGGTAGGACGTGCGGGACGCCTGCCAGTACTCCTCCGCCGCCGACGGGGCCGTAAAGCGCCGTCCCTCCAGGAAGGAGGCGGCCGCCTGGCCGAAGCCAAGGTATTCGCCCATGGTCCAGTAAGTCAGGTTGTGGCGGCTCTCAAAGCCCGGACGGGCGTAATTCGAGATCTCGTAGCGGGCATAGCCGCGCTCCGCCAGGAAAGACTTGGTGTAATGATACATCTCCCGGTCCAGCTCCTCGCCGGGCAGCGCCAGCCGCCCCAGTCCCTCGCCGTATTTCTCGTAAAAGGGCGTGCCCTCTTCGATGCTCAGGGAGTAGGCGGAGATGTGCTCCGGCTGCAGGTCCGCGGTCTTCGCCAGGCTGTCCTGCCAGGAGGCCATGGTCTGGCGCGGGAGCGCGCTCATCAGGTCGATGTTGATATTGGCGAATCCGGCTTTCCGGGCCAGGTCATAGCTTTCCAGAAAATCCGCATAGGAATGGATGCGTCCCAGCAGCTTTAATTCGCCGTCATGGACGCTCTGCAGGCCGAGGCTCAGGCGGTTGATGCCCGCAGCCCGGTAGATCTTCAGTTTTTCTTCCGTTAACGTGCCGGGATTGGCTTCCAGGGTGATCTCCGCGTCCGGGGCGAAGTCGAACTGGCTCCGGAGCAGATTCATCAGCTGTTCGATATATGCCGGAGCCACGAAGGAGGGCGTGCCGCCCCCGAAAAAGACGGTCTCCACGCGGTAAAGCGTGGTGATGGCGCTGAAGCTGCGGATCTCTTTCTGCAGCACGCGCATGTAATAGGCGATCTGGCCGGCGTCGGCGGGGCCGGAGGCAAAATCGCAGTACAGACATTTCCTCGCGCAGAAGGGAATGTGGATATAGATGGCCAGCGGTCGTTTTTTCATGAGGGATCAGCCCCTGATCCTGGCATTCGGGCAGTGCGCCGCGATGAAATCCCGGACGAATTCCAGGTCCGCGTTCTCCGCGTAGATCTGGTTGTGGCCCAGGCGCTGATTCACGTAGATCACATGGCGGCGGCGGACGGTCTTCACCTTGCGCACCTTTTGAAAGACGGAGACGGCAACGTCGCGGCTCGCCGCATTGAGGCCGGCCCCGACCGTGCCGGGTCTGCCCGCCGCCAAGCCGGCCAGAACGGTCAGCCATGACAGTGCCTTCGCCTTATCCGCCTGCTGGCGCAGCGGCCGGCTCTCCACATGCTCCTCGTCCATGGTGTAAAAGAGGACGTATCTCCAGCCGAAGGACCTGGCCACGATCGCGTACGCAAACACGCTGAGCAGCAGCAAGAAGGCCAGCAGGAGCAGGAACCATTTGTAAAAATCCCAGTATTCCCGGAGATTTTCAAACGTCCCTTCGAACAAATGGAGCGCGATCATGAACGCCATGATGATCCCGTAGGCCAGCAGGAGCACCCGCATGACGGAGATCATGACGGTTGGGTTCTTCCGCATGTCGAATTCGTAGATCCAGCGGTATTTTCCATCGGGGCAGAGATAAACGCCCTGCGAGACCTGTTCGCCGGGCAGCTGCTTGACGTCCTGCCCGTCCGCCGGGCCGTTCAGCCGATTCTGTGTGCCGTTCATTCCGTGTTTCTCCTTTTCCGGGCCGCGGCGCGCGCGGGCGGCGGCTGCGGATCAGTTGTCCTGATCCAGTTTCAGCACGCTCATGAAAGCCTTCTGCGGCACTTCCACGCTGCCGATCTGCCGCATGCGCTTCTTGCCTTCCTTCTGCTTCTCCAGCAGTTTCTTCTTGCGGGTGATGTCGCCGCCGTAGCACTTGGCCAGCACGTCCTTGCGGACGGCCTTGACCGTTTCGCGGGCGATGATCTTGCTGCCGATGGCCGCCTGGATCGGGATCTCGAACAGGTGGCGCGGGATCTCCTCCTTGAGCCGCTCGCACATCTTCCGGCCGCGCTCGTAGGCGGTGGATTCGTGCACGATGAAGCTGAGGGCGTCCACTTCCTCCCGGTTGATCAGGATGTCCAGCTTGACCAGGTCGGAGCGCACGTAGCCTTTCAGGGTATAGTCCAGCGACGCATAGCCCCGGGAGCGGGACTTCAGCGCGTCGAAAAAGTCGTAAATGATCTCATTCAGGGGCAGGGTGTATTTAAGCAGCGCGCGGGTGGTCTCGATGTATTCCGTCCCCTCGTACACGCCGCGCCGCTCCTGGCAGAGGCTCATGATGGGGCCGATGAATTCCGTGGTCACCATGATCTCCGCCGCGACCACCGGCTCCTCCATGTAATCGATGACGGCCGGGTCGGGCATGTTGGTGGGGTTGGAAAGGTCGATGCAGTCGCCCTTTAGCGTGTGGATCTTATAGACCACGCTGGGGGCGGTGGTGACCAGGTCCAGGTTGTATTCGCGCTCCAGGCGCTCCTGGATGATCTCCAGGTGCAGCAGGCCCAGGAAGCCGCAGCGGAAGCCGAAGCCGAGGGCCACGGAGGTCTCGGGCTCGTAGGTCAGCGAGGCATCGTTGAGCTGCAGGCGCTCCAGCGCGTCGCGCAGGTCCGGGTATTTGGCGCCGTCCGCGGGATACATGCCGCAGTAGACCATGGACAGCACTTTTTTATAGCCGGGCAGGGCCTGCGCACAGGGTCTGGCCTGCTCCGTGATGGTGTCGCCCACGCGGGTGTCCTTCACGTTTTTGATGCTGGCGGTCAGGTAGCCGACCATGCCGGCGGAGAGCTCGTCGCAGGGGATCAGCTGGCCCGCGCCGAAGGTGCCGACCTCCACCACGTCGTACGCGGCGCCGGAGGCCATCATCTTCACGCGCGTGCCCCTGCGCACGCGGCCGTCCACGACGCGGAAAAAGACCACCACGCCGCGGTAGCTGTCATAGAACGAGTCGAAGATCAGACAGCGCAGCGGGGCGTCCGGGTCGCCCTGGGGGGCGGGCAGTTTGTGCACCACGGCCTCCAGGACTTCGTCGATGTTGATGCCGTTCTTGGCGGAGATCAGCGGGGCGTCGTGCGCCTCCAGGCCGATCACGTCCTCGATCTCGTCGATCACGCGGGCCGGATCGGCGCTGGGCAGGTCGATCTTGTTGATGACCGGGATGACTTCCAGGTCGTTGTCCAGGGCCAGATACACGTTGGCCAGCGTCTGGGCCTCGATCCCCTGCGCCGCGTCCACGACCAGCAGCGCGCCGTCGCAGGCGGCCAGCGCCCGGGAGACCTCGTAATTGAAGTCCACGTGGCCGGGGGTATCGATCAGGTTCAGCATGTATTCTTCGCCGTTTTTGGCTTTATAGACCGTGCGCACGGCCTGGGCCTTGATCGTAATGCCGCGCTCACGCTCCAGGTCCATGTTGTCCAGCACCTGCTCCTGCATCTCGCGCGCGGTCAGCAGGCCGGTCCGTTCGATGATCCGGTCCGCGAGCGTGGATTTGCCGTGGTCGATGTGGGCGATGATGCTGAAATTGCGGATATGGTCCTGCGGGATGATCATATTCGGTTCTCCTCAAGTTGATGTGGCGGGCGGGAATGCCGCGCGTCCTTACGCGAAATACTTCAGATTTTCCTTGCCGCAGGACAGCTCTCCCGCTTCGATCCGGTGGACGAGTTCCACGATCTTATCGTTGACCGGGGTGGGCACCCCCGCCTTCCGGCCGGCGCGGCAGACCACGCCGTTGATGGCGTCCACCTCGCAGGGCTTGCCTTTCTTGACGTCCTGCAGCATGGACGGCTCGATCAGCCGGTGCTTCTTCATCGCGAGGGGCAGCAGCGCCCGCGCGAACGCCTTCTTCAGGCCGCTCCTGTAATAAAACAGTCTGGTGATGTCCTTCCCCTGCACCGGCGCGAACGTGACGCCCGAAGCGCGCCCCACGTCCATGCATTCCTTCATGCAGGCCAGCGCGATGGGCTGCGCTTCCTTCGTTTCCGACACGTCGCCGAACGTGCCGCCCATCACGGTCCCCAGGCCGGAGAACGTCGCGTTGATCAGCAGTTTGGACCAGCGCGCGCCGAGCAGGTTCTCCTCGATCTCCACCGGGCACATCAGTTCCAGCAGGCCCTTGACCTCCTGCACTTTTTCCGGTGCCACGCCTTCCATGCCGCCCATGTGGAAGGACAGCGAGGCGGGATCCGAGGTCAGTTCGCACACGCCCGGCTCTTTCAGGGTGGCGCCCCATTCCACGACGCAGCCGAGGGTGCGCGGCGTCCCGAGGATCTCCGCGATCTCCGGCTCCGGCAGCCCGTTCTGCAGCGTCACCAGCACGCCGTCATCCGCCAGCAGGTCCTTCAGCCGCGTCACGACCTCATGGTTGTGCAGCTGCTTGGTCATCAGGAAGATCACGTCGTACGGCCCTTCCATCTCCTCCGGCAGCAGCGCGCGCACCGGCACGTTCATCTCTACCGTCCCGCAGACGGTCGCCCCGTTTTTCCGGAGGGCCTCCACGTGGGCTTTATTGCGGTTGACCAGGTCAACGGCCTGGCCGTTCTTTGTCATATAGGCTCCGAGCACGGTCCCCAGGGAACCGGCTCCGTAGATCGCACAATGCATCGTAATGACTCCTCTCCGTTTCATACGTATCGTCTAAAGAATTATTCAGCAGTTCAAGACTTACTCTTTTTTCATTCACTTTTATAAGCAGGAAAGTTATATAGGTGCAATAACTATATGGCTTCCAGTTACTATTCTGTAACCCAAGCAGCAATAGTCTTTCCGTTATAACCATCAATTGCAATGTAAAGTCCTCCACTAAACCGCGAAGTATCTCTATTAAGATTATCTGAATACTCAAACAACCACACATTGTTCTTCTGGTAATGCACAAGCGTTAACAATTCACTCGTTTTCCTTCTTCCGTTTTCATGCATTTTCCTTATTATTTTCTGCCCCAGATTATATGCATCATCTGGAGTTGTTATCTTCCCTATTTTTTCCCCTAGTAATTCCACCACATCAATATCTACAGGAAACTCTATTGGATGCAACGTAAACTCGGTTCCATATGACATGAACTTAAATTCTACATCAGGAATATCTGTTTTATTTTCTCTTTTTTCTTCACAACCTAATGTTCCAGTCAATAATAGAACAATTAGTTGTATGATTAAGTATAACAGTTTCATTATTTACTATTTCTCTTTCCGCGAAAGACACCAATAGGGTTATGAGACCCGTTGACCCTTCCGTTTTGTTTACTTTAGTCCATCGGTGTTGGCCATATCACGCTCTCACACGCAAAGTCGCATGTTCCGAAGTGGTTATGCCAGGAATCCCAATACTGCCATGCTTCTTAATCCTTTTCCCAATCCAACCACCTTCCTTTTTTACAGCAGCGACTTCGGCACATATGCCTTCAGCCGGATCCCTTCGGGCGTGTATTCCTCCGAGACCACGTTGCCGTATTTGCGGATGCGGCCCACCAGGGACGCCTCCGCGTAGGAATAGACCCGGTCGACGTATACTTTCTGCTCCCGCAGGACACGGGAGATCACATCTTTCAGCTCCGTCAGGCCCATGCCGGTCTTCGCGGAGATGCGGACGGCCTCTTCCGCGCGGGAGTCGTACAGGAACGCGTCGCCGAGCGGCAGGTCGCACTTGTTGAAAGCGGTGATGACGGGCTTGCTTTCCGCGCCCAGGTCTTTCAGGGTCTCATAGACCGTTTCCATCTGCTGCTTCATGCGGGGGCCGGAGGCGTCCACGACGTGCAGGATCACGTCCGCGTAGGCCGCTTCCTCCAGCGTGCTCTT
>JAEEGL011534872.1_pt1 | contig 15489 bp, 6 predicted proteins | sample 9134231 | NCBI WGS metagenome assembly JAEEGL01 (sample SAMN16246548, study PRJNA631951) | gut metagenome | biome: gut microbiome; feature: rumen; material: fiber-attached | host: Bos | place: Iran: Karaj | collected 2018-10
AATCAAGTTATAATAATTTTATTTATATATATTTAGCATTCAAAAAAAATGGGTACCTCTGATGCGTGACTAGGGATTTCGAATTAGTCAGTGACCCCATTCCCAAATCCCCAATGCCCAATCCCCAATCCCCAATCCCCAATATGAATTTAAAATTTATAAAGAAAATTTAATTATTTAATATTAATTTAATAATTTTAAACATTATTTTATTCACAAAAATTTTAAATTTATATTTTAATTAATTATTATTAATTTATATTTTAAATTAAATAAAAAAAAATTATTTAATTTCACTAAATAATTCATAATTATCATTAGAAATTAAATGAACATTATTTTTATTATCAAACAAAACTTGAACATTATTATTATTTTTTTTTTTAATTTCATAAAAGCAACTTTCATTTTGAAAAAGAAATTTATTATGTTTATTAATATTCGGAATAATAATTTCACTATCTTTCAATTTAATTTCATCCACATTAAAAACATAACAATTATCTAAATAATTTTCTCCATCAAATCCGCCTAATAATAAAATATTATTTTCATTATCTTCATTATAAAATTTACAGCATCCAATTTGACTAATTTTAATTTCATTATTAATATAAATAATTTCGAATTTTTCATGTGTATTAATATTAATTCTTTCAATAGAATTTAAATTTTTTCCTTTTTTTAAAGAAAATCCAAAAAAAACGTAAATATAATTTTTAAAATACATTGAAGAAAATTCTTGACGATCTTCATTTAAAGGTGGAATATTTTTAAATTTTTCTGTTTTAATTTGATTAAAATTTTTTGCGTTAATTCTTTCGCAATGAATTTGTGAATTTCCGCCTAATAAATAAATAAAATTGTTTTTTTTACAAAAAATAATGTTTCCTAAATAATGTGAATAAATTGAATAAACTAAAAAATATAAATTATTTGAATAATAATCGTAATAAAATAATTTATTAAATTTTTTTCCTGATAAAATAAATAATTTATTATTATTAAAATTCATTTGAATTAAATCACTTTGTGATTTAAAATCTTTTTTGAAATTGTTTTTATCGAAATAATTTTTTTCTTTGAAAGTTTGATTTAAAATGTTAAAAATTAGAATTTTTCTATTGTCTTTTATTTTTAATATTAATTTTTCGGAATTTATTTTTTTTTTTGATTTTTTTAATTGCATTGATTTATTTAATGAAAATGAACTTTGACTAAAAATGTGATTATTATTATTTTTATTATTAAAATTTTCTGAATTAAAAATCATTGAATTTGATTTGTTTAAATTATTATTATTAAAAGTTGAACTATTATTTAAATTAATTTGAATGTTTTTTGAATGAATTTCTGTTTGTGAATGAGAATAATTTAAATTATTATTAATACTATTATTTAAATTATTATTATTATTTTCAAAATTTATTTTTTTTTTTATTAAATTGTATTTATCTTTAAAAATATTCATAAAATTTTCATTGAAATTTTGAATTTCTTTCATTGATTTTGTGTAAGAAATTAATAATTTTTTAAGTTCTTCGTAATTATTTAAAATATTTCTACTTGAATTAATTAAATTTTGTTTATCTTCATAAATTTTATTAAAATCTTGATTTGTATCAAACGTTGCAAATAATTTTAAAGTATTTTCAATATTAATTTTTAATTCATCGAAAGTATTTTTTTCTTTAAAATTTAATAAAAATTCAATTTGGAAATTTTTAATATTTTCAATTTCATTTTTTAAATATTCAAATAAATTATTAATATTTTCAATTTCATTTTTAATGTCTTCATTTAAATATTGAAAAAAATTATAAGCTTCATCTTTAATAATTTTATTATCTAATTCAATAGCGATATTTTTTAAATTTTTTTTTAAATTTATTGAATATTCATTTAATTTTAAAATATATTTATTATGAGTAATATGATATTTTCTTTTATAACAATTTTCGCATATTATTTCATTACATTTATCGCAAATATAAATTGCGCCATTGTTACAATTTTTACAAAAATAATTGAAATTATTTTTATTTTGTTTTTTTTTTTAATAAAACTTCGATTTTTATTTTTTTGTTGTTTAAAAAAATATTTTTTAATTTGGTATTTTCTGAATAATTATTATTTAATAAAATGTTGTTGTAATAAATAAAAATTTTATTTAAATCGTAAATTTTGTATTTTCCGCAAATCATTAATTTTAATTGATGAAATTCTGATTCATTTGATAATTTAAACACTTCAAAATCGGTTTTTTTTTCGAAAATTATGTCGAAATTATAAACGTTAGAATTACTCATTTTTTTTCTTATTAATTAATTATTAATTTTTTATTAATTATGAACATTAATGATAATAATAATAATAAAAATATTTTTTCAAATTTCGAATATAAATTAGCGAAATTTAAATTAAAAAATATTAAAAAATTTAATAATAATTTTGATTTGTTAAATACAACTTTAATTCAAGATTTGAGTACAAAAAATAAAACGGATATTAAAAATTCAAATAATGTTGAAAATTGTAATTTAAGTAGTAATAAAAATAATTTTTTTGATATTAATGTTTCAAATTCAATTGAAAATAATAATATTATTAAAAAAAAATATAATAATAATAATAATGAAAATAGTAAAAAAAATATTAAAAATGATGAAAATAATAAAAAAATAGAAAAAAAAATTATAAAAAGTAAATCATCAATTTTTGAAAAAAAAATTAAAGAAATTAAATTTAATATTCTTCAAAAAACAAAAGAAATTTCAAAAAAAAATATTTTTAATTTAAAAAAAGTTCCTTTATTAAATAATAAATTTCGAAACACAACAAATTTAAATAATTTCCAAAACGAAAAAACATTATTTAAACGAGATTATTTTTTTCATCAAAATTTAAATAATTTAAATAATTTAAATAATTTCATTCAAACTATTAATAATTCATTTGAAAAAACAACTTATAATTTAAATAAAAGTTTAACACCAAGAAAAAAAAATCAAATTCCAGAAATTTTTCAATGTTTTAATTCATCTTCCGCAAAAAATTTATTCTATGAAAATAAAAAAAATTTTAATAAAATCGGACCAGGTTATTATAATATAACAAAATACAAATCAATTTTGCCTCAAAAAGAAAAAAAAATATATTTTAATAATAAAAAAAATAATGATAATAATAATAATAATATTTTACCTGGACCAGGTTATTATAATATATCAAAAAATTTTATAAAAAAATCCTTTTCAAATGAAAATATTTTTTCTCATGAAATTCGATTTAAAAAAAACATTCAAATTTCGCCCGGACCGGGCGAATATAATATTAATAATAATAATATTAATAATAATAAAAATAAATACAAACCTTTTTTTCGAAAAATTAATAATAATAATATTAATAATAAAGAAAATATTATTAAAAGAAATTTATTTAATAATAATAATAATAATTATATTAATTATTCTTTTAGCACAATTGATAATAGTCATACTATTCAATTTAATATATTAAAAAAATTATTTAATAAAAATTATAAAAATGCTCCTTTTGGTTCAGGAGATTTTAAAAAATATTATTATATTAATAAAACAAATAATAATCTTGGAGGATTTTATCAAAATGATTTATTCAAAACAATAGTTGAAAAAAACAATTTTTTCTTCAAAAATAACGAAAATAATAAAATTAATAATAATAATAAATTACGATTTGTCGTTCCTCATTCATATTACAAAGATTCATATTTCAATTGGAATAAAAAATCATTTAACATAAATTACAACGAAATTTAAATAAAATTCTTATATTAAAAAAAATAATATAAATAATAATATAAATAAATAATATTTAACAGTTATAAATTCAATTTATAATAATAATAAAAAAAATAATTAATAAAAAAAAAATAAAATGAGTGCAAATATTTCACAATCAAATCAACTTTACAACACAAACAACAACTTAAACAATTCAATTAAAACAATTTTCATTCAAGAAGGCGAAAATTTAATCGGCGCCGCAAGAGCATGCGAAGATTTATGGGAAGAAATGCGAAGGGCAGATTTTCGAAAAGAAGGAATTTTAAATGAAACAAACATAGAAATAATCTACAAAAACAAGAAAAAAATAATAAACACTTTATTAAAAATTCAAACTGCCGAAGAATTTATTCAAGTTTTTGATGAAGATCAAGACGGATTTTTAAACGAAGATGAACAAATTTTAGTTTTCACAATAATCGCAAAGAGAATTCAATTAATCGCAGAAGAACTTTGTGAATTAAAAAAATATGAATTATACAAAGATTTAATGCGAGAAGTTCGAGCAATAGAAAATTCAATAAATCGCTTTCAAAATGATCTTCGTCAAAATGTGCATAAAAAGCAACTTGAAGATTACATTAACATCGGGAAAGAAATTCAATATGAATTTGATAATAATTGGGATGAAAAAATGGATAATTTTTCCGAAAAAGAAAAATTTGATATTCAAAATTATGAAGATGCTCTTAAAAAAGAAATTGATGCTTATTATCAAAATGAAGCAGCGAAAATTCATTCAATTAAACTCAAACCAAATCATCAAATTAAATTATTAAACAATCAAGAAAAACTCGTTGCGAATATGGAAAGAGTCGAAGAAGCAATTAATTTCCGAAATGAACTTAATTTTTTACAAAAAAAAGATGAAGAACGTTTAGAACGTACAAAAAAAGATATGCTAAAAAATTTAAATAACAAAATTGATAATACAGAATTAAAAGAAATGAAAAAAATCACAGATCGATTTGATAAAGAAAGAGATAAATTAATAATCACTAGAAACAAAGCAACAGATGTTTTAAATAAACAAATTAATTTACATATTTCTGATATTGTTCGTATTCAAAATTCAATTTCGAATATGTTTATTAAAATCGGTGCGAATAATGATGAATTATGTAGAGAAAAAGAACGAAAAAAAAAAATAAATGAAACAATTGCTGAATTTAAAAGTATTAAAAAACCAACTGGAAATCCTTATGTAAATTCCATTCAAAAAAAAGACATTGCAATGGCATTAGTAAATTTACAAAATAAAACTTTAACTTTAAATAGCAGCACTGAATCGAGCGGAATGAATAAATTCGGTGTAATGAAAAAAAATATTATTGCGTTGAAATATATGATAAAAAATTTAAAATTGACTAGATTTGATATTAATAATGAATTTTCGAATAGAAAATTTTGTAATGTTAGTAGAGAAGAATCTGTTAAAAATGATAATAATTTAAAAAGAAAAATTCGAACTTTAATTGAACAAAGAAAACATAAAGATGAAATTATGATTCCACCGAGCATGTATTATGATGTTAATCTTGAAAATGAAATTGATGCGAAAAATTATAAAGATTTAATAGCTAAAATTAAAGATTAAAATATTATAAATTTAATAATAAATTTAATTTTTATTTTATTTTATTTAACCAAAAAAAATATTTTTTTTTTATTATTATAATAATTAATTTTTTAAATTTTATTAATTTCGATCTTGCTTCTATTTTATTCTTTTTTTTTTTATATGAATTAAATAGAACTTATCGAATTAAATTAATTTTTTCTCTTTCCACCAAGAATGAAAATTCATTTAAATTCTTGACTAAATGAGAAAAACAAAAAAATTTAAATAAATTTAATTAAATTTAATTAAATTTTAAATAAAAAAATAATTTTAAAATAAAACACAATCAGCACAACAATTTTCTCTTTTTTCTTCATTAGATTCCAAAATATTTAAAGTAGATTCTTTCATTTCAGGAAAATAATCATTTAAAATCTCATCAATCAACATTTGATTTTTTACTTTATTTTCAACCGGAATGTTTATTAATTCTTTGACGCGTTTTAAAATTCCAATTCTCGTTAAATTATCAATTTCAAAATTTAAATTAATCGAAACAATTCGATTTTTATCATTTTCATCATTTTTTCCTTTAACAATCACATTAATATTCTTCGATAAAATTTCTTTATTCAAATCACACAAATCTTCAATAGAACTTAAAAAAATATGCAATAAATAATTATTATTAGATTCATAAATGTCATTACTGCCTCGAATTTTCAATTTAAAACTCGCAAAATTCGTCCCTGAATTTCTTCTATCAACTAAATAATCTTTATTATTATGTTCTAAAATACTAAAATTATAATCTTCAAAAAAATTCACATCATTTTCATCTTCGCTTTTCAATTTCATATTATTTCTAAATGTTACATTTTCTTGTCCATTTGGAATTGTAATTAAATTCTTCGTGTTTAAAATTTTCGATTCATAATAATTATAAATATTATCTGTATTATCGCTTTCTAAATTCTTTTGTTCACATGAATTTAATTCGTTGAAATTTTCTTTTTCAAAATCGGTGTTTATACATAAATTAATTCGATATGGTCCATTTTCAAAATTAGACATGCTATTTACGTTGCTGTATAAAATTGAATTAAATTCACCTTTTTTTTTTCCTGTTACTTTTGAATTTAATAAATTTATTATTTCGTTTATTTTTCCGATTTTTTGATGAGAATTGTTTTTTACGATGTTTTCTTCTGAAATTTGTATTGAAATGTTAGAATCGTTTATTAATTTACATAAACATTGTGTAAATTCTTTTGTTGATATGTATAAATTTTGAAAATCGTTTCCTTTGTTTAGTTGGTTTAATATTTCTAATATTTTATTGTTGTTGAATATGGATGAGTTTTGTAAATTATTGTTTTGATATGGTGTGTTTCCTGATAAAAAATTCTGAAAATTTTGGTCGTTTCTTAAAAAAAAAACTTTGTTGTCAAAATAAGAATCGGGTTTATAACCTTTTATTTTAAAATATTGCTCGAATTTTTGAATTAAAGAATTTAAACGATATTTGTTTGTTTCATTGTTTTGATCGAACATTTTTATAATTAAATTTAAATTTTTTATAATATTATTATTAAAAAAAAAAAATAAAAATTATAAAAATAAAATTAAAAATATAAAAATTAAAATTATAAAATAAAATTAAAATTATAAAATAAAATTAAAATTATAAAAAATTAAAATTAAAAATTAAAATTATAAAAATTAAATTTTAAATTAAAAATAAATAAAATATTTAAAAAAATAATAAATGTGCACAGAAGAAGATTTCGAAGAAGAAGTAGATCAAATAATAAACGAAGAATATAAAATTTGGAAATACAACGCACATCATTTATACGACACATTAATAATCGGTGCTTTAGAATGGCCATCTTTAACAGTGAATTGGCTTCCAGAAATCGAAGAACAAGATTCATACAAAATTCAAAGAATAATCATCGGAACACACACAAACAACAACGAACAAAATTATTTATTAATATGCAAAATAAAATTCCCAAAACAATCATTAAACATTCTCGATGAAGATAATTACGAATATTATTATCACAAACAAACAATAAACAATTATTATAAATTAGATGAAAAAATCGAAATAGAATACAAAATAAATCACAAAGGCGAAGTTAATCGTGCAAGATTCATGCCACAAAATTCGAATTTAATCGCAACGAAAAGTCCAAACTACGAAATTCACATTTTTAACTATAAAAAACAGCCAAAAATTCCTATTGACAATGAAATCAAACCCGAAATTAAATTAACTGGCCACACAAACGAAGGATTCGCATTAAATTGGTCAACATTAAAAAAAGGTTATTTGCTTTCAGGAAGTTTCGATAAGAGAATTTGTTTATATGACATAAACAACGAAAAAAACACATTAATTCACACATATGAAGATCATGAAGGAATAATTGAAGAGGTTAATTTTAATAAAATAAACGAAAATATTTTCGCTTCTTGTGGAGATGATAAAAAACTTATCATTTTTGATATGCGTCAAGAAAAACCTATTTTTTGTATAGAAGCTCATGTTCAAGAAGTTAATTCATGTGAATTTAACCCCTTCGATGAATATTTGTTGTTAACTGGCTCGAATGATAAATCATGTGCTTTGTGGGATATTAGAAATTTGAGTAAAAAATTACATGTTTTTAAACATAATAAAAATGATGTTACGCATGTGAGATGGAACCCGAATATTATGTCGCTTTTTGCTAGTACGAGTTCGGATAGAAGAGTTAATATTTGGGATTTAAGTTGCATTGGAAAAAGTGTGCCCAAAGATGATGTGGATGGACCGAGTGAGTTGTTATTTACGCATGGAGGACATACGAATAATATTAGTGATTTTGATTGGAATGTTAATGAGGAATTAATGTGCGCCAGCACTTCTGATGATAATATTATTCAAGTTTGGGAAATGAATAATTTTTTGTATTTTAATGATAATGGAAATGGACATCCGATGAATTTTGAGGAGGATGAAAATAATATTTATAATAATAATAATAATAATTGAATGTTTATAATTATAATTTTATTTTATTATTTATAAATATTATTTAATTATTCTATAAAGATTTTTTTTTTAAGATTTTTTTTTGGAAATTTTTTTGGGTTTTTTATTTGAATTTAAATTGAATTTTATTGAATTTTCGGTTATTTTGTTAAATTTATAAACATCGATTGATTTTTTATTATTTTTTATTTGTTTTTTATTATTATTATTATTAATATTTAAAACAGAATTAGATTTAATTAAAGTTTTTTCATTATTATTATTATTATTTAAATTATTATTATTATTATTATTATAAAATTGAAATAAATTATTATTTTGAATATTATTATTAGAATTTAATTTATTTAAAGAAAAATTATTATAATTTTCAGTAATAAATTTTTCATCAAATTCTTTAATTTCAACACTTTTATTTCTTTTCAATATTTTAATAGAACTATTTGAAACATTACAATCAATACTTAAATTATTATTATTATTATTATTTAATGTTTTTTTATACGTAAAATTTTCAATTAATTTTTTATATTTTTGTTTTATTTCTTCAATAAACAAATGTTGTTTATCAATAATTTCCGATAAAAAATTTAATATTTGTTTATTAATATTATTACTAAACAAATTCGGTTGAATTTTCATTTTAAAAGTAATATAATCAACATTAACAGATTTTTCTAATAATTTAAAAGAATTTTCAAATTTATTATTATTAATATTATTATTCATTTTATAAAAAATAAAAATAAAATAAAAATAAAATAAAATAAATTAATTAAAATTAAATAAAAATTAAATAAAAATTAAATATAAAATATAAATAAAATATTAATTTTAATAAATTTATATTAATATTTAATTAAAAATAACTAAATGAGAAAAAACAATCAAAAAAATTTTTTTTAATGACTTTTATATTTCGCTAGCCAATCAACACTCATATCTAATTTTTGTCCTTCAGTTGTTTTATTCAACGAAGATTCATTTTGTACTTTGAAATCATCATTTTTAATGCTACTATCTTCAATTTTTTCCATGCTGCTTATTTTAGAATCATTAACAACTTTTTCTTCAGTTTTATTTTCTTCATAAACAGTTGAATTAAAAACATATTTTTTAGTAACATTACTATAATATCTTTTATTAATTTCTTCATTCATTTGTGCATCTTCGCTATTAAACATTCCTAAATTTGACCCGAATCTTTCAAATTCTTTAATAACAGATGGATTATTTTCATCTTCGTCTCCAAAAACTTCGTTTGCCATTTGTAAATAGGAAACATGTAAATTTCTGTACATTAATTCTAATTTTTTTCTGGCCATTTTTTTAACAAAAGCAGAAAATCTCCATTTTCTTATTAATTCTCTTAAAAATCTTCCTTTCGCAACGTCTTTATTTAATTTTAAAACTCGAAGTAAATAAATTAATTTAAACATTCGATGTGGATTTTCTAATGAAGTTGTAATGTGTTTAACATATTTTTTTTTAATTAACGAATATAATTTTTTTATGTATTCACCTTTTGTATCTTCATAATTGTTTTTTTCTTTTAAATTATTAATAATTTCTATTTTTGGTTTGATTTGTTTTTTCATTGCGTATGTTTTATATAAATTACAAAATCGTGAAAAAATGTCGTTTTGTTTTAATTTTAATAAAGTTTGTTTTTTTCGTTCTGTGATTTTATTATCTAAAAATTTTACTAAAAATGGAATTAATTTTTTTGTTTTGTTTAAATTGTCTTTTTTTAGTTGTTTTTTTTGTTGAGTTTTGAATGAAAATTTCGTTGTTGGTGCTTTATTTGAACTTTGTTGATTTTCTGTGTATGAAAATTGAGAATTTTTTAAGCGATTTAAAAAAAGTCGATTTAAAAATTCTTTTGCGAAGAAATTTTTTGTTTGAGTTTTTTGATTTTGATTGAAAATGTTTGATAATTTATTTAATTTATTGAAATAATTTAATTTATAAATTTTTTGAATCATAATTTTTTTATTTTTTTCTTCTTTTTCTTTTTTTGCTTTTTGTAAAGTTTCTTTTAATTTATTAAATTTTAAATTCATTTGTTGTTTTTTTTTTAATTGATTTAAAAATTCTTGCGCAGTTGATTTTAAATAAAAAGAAGATTTTTTATTAAGAATTTTTTCGAGATTTTTAATACGAATTTTATTTGAAATTTCATTCATTAAATTATTAGTTTCATAACGAATTTCAAATTGACTTTGTAATTTTTTAAGCATATTTTTTAATTCATTTGAATAATTTGCAGATTCTTTAATAGAATTTGCTAATTTATTTTTAATATTATTTTTAAATAATTTTTGAATGTTTGTTTTTGATTTGATTTTATTTAATAATTTTTTTGATTGAAATTGTCGAAATTTATTTTGAATTTTAATTGCTGATTTATTTGTGCTTTCAAATTTTGCTTTTCTATTCCAATTTCTAAAAGGAATTTTTAATTTTAATTCATTATCTTTTGTTTTTTTATTAATAAATTTCGTTAATAATTTTTCTCTTCGAATTTTATCTTTTTCTTTTTTAATTTCGTATTTTTTTTTCATAAATTTTTGAATAATTATTCGTTTTTTAATCATTTCATCCCAAGTTTTATCTTTCCATTTTTTTAAAGCAGCAGGTAAAAATTTTTGTTTTAATTTTTCATGAATTTTTGGTTGAATTTTTCTTAAAGTTTTAATTTGAGCTAAAAATCGCATTTTTTCTAATAATTTTTCAAAAGGTCGTTTTAAAATAATTTCTTCGAATGTTGAATATAAAATTTTTCCTTTATCGCCGATTATTTTTGAACATTTTGTCATTTTTTGATTTAATTGATGTAAAATGTTTTTTCTAAATAAATTTTTTAATTTATTTTTTGCTCGATTTTTATTTAATTGTAATAATTTCATTTTAGCAAAAATTTGAATAATTTCTGCGTTTTCATTGTTTTTTATTATTAATGTTCGATTTTGCCATTTTCTAAAATAAGTAAAAATTTTTGAATTGTTTTTATTTAATTTTGAATTTGTGAGTTTTATTAAAATTTCTTTTAATTTTTTTAAATTTTTTAATTTATTTTTTGATTTGTAATTTCTAAATAAATTTTGAATTTTTATTGCAAATTCATTTGATTTTAAATTAAAATTATTATTTTTCCATTTATTTAAAGCTAAATTTTTCATTTTATTATTTAAATTTTCTTGATTGTTTATTTTTTTTAATAATATTTTTTTCATATGATTTTTTTTACCAAAATTAAAAATTTTATTAAATAAAATTTTTTTTGTGCTTTTTGATAAAAATTCAGCTGCATTAACAATTTTTTTTCTTTTTTCATTTAAATTTTTTAATTTATTTTTTATAAAAACTTGAATTAAATCAGCGTTTTCATTATTTTTTAATTTTTGAGCATTTAAATTCCATTTTGATAAATAAATTTTTTTTTTATTATTCATTTCATTCGAACGTGAATTTAATATTTTTTTCATTAAAATTGTTCTTTTCATAATATTCATTCGATTTTCAATAGTTTTTATATTTTTAACAAAATTACTTAAAATTTTTCCTTTTTCATGTTTAATTTTATCATAATTTTTCAATGAATTTATAATATCATTTTTATTATTTTTAAATAATTTTTCATGAATTGAATTGCTAATTAAAAATTTATTTAAAATATTATTCAATTTATTTTTCATTTTTTCAGTGTCTTTTATTTTACTTTTCCAAACATTAAATAATTTTCTTTTATTTTTTTCTTGCATTTTCGGCAAAGTTTTTTTAATAATATTTTTTAATAAATAATCTTTTCTATTTTTAATAGCGTTTTTTCTAATTCCTTCAAATAATTTTGGTTCATGTGGTTTTTTTAGTCCTTTTTTTAATAATTTACAACCTTTTCGAATTTGTTTCATTCTATCTAAATAATTCGAAGGTGTAATTCTAATTCTCCAACGTAAAATTGCTTCATGTAAAATTCTTTTATTATCAACATTTTTTTTAACATTTTGACTATTTTTTATTTGTTTCATTAATAAAGCTTTTAAATAAGATTCTCGAATTTCTTGTATTTTTTTTTTCCATCTTGAAAATGCTCCATTTAAATTTGATTTATCATTGTTTCTTATTGCGTTTGCAAACATTTTTTTTGCTTTTTGAATGTCTTTTTCTCTTAAATTTTCTTTTTTTATTTGATTTTGCCAAATTCGTAATGTTTTTCTTAAAGGAATTTTTTCTTTTTCGTTTAACATTCGTTTTAATTTATATGAAATTTTTTTTTCTCGATTTGGATCAGTTAAAATTGAATTTTTCCACCATCGAAATAAAAATTTTTTTAATATTGATTTTTCATTATTAACACCTTTTTTAATAATTGATTGAACACTTTTATTTTTACTAAATGTTTCTAATTTATTTTGTAATGCGTTTTGAATGTCTTTTGCCCAAGGACGAACACAAAAATTTTGAATTAAATTTAAACCTTTTGTGAAATTATAATCTAAATTTTTTCTGCGATAAATTTTCCATTTTGTAAAATATTTAGATAAAATATTTTTTTTTCGATTTTGTTCGAAATTTTTTTTTAAATTGAAAATATAATTTGATTTTAATTCATTTATACTTTTATTTTGAATTTTTCCGCGCCATCGATAAAAATAATTTCTTAATAAATCTTTATTATTATTTTTTTGGTTTTTTTTTAAATTTCGTAGAATTGGTTTAAATTTTCGTTCATAATTTTTTGATAATTTTATTTTATTAAATGAATCAGAACAATTATTTTTTATAGCGAATTTTTTTAATAAATTCAAACCTTTATTAATTTTTGGATAATATTCTTCTGGTTTTCTTGTTTCAGCTTTCCATTTATAAAATGCTTTTATTAATAAATCTCTTTTTGTTCTTTCTTTGACTCGATTTTTGTTGTTTTTTAATATTGTTCCTTTGAGATAATTTAAATCATTTTTATTTTTTTCTTTTTCGTAAATTCTTCGCCATTTATTAAAAGCATCTTTTAATGTTGATTTTGGTTTTTCGAGTTTTTTTGTTAATTTTTCTATTATTTTTGGGCGAAAATCTTTGTGATTTTTTCTATATAATCGAATTATAAAATCAATTTTTCGAGATTTTTGAATTTTATCGAGTTTATCAAATGCTTTTCGTACGTTTTTTAATAAATTTAAATTTTCTTTGTTTTTTGTTAAATTTGTATTAAATTTCCAACGATTTAAATATTTTGATAAAATGTTTTTTTTTGTTTTGTTTTGATTAGATTTTGATAAAAATTGAATCATTTTATGTTTTAAATTTTTAATTTCGGAATTTTTTGTTTGATTTCGCCATTTATAAAAATGTTTTCTTAATAAATTTTTATTTTTATTTTTAAATTTTTCATAAATTTTCCCTCCAAATTTTTTTATTACAAATTTTCCTTTTGTTTCTTTTATTTTTTCCCAGAAATTTTTTTTACTATCTTTTATTTTATTTTTAGCAAATTTATTTAAAGAATTTTGTAAATTTCGATATTTTTCAAATTCTTCATTTAAATTTATTTTTTTTTGTTTTCTCCATTGATTAAATTTATTATATAAAATTCTTTTTTCAATTCTGCCAGTCAAAGAATTTAATAAAGATTTATACAATTTTTGTTGTTTTTCTTTTTCTTTACTTTTCAATGTTTTTTCTTTCCATTTATATAAATAATCTCTTAAAGAAGATTTTAAAGCTTTTTTTTTCGCACCAAAAATTTTTTTTCCACCAAAAATTTCATTTTCATTCATTTGTTTTTCCATTATCGCATTTAAAGGATCATTATAAGTAACTCTAAAACAAAATTTTTGTAATAATTCTGTTCCTTGAACGTAATTAATTAATTGATTTCCTCTTGGAATTATTTTTTTCCATTTATCAAAACATCTTTTCATTTTTACTTTATCTAAACGAGATAAAATTCTTCCATACATGTTTCCCATAATTCCATGTTTAATTTCCTTAAATTTTGATTTATTTATTATATTTTTCCATTTATTAAACGCATATCTTTTTGGTCCTAATTTGTATCTATTTGAATGATTTATTAATTTTAATAATTTATTTTTTTGCTCTTTTTGTTTTAAATATTCTCTTAATTTAGGCATTGAATTATACAAACTTTGTCTTTTTGTTAATTTTTTTAAACCATTCATTATATTTAATGTTCCAAAAAATTTATTTTTTTGCTCTTCTTGATTATTTGATTTACTTATGTATTTTAATAAACTACTTCTCAAAGCCCATTTTTCAAAGTATTTTTTTAATAACATTTTATCACTTTCATTTTTTTCTCTTTTATATACTAATTCTCTTCCAGCTAAAAATCTTTCTTTCATTAAATTCGTTGAATCTCTCCATTTTAATAAATATTCTTTCGCTCTTAAAAGTGAATATTTTCTATCATTTTTAGCCAATAATTTTTCCAATCCAGCTCGCGCCCATTTTTTCTGCGCAAATAACTGATCCCAAACAATAGGTCTAACATGTCTAACTAAAGTTCCTTCCATAACATCACAAAATCTTTGATGCAAAAAACTAAGATATATAATATCATATATATATTTTCTTAACCATCTTCCTCTCCAAACACTTTGAATTAATACTATTTTATCTAATATCTTTTTATACCTATCTTTTAAACCTCTCCACCAACCTTGCACGACCTTCGCTGCTTTTTCTCTGTGTTTGGGGTTTATCATAACTGTTGTGTGGGTACCCCCTTTTCGAGTTACCTTTTTTACACCATATTTTACTTTTGTTTTGTTACTTTCTTGGGCGAGGTCTACTACCCCCCCTCTGTCTAGTCTCATTCTTCGTAAAATTATACGATCTTCCGCACTTGGACCTTTTGAAGATAACATTGCTAAAGATAGGTATAAAAATTTGTTTTTAGGGGAGCGACTTTCGTTTTTTTTTCCGCCGATTATTGTGGAATTTAATGTGTTTCTATTGAAGGTTTTTTTTGGGTCTTGTTGAATTGTGCTGCGATTTAAATTTTTTTCTGAGGAGCTTCCTCGATT
>JAEEGL012756732.1_pt1 | contig 15489 bp, 9 predicted proteins | sample 9134231 | NCBI WGS metagenome assembly JAEEGL01 (sample SAMN16246548, study PRJNA631951) | gut metagenome | biome: gut microbiome; feature: rumen; material: fiber-attached | host: Bos | place: Iran: Karaj | collected 2018-10
AGTCCGAAAAATCGAAATCAAGACGCGAGGCCTCTCGAACCACATCTTCTCGGGGCAATACCACAGCGCCTTCAAGGGGCGTGGTATGACCTTCAGCGAGGTGCGTGAGTATGAGTATGGCGACGACATCCGCAACATCGACTGGAACGTTACCGCCCGCTTCAACAAGCCTTTCGTCAAGATCTTCGAGGAAGAACGTGAGATGACGGTGATGCTGCTCATCGACGTGTCGGGCTCCAACGACTTCGGCTCGCAGAGCCAGTCGAAGCGCGACCTGACTGCCGAATTGGCAGCCGTCTTGGCGTTTTCTGCCATCCAGAACAACGACAAGGTGGGCGTCATTTTCTTTAGCAGCAAGATCGAGAAGTTCATCCCGCCCAAGAAAGGCAGCTCGCATATCCTGCGCATCATCCGCGAAATCGTCGATTTCAAGCCGACGGAACGCGGCACCGATATCGGCGAGGGCCTGCGTTTCCTGACCTCGGCCATCAAGCGCCGCACCACGGCCTTCCTCATCTCCGACTTCATGACGGATAAGGACTTCGAGAAGGAGATGCAGATCTGCGCCAACAAGCACGACCTTGTCGCCCTGCGTATCACCGACCGCCGCGAGATGGACATCCCCAAGGTTGGCCTGGTGAAGTTCCGCGACTCGGAGACGGGCAAGGAACGCTGGGTAAACACCTCAAGCCGCGCCTGGAACCGTGCCTACCAGCAGATGATACAATACAAATCGTTGGAGTTGAACCGCGAGTTTACCAAACACGGTATCGACAACTCGTTGATCTACACCGACGAAGACTATGTGAAACCTTTGATGCAACTCTTTAAGAAAAGGGAGGCAAGAAGATGAAGAAATATGTTTTGTTTTTGATGGCGACATTCGCTCTGTTTGGTGGCCTCATGGCGCAGAACGTAGAGGTGAACGGCAAGGTTGAAAGCACGGACGTGCAAGTCGGCAAGCCTTTCACCCTTGACTTGAGCCTCAAGGTGCCTTACGGCTGGTTCGTGGAATGGAACGACTTCGCCATCGATACGTTGTCGGAACAGCTCGACATCATCAAGCGCGGCGAGGTGGAACGTACCGCCGATGCCGACAGCAACGTCATCGTGAAGCAGCAGCTGACGCTGATGACCTTCGACACGGGTCAAGTGCAGGTGCCACCCATTGCCTTGAAATATGCCCGTTCGTTCGACGACCCGAACCGCTTGAAGGCCTATACTGATCCCATCCGCCTTTATTCGACCACTATGACGGTCGACACTACGCTGGCCTACAAGCCCATCGTGGAACCCATCGCCGCACCAGTGAAGTTCAAAGAGGTGTTCCCTTGGATCCTCGGTGCGCTGGTGCTGGTGTTGCTCGCTCTAGGCCTTTGGTATTGGCGCAAACACCGCAAACCCAAGGTGGATGCCGACGGCAACATCGTTCGTGGTCCCGTCATCCCGCCCTACGACAAGGCGGTTGGCGACTTGAAGCGCTTGCGTGAGGAAAAGATTTGGCAGTCGGGCAAAGTGAAGGAGTACTTTTCCACGCTGACCGACATCGCCCGTGAATATATTGAAGGACAGTTCGGCGTGAACGCCATCGAGATGACTACTGACGACATTCTCGAGGAAATCAAGCCCTTGCGTTTCCCTCAAGAGACGTACGACAAGTTGAAAGACACCATGGAAGTGGCCGATTTGGTGAAGTTCGCCAAGTATTCGGCTTCGACCCTTGAGAGTGACACCGCCTTGAACAGCATGACGGACTTCGTCAACGAGAGCTACGCGCAGTATCAGAAGCAGAAGGCAGAAGAGGAAGCGCGCCAGGCGCAGACGAAGAATCTCAAGCAAGAGGAAACGGCAGAAAAGGAGGAGGTGACAAATGTTTGAGAACATTGAATTTGCGAACCCCAAACTGTTATGGCTCTTGCTGCTGGTGCCGCTGGCCATCCTTTGGTACATCCTGCGCCACAAGAAACAAGAGGCGGCCGTGACTTTCTCCGACCTGAAAGGCATGGCCAAGCTGCCGAAGACTTGGAAAGGCTTTATGCGGCATCTGCTCTTCGCCTTGAAGATGGCAGCCCTCGCCCTGCTCATCGTGGCCATAGCCCGTCCGCAGAGCTCGTCGACCAACTCGACCTCCAACATCGAAGGCATCGACATCGTCATGGCCATGGACGTATCGGGCTCCATGTTGGCCCGCGACCTCAAGCCCGATCGCTTGACGGCCGCCAAGAACGTGGCCTCCGACTTCGTGAAAGACCGTCCTGGCGACCGTATGGGCTTGGTCATCTTCTCGGGTGAGACCTTCACCCAGGTGCCGTTGACTACCGACCACGGTGTGATGCTCAACATGTTGGCCGAGATGAAGAACGGTCTCATCGACGACGGCACCGCCATCGGCGACGGTTTGGCCACCGCCATCAGCCGACTCAAGGACAGCGAGGCCGTCTCCAAAGTGGTCATCCTGCTCACTGACGGTATGAACAATGCCGGTTCAGTCGACCCCTATACGGCGGCTGAAATTGCCAAACTCTATGGTATCCGTGTCTATACCATCGGTGTGGGCACCTATGGCACGGCACCTTATCCTGTGCAGGATTTCTTCGGCAGGACGGTTATGCAGCAGATTAAGGTTGAGATTGACGAGAAACTGCTTACCACCATCGCCAATTCGACGGGGGGCAAGTACTTCCGCGCCAACAACAACAAGAAGTTGGATGAGATCTATCAGGAAATCGACAAGCTGGAACGCTCCAAGATCGAGGTGACTGAGTTCCGCCGTCTCCATGAGGAGTTCTATCCGCTTGTGGCTTGGGCCATCGCCCTGCTGCTGCTCGAGTTCCTACTGCGTAAAACTATTTTCAGAACTTTAACGGATTAAAGCTATGGAAAACGTATTGCGATTCGAACATCCCGAGTACCTCTACTGGTTGTTGATTATACCGGTATTGGTCATCATCTATATCTTGTTCCGCCTCGGCCAGAAGCGACGTTTCGAGCGTTTTGCCCACCTCGAGATGCGCGAACAGCTGGTGCCGAACTATTCTTCCCGCCGTTCCACCCTCAAATTCATCCTCTTCCTGCTCATCATCGCTAGCGCCATCTTGGCTTTGGCCAACCTGCAGAGCGGTAGCAAGATGGAGGAGGTGAAACGCGAGGGCATCGACCTATACCTGGCCGTCGACGTGTCCAATTCGATGAACGCCGAGGACATCGTCCCCAGCCGTCTGGAACGCTCCAAGCAAGCCATCAACAAGCTCATCAGCGAGATGCGCGGTGACCGTATCGGCGTCATCGTCTTCGCCGACAAGGCTTTCGTGCAGTTGCCCATCACCACCGACTATTCGGCGGCGAAGATGTTCCTCTCGACTATCAACACGAGCCTCGTGGCTTCGCAGGGTACGGCCATCGCCGAAGCCATCAACCTGGCGCTGAAGTCATTCCCCGACGACACCCATAGCCGTGCCATCGTCATTATCTCCGACGGTGAGGACCATGAGAACGAAGCCGCCGTGAAAGCCGCTCAAGAAGCGGCCAAGCAAGGCGTGCGCATCTATACCATCGGCATGGGTCTCCCTGATGGTGCACCCATCCCGGAATACAACCAATATGGACACCAGACGGGTTATCGCAAGGACCGTAACGGCAACACCATCATCACCCGCCTCGATGAGCAGATGCTGCAAAAGATTGCCTCAGCAGGCAACGGACTTTATGTCCGCGCCAGCAACTCCAACGTGGGTTTGAGCAAAATCTACGAGGACATCAGCAAACTCGACAAGACCGAAATCGATGCCAAGGTGTTCACCGATTACGAGGACCAGTTCCAATGGTTTGTGGGTGCCGCCATCGTCTTCTTGCTCATCGAGATACTGATTTCATCAAGCAAGAGAGGATGGGAGAAGAAGTTTAACATTTTTGAGAAGAAAGATGAATAAGTTTGTTAAATATTTGACAATCATTGTTTTCCTGTCTTCTGTGCTGACGGTTTCGGCACAGGGCGACGAGAAGGCCATTCGTAAGGGCAACCGACAGTATAGGAGGTCGAACTACACGGAGGCCATCGCCAAATACAAGGAAGTCATTGAGTCGAGCCCCAACAACACCAAGGCCCGCTTCAATCTGGGTGACGCCTACTACGGCTTGCAGCAGTACGACAGCGCCTATGCCGCTTTCGAGAAGGTAGTGGAGATGTCGCCCGACGCCAAGCTAAAGTCGGATGCCGTGTTCAACATGGGCAACTGCCTTCTGGCGCAGGACAAGTACTATGACGCCTTTAATATATATAAGGTGTCATTGAAGCTGAACCCTGAGAATGCGAATGCCTTGTACAACCTCGAGTATTGCCGCGCCCATCTGGTGAAGAGCAAGATTCAGGTGGTGCAACCCGAACACGGTAGGGTGGAGGTGAAGGAGAAAGAGGCCTTCAACGGACAGCGCATCACGCTGAAGTCACAGCCTGACAAGGATTTCGCCTTGTCGCAGTACCTCGTGGTGCGGGCCGATAACCAACAAGTCACGGTGGATGTGAGCGGCAGCAGTTTCGTCATGCCCAAGTTCGACGTGTTGGTCACGGCTGAGTTCAAGCAGGCGCACAAGATTGAAATCGACAAGGACATCAAGAACGGTACGGTGAAAGCCGACCGCACCAAGGCCGTCGAAGGCCAGCAGGTGACCCTTGAAGCCCAAGGCGAGAACGACTTTGTGCTCGACAAGTTCATCGTGTATCGCACGGGCAACCGCAACGACACGGTGCCGGTCAACAAGAACAACTTCAAGATGCCCAACTACGACGTGACGGTATCGGCTACCTTCCGCAGCGCCCTGAAAGTCAGCATCGACAGCGTGGCCAACGGCACCATCACGGTGACTGACAGCCTCGTCAAGCCTGGCGACAACGTCGGCATCATCGTACGGCCCGACAAGGGCTACCAGTTAGGCGACTTGCACGTGGTCAGCGACCGCGACGCTACCGACTCGGCACCTGTTTCCGATGACAATATGTTCCAGATGCTCGACACCGACGTGACCGTGAAGGCCAACTTCGTGGAGGCCACGGATTACTATAAGGTGGAAGCCGACACGGCCATCGAAGGTGGTCACGTGCTCCTTGACCAAACCGAGGCCACACGTCGCGAGACGGTGAAGCTCGACAACGCCCCCGAGCCTGGCTACAAGTTCAAGGAATACGTTATCCACCAGGTGGGTGACACCGCCGTGAAGGTCCAGCCGCTGGGCAATTTCTTCACCATGCCCGACTTTGATGTGGAGGTCTCAGCCATCTTCGAGAAGAGCGAAGACAACCAAGACCAACAACAGCAACAACAAGACCAGCAGCAAGACCAACAAGACCAAGAGCAACAGCAGGACCAGCAGCAGAATCAGGACCAGCAGCAACAACAGCAGCAACAGCAGCAACAAAACCAGCAGATGTCGAAAGACGATGCCCAACGTATGCTGGATGCCCTTGAGAACCAAGAGAAGAAGACCATGGAGAAGGTCAACGAACAAAAGGTAAGACAACAACCTAAAAAGAAAACCGACAAAGACTGGTAATTATGAATAAACGACTCATTTTGTTTTTGATGCTATGCCCCTTGTGGCTGTGGGCGCAGGACGACCCCAGACTCACCGTCTCCGCCAAGAAGCAAGTCGTGGTGGGCGAGCGTTTCCAGGTGGCGTTTGAAGCCAATGGCGAGGGCCGCAATTTCCAAGCGCCTACGTTTGAGGGCTTCAATGTGGTGGGTGGCCCGTTCACCTCGTCCAGCTCGAGCATCCAGGTGGTCAATGGCTCGGTGACGCGTTCTACAAGCAATTCCTATACCTACGCCTTGCAGGCCAGCCGCGAGGGCACTTTTCTCATTGGTGCCGCCTCGGTGACCATCGACGGCAAAAAGGTCAGTAGCGAGCCTTACGAGATCAAGGTGTTGCCCGACGACGGCAGCTATGCCTCCTCGGGAGGTGGTGCCTCGTCAAGTCAAGGGCAGGCACTACAAAACACCAGTGACCCGCAAGTCAGCGGCAAGGATCTCTTCCTTAGGTGCATCCCCTCCAAGAAGTCGGTGTGCGTTGGCGACCAGATTGTGCTGACCTATAAACTTTACACCAAGGTACCGGTGTCGTCGGTCTCGGTCTCCAAGATGCCGTCGTATGCGGGCTTCTGGACCAAGGACATCTCCGACAACAGTGGCAAGCTGAAGCAGGCAAGTGAAACCGTCAACGGCATCGAGTATACAACTGCCGAGATCCAAAAGGTGGTCATTGTGCCGCAGCGATCGGGTACCCTGACTATCGACCCCATGTCGATGGAGTGCATCGCCCAGATCCGCACTGAACGCAGCAATCGCCGAAGCATGGACCCCTTCGAGGCTTTCTTCAACGATCCCTTTTTCAGCAACAATATCACCAACGTTCAGAAGGAACTCTCCTCGCAGTCGCTCAGCATCGACGTGAAGAGCCTCCCCGAAAACGGCAAACCCGATTCGTTTGCTGGCGCTGTGGGCAACTTCAAGTTCACTTCGTCAATCGACAAGGAGGAACTGAGCACCAACGAGGCCGTCACCATCACACTGACGGTGTCGGGCTCGGGCAACATCGAGTTGCTGCAGATGCCTGAGCCGGTCTTTCCGCCCGACTTTGAAGTATACGATCCCAAAATCACGACCTCGACCGATGCCACCTCGCAAGGCATGACAGGCACGAAGAAGGCCGAGTATCTGGCCATCCCGCGCCGTGCCGGCACCTTCAACATCCAGCCCGTGGAGTTCACTTTCTTCAATCCCAACTCGCAGACCTACCAGACCCTGCTTTCTGAGCCTTACGAGCTCTCGGTGCGCAAGGGCAAGGACAGCGAAGGCGACGGCGGTGGTGTGTATGCCTCCAACCAAGAGGACATCAAGTATCTGGGTAGCGATGTGCGCCACATCATGACCGATGGTGCCATGCTAAAGCCCAAGCATTCCAACTTCTTCGCCTCTTCGGTGTATTTTGCCATTCTGTTGGGCCTGTTGGTGGTCTTCATCGCTTTGCTGTTCATCTTGAAGAAACGCGCTGAACTGGCCAAGGATACTGCCGCCAACCGCAACCGGAAGGCTGACAAGGTGGCACGTGGCCGCCTGAAAAATGCCTACCAGCACCTAAAAGCCAAGGACCAGGAGAAGTTCTACGTGGAGATGTCGCAGGCCTTGTGGGGTTACATCGCCGACAAACTCGGCATCGAGCGCTCCAAGCTGTCGATGGATACGGTGAGCGAGACCATGAAGGAAAAGAACGTGCCCGATGAGCTGACGCAACAGTTTGTCGACACGCTCAACTACTGCGAGTTTGCCCGCTTTGCCCCAGGCAGCGCCGAGGAGAAGATGGACGACCTCTACCAACGCGGTATCGATGTCATCTCGAAAGCTGAAAAAGTGATTTGACCAATGAAAGGAGAAACAACAATGAAAAGATACACCTTATTAATATATATGCTTGCCGTGATGGGTTGTGCCTTCGCGCAGAACCCCGCCGACGAATGGTTCGAACAAGCCAATGGAGCCTATAACTCAGGCAATTACGACAACGCGGTGGAGCTATATCAGAAGATCCTCGACGCGGACATGGAGTCGGTGCCGGTGTATTACAACATGGGCAATGCCTATTACAAGATGCACGACTATCCCATGGCCATCTACAATTATGAAAGGGCGCTGAAACTCGACCCGTCGAACGAGGAGGTGAGGACCAATCTCCAGATTGCCAACCTCGCCATCGTCGACAAGATAGAGCCTGTGCCCCAGTCGTTCATCGAACGTGGGTGGCGCAGCCTGAGGGCCATGTGGTCGGGCGACCGTTGGGCATGGTGCTCGGTGGCGGCCTTCGCCTTGTTGCTGTTTTGCCTGTTCCTTTTCCTGCGTTCGCGCCGTATGGGTTTGCGCAAATTGGGCTTTTTCATGGGCATCGTTTTCCTCGTTGTCTTCGTCCTCTCGGTGGTCTTTGCGGCCCAGTTCAAACAGACTGCCACCACCCCCGACCAGGCCATCATCACCACCCCGACGGTGACCGTGAAGAGTTCGCCCGCCCAAGCCAGCGTCGACCTCTTCGTTTTGCACGAGGGAACTAAAGTGACCATTTTGGAGTCCTCAAACGGCTGGAACAAGGTCCGAATCGCCAACGGTAGCATCGGATGGCTTGAAGCGGATAAAATGCTTTCTTTCTGAGCTTTTTGGCACACTGAAATAATTTTTTTGAGAAAAAATTGAAATTTTTTTCTTCAAAATGTATTTTCTTTGATAGAATGTCCTATATTTGCAGACCATATTAAAGTGAAAAAGTGTCAAAACTCGTGTAAAAGAGAATATTAATTAAAATTTCGTGATATGAAAAAGAGATTTTTACCTTTCAGTTTACTTCTGGTAATCATGATCTTAGGTCAGTCAGTGATTGCTGACCAAGGTGGACACTATGTCCCTCGCAAGCAAACCAACAATGCGGAAAGCTATATGGGCAGTCTCCGCGCTAACCAAAAGACTGGCTTGATCGACCCTGCCGATTTGTTCAAGGCCATGCAGGCCCCGGCATCGAAGGAAGGCAACAGCGACGCGCTTTATTGGATCAACATGGGTCCCGACAACATGGGTGGTCAGACCACGGCCATCGTCTATGACAACAAGAAGAATCCCCATGGCAATCCTAACGGTATTGTATACATCGGCTCAAAAGGCGGCGGTGTGTTTAAGACCTACAACCATGGTACCTCCTGGCACCAAGTAGGCGGCCTCCCCCTGATGGTCAGCTGCATGGTTCAGGATGAAGACGGCGTCATCTATGTCGGTACTGGCGACTGCGATCCTGCCGCTTCTTACAACGGTCTCAGCGTGATGGGCTATGACAATAGTTTCGTCGGCACGGGCCTCTATGCCCTCGTCGACGATGAGTTCGAGCAACTCGTTGCCCCCACCGAGGATTCTTGGCAGTTCATCAACGACCTCGCTATTGTCGATGGCAAGATCCTGGCTGCCACCAACGAAGGCCTGATGTACTCAAGCGACGGTGGCCACAACTGGTCCGTCGCCGTTGAAGGTAAAGCCGTTTGCGTGAAGGTCGGTAGCGACAAGAACATTGTCGCCGCTGTCGACGGCCATGTGTATGTCGGCCGCAATGTGGCTCACCTCGTTGATCATTCCGGCACTGGCAACACGATTGAAGGCGACAGCCTCCTGCCTCAAGTTACCGATGGCATGGTCGACATCGCTATCGCCGCCTCTGATCCCAATGTCATCTATGCAAGCTTCATTAAATCCACAGGCGTTCACATCGGCGTCTTCGTGTCAAACGACAAGGGTCAGACTTGGCGCACCGCTTTGCCTGAAATCAACACTGATTATGGCCATAACATCTATAATGGCCGTGGCCTCTATAACCACGGTCTTGTGGTCGATCCCGAAAATCCCGAGATTGTCTATGTGCTGGGTTACAACCTCTGGAAATTGAGTGCCACTCCTGCCAATGGCCTCTATTTGGCCGAACAATTGACCACTTCCTCGAACTACTTCCTGTCGGACTACATCCATGTCGGACTTCACACCATGGTGTTCAACCCCAACAATTCGCAAGAATGCTATTTGGGTACCGATGGCGGTGTCTATAAAGCCACGGGCAGATTCGTCTTCAGCAACTGCAACCGCAACTACACCACCTCACGTATGTTTGGTGTGGGCTGCTCCGGAAAAGACACCCGCGTTGTGGCTGGTGGTATTGATCATGGCTCGGTGTATATCCCTGGCGATGCCAATGCCAACACCCCTGAAACAGGTTATTGGATCAATCCTAGAGGAGAGAACATGGGCGTTTACAGTGATGGCTCGGATGCTGGCTCTTGCGCATTTTCCGCCATCAATTCAAGCACGATTTTCGTGACTTATAGACGTATGGATGACGGTGATAACAAGAAGCCGTGGACCGCACGTTCACAAACGCTTGGTGATGACTGGATCTCGTCCAACTTCACTTCTGCACTCGGTCCTTATTTGCCTAGTACCTCCTCAGCTTACCGTATTCCTGTCCTGCTTCACGAGAACTACAACAACCAACTCAATCCTGAGACCACTTGGTACTTCAACGAGACTGGCCATCACCAAGATGCCGGTACCACCGTTCAGGTCTTGAGTAACAACAAGTATCCCTTTAACTATACTCTGCCTTCCTACCTCGCCGCTGGCGACTCTATTGAAGTGCACGACCCCATCACCTCGTATTTCTTCCTCGCCTATTCCGAAGGCGTTTGGATGACGCGCACCCCCTTGCAGTTTGGTATTGAAGCGGAATGGTTTAAGTTGGCTGACAAGAAAAACTATGGCATAAGCGCCAATCCTGTTTGTTTGGATATCAGTGCAGATGGCGACGTGTTGTTTGTTGGCTTCATGGATGGTAAACTCTATCGCCTCTCCAACTTGAATGCCGTTATTGATGCTACCACTGGAAACTGTGAGTTGGATTTATCTAAACCTGATAATAACAATAACGTCAACCCCGATTGCGTTGTGGGCATCTCGCCCATCACAATTGAGGGTGTTGAAGGCCGCTGCATCACCTCAGTCGCTGTCGACCCGCGCGACAAGAACAAGGTCATCATCACCTGCGGTAACTACGGCAACGAAGACTATGTGTTCTATACCACCAACGCCCTGGCCGATGAACCGACCTTCGTCTCCAAGCAAGGCAACCTGCCAAAGATGCCCGTCTACTCGTCTGTCATCGACATGACCACAGGCGACGTCATCATCGGCACCGAACGCGGTATTTACAGAACGACGAACCTCAGCAGCTGGACCGCCGACAGCAAGATGCTCGGTGAAATCCCGGTCATGGATCTTAAACAACAACGTCTTAACGTTGAAGACGTCCAGACGGTGAACCATACCGACGAAGGCGACTTCATCACCGATTATCCTGGCGTCCACAATACGGGTATCATCTATGCCGCCACCTACGGCAGAGGCATCTTCCGCTGCGAGAACTATAAGATCTCTGGCACTGGCATCACTGAGAACCCGACTGTCGGCAACGTCAACGTGAGCATGTATCCCAACCCGGTCCGCAGCCAGGCCACCCTCAGCTTCGAACTCAAGAATAGCGACAACGTCAGCTATCAGGTGTTCGACATGACGGGCCGCATGGTCATGAACCAGAACATGGGCAACATGAGCGCTGGTAGCCACCAGGTCACCATCAACGCCGAGAACCTCAGCACCGGTTCCTACATCCTGCGCCTCAGCCAGGGTGCCAACAACGAAACCGTGAAGTTCATGGTGTATTGATCCTTGTAGAGACGTTTCCTGAAACGTCTCTTCAAACAATTACAAAAAAGAAAGACAATCTGAAAAGGTTGTCTTTCTTTTTGTATTTTTGCGCTATCATTACCAACCCCAATGAACAGCAAAAGAATCCATAAGGTCTTGGTCGCCAACCGTGGCGAGATCGCCGTGCGCGTTATCAAGACGCTGCGTAAGCTGCACATCGCCTCCGTCGCCATCTTCGCCGACAACGACGCCAACGCCCTGCACCGCCGCATGGCCGACGAGGCCTATCCCCTCGGCAACGGCGTGCTGAAAGAGACCTACCTCAACGTCCGCAAGATCATCGACGCCGCCCTCGACGCTGGCGCCGACGCCATACACCCAGGCTACGGCTTCCTTTCCGAGAGCCCCGAACTGGCCGAAGCCTGCGAAACCAACAACCTCATCTTCATTGGCCCCGACGCCAAAGCCATGCGGCTCATGGGCAACAAAATCGAGGCCCGCAAGCTCGCCGTCAAACACGGCATCCCCGTCACCTTCGGCATGATGGGTAGCCATGAGGAGATCCTCGATCATGCCGACACCCTACCTTACCCCGTCCTCATCAAGGCGGCGGCAGGCGGCGGCGGCAAAGGCATGCACATCGTCTGGGAGAAGGCTGACCTGAAGGACGAACTGGAACGCGCTTCACGCGAGGCCGAGAAATACTTCGGCGACGGCACCGTCTTTGTCGAGCAATATATCGAGAACCCACGCCACATCGAGGTGCAGGTGCTCGCCGACCATTTCGGCAACGTCATCCACCTCCATGAACGTGAATGCACCATACAACGCCGTTACCAGAAGATCATAGAGGAGTCACCCTCGCCGACACTGACGGAGGAACGTCGTCAACAGATCTGCAACACCGCCGTCAAGCTGTGCAAGGCCATTGGCTACCGCAACGCGGGCACGGTGGAGTTTCTCGTCGACAAAGACCTGAACTTCTATTTCCTCGAGATGAACACCCGCATCCAAGTGGAGCACCCCGTCACGGAGATGCGTACGGGCATCGACATCGTGGAGGAACAGATCCGCATCGCGAGAGGGAAGGAGATGGGCTGGACCCAAGAGGCCATACAGCCCCAAGGCCATGCCATCGAGCTGCGTATCTACGCCGAAGACCCCGCCAACGGCTTCCTGCCTACACCAGGCAAGGTGACGGCCTACCACGAACCCCAAGTGCGTGGTGCCCGCGTGGACAGCAGTATCGACGGTCCCTGCGCCATCTCTGAAGCATACGACCCCATGGTCGCCAAGCTGACCTGCCACGCCAAGGACCGCCAAGCCGCCATCGACACCGCCAGCCGTTCCTTGAAAGACTTCATCATACAAGGCCTTACCACCAACAAGGCCTACCTCTGGGAGGTGATCAAAAATGAGGACTTCGTCGACAACAAGATTGACACCGGGTTCTGCACCAGTCATCAAGAGGTGCTGCTCAAGGCCTTGGACGACAGCCGCAACGCACAAAACGTAAACGATATCGTGGCGGCCTTCTTAATGTACGACTTCTGCAAGAAACAGGTCGAGCAGCATCCCGAGAACGTTTGGGAGGAGATTGGCTACTGGCGTTACCACATGCAGCTCATCGTGGATGTGGAAGGCAGGCGTGTCCCCGTCGGCATCAATGCCGCCGAGGCAGGCAAGATCAAGGGAACGATAGGGGAGAGTCCCTTTGCGGTAGAGTTCATCCAATACGACAACAGGCAGTTGAAAATCATGCTCAACGGGCGCACCGAGACGGTCTACTGCTCCGTCAACGACGAGCAGAAGACCATCGTCAACTTCCACGGCCTCAACTTCACCTGCTTCCGCACCGACCAACTCAACGATGCCTTCGATTACGCCTGCAAGGAACAGGTCAACGACAAGTCGAGGCTGGTCTCGCCCATGCCGGGCAAGGTGGTGAAGATCAACGTCAAGGAAGGCGATGAAGTGCAAGAAGGCCAGGTTATGATTGTGGTCGAGGCCATGAAGATGGAGAACAATATCGTGGCTTCGGGCACCGCTAAGGTGAAGCGCATCCTAGTCACCGAAAACCAAATGGTAGACAATAAATTGCAGTTAATTGAGTTAGAATAAATAGCTTTTGGCAACTGGCTCCTGGCCTCTGGCAGCATCGTTTGGACGGCCAGAAGCCAGCGGCCAGAAGCCGGTAGCACAAAAGAATAAACCTGAAATCTCACCAAAATGAATTTCGACCTCACTCAAGACCAGGAAGCCCTCCGCCAACGGGTGCGCGACTTCGCCGAACAGGAAGTAAAGCCCGTCGCCCGCCAAAACGACGAAGACCAGCATTTCGATGTCGGCCTCACCCTCAAGATGGCTGAACTCGGCCTCTTGGGCATGACCGTCCCCAAGGAATACGGCGGTCAGGGTCTCGACAACCTGAGTTATATCATCGCCGTCGAGGAGCTCGCCCGTGTTGACGGCTCCACCGCCGCCACCATCGCCGCTGACAACTCGTTGGGCATCGGTCCCATCAAGGACTACGGCACCGAGCAGCAGAAGCAACGCTATCTGCCCCAGCTCTGCAAGGACCGCCTATGGGGCTTCGGCCTCACCGAGGAGGACGCCGGCAGCGACTCGCGCGGCACCAAGACGACCGCCCAGTATGACGGCACCTTCTGGCACCTCAACGGCTCCAAGATTTTCATCACCAACAGCGCAACGCCCATCAGCCTCGGCACCACGGTGCAGGCCGTCTCGGGCGAGAAGGACGGCAAGCCTGAATTCACCGCCTTGCTGGTAGAGAACAAGAAGGAAGGCTTCACGCAGACGCCCATGCACGACAAGATGATGTGGCGTGCCTCCAACACGGGAAAGCTCGTCTTCAACGACGTGCGCCTCTCCGACGACTGCATCCTCGGCAAGCCGGGCGAAGGCTCCCACATCATGCTCGCCACCCTCGACTCGGGCCGACTCTCCATTGCCGCCATGGGTCTGGGCTGCGCCCAGGGTGCCTATGAGATGGCCTTGGCCTACTCGAAGAAACGCGTGCAGTTCGGCAAGCCCGTCTGCAAGTTCCAGGCCGTAGGCTTCAAGCTCGCCGACATGGCCATGAAGATCGAGGCGGCACGAGGACTGCTCTACCGCGCCTGTTGGCTCAAAGACCAGCACCGTCCCTTCGGCAAGGAAGCCGCCATGGCCAAACTCTACTGCTCCGAGGTTGCCGCCGAGGTCTGCGACAACGCCGTCCAGGTGATGGGTGGCCACGGCCTGCTCAAGGAGTTCGATATGGAGCGCTTCTACCGCGACCAGCGCATCCTCCAAATTGGCGAAGGCACCTCCGAAATCCTCCGCTTGGTGATCTCCCGCGCCATCGGCTGTTGATCCTGCTGCAACCGTCATCGCGGACTTGATCCGCGATCTCCTACGCTATGGGGATTCCCCTTTGTTCAGGAGATGGCGGATGTTCCTCCGCCATGACGGCTGAATGATTGTATTGACCATTGTATTATTATTAAACATAGAATCGTATGAAAATCAAACTTTTACCATTGGTCGCCATCGTGGCCCTCATCGCCACCGCTTGCGACAACACCAAACCTGAACCAGCCCCCGAGCCCGTCAAGCAAAGCAACCTTTCGGACAAATACGCCGAGTACACCCTGACCACCGACATCGGCCACCTCAGCGAGGGCGAACTCGAGATGCTCGGACTGCTCTTCGAAGCCGCCGACATCATGGAAGACCTCTTCTGGCGCGAGAACTACGGCGACAAGGAAGAACTCATGAACCGTATCGGCGACAACGCCGACCTGCGTAAGATGGCCTCCATCACATACGGTGCCTGGGACGGCCTCGATGGCAACAAGTCCTTCGTGGAAGGCATAGGCGAGAAGCCCGCCGGCGCCCAGTTCTATCCCGTCGACATGACCGAGGAGGAATGGGAAGCCTTCGACGACCCCGACAAGAACAGCCAATACACCATGATCGTCCGCGACGAGAATGGCAAGCTCAAGTGCGTATGGTATCACGACTACTTCGAGCAACAGATCAAGAAGGCCGCCTCGCTGCTCGACGATGCCTCTGAACTCGCTGGCGATGAGGAGTTTGCTGAATACCTCCGCCTCCGCGCCAAGGCCCTGCGCACCGACGACTACCTCGAGAGCGACATGCAGTGGATGGACGTCCGCAACAACAACGTCGACCTGGTGATCGGCCCCATCGAGAACTA
>JAEEGL013782616.1_pt1 | contig 15489 bp, 10 predicted proteins | sample 9134231 | NCBI WGS metagenome assembly JAEEGL01 (sample SAMN16246548, study PRJNA631951) | gut metagenome | biome: gut microbiome; feature: rumen; material: fiber-attached | host: Bos | place: Iran: Karaj | collected 2018-10
GACACCAGTTGTTACAACAACACCTACGGTAACTACAACTCCTACAGTAACAACAACGCCTATAGTGACAACTACATCTGCAGTAACTACGACACCAGTTGTTACAACAACACCTACGGTAACTACAACACCAACAGTAACAACAACACCTATAGTGACAACTACATCTGGAGTAACTACGACACCAGTTGTTACAACAACACCTACAGTAACAACAACGCCTATAGTGACAACTACATCTGCAGTGACAACAACACCAGTTGTTACAACAACACCTACGGTAACTACAACACCAACAGTAACAACAACACCTATAGTGACAACTACTTCTGCAGTGACAACGACACCAGTTGTTACAACAACACCTATGGTAACTACAACACCTACGGTAACTACAACACCTACAGTAACAACTACATCTGCAGTAACTACGACACCAGTTGTTACAACAACACCTACGGTAACTACAACTCCTACAGTAACAACAACGCCTATAGTGACAACTACATCTGCAGTAACTACGACACCAGTTGTTACAACAACACCTACGGTAACTACAACTCCTACAGTGACAACTACATCTGCTGTGACAACGACACCAGTTGTTACAACAACACCAACAGTAACAACTACACCTGCGGTAACTACGACACCAGCGGTGACAACTACACCGATTGTTAAAATAACACCAACTCCAACAGTATCTGATTTGACTCCTTCAAATACTTTAAGTCCTATACCATCTAATTTTGCAATTCCTTTTATTGAAGAATCTGAGAGGCTTTCTTATGTTGATGCAATAAAAGAATTAAAAGAGCTTCGTTCAAAAAAATTTGATCCTAGAAATTGGGATGAAAATGATGAAAAACAATCTGAATTGTATGATCGTTGGTTTAAAGCTGTTGCTAGTTTAGCATTTCATGTTAGTAAAAAGAAGAGCCCTAAACCTTTAAAAGCGACTGATGATTGGTATAATTTGGCTTCAAATCATTTAAAAATTTATAAACAAAAAGTTCTTGATGGTGAAGATGTAGAAAAAAGTTGGGATGAGTTTACTTTTGCTTTATATACTTTAGCTGGTGCATATGATCATGATGATTATGTCAAGACAATTAAAGGGGAAACAACTGGTGGTCAACTTGATGATGAAGGAAATTATTTAGATATTAATAAAATTATTGAAAACGGTAAAAAATATAATATAAATGTTGCTTTATATGATAATAATGAGGCTTTTGAAAATATCCATAGACTTAGAGAAATGCATTTTAATCCTCTAAATTGGGATAAGAATGATGAAACAAAATCTAATTTGTTTGATTTATGGTTTGAATCTGCAGGTAGTATAGCTGCTTTACGTGCTTCTAAAAATCTTCCAGCAGAGTCTTTAGACAATTATAAACAAAATGCTGGATATGTTATAAGTTTCTATAAACATTGGATGAAAGAGTTTGATAATTCTTTAGAAGTATGGAATGAATTTGAAAGTGCATTGAGATTGTTAGCTGAAAAACAACTAACTGTTGATTCTAAAGGAAAAGATAATAATACTCAAAATGGATCTCTTTCTACTTCTACTAGTGTATCTGAGGAAAGAAGTAATGGAATATCTTCTGAAATTCTTGATTCTGTAGGACCGCCTAAGTATTCTTTAGATGAAGCAAAAGATATTCTAAGAAATCTTACTAAAGCAGGATTTGACCCAAATGAAACTCAGATGCCTTTAGATGAAGAATCTAGAAAGAAGGCAGTAGAGTCAACTACTAGATGGTGTGATGCAATTGAAAGTATGGCTATTCATGTGTTGAATGCTAGAATTAAGAATGAGTCTCTTTTACCAAGTCAGTACAAAGAAGCACTTGAAGCTCTTAAAAAGTATAGCCATATGATAAGAAATGACAATGATTCAATTGAAAATAGGGAAGAATTTATAAGAGCTGTTAATTGTTTATGTTTAGGAGGTACGTATAAACCTCAAAAAGATGAAACTGTTGTCAATAGAACTATTGAAGACAATTCTTCTCCAGAAGTTGTAAATCATCAAGAAGAAGTGATACCTACAGCTTCTACTCAAACTGCAGGACAGCAAGAAAATCAAGATTTAAATACTCCTAAAGATCAAGCTCCTTCTAATCCGAAAGATAAAAAGGATATAGTTTTAGAGCAACAATCTGAAACACAAGATGTTTCTACAAACGTAGCTGAAGGACAACAAGAAGAGGCTTCTGAAGAACAGTCTGAAATTAAAAAAAGTGTAATTCCAACTATTCCTGAAAACATCGAAAAAATAGCACAAGATGAATTACAAGAACAGCATGAAGAACAAGAACAACAAACTGAAACTATTGTTCACCCTGATAATCCAGAAAATAGTGAAGATGATGTGTCTCAAGAAAGCGTAGGAACTCCTTCTAAAGAAAATAAAGATGAAGCTTCTTCTATTTCAAAAGTTGAAGATGAAGAACAAGCTATTGATTCTAAAACTGCTGATTTATTATCTGAACAATCATCTCCCAGTGAGAATACTGGGACTTCATCTGATGAGAGGGAAGATGAAGATCAAACCTTAGATTATGATACAGATAAATTAACTCCTGAAGAATTACAAGTATGGAGCGAGTCTCGAGAGATAATATCAAGCTTATCTGGTGAGCAATTATGTAGAGCTATTGAAGAATCAAATAGTCCAACTTCACTTCTAAGAGCTTTACATGAAATAAGACCAGATTTATATGAACAGGCAGAAGCTTACATAAATGGTATGCTAACCAGAGAAAAAGGAATTGTAAGAACAAAAGATCATAAACATGCAATGTTATATGTTATGTTTGAAATGATTAATGAAGAACAACAAGCTCAAGGAACTAATCTAGGAGAATCTGAAAAAAGATTATAATATAAATGTAAAAGGCTATTTTTGGTAGCCTTTTACTTTTTTTTACATTTCATTTTGTAGTTTACTTAATAATTTACTTTTAAAATTGACAAAGAGTTTTTTTTGGTGATACACTTAAGAAAATAGAGGTATATTCATTAATACTATAAAAGGAGTGATGATAATTGGATAAAATGAAAATTGCTAAAATGATGGTATTTTTTGGTATTGTTATGATTGCTGCAGGTGGTGCTTTATTTTATATGAATAAAGATGTTTATTTTAAAGCTGATGTTGTTGATTCTAATGACAATTCTAATGCTCAAAATAATAACCAATCTGTTGAGTCTACAGTAATTGAACCAGTTAGTGTTACTACTTATAGTGGTATTTATCAAAAAGATGGTGTTACTGTTAAATTGTTTGGTTATAATGACAAGTTAGATTATAATGTTTTTGGTGGTCCTTTAGAATTCCATGATAAAACTGCTCTTGCAGGAAATACTTTTTCTGCTGATGGGTTATGTAATTTTACATTAAATGCTCAAAATATTAATCTTGAATGTGTTGAACCAAGTATGTCTGGGGTTTATGAAAAGACTGGTACTTATGATATCGTTTCATATTATACTGATAATGTAGGTGATACATCTTTAGTAAATACAAAATATTTTGGAGAATATGATAATGGTACATATAAAATTGTTATGTACCAGAGTAGTGATAATACTGTAAATATAACTATTTATAGTAATGATTCTACTAGTTATTTTGATTATGTATTATCTATTGTTTCTGAAAATGAATTACATTTTGAAGATGAAGAGTTATCGTTTAATGTATCTTTAACGGAAGAAGCTTTAAATATTGTTAGTGATAATGAATCATTCTCTTTGATGGTTGGATCTTATAGTAAACTTAGAGTAATGACTATAGAAAGTGTTGTAGAATTTAAACTTGCTTAATATGCAAGTTTTTTTGTGGCTTATTAATTAGATTTGATATATAATATAAGTGTATATTATTTTATGGAGGATAAGCATTATGGAAGAAGAAAAAAATATTGAAGAGATAGTTAGTATTAATAAAAAAAGAAAAATAAGAAAGCCTATATTAATTGCATCTATAATTGTTTTATTATTAATCATTTCTTTTATTTTACTTTTGGTATTTGGTAAAGCTTTTTTGAAAATTGAAGTTGATGATTCTATAGGAAAAGAAATTACAATTAATGATACTAGTTTTAAATATCCAAAAGTAACTTGTTCTTTTTTAGGAAGTGATATATCAAGTAATATTAAAAGAACTAATGATATTGATGTAAGTAAATTAGGTGAACAAACAATTGAGTATTCTTGTAGTAAATTAATGTTTTCAAAATCTCTTAAACTTACTTATGTTATTGTTGATAATGAAAAGCCTGAAATCAAACTTATTGGTGACGATTCAGTAAATGTTTATTTAGGTAATCAATATGATGAAAAAGGTGCTACTGCTTTTGATAATTATGATGGTGATTTATCTGATAAGATTGTAGTAGAAGGAACTGTTGATATAAATAAAGCTGGTACTTATAGTGTTAAGTATACTATAGTAGATACTGCTGGAAATGAAAATTCTATTACAAGGAATATTGTAGTAAAAGAAAAACCAGCACCATTGAGTTGTGGAGAGCCAGGTGTTATTTATTTAACTTTTGATGATGGGCCTAATTCTGTTTATACACCTGTAATTCTTGATGTATTAAAAAAATATGATGTGAAAGCTACATTCTTTGTAACTAGTGCCGGACCAGATGAATTGATAAAAAGAGAGTTTGATGAAGGACATGCAATTGGAATACATTCTTCTACTCATGATTATGCTAAAATATATAAATCTAGTGAAGCATTTTGGAGTGATATGAATGTTGTTAAAGATAGAGTATATAATCTTACAGGAAAAAATCCTACTTTGTTGAGATTTCCAGGAGGTGTATCAAATACTGTATCCAAGAAGTATAACAAAGGAATAATGACACAGTTAGCAAAAGAAGTTGAAGATAATGGTTATGCTTATTTTGATTGGAATTTGTCAAGTGGTGATGCTGGTGGGACTACTGATCCAGAAGTAGAATTTAATAATGTTAAAAGAGATCTACGAAAAGATAAAGGAAATGTAATATTGATGCATGATATTAAGAAACATACTTCTTTGGCTATTGAACAAATAGTTAAATATGGTATAGATAATGGATATAAGTTTGAAGTATTAACTAGTGATGTTGTATGCCATCAAAGAATAAATAATTAGGAATTTTATTTCCTTTTTTTTTGTTTTATGATATAATGTATTAGATTTATCAAGTGGGAGTGATTAATGTGTATAAAAAAGTAATATTAATAACTTTAATTTTTCTTTCATTGTTTATTGTTACTTCGTGTGGTAATAGTGAAAAAAAAGATAATAAAAATGCAATTGCTTTTAAAAACGATTATGAATCAAAGAATGGAAAAGTAAATTCTAAAGGAGATTCATATAGATCTATAAATATAAGTGATAATAATGTTTTTGTTGAAATAACTGAAGAAGAATTATTAAAGAAAATAGAAAATAAAGAATCATTTTATATTTATTTCGGTTCAACTTTATGCCCATGGTGTAGAAGTGTAATTGAGATGGCTGATAAGGTTTCGAGAGAAAATGAAATAGATGTAATTTATTATTTAGATATTTGGGATGAAGAAGGAAAAGAAATATTTAGAGATAAATATACATTAAATTCAAAAAATAAACCTGAAGTAGAAATTGAAGGATCTGAAGTTTATAAAAAGATACTTGAATTGTCTGGCGATTTGTTAGAAGATTATACTTTAAAAGACTCTAAGGGTAATAAAATATCTATTGGAGAAAAGAGAATATATGCACCTAACTTTATTTATTTCCTTGCTGGAAAGCCTTTTAGGTTAATAACAGGAATATCTTCTAAACAAACAGAGTCTAGTGCTGTACTTACTGAAGAGATATTAAATGAAGAAGAAAGTATTTTTAATTCATTCTTTTCAAACTCTTGCAACACTAATAGTGGGTGTTAATTTTAATAAGGCATATCATGGATGATAATGCCTTTTTATATTATTTATTGCAAATTATAATCATTTAGTATATATTATTTTTATTTGAAAGGGGAAGTATGTTTTATGAATCAAAATAATAGTAAAACATCAAATCATAATAATAAAAAAAAGACTAATTATCACATAAAAAACGATGAAATGAAAAAGAAAAAGAATACTAAAAAAAATATTACAGCTGAAAATAATAATAGAAAAAAAGTAAAAGAAAATAATAAGGAAATAATTGATGAATCTTTAATTGAAGAAGCAATTAATGATAATGAAAAAGAATCTATAATAGAAAATAAAAAAGGTAAGAAAAAAATTCTTATTTGTATTTCTATTGGAATAATATCTTTATTACTTGTTGTAGGGGCTTTTATTGGATATCCTAAAATAAAAGAATATTTGGAAATAAAAAATTTAAAAAATGAATTTTCAAATTTAATAAAAGATAGTGATAATTATTCTATTGAAGAACTAGAAGAGAAGTTAGATAAGACCTTACTAAGTGGAGAAAAGTATGAGTTAGAGACTAGAACAGAAGAGTATTTTCTAGATGTTTTGAAATTAAAAAAAGATCTTAATACTATTATTAACGATGAAAGAATAGGTAAGGCCTTAAATACAAATGTTTTAATAAATGAAATACCAATAGAATTTTGTAATAATTCTATTAATGAATTAGAAAGTATTAAGACTATTTTCCTTGATAAAAAAGAACAAAGTGTTAACTATGCTTATGATAATAAAAAATATAATGATTTATATCATGAAATTATTGACTTGATAAATGAAGCTATTGATGTTAATAGTATTGATGCTACCATTGCTTATTTAAATAATATAAATCCTATTTTATCTTTTTTAAATGATAATAAATCTACATATTTTATAAAAGAAGATGTTATTGAGTTTAATAAAAGATCTAAAAAAGAATATTATGATAATTTAATAAAAGATTTTGAATTAAATGAAAATGTTAGTAAGACATCTTTAATTGAGGATGTAGTAGGCCCAGTAATTAGTGCGAATGATATTACTATATATGTTGGAAATAAATTAGATATTAATAGTAAAATAAAGTGTGTTGATGAGGTTGATGAAGAAGTTGATTGTGTTATTAAAGGAACATTTAATTCATCAAAAGCAGGTGTTTATTCAATAACAATTGAAAGTACTGATAAGTCTAATAATGTTAGTAGTAAGACTATTAAAGTTACTGTTAAACAAGTTGCTAGTAGACCTAATACTGATAATAAACCATATTATATTGAAGTTATAAGAAATCAAAATGTAGTTATAGTGTATGGCCTTGATAATAATAAAGAGTATAATAAAATAGTTAAAGTTTTTGTTGTTTCTGTTGGAAAGAATGGTAAAACTCCTACGGGGACTTTTAAAACAACTAGAGGTTATAACTGGGGTTCTTTAATTGGTGGAGTATATGGACAGTATAGTACTAGAATATACGGAAGCTATCTTTTCCATTCTGTACCTTATTATTCTAAAAATAAAGGTGATTTGGAATGGGAAGAATTTAATAAGTTAGGTACTGCTGCATCCGCTGGATGTGTTAGAATGACAGTAAGAGATGTAAAATGGATATTTGATAATATTCCTAATGGTACTACTGTTAAAATATATGATGGAAATTTACCTAGTGGAGTAACAAAACCTAGTGCTCCAAAGATACCTTCTAATAGTCCAAATAGAGGTTGGGACCCTACAGATCCTGATCCAAATAATCCATGGAATAAATAGAATATTGTAAAATATTCTTTTTTTTTACATTTTTTTTGACATGTTATTAAGTTTTTTTTTGATATATATTATTTAGTCATAGTATAATTATTATAGTAGGTGGTAGTATGAAACATTTAAAATTATTTGTTTCACTTTTCACTTTCATTCTTATCTTATCTTGCCCTTTAGTAAATGCTGAAGAAATTAAATTATGTGAGATGAGTGATGAATATCGAGAGTGGTTAAATACTGAAGATAAAGATAGTGTTTTAGAGCCACAGTATTGTAAAGAATCTAATGATGATGTTTATTTAATTACAAATACTGTTGAAAGCCTATTTGATATTACATCTTCAGCTTCAGATATATATTATAATGCTGTCAATGATGGTATTGTTACTGATATTAAAAATCAGTGGAGTAATAATGCTTGTTGGGCTTTTACTTCTGTCAGTTTGCTTGAAACACAAGCTATAAAAAATAATCTTTTAACTAAGAATCAAGCTGATTTTAGTGAATCTCATATTGTTTATAATACTTCTAGATATGCTTTTTATGATGTTTCTCTAAAAACATATAATAGAACTTTGTCTTCTGGTGGTAGTCCTAGTACTGCTTCTTCATATTTTTATAAAACTGATGGACCAATTTATGAAGATGATTTTCCTTATAGTGATGAGTATGAATATATAGAAAAATCTTTTGTTGATAATTATGTTGGTGATCCAATCTTAGATGTCGATAGTTTCATTTTTGAAATGCATAAATGGGAAAATGATAAATGTGTTGATTATATCCCAATAATAAAGCAGAAAGTTGCTCAGTATGGGTCAGTTGGAGTTAATCTTACTTTTAAAGAGCAATATTTAAAGACAGATGGAACTAACTTCTATTATTTCTATGATGATGTGTCTTTGCTAGCAAACCATTCTGTTACAATTGTAGGTTGGGATGATACAATTCCTGCTTCTAAATTTCAAAATAGTAAAGTTACATCAAATGGGGCATGGATTGTTAAAAACTCTTGGGGAACAGGATTTGGGAATAATGGATATTTTTATGTATCATATTATGATCCAATTCCTTGTAGAGAGATATATAATTTTACTTCTAATAGATTATATGATTATGATAATAATTATGCATCAAGTGAAGCTTATGGTAATGTAATATTTACATTAGAAAATAATTCTCCAGTATATGTTACTTCAAAATTTGAATCTTCTAAAGAAGAAAGATTAAGAAAAGTTTCATTTCAGATATCTGATAGTACTAGTTATACTGTATATGTTTCTCCTAATAATAATTTAAATGATTTTAGTAGTTGGATAGAAGTAGGAAGCGGAACTACTGATTATAAAGGTATTAAATCAGTATATTTTGATGATATTATTGTTAATGGTCAATTTGCTATTATTGTTAAATTCCAGTCAACTAATGAAAACGCAACAAATTTCTATGGAATGTGTTCATCATCTTCTGATGCATCTTTCTATTATAATATGGATATTGATTCTGGAAAAAATTATTATTTTGGTACAATTACAAATAATATGGCAGTTGGTCTTACAGATTTTGCTTCTAAATATAATAGTAATGGAGAAGAAACATTAGGTGGATGTGAAAGCGTTATATATGCTTATACAAGTGATAATAATGTAATTCCAACAAATCCTAATTATACTGTTAATGGAAATACAATTAACGTATATCTTGGTGATAAGTTAGAACTTGGAAGACAAGATTTTCTAAATGGTTTAACAATTGATGGAAATTATAAAATATATGATTCTAAAGGAAATGATGTTACATCAAGTGCTACTTTTATAGGTACAAATTATAGACTTGTTGTTAATAATACTGATACTTATTATGTTATTGTATTTGGAGATGTATCTGGTGATGGAAAGATACAAAGTAATGATGCTACTTTTATTAGTAGGCATATAGCTGGACTTACGACACCAAGTTTAAATGAAAATGCAAAAAAGGCCGCTGATGTTTCTAAGGACAGTATTATTAAAAGTAATGATGCAACAATTATTTTAAGATTTTTGGCGAGAGTGAGGGTATTTTTATGAAAAAGTTAGTTAGTATTCTATTTTTTATATTTCTATTTTTTATAAGTAGTAATGTTTATGCTGCTACTTTAAGTTTTTCCGGAGATAGTAGTGCAGAAACTGGTTCAAATTATACAGTTAATTTAAGTTATAATGGTGATGTTAATTTAGGAAGTATTACAGTTAATGTTAATTATTCTAATGCTACATGTACAATGTCTTCATCTGTTTCAGGTGCTATTGTAAATGGAAATAGAATGTCTGTTTCTAGTACAACTGGACTTGGTACAAATGTAACATTAGTTACGCTTTCTTGTACTTCTTCTTCTGCTGGTACAGCATCTTTTAGTGTTTCATCAGATGATATTTGGAATGAAACAGGAGAGGAAGAAATTAGTGTTAGTTTTGGTAGTAAATCTGTAACTATTACAAATCCTGCACCACCACCAACACCAGAACCAGATCCAGAACCAACACCTGAGCCTGAACCAAATAAGCCAAAAGATCCTGAGCCAAATAAACCTGATAAACCTAAAGATCCAGAACCAACACCAGAACCTGAACCAGTTGATCCTAATGAGCCTATCCCAGGGGAACCAGATTTAATTCAAGAAAAGCTTGATGCGACTTTATTTGAAATAGTTGGATATCCAATTTCTTATAATGTTGATATTAATAGTTATACAATTAAAGTAAATAAAGATGTTACAGAGCTTGTTTTAAATGTTCAAGCTGCTGAAGATATTTTGGTTGAAGGTGCAGGAAGAATTGATATTACAAATAAAAATTCTATAGAAATAAAATTAACTAAAGGAGAAATTGTAAGAACAATTATAATTAATCTTGATAAAACTCCAAATGAGATTGAGAAACCTGTTGTTGATGATAATTCTAATACTAAAGATAAAAAGAATGATAGCATTATACCTTATATATCATATGGATTGAATGTTCTATTGATTGCTGGATGTATCTATTTATTCTTACAATTAAAGAAAGAAAAAGAAAAAAATGCTGAATTAGAGAGTGATGATACTAATCTAGAAGACAATAGTTCTGAATTAGCTTCTAATGTTTCAGTTGCTGAAGAATCTTTTGTTGAAGTAACTAGTGCTCCACAAGTAACTCCTGTTAGTACTACTGCTCCTGCAACAGTTGTTCCTGTTGCTACAGCAGCACCTGTTGTTAATACACAACCTGTTCAAGTTGCTACTATACCTGCTGTTCAACCAACTCAAATTAATCCAGAACCTGTAGCATCACAAACTCCAAGTAATAGTTAATATAAAGACAAGATTATCTTGTCTTTTTTTTCATAAAATGTTGTAATATTTTCTCATTATGATACAATTACATTAAAGTTTATTTTTTTGTTATATAGAGGTAAAAATGGGAATTGTAAATGATTATATAAAAAAAATAGTTAATAAAATTAATAAGTCAAAGGATAATAAAGATAAACCTTGGTTGAAGTATTATGATAGAATGCCTGAGCATTTGGAGTATTATAATGGTTCAATGTATGATGCTGTTTTTGATGTTTCTTTGAAGTATCCTGATTATCCTGCACTTGAATATTTTGACAAGGTTTATACTTATAAAGAGCTTATAGAAAATGTTGATAAAGTTGCTATAGCATTAAAAAAGATAAATGTTATAGAGAATGAGTGTGTTACAATTTGTATGCCTAATATTCCTGAAGCTATATTTATAATATATGCAGTAAATAAGATAGGTGCTATTTGTAATATAATACATCCACTTAGTAAGCAAGAAGATATTAAAAAGGCTTTAGAGGAAGTTAATTCTAGTGTATTGTTTACTACTGATGCTACTTATCAACAAGTAAAGGATTTAGATATTAAAACTCTTGTTACATGTAATGTTAGTAATAGTATGCATGGTATTTTACGTTTTCTTTATAATACTAAAAATAAAAAGAATATGAAGTATAAAGAATCTGTAATTCAATGGAAAGACTTTGATAAACTTGGTAACTATGTTATTAATACACATGTAAATAGATCACAAAATGATCCTGCTGTAATTATTTATAGTGGTGGTACAACTGGAAAGACAAAGGGAATTGTATTATCTAATTTGTGCTTTAATTCAATATCTAAGCAATGTGAATATGTATGTAAAGAGGCAAAGGCTGGTTATTCTATTCTTTCTGCTTTACCTATTTTCCATGGCTTTGGTTTATGTGTTTGTATTCATGTACCTCTTTCAATAGGTTTGAAATGTATATTGATTCCAAAGATAAGTATGTCTAAGATGAATAAGACTATTAAGAATAAGAAACCTAATTTATTACCTGTAATTCCTAGCATGCTTAATTGTATTATTAATAATAAGAACTTAGGACCTAAGAGTTTTGAAAGTGTTAAGGTAATATTAAGTGGTGGAGATTATTTAAGTTCTGAACTTAGAGACAAAGTAGAAGATTATTTTAGAAGTTGTGGTTCCATTGCTAAAATCCAGGTTGGTTATGGTTTATCTGAAGCTACAGCATTTATTTCTGCTACTTGTGAGAGTGTTAAAGATCGTGACAATATTGGTATAGCAAATCCTGATAATATTATTAAGATATTTGAACCATATACTGATATTGAAAAAGGTTATGATGAAGTAGGGGAAATATGTGTTAAAGGACCTAGTGTTATGCTTGGTTATGTTAATGAAGATGGTGAAACTAAAAATGTACTTAGAAAACATTATGATGGCGATACATGGTTACATACTGGTGACTTAGGATATTTAAATAAAGATGGTGTATTACATTATTCTTCAAGATTAAAAAGGATGATAATATCTAGTGGTTATAACATTTATCCTCTTGAATTGGAAGAGATTATTTCTAAATGTAAATATGTAGATTCTTGTATAGTTGTAGGAGTTAAACATAAAATCAAACAAGAAGTAGCAAAAGCAGTAATTGTTCTAAAAAAAGAATATGAACCTACTTATAAAATAAAAGAAGAAATAAAAAAATATTGTGAAGAGCATATAGTTAAATATGCAATTCCATATGAATATGAGTTTAGAAATAGTTTACCAATAACTAAAATTGGAAAGATTGATTATAGACAATTACAAAATACTAAAAAGAGTAAAGTTAGTACTGCAACAAAATAAGACTGATATTCAGTCTTTTTTCTTTATTTTTAATAAAAGTTATGATAAAATATATAAATTATTTGAAGGAAGAGTTTATATATGGAAAAAAATCATATTAATGAAGATATTTCTTTAGCTCAAAGAATTGTTTCTAGGTCTTTTTTTAATAATGGCTCTCCTTTTAGTGATTGTTCTAGAATATATAGATGTACTAATGAAAGAATTAAGGCAATTCCTTATATTGATACATTAAAAAATAAGAATAGAATCCTATCTGTTATAGGTTCTGGTGATCAAATAATTAATTCTATTTTATTTGGAAGTACAGATATATCTGGATTTGATATAAGTAGGTTTCCTAAGTATTATTTGATGCTTAAACTTGCTGCTATTGTGTCTTTGTCTAAACATGATTATCTTGAATTTTTTTCAGGTTCTTTAAATGATAATTTGTTGAGTGAAGAATTATATGAAGAGATAAGAAATAATTTAAGTGAAGAATCTTTATTGTTTTGGGATTCATTATATGATTATTATGATAGTTGTGAAATAAATGAGTCATGTTTGTTTTCTTCTGAAATTACTAATAAGCAGTTGATGTTAGCTAATAATCCTTATTTAGATGGTGATAATTTTGATATAGTTAAAAGAAAATTAAAAGATGGAAATATTAGTCTTACATTATATAATGGAAATATATTTAAGTTTTTTGATAATATTGATATTGGCTCTTTTAGTTTAATTAATTTATCAAATATTATTCAATATAGTGATAAATCATTAGGAAATAATTGGGAACAAGTATATTATAATTATAAAAGTTTTATTGAAATGTTACCTTTAGATAATGATGGAGTAGCATTAACTTATTATTTTAATTTAAATAGAGAATTCCTTAATAAGTATTTTAGTGATAGTAATTATTCAATTGTAAGTAATGGTGAAGATACAAAGTCTGGATTGTTGTTATATAGAAAGGGGTGATTTTAATGTCAAATATTTTGATTAGAAATGTTAATCTTAATAGAGATATTGATTTAGCTAAAAAAGTAATTGATTGTAAATTAATGTCACCATTTTGTACGTTTGGTGAGTATTCAATGGTATATAGAACTACTAATGAAGATATTGGACATCCTCCTTATGTCGAGGCATTGACTGGAAGAAAAGATGTATTCTCAATAACTGCATCAGGAGATCAAATTATCAATTCTGTATTTTATGGTGGTAGAAATATAACTGGTTTAGATATATCTAAGTTTACTAAATATTATGCAGCACTTAAAATTGCTGCTGTTGAAGCATTAACTAAAGAAGAATATATTAAATATATAGTTGGAGATTATAATGTTGATCCGCTATCTTTAGATTTGTATTCTAAATTAAGAGTTAAATTAAATCCTGATGCTGCTGTTTTTTGGGATAGTATATTTGACTATTGTGGTGTAGAAAGATTAAATGATTCTCCTTTTTTTGGACATTTTACAGTTGCGCCAGATAGAATGATAATAAATAATCCTTTCTTGCATGATAATAATTTTTATGAAACTAAAGAAAAACTAGAGGAAGTTGATATAAAGTTATATGATGGAAATGCTTTAGATATAAATAAGATGAAATTAGGTTCTTTTGATTTAATTTTACTTTCAAATATATTAAATTATATTGATTCATTTTATTGTAGAAGAAATGAAGATAGATTTACTATATATAAAAGATTTTTAGAACATTTACCATTAAAAGAAGATGGTATAGCGCTTACATATAATTTTATTTTTGATGGTTATATAAAAGATATTTTTACAGGTAGAAACTATACAATATATAATGTTAAGGAAAAATTAACATCTATTTCTTTACAAAATGAAATTATGATATATCAGAAGAAAAAGAAAAGGGGTACAAGTAGTTCAAAGAAGTAATTAAGCTTTATTACTTCTTTTTATTTTGCTATAATAAATTTGGTGATATTTATGGAAAAAGTAATATTAATTGATGGAAATAATATTCTATTTAGAAGTTATTATGCTACTGCATATAATGGTAATGTTATGAAGAATTCAAAGGGATTTCCTACTAATGCTCTTTATGGATTAGTTAATATGATGAATAAAATAATTGATGAAGAGAAACCTACATATATTATGTGCGCTTTTGATAAAGGAAAAACTTTTAGACATGAGAAATATGCTGATTATAAGGGAGGAAGAATAGAAACTCCTGATGATTTAATACTTCAATTTCCAAAAGCAAGAGAACTTGTAGAAGCAATGGGTATTAATTATTTTGAAATTGATAATTATGAAGCTGATGATATTATTGGTACTTTTGCTAAAAAATGTAATAATAATTCAAATTATGATGGGGTTATTATAAGTAGTGATAAAGATTTATTACAACTTATTACAGATGAAGTAGAAGTTAAACTATTAAAACAGGTTGGTAATATTAGAATGACTCATCAAGAGTTTATCAATACTTATGGAATAGAACCACCAAGAATGGTTGATTTAAAAGCTTTAATAAGAAATTAATCAAATAATAGTCCTGGAGTAATAAGAATATCTGAGAAGACTTCTTTAGGACTATTACA
>JAEEGL013808914.1_pt1 | contig 15489 bp, 16 predicted proteins | sample 9134231 | NCBI WGS metagenome assembly JAEEGL01 (sample SAMN16246548, study PRJNA631951) | gut metagenome | biome: gut microbiome; feature: rumen; material: fiber-attached | host: Bos | place: Iran: Karaj | collected 2018-10
AAATGATATTCAAATTGTTGCACAATTATTCAGCTATGATCAGGAAAATCAGCCGGATACATTGGCAATGCTCGGTGCATCTTGTGCATTAATGTTATCAGGAGCTCCGTTTGAAGGGCCTATTGGTGCAGTAAGAGTTTCAAAATTAGACGGCAAATTAATAGCAAATCCTACACATCAGGAAGCTAATAAATCGAACTTAGATATAGTAGTTGCAGGGACACACGACAGCGTAATTATGGTTGAAGCAGGCTGTAAATTTGTTACCGAAGATGAAATTATGGAAGCTGTTGAATTTGCTCAAGAAGAAATCAAAAAACAATGTGATGCTCAAATTAAATTTGCTGAAGAATGCGGTGTAACAAAAGAAGAATTTGTAAATCCATATGACACTACAGAATTAAAACAAATCATTGATGATACAGCTCACGATATGATTTTTGATGCATATCACAATTTTGACAGAGAATACAGACAAAATAAATTAGAAGAAGCAAAAAATCTGGTAAAAGAAAAAGTTGAAGCATTACCGGAAGACCACTATATAAAACAAATCATAGAAGAAACAGGTATCGATTTTGTTGCGGAAGAATTTAAAGCCGCTGAAAAGAAAATAATGAGAGCTATGATTCTTGATGAAGGTGTAAGAGCAGACGGAAGAAAACCTAACGAAGTAAGACCGATATGGTGTGAAGTAGGTGTAATACCAAGAGCACACGGAAGTGCGGTATTTACAAGAGGACAAACACAAATACTTTCCGTTGCAACACTTGCAGGGCCGGGAATGAAACAGGAAATTGACGGAGTTGATCCTGAAACAGAAAAAACATATATGCACAAATATATATTTCCGGGATTTTCAGTAGGTGAAGTTAAAGCATTAAGAGGACCCGGCAGACGTGAAGTAGGACACGGTCACTTGGCTGAAAGAGCAAACATTCCTGCTCTTCCGACACAAGAGGAATTTGGATATACAATTAGAGTCACATCAGATGTTTTAGAATCAAACGGTTCTACATCAATGGGTTCAACATGCGGCAGTTCAATGGCATTAATGAACGCAGGTGTACCAGTTAAATGTATGATTGGCGGTGTCGCAATGGGTATGATAACAGAACCCGGAAGAGAACCTGTAGTATTAACAGATATCCAAGGTATCGAAGACTTCCTTGGTGATATGGACTTTAAAGTAACAGGTAATGATGACGGTATAACAGCTCTTCAAATGGATATGAAGGCAAAAGGTATTGCTAATGATACATTAAGACGTGCATTGGCACAAGCAAAAGAAGGCAGATTGCATATACTATCAAAAATGAGAGAAGTTATAACAGAACCTGCAAAAGATATTTCACCATATGCCCCCAGAATATTCACAATGACTATTCCTGTTGAAGATATTGGTGCAGTAATAGGACCCGGAGGAAAGAATATTAGAGGCATAATCGAAGCATCAGGAGCTGAAATAGACATTCAGGATGACGGTAAAGTTACAATAACCTCAAACGACAAAGAAGGAGCAGATATTGCCAAAAGTATGATTAACCAAATTACATTTAAACCTGTAGAAGGTTTGGTATGTAAAGGTAAAGTCGTAAAAATCGTTCAATTTGGAGCATTTATAGAACTTGCTCCTGGAAAAGACGGTATGGTTCATATATCACAAGTTTGTAAAGAAAGAATTGACACAATTGAAGGCAAACTTAATGTAGGTGATATTGTTACCGTTAAGGTTCTAAAAATTGACGACAGAGGAAAAGTAAGCCTGACAATAAAAGGTGTAACAGAAGAAGAAGCCGCAAACTGTCAATAATAATTATAATAAATAGCCCGAAAGTTCAATTGTGAATTTTTGGGCTATTCATATATAATTTGAGATTAGAGGTAATTTTGACTGATTTAATAAAATATAATTGTATTTTCGGAGGAGGAGGAGTCAGAGGACTCTGCTATATTGGTGCAGTGAAAGCACTGGAAGAATTCGGAATAGAAATAGAATCCATAGCCGGTTCATCAGTAGGTGCGGTTTTTGCCGTATTATATGCAGTCGGCTATACATATAAAGAAATTGAAGATATGTTTATGAATTTCAATTTAAATATGTTTATGGATTTAAATATAAATATATTTGACAACAATATTTCAATAAGCAAAGGTGAAATTTTTCTTGATTGGCTAAGAGACAAAATAGAAACAAAAGTACTGGGTGAATCAAAAAAAGGCACAATAGTTAAATTTAAAGATTTAAAAAAAGACTTACAGATACATGCACTTGATATTAACTCAAATACACCTTATATTTTTTCTAAGCAAAATACACCTGAGGAAGAAGTAGCACTAGCAGTTCGTATATCCGCAAGCCTGCCAGGATTAATGAAGCCTATAAATATGGGAGAAGCAACCCTTGTTGACGGCGACCTGATAAAAAGCTGGCCTGCTTGGAAAATTTATGAAAATTTAAATACCTCTGATAAAAGAATTCTTGAATTTAGACTTGAAGGTTCAAGAGACAATTCGGACATTAAAAGTCCTATGGATTACTTGAATTCAATAATAAGTACTATTTGGTATTTATCAACAGAAGATGTATACAACACATATCACGAAAATGACAGGTATGATTTTATAGTAATTGATGCAAAAGATGTAATTTTATTTGATTTTACACTTGATAAAACAACAAGAGAAAAACTTATTGATAAAGGTTATAAAATAACATCAAATTATTTTTCAAAAACTTTAATTGATAAAAAAGAAAAAATACTCAATGTTTACTCTAAAATTCATAAAAATCTTATTTCTCTTAATAAAGCTATAAATAAGAAAAATCCGGATACTTGTTTATACATAGTAAATGAAATTTTATCAACTATGCATGAAGATACAAAATATATTGATATATCTGTATATGAAAAAATTAAAGATTTAAAAAATCTGATTTTGGATAATATAAAAAGTGATTTTATTTTTTCCAGAACCATAGGAAATATTAGACAAATAAAAGAAAGAACCGAATTTATTATTATGCTCACAGAGGAGCGAATATATGATATAGAACACTATATGAAAAAATATTGTAATAATTGTTAAGATTAACTGAATTCACTAACAAATTATTTTATAATTGATTTTTGTACAAATGTAAAAAGAAAGAGCGGAGAAATAAATGTCTGGCGAAATCACAATAGAACGTGAAATACACGAAGGATTATCACAAGAAAACCAAAGCATGATTGTATTTAAAATTGTAGACGGAATTAAGGAAATTTTAGAGGAAGACAGACAACAAAAACAACCTTTGATTCTATCATTGAATGAAAATCTATTAATTAAAATAGTAAAAAAATTCTTATCTAATAAACAAGAACAATGCTTAATAGGAATAACCGGTGAATCTGCATCCGGTAAAACAACTTTTGTAAATTATGTATCAAAAGCATTAAGAAAAAAATTATTTAACGAATCATATACAACCTTATGCTGTGATGATTATTACAAAGATACATCTGAAGAATTAAAAAAAGCAGGAAGTTACGAAGAATTATATAAAACAGGCTTCAGTTTTGATACACCAAATGCAATCAATCTTGAGTTAATGAGAGCGCATTTAATAAGCTTAAAGAACGGATGCGGTGTTAATGCACCCGAATATGATTTTGTTACCTGTGAAAGCATTCCTAACCGCGCATATAAAAATCCGACAAGAGCAATCTTAGCTGAAGGTTTATATGTATTAGGCGAAGAGCTTGTTGATTTATTTGATATTAAAGTATATGTATTTACACCGTTTGATAATATAAAAGAAAGATGGTTCCAAAGAGCTGCATCAAGAGGTAAAACCGGAGCTGCTGCCGAACATCAATTTAATGATGTAAATTCTACCGCACAAATTTATATCAGACCGACTATGAATAATGCAGATATTATTATTAACGGCTTGACCAGTGCAGAATATATTGAAGAAATTACTACAAGAGTTATTAGCTTAATTAACGATGTAGTTAATTTCTATAAATAATTTATAAAACTATTAAAAATAAAAATATAATACTTCGGTATTATATTTTTTTTGTTTTTTGTAAACAAATGTAAAATTTTTTTATTTTAAGAAAAAAATAATTAAAGAAAAAGAAAGAAAAAACCGACGTATAATACAGTAAAATCAAGAATTTTAGTAAACAAAGAGGTAAGAACAAGCTATATTTTAATATTAAGACAGAAAGGCAATTATTTTAAAGGAAATGTTTTAGTATTCATGTAGTCTTGTCCAACAAGGAGTATAAAATTGGCAAAAGCAAGTGCTGCGGCATCACTACAAAATCAAATATATAAATTTATAGGGTTCATGAATTTTATGGTTGCATACATAAAAAAGAAAAATCCTATAAAACATGTTCTGAGTAATACAGTTTCATATGTAAAGGAACTGGCAACAATGAAGAAAAAGCTCAAAAGAATTCAGAATATGATTAACTACGAAAAGTACAAATACAAGAAGACAGAGCTGATACTGGCACAAAACCAAGAGCACTTCTTCTTAAACGGAAGGTCAATTAATCAGACAAGGTAAGTAATATGGGATTCTTATTAGCATTCAGCAGAAAAATGTATCTAACAGCATATGTCAATCACCTGCAAGGGAAATTGAATGACATACAAACTCAGAAATTGAGTTTATTAGAAAACATTTCTGAAATGGCAACACAGATAAGCGATATCGGAAACTCCGATTCACCTGCGGTAAAGCAGCTGGAGGCAAGGAAAATCGAATTGGAAAATTTGGATAAACAGCTGGATATAAAAATGCAAAAAATACAAACACAGCTCCAAGCAGCAAATACGGAATTACAATCTTCAGATCAGATGCTGCAGCAAAATATCCAAAGGTCATTTACATATAATGTAGGCTAAAATATATAGAAATATAAAAAAAGGAACAATTATTTGTTCCTTTTTTATTTGACAAAAACCATCTTCAATTTACAATAAAAAAATGAAGGTAAAAATTTCTGAAATTGAGAATAGTAATAAGCAGGAAAGAACAATAAATTTTTCACAAATATATGAAGAATTTAACAAGAATATTCCTGTAGTTGCTGATTTAAAAATCGAAATACTTGGCGAATTGATAAAAATAACAGGAAACATAAAAGCAAAAGTAAACTTAGTTTGTGATTTATGTTTAAAAGACTTTACAAAAGATATGGATATTAATGTTAAAGAATTTTACTCCAGAAATTCGCTGAATGACAATTATAAAGATGAGTTTGAAATAAAGCAAAACAGCTTTGTTGAAGACTTAAACGGTCAAGATGAAATAGATATATCAGATTTTGTTTACCAATGTATAATTTTAAATATACCAAATAAACTTGTTTGTGATATAAATTGTAATGGGAGTGAAAAAGTTAATGAATATTTAAAAAAAGATTTCACAGACCCAAGATTAGAGATATTTAAGACAATAAAAATAGAAAAGGAATAAAATCATGGCAGTACCAAAGAAAAGAACAGGTAAAGCAAAACAAGCATCAAGAAGAGCAAATTGGAAAGGAACAGTTCCTGAAACTACAATTTGTACAAATTGCGGTGCAACAGTGTTAACACATACTGTATGTACAGAATGCGGAACATATAAAGGAAAGACAGTCAGCAAAAAATCAGTAAAAACTGAAGAAAAAGATGCTGAATAAATAATACAAACGGGGATATCAGTTAATGACTAGGATAGCTATAGATGCAATGGGAGGAGATAATGCTCCTAAAGCAATAGTTGAAGGGGCTGTATGGGCAGCACACGAATATAAAATTCCTATTGAACTTGTCGGTAAATTATACGACATAGAACGTGAACTTGACAGAATAGATCAGGAAGGTATTGTTGCCACAGCAGGAAGCGGTTTATTTCCGCCAAAGAAAATCAAAATTAATACAAAAAATCTTGATATAAAGAAGACTCAAGCTTCTGAAGTTATAGAAATGGGAGAAGCTCCCGGACAAGCCATCAGAAGAAAAAGAAATTCATCAATCGTATTAGCTGTTAATGCTGTAGTTACAGGAAGCTCAGATGCAGTAGTAGCCGCAGGTTCAACAGGTGCAGCAATGGGCGCAAGTTTATTCGGATTAGGAAGACTTCCCGGTATAGAAAGACCTGCAATTGCAACAGTTTTACCAACAATGAAAGGTCCTTTAGTACTAATTGATTCCGGAGCAAATACGGATTGCACTCCTGAAATGCTTTTTCAATTTGGTTTAATGGGTTCAACATATGCAAAAACAGTATTACATATTGATAATCCCAGAGTAGCATTATTGAATATTGGTGAAGAAGCAGGCAAGGGCGATGAACTTGCAAAAGATGCTTATAAATTATTTGATGAAAACAAAGATAAATTTAATTTTATAGGCAATGCCGAAGGTAAAGAAATATTTCTCGGTAATTGCGACGTAATAGTATGTGACGGATTTGTAGGAAATGTTGCTTTAAAAACAATAGAAGGAGTCGCAAGAATGTTCTTCTATATGGTTAAAAACGAATTTTATCAAAGCATTCTTTCAAAATTAGCAGGTTTATTTGTCCGTCCGATACTGAAAAAAATGTATGCCAAAATCAATTATGAAGAATTTGGCGGTGCTTTGCTGCTTGGAGTAAAAGGCATAACTGTTATATGTCATGGACGTTCAACTGCATATGCAATTAAAAATGCAGTAAAAGTAGCATACAGCGCAGTAGAGTCCGGTGTAAACAAGAGCATAGCCTCTCATTTTGGGGAGATAGAACAATAATGAGTATTCCGATAAAAATATCAGGGATTGGATATTACGTACCTGAAACAGTAATTTCAAATGATGACTTAGCAAAAATTGTTGATACATCAGATGAATGGATAAAAACAAGAACCGGTATAGAAAGAAGACATTTGCTGTCAGGTAATGAAACAGCATTTGATATGGGACTTGCAGCAGCAAAAAAAGCAATTGAAAAGTCAGGAGTAAAACCTGAAGAAATAGACTATATAATAGCTGCAGCATGTTTAGGTACACATATATATCCTTCAACAGCTTGTGAACTTCAAGCCGCATTAGGAGCAGACAAAGCAGTATGTTTTGATATAACGGCAGCATGCGCAGGTTTAATATACGGTATGGGCATTTCTAAGGCGTTTATGGATTCCGGCATGGCTAAAAATGTTTTAATAGTCGCAACTGAAGCATTATCTCACTGTTTAGATTGGTCTGACAGAGGAACATGTGTTCTGTTTGGAGACGGTGCAGGAGCAATGGTTCTTTCAGTTGCAGAAGACGGACAAAATGACATATTATCTATCGGACTGAGAGCTCAGGGAGATTTAGGTCATTATATTACAATGGAATCCCCCGGAAAAAATTGTTCATTGGTAGAACAAAATGATGAAGGTCAGATGTATATAAAAATGAACGGACGAGAAGTATACAAGTATGTAGTTACAAAACTTCCGCCTCACATTGAGGAATGCGTTGAAAAATCCGGTCTAAAGATGGATGAAATAGACTATCTTGTTCCGCATCAAGCTAATTTAAGAATAATAGAAGCACTTGAAAAAAGATTAAACTTTAAGCATGAAGGTGTTATTTCTAATATTCAGGAATACGCAAATACATCAGCAGCTTCGATTCCTATTGCTCTGGCTGAGTCTATTGAACAAGGAAAAATGAAACTTCCTTGTACCGCCATATTGACAGGTTTCGGAGCAGGAATGACAGCAGGTACTGCAGTTGTCAGATTAAGAGAAGGTATTGCATAATGAAAAAATATGCATTAATTTTTCCCGGTCAAGGCTCACAAAAAACAGGAATGGGAAAAGATTTATATGAAAGTTCAGATGCTGCCAGAAAAGTTTTCGATACGGCAGACAGGGTTTTAGGCTACAGCATTTCCAATATATGCTTTAACGGCAGTAATGAAGAATTAATGAAAACTATTAATTCACAACCTTGTATTCTTGCTGTTTCAATTGCAGCATATGAAGCATTAAAAGAAAAAACAGATATTACTCCATATTGCTGCGCAGGTCACAGCCTTGGAGAATATGCCGCATTATATGCAACAGGAGCTGTTGATTTAGAAACCATTTTCATGCTTATTCATAAAAGAGCATCTTTAATGAATGATGCCGCAATGAATACTAACGGCTCAATGGCAGCTGTAATCGGATTAGACAATGATACTGTAATAAATATTGTAAAAGATATTGATAACGTCTATGTTGCTAATTTTAATTCACCGGGACAAGTTGTTATTACCGGTGGGAAAGAGCAAATAGAAACAAACTTGGATAAATTTAAAGAAGCAGGAGCAAAAAAGGTAATTCCTCTTTCGGTATCGGGTGCATTTCATTCACCGTTAATGAAAAATGCAGGAGAACTATTTGCACAATATATTAATGATATTAAATTTAATGATATTGATATACCTGTATATACAAATGTTGATGCAAATGCGGAAAAAAACGGTAGTGAATTAAAAAATAAGCTTCCCAAACAAATATATTCATCCGTTTTGTGGACACAAACAATAAATAACATACAAAAATCAGGAATTAACGATTTTATAGAAATCGGGCCGGGAAAGGTTCTTGCCGGATTAAACAAAAAAATTAATCCTGAAATTAACACATTAAACGTAAATGATATTGAAACACTTAATATGGTAGTATCAGAAATAAAAGAAAAGGAGCCGGTATAATGGCAGAAAACAAAGTAGCACTTATTACTGGTGCTTCAAGAGGCATAGGAAGAGCATGCGCATTGGAACTTGCAAGAAGCGGTTATGATGTTGCAATAACATATGCAGGCAATGATGAAGCTGCAAACAAAACGGTTGAAGATTTAAAAGCATTAAATATAAAAGCAAAGGCATATAAATTTGATGTTTCCAATAAAGATGCGTGCGAAAAAGCAGCAGGAGAGATTCTTGCAGAATTCGGGAAAATTGATGTCCTTGTGAATAATGCAGGAATTACGAGAGACGGCTTATTCATGAGAATGAGTGCAGATAACTGGGAAGCAGTTATTAATACTAACTTAAACAGTGCATTTTACATGACAAATCCTGTCATTAAAACTATGATAAAACAACGTTCAGGATGCATAGTTAATATGTCAAGTATTGCAGGACGTATGGGAAATGCCGGTCAAGCAAATTATTCTTCTGCCAAGGCAGGTTTAATCGGCTTTACAAAAGCATTAGCAAAAGAATTGGGTTCAAGAAATATAAGAGTTAATGCAATTGCACCCGGTTTTATCCAAACAGACATGACTAAAGGTTTAGATGCAGAGAAAATTACAGAGCATATTCCTTTAAGAAGATTAGGACAGCCAGAAGATATAGCTAAAACGGTAAAATTTTTGGCTGAAGATGCAACCTATATAACAGGTCAGGTTATAGGTGTAGACGGTGGACTGGTTATTTAGTTTACAAATTTGCAAAATTATATGTAAATAGTATAATAAATTCAGTAATTTAAAATAAGTATTAGTTAAAAATGAGGTAGAAAAAATGAGTGACATTCTAGAAAGAGTAAAAAAAGTTGTTGTAGAACAATTAAGCGTTGATGAAAGCGCAGTTACTCCAGAAGCTAGCTTTACAGCAGATTTGGGTGCTGATTCATTAGATACAGTTGAATTAGTTATGGCATTTGAAGAAGAATTCGGATGCGAAATCCCTGATGAAGAAGCTGAAAAAATTGCAACTGTACAAGATGCAGTTAATTATATAGAAGCAAATTCATAATTGCTCTAAAATAATTTCAAGTTAATGAGGAGTTCTTAATTTGAAAGTTCTCCTCATTATATTTATAATACATATATAGGTGACAAAATGACAAAAAGAAGAGTAGTAGTTACAGGAATGGGAGTTGTTTCTCCCTTTGGCGTTGGTGCAGATAAACTTTGGGATGGCGTAGTTAACGGAAAAAGTGCCATATCCAAGATTGAGAATATGGGTGACATGAGCCAGCATACTGTATTAATTGCCGGAGAAATTAAAACTTCAGTATTTAATCCAACAGATTATTTTGAACCTAAAGAAGCAAGAAGACTTGATAAATTTTTACAATACGCAATTGTAGCAGCAAGAGAAGCTGTTGAGGATTCAAAAATAAAAGAATCCGGCATTGATCCGTATAAATTAGGTGTAATAGTTTCATCAGCAGCAGGCGGTTTTCATACAATAGAAAATAGCTATGCCGATATGTTAAATAAAGGACCTACTAAATGTTCCCCATATACCATACCAATGCTGATAACAGACATGGGCTCAGGAAAGGTTTCTATTGAATTTGGCGCAAAAGGTGTAAACAAAGCAGTAGTTTCAGCTTGTGCAACAGCAGCACATTCAATAGGTGATGCTTTCAGAGCAATTCAGTACGGTGATGCAGATGCTATGATTGCAGGTGCAAGCGATGCTGCAATTTGTACAATAGGATTAGGTGCATTTACTGCAGCAAGAACTTTATCAAAAAGAAATGATGAACCCGAAAAAGCTTCAAGACCATACGATAAAGACAGAGACGGATTTATAATGTCAGAAGGTGCAGGTGTTTTAATTCTTGAAGAATTGGAACATGCTAAAAAACGCGGTGCAAAGATTTATGCGGAAATTATAGGATACGGTCAAACAGGTGATGCCTATGACGTTGTTGCACCATGCCCGGATGGTTCAAGTGCAGCAAAAGCAATGGAATTTGCACTTCAAGATGCAGGTATAAAGCCTGAAGATGTTCAATACATCAACACTCACGGAACAAGCACTCATCTCGGAGATATAGCTGAATCTATGGCTATTGCAAAGATTTTTGGAGATAAAACTAAGAATACAACATTAAAAGTAAGCTCTACAAAATCAGAAACAGGACATATGCTTGGAGCATCGGGTGTTGTAGAATCAGTTATATGTATTAAAGCAATAAATAACGGAATAATACCGCCGACAATTAATTTAGATAATCTGGATGAAGAAGTTGCTGATTTAAATTATGTGGCAAACAAAGCTGAAAAAGCCAATGTCAACATAGCACTAACAAACTCGTTCGGATTTGGCGGACATAATGCCGTATTAATATTTAGAAAATATTAATTTATAATTACTAATATAAAAAGTGATTGAATTTATTCAATCACTTTTTTATTGTTTTAATATCTTCGGAAGGGTTTCTCATTTGTTTAACAGAATATAACTCTGTTAAACCGCTTAAAAGAGAAGGCTTTATAATATTAGGGCAGCATTGTCCCATAAATATATTTTTAACATTTAAATAAATCAAATTAAATATATGTGAGACTGTAGAACGGTTACAATCTGCTAAAAATACAGCTAATATTTCCTCCGCTTCAGGTAATTCATTAAAAAATTTTTCAACTATTTTATAGAGAATTTTAAAGTCAAAAGATGAATCAACAAATAAGAAATTTTTTCTGGAAGAATTATATGAAAAAGAAATAATATAAATATTCTCAGGAGTTATATCAATGAATTCTTTAATATATTCATTGTTTTTGTTTAATTCATCCGAATGTCCGATTATAAAGATATTTGATATTTCTTTATTTAAGAATTTATCAATTATAAGATTTATTTTTTCAAATAAAATATCTTGATTGTAACCAATAATTATTTCTTCATCATCAGAATTCTCTTTAAATCCTGTAGAATCAAGAGCATATTTAATTATCGGAGAATAATCTTCATTTTCAATTCCGCCTATTCCTAAAGCCGGATATTTTGCTGATGTATATATTTGTCCTCTTATAATATCAATTTTGGGAGTTGCATTACCTGTAATAAAAATAGGACCGGGAAATGATGCAAAATCCAAAGAATAATTATTCCCGAAATTTTGATAGTGGCCTTTTAAATTTTTATTATTTTTAAAATGCTCATATTTAAAGGCTTGTATCATACCATTATGAGTATAAACATTTATATTTAGACCGTTAATACTTAAAAGAATTTTATCTAAATTTTCAAGACTTGAGCCAGAAACCAAAATTGCTTTACCTTTTTGTATGCCCTGTTTTACCAGTGCCATTGAAATATTTCCGAATTTTTCTGATATAGCTTCATACAACCTGTTCATAATCTGATAATTACACTCTGAAAAATTTTTTATTAATTCTTTTATTTCATCATTTGTTAATAACGGGAAATTAGTTTGATTTAATAAATTTAAAACACAATTTTTTCCTTCCGTAAAATTAATATTATAGTTTTTCAATTCAATCAGACAATTACAAGCATTTAAAACAAGACAGACTATTATTTCATAAAAATATTTTTTAGTTAAAGTATTATCATTTTCCCCTGTCTTGAACTCAAGTTTCTTTTCTTTTTCATTTAAAATCTTTAATATTACATCTTTTGATGAAAGATTTTCAATTTCCGAGCTAAGTAAATCCGGCTTAATAGCTTCATTTTCACAAGCAGAAATATACATTTTTTTAAGCATAACTTTATTATTATACAAATCTTCAAAAATAGTAAAAAAGCTTTCTTTTTGAAAATCTAAATTAACAATTAAAACAGATATAAATTCTATAACTTTATCCGTATAAACAGACATGTCAACATTTAATGTTTTTAACTTTTGGATATAGAAAACTAACTGCTGAATTTCAGAGATAAACATGTCTTTTATTGCATTAACATACGGATCATTTGCAAAAACAGTAGGAGAATTATATCCTTCACAAACAGGATTATAATAATAATAAAATTTATTCATAATAAACCTAATCTTCTAATATACTGTCTAAAGAGCCATTGCTGTATAATTCGTTAAGATCATCAAATCCGCCTATGCGTTTTGTCCCGATAATAATTTGCGGAACCGTAACTTTCCCTTGAATATCATAATATTCTCCCAGTTTAGTTCTGTATTCTTCTTCATTATTTGTAATATCAATTTTTTTATATTTTATATTTTTTTCATTTAATAAAAGTTCAGCCTTTTTACAAAAAGGACAATAATCAACAGTATAGATTGTAACTTCTTTCATAAAAGACTCCCGATAATATAACAACATATAAATTATCAGGTTTATTTAAGATAAAACAATCAGACAAAAGAACATACTTATTTACTTATTCTTTTAATTAAATCTTCAATAGTTTGCTTTTCTTCTTGCGGTAAATCAAAATTTAAGTAATCTTGGAAATATTCAATAGCACTTTCATTATCATTTCTTGCCATAAACAATATACCCAATTTCTTATATGAAGGATGAAAATTTTCGTTGCAGGAAATGGCTTTTAAATGATTTGAAATAGCCTTATCAATATTATCATTAGCTTCGTATGCAATAGCTGTTTGATAATATAAAACGGCATTATTTGTAACTTTTTCCAAAACATTTTCGTAATTATCAATTGCACTGTCATAATCGCCGACTTCAAATTGAATATTTCCCAAATCCCAGTACGCATCTAAATTATCGGAATCAATATCCAAAATTTCAAATAATTGCTCCATTGCCAAATCGTATCTGCAATCTTCAAGATAAAATCTGGATAAATAATGCTTTAGAGCAATTTCATTAGGCATTAATGTAACCGCGTTTTCCAATAGATTGATTGCATCAATTATGTTTTTATTTCTGAAATAAACATCAGCAAGATTAATATATGTTTGAACGGATTTAGAATTAAAAGAAAGAGTTTTTATAAAATACTCAACAGCTAAATCATCTTTAGCCAATTTTGAATAACACAACCCTATATTATTTAAAATATTAGGATTATTCTTATCCGTTTCAAGAGCCTTTAAAAAAGCCTCGGCCGCCTTATCATATTCGGCTGCTTTAAAATAATCAAGTGCGGTTTGTATTTCTGTATTTATTTCATTTTCCATAATTTTATATTACAATAAAAGAAAAATTAAACAATATATGAAAGGAAAAATATATGTCAGGACACTCAAAGTGGGCAACAATCAAACGTAAAAAGGCAGTAATAGACGCAGCAAGGGGTGTTGCTTTCCAAAAATTTTCCAGAGAAATTATAGTAGCTGCAAGATTGGGCGGAGGAGACCCTGCGGGTAATTTCCGTTTAAGAACAGCTATAGACAGAGCAAAAGCAGCAGGATTACCTAATGACAACATAAAAAGAGCAATAGAAAAAGGCTCAGGCTCAGGAGGAGCAGATAACGTAGAAGAATTGACATATGAAGGCTACGGTGCAGGCGGTACTGCTATTTTCATAGAAGCAATGACAGATAACAGAAACCGAACAGCAGGTGATATCAGAAGCTATTTCTCAAAATTCGGCGGCAACCTCGGAGAAACAGGCTGCGTAGGCTGGATGTTTAAGCAAATCGGTTCAATTGAATTTGATAAAGAAACAACGGATTTTGATAAATTATTTGAAGCAGCTATTGAAGCAAATGCACAAGATGTTATTGAGGAAGACGAATGTTATAAAGTTATAACAAGTCCTGAAGATTTTCAATCTTGTGTGGAAACTCTTGAAAAAGCCGGATTTAAGGGGAAATCTGCAGAACTTACAAGGGTTGCAGAAAATTTAATTGAAGTAACTGATGAAAAAACAGCAGCAAGTATACTAAGATTAATGTCAAAACTGGAAGAACACGATGACGTACAGAATGTATACTCAAATTTTGATATATCCGATGAATTAATGGAAAAAATTGATATTTAATAATAAAAAAGACCTCTTATAGAGGTCTTTTTTACTGTTATGTTTACTAAAAATTCAGTTTTGTTACTCTATATCATTTTTCTTAGAATCATCTTGTAAATCATTTATTATAGTAGCAGGTCCTGCCATTAAAAAACGACCTAAATGAGCTAAAAATGAATCATATTTTTCATCCGGTTTTTGTTGTGCTCTTATTTCATCATTTTTTCTTGCCTGTTCAGCAAGTTTATACATATTTGAATGCAAATATGTTGTTTCTATTGAATCTTGTGCAACAGAACCTGGTCCCAATAGAACCTTTTTAGCGATATCCAAAATTGAAAAATTTCCTTTTTCATTATTCTTAGCATATTTACAAATTTAGAAATTATTATTAAATAATATTAATAAAAAGCAGACATAATAATATATCTGCTTTTTATTAAAATATATAGTTAAAATAACGATATTATTTTGAAGTACGACCTATTATGCTCCCAATGCCTATACATATTAATACTATTGCAATGGCAACGGAAATAACAACCGTAAACTCTATATTGTTGAAATTACCGTTAAAAGCATTTGTAATAACTGAATTTTTGTATATTAACCAAATTAAAGCTAAAATAATACCGATTTTTAGTCCGTTAGATTTACCCTGCTGCTGTCTGTATGTTCCTGTTAGTGCTTGTCTGTCAATTAAATTAACACCGACATCACTATACAATTTTTTCATAACGTCAGCGGAACGTTCGCCTTCGGTATTGTACTGAGAACGAATTTTATCAAGTTCGCCGTAATCTAAAAATTTGCCG
>JAEEGL013843244.1_pt1 | contig 15488 bp, 15 predicted proteins | sample 9134231 | NCBI WGS metagenome assembly JAEEGL01 (sample SAMN16246548, study PRJNA631951) | gut metagenome | biome: gut microbiome; feature: rumen; material: fiber-attached | host: Bos | place: Iran: Karaj | collected 2018-10
ATATCTACACGGGCGCAGGCGACGAGCTTGAGATGAATGTTTTTGAAAGCGTCGAGAAAACCTACGAGATCCTGACGGAATGCTATCCGTTTGACAAGCTGAACGAGGTTGTGCTGTTTGAAGAAAAGCACCATGAATCCGCCTGGGAACGGATTTTCGGAGATTTTCTTCACACCTTCCTTGAGCGGCGCGCGGACTTTTAGCCTTAATAAATACTCAAGCTCCTCATTTTTGCAGACCGGAAAATGAGGAGCTTTTTCATATGCTTTTTTTGATGGTATCTAGCGCGCTTTTCTCAATTCTGCTGACCTGAGCCTGGGATATTCCGATTTCGGAAGCGACCTCCATCTGGGTTTTTCCCTTGAAAAACCTCAGACCGAGAATGCGCTTTTCCCTGTCGGAAAGGCTTTTTATCGCGTCCTTTATTGCAAGCTCCTCAAGCCACGCGGAATCATCGCCCGTATCGCTTATCTGATCCATGACATACACTGTGTCCGCACCGTCGGAAAAAACCGGCTCGTAGAGGGATACCGGCTCGACAATCGCCTCCAGAGCGAGCACAACGTCCTCTCTCGGAACTCCCATACGGCGCGCTATTTCGTCCATGCTCGGCTCACGGTTTTGCTCGGCAGTCAGCTTCTCCTTTATCTGCATGGCTTTATAGGCGGTATCACGCATTGACCGCGAAACGCGCACACTGTTGTTGTCGCGAAGGTAGCGCCTGAGCTCTCCGAGAATCATCGGCACTCCGTAGGTGCTGAACTTGACGTCCAGCTTAGGGTCAAAATTGTTTATCGCCTTTATAAGACCTATTACTCCAACCTGAAAAAGGTCGTCAAGCTCCTCGCCGCGGTTGCGGAAACGGTGAATAACGCTTAAAACCAGCCGCAGATTGCCCTCTATCATCTCATCGCGCGCACGCTTAGCCGCCTTTTTGTCACCGCCGCGGATAATTTGCATAAGCTCTCGCTTGCGTTCCTCGCTTAGCACCTTCAGCTCTGAGGTATTAACACCGCAGATTTCAACCTTTCCGTACTGCAAAAAATCGCCCCCGACAATAGTTCTATAATAGAATTATTGCCACGGGGCGTTTGGTTATTCACATATAAGATTTTAATACAGACCGATTGCCGCGAAAAACAGAACAGAGAGCATTCCGCAGCTCGTACCGAGAAGCACTCCCGCGATTACGTCGGTAAGATAATGTACACGGAGATATATGCGCGAGAAGCTGATAAGCGAAGCCAGTATTATTATCGGCACAAAAGTAATGACCTGGCAGCGCAGCACCGAAACGCCGACCATCGCGAACGATGCGGTGGTATGACCCGACGGGAAGGAATAAAACCTCGGACGGTTAATGAGCTGTTCGTCGTCATCGAGGCTGTGGCAAGGTCTGATGCGCTTTACAACATGCTTGATCAAGCCCTCGCCCATTACATGCGCGAACGCGAGAGCTACAACGAAATTGAAGCCTGTCGCGCGCCATTCGGGACGGATAAGAAAAGGAAGCGTGATAAGCCACCATATAATGCCTACGTTGGCGGAACGCGAAGCTGTTTTCATTATTATATTCAGCGACGGACAATGAAGCCTGCTGATATTGTTGAGCACCTTATAGTCAAGGCTTTTGATTCTGGCAAACATAGTTCATTACTCCCGATAGCCAATTCAAAACTCTGATAATACAATTATAACACTTATTTCACGGTTTGCATAGTGGGATTTTTTACCAATCATCATCCATGTCGGAATCCAAATTGCTGTATTCCTGATGGTTCTGTCCATTGTCACGGTTCCACATATCGCCGTCCTGCTCAGTCAGACCGGCGTTTGGGTCATAGTATTCGCTGTCACGGAAATCCGAGACATCAGACGAACCGTTATTAATCTGACCCTCATAATAATTGTCGTAATGATCGAGAAAATCATCACTTGGATCTGCGAGAATCCAGCCAAGCGCCGGGTCATACTCGTACCAGTTTCCGCCCTGATTATAATAAACCGTATTATTGTAGTTGTAGTAACCCAAATCCTTATTATAATTCATCGGCTTGCTGCACAATTTTGAGCCGCCAAGACAGGTAGATAAGGTAACAAGCAAAAGAGCTATTGACAAAACAGCAATGACAACTGTCGAAAGGGTAACATACCGCTGCCTTTTTACCGACGGATTAGAGCTGCGGACAAGGCTGTCAAATTCGTCCGACGCGGCTTTTACTTTGTCCTCAGGAAAAGACGCTGGAATTCCGCACACAGGACAAGCGCGATCTGTTTCATTCAGGTAATTACCGCAGTTTTCACATTGCCGCCTCATCAGCCCACCTCGCTCCACTGATTATAGTTACATATAATATATTATACCCGAAAATATCCCTGATGTCAACAATCTGCGGAATAGCGGTTACAACATCTTAAATAATATTTTTTCACTTTTCGTTGCAAATCTATTATTTTTATGATAATATAATATTAACCTTTTTAAACTTTTTTCGTCTGAATATCAGTATGAATACGGGAAAGAGAGGAAAATCATGAACGACAAAAGCAAACGCATATTCGGAAACGAAATCAGCAAAGCGGATTACAGAAAAGCGCTCAGAACCAAACAAAAATACACGAAAAAATACGGCGATGACAGCAGCAGCGACTACTCTGTAAAGCTGCTGCCAAACTCAACGCTTCACGACTCCCTCGGTGTGTACGACATCAGAGTCAACGAAGGAAAAAGCAATGAGCCTTTTGACCTTGAAAAGGGAATTATCGTTGGCAACATCCGCATGGGCTTCGGTCATTACCGCATCTCAATCGCAATGGCGTCTGCCGCTCAAGCGCTCGGATATACCCCGTACTGGATGGATCTGAACTCATTCTCGGAAACCACCTGCACAAAGGTCATCGGCGCTCAGAACGACCTCTATTCCCTCGGCTCCAGAATATCGCAAAAAAGCCGCGCATTCAACAAGGCGGTCTGGGAGCCTATGAACTACGAGGGCTTCCGCCAGCTCAGCTACAACTCGTCAGACCAGAAAAACGCCGAGCTGATGGCGGCGGTTTTCAAAAATATCCCTAAAGATCTGCCGATAATCGGAACTCATGTCTGGCCTGCTCAGGCGGCTATCCACGCCGGAATGCAATATGTTGTCAACGCTATCCCCGATAACTGGCCGATGGCATTGCACCTTGCCGAGGGAAGCGTTCATACCGTTCAGACGCATCAGGCATATATGGGCTACAGAATACTCAACGGCATGCGAAAAAAGGAAGTCCTTAAGCCGATGCCCGCAGACAGCCTGGTCTATACGGGACACTATATCGACCACGAGCTTGTCGCAAACCTCGAGGACGACTGCCGAAAACGCCTCATGCGAAAGAGCCAGAACAAGCCGATGCGGTTCCTGCTTACTATCGGCGGAGCAGGCGCACAAAGAGAGCTGTTCGGCGCGGTAATCAAGCACCTGATGCCGTATGTGCGCCGCAGGAAAGCGGTTATTTATGTTAATGTCGGCGACTACAAGCAGGTCTGGGAAGAACTGCTGAAAGAAACCAAATACCTTGATGTTGCAAGCAAAACCCATTTCGGCAACTGGGAGGACACAAAGCAATTCGCGGAAAAGGCGATTGACGGCGATGTTTACGGCATTCACGCGTTCTGGCACGAAAACATCTTCGAGGCGGTTTACTGCACAAATCTGCTGATGCGTTCGGCTGACGTTCTGCTCACCAAGCCGAGTGAGCTGGCGTTCTACCCCATTCCAAAGCTGTTTCTAAAGAGAATCGGCGGCCATGAAAAATGGGGCGCAATCCACTCCGCGGAAATGGGCGACGGGACTCTCGAGTGCACGGATATCCCACACACCTTGCAGATGATCGATATGTTCCTGGGTGAAAAGGAGCTGCTGACTCAGATGTGCGAGGCAATTCAAATCAACAACTCCATCGGGCTGTACAACGGCGCGTACAAGGCTGTTGAGATCGCGATGGGTATGAAGAAATAAGGTTTAATCATAAAACAATCGGAGGCTTTCGCAGCATAACCGCGAAAGCCTCTTTTGTATTTAATCTTCTTCCTTTTTGATGTAGAACGGCTCAATACCTTTGACTGCATTTCTCGCGAACTCCATCGAGAACGGCATCATGGAGAGCTGGATCTCATCGTCGAGGTATGGCTGAGCTACCTCTGAAATACTCTCAAATACCTGCTGGGTGTTGCCGACAAAGTCAACAACGATGAAGTAGCTGAGCTGACCGTCCTGCTCAATCATTCGCAGGAAAGCGGCGTTAACGCCCGGCTCTGTGCTGAAATGGTTGATCAGCGCCGCCATCATATCAATCGGGTACTCCTTCGGTTCGCCGAGCTTGATTTGCGAGCCGTTTTTGAGGGTGTTGTTCTCCATTCTCATGTAATCTCTCTGCTGCTTGATGGAGATGACCATGTTCTTGGGGAAGGTCACGCTCTTGCCAAAGGGATTGATAACAAAGCCGAGAACATTGGACTTCGGATCCATAACCATGTGGGCAATGCTGTCAAAGTCGGTGACTACCTTCTGAGCTTCCTCGTTGCCCTTCCATCTGTAAAGCTCCTCGATGTCAGTGAATACGCCGAAGAACTTTTCCTTCTTGGTATTTTCAAGAAGTCTGAACTGAACCTGCGTCTGATTATTCATAACGGTTCTTCCGTTCGTTGTGCTCGCACTCGGTATCTGTGTTACGCGTGCAGGCAGGATAAACTTGGCTTCAATCACCTTGTTGATCATATTGTCGATGTTCTGCTTGCTGCCCTCAGCCTGCATCGCCTCGATTGCTTCCTTTAACTCGGGGTTGGTTATATCCTCCGCGGGGATCTTGCTTCCCTCTACCTTCATCTCACTCATGTGTTAGTCCTCCTTGACGCTGTATGTTTTGTCCGCCTCAACCTTAAGTCCCTTGCCCTCGGGATACTGCACACTGTCTGTGTAGTCGCCGTCGTTGAAGATAATCAGCGGACTGTTCCAATTTCTTTCAATAGTATAGCTGTATTTGCCGTCGTCTTCCTTGGTCATTTCCTTGCCCGGCCATACCTTGTTTTCATTTTCGTCTACGTCGTAAATATAGGCGTAAACCTCGTCGCCCCAGCTTTCAGGCTTTTCAAAGTACACCTTGGCGCCCTTGTCGATTTTATACTCCTCACGGAAGGTGATTTCGATACGCTCGTAGGTGGGCAGACCTTTCTCGTTTTCCGCGGAAAGCTCAACAACAGCTACCTCGCCTTCTGCGGGCTTTTTCACTGTCAACTTGTCGCCGTCCTTATACGACTTGCTCTCGCCGTTGTAGGTATAGGTACCTGTTTCGGCGTTCTCAAGTGTCAGTGTAAGCTCAGTGCTTTCGCCGCCGACAACAAACGAGGTGCCCTCGGCAACGCCTGTGTTCGCGCACGGAGCGTATTCGGTGTAACCGTCGTTATAAAGCACCACAACGGAGTTTTCGGGAAGCTTGCTCTCGCAGCTTAGCTTGCCGCCCTTGACGGTGTATTCGGTCTTGCCGTCAACTCGATCGGTATAGGTGCCGTCAGCGAGGTTTGTGTCAAAATTCACCTCAGCCTCACCCGAGGTATTTACGAGCACAACGCCTTTCTTTCCGCGCTCAATCATCAGAACAGTTGAGTCGAAGTTCGGATTGACAAGGTTCTCCTCCTCACCCTTCATCGCGGTTCTGAAGAAGTTGACAGCGGATACGCGCTTGTCCTTGTACATATCGTCGCCCTGCGCGCCGATGCGGTTCATGCCCCAGATATTCTCCCATGAGCTCATGTAGGGACGTGAGAAAAACAGCGGAGTGCCGTCCTTTCGCGCGGTGATGATAGCCCAACCGAGAATTACGTGGTCGTTGTCGAGCGACTGCCACGAGCTGTCGTTGATGTAGTTATCGTGCGACTCTACCCAGGTTACAATCTTGGAAGGGTCGGATTTGCCGATCCAGTAATCGGAAACAGACGAGGTATCGATAAAGTTGCCCGATACCGCGCCGCGAATCTTGCCGCCGTAGGTGCTCGCGGTAGTTCTGCCGATTGTGTCGATATAAACATCGAGCCTGTCGTTGCCGCCCTGCAAGACCTCGCCGTAAATAAACATATTGTCGGCGTTGTCGATCTCTGTTACCGCGCGCTCCCAGAAATTGTTCTCGAAGCCGTCGTCCTCCTTCGGGTCGTCGGGCAGACCGATGTGCTTGGCAGTGTCGTAGCGGAAGCCGTCGGCGCCGCAGGAAATACAGTCATTGATAAACTCGAGGAAATAATCCTGGAAGGACGGACGCTCGGTATTGATGTCGGGCAAGCCGCCCATCTTCGCTGTAGTACACTCAAGTCTGTCGTCCCAATTGTTTATGTCCTTGTCGTTGTTCTTGTGGAAAAGCGTTTCAAAGCTGCCGCCGCCAGCCTTTACGAGGTCATCGGCGACCTTGTCAAGCTGAGGCGTGGTATGGTTCGCGATAACGTCCACCAGAACCTTTACACCGTACTTGTCGGCTTCCTGACACATCTCCGTAAATTCTTCGCGCGAGCCGAGCTGGTAGTTGCCGATTTTGAAATCGGTCGGCTGATAGTGGTAGTACCACTTGCCGTCGCCGTACAGCTCCATGCCGCCGTCCTCTCCCTCAAGACATGCATTGATCGGAGATGTCTGCACCGCTGTAAAACCTGCAGCAGCGATGTCAGCCATTGATTTTTTGATCGTGTTGAAATCCCAGCTGAACGCCTGCAGAATCGCTCCGTCAGCTACCTTATCGGCGAGCTTGAAGCTTCCGCTCTGCGCCTGCTGCTCATTTCCCTTTTGACAGCCCGCAAATGCTGCCGCCGTACCCGCGAGAATAAGCGCGGCAAACGCCGAAGCTATAATTCTTTTATGCAAAAATAATCACCATCTTTCTTTATATTATCAATACAAATAATAGTATAACATAAATGATGATAATTTGAAATAGTATTTTAGCATTTTTATACAAGAAATTTTCTGTAAAAAATCAGGGCTGCCTACTGACAGTCCTGATTTTCTATAATTAATGAAAATAATTCGTTTATGCGTTCCTGCTCTCCATTGATGTGAAGATATCCGAACAGCGCCTCCAAACCTGTCGCGCTGTGGTAGTCGGCAAGGGTACCGTGCTTTGAAGCGGACTTCGGAGCGGCGTTTCTGCCGCGCTTATATACCGCCTGCTCGCGTTCACTCAGGCACGGCATTAAATCTTTGGCAAAAGCAGCCTGACTTTCGCAGTTTACGAGCGATACCTTGATTTTATTAAGCTCACCGACGGGTCGGTTCGCCTTTCGGACAAGGTAGTCGCGGACAAGCAGATCATATACCCCATCGCCGATAAATGCGAGCGTCAGCGGAGAATACCCGTCAGCTGCGGTGCGTTTTATCTCTTCCATAGGCGCTCCTTAGTCGGTGAAGTCAAATTCGATATCGTAAATCGAAACGGTGTCGCCGTCTGTGCAGCCGTGCTCGCGCAGGGCGTCGATTACACCGCCGTTGACAAGAACCTTCTGGAAATAATTAAGGCTCTCGTAGTCGTCAAAGTTGATGCCGCGCATAACCTGAAGCAGCCAGTCGGCTTCGACAACAAAGATACCGTTGTCGTTGCGGATAGAAACGGTGTGATCCTCAAAGTCCTCGACAGCGAGAACAGGTGCGGGTTCAGCCTCATATCGGGTAATCGGCGGAAGCTGTGAGAGCATTTCCTGAATCTTCTTCAACAGCGGATCGACGTCGTAACGAATAGCCGCCATGATCGGGAAGAAATCGTAGCCCTCGGAATTGACGAACTGCTTGAATTCCTCGATCTGTTCATCGGTCGCCATGTCGCACTTATTTCCCGCAACAATCATCGGGCGCCGAGCAAGCTCGGGATTGAACTTTTCAAGCTCGGAATTGATGGTCTTGAAGTCCTCAATCGGATCTCTGCCCTCGCTGCCCGAAACGTCGACGATATGGACGAGCATACGGCAGCGCTCCACGTGGCGCAAGAACTGATGACCGAGACCTGTACCCTGCCACGCGCCCTCGATAAGACCGGGAATATCAGCCATTACGAAGCTCGAGCCCTCGCCCATTGACACTACGCCGAGAACGGGAGTGATAGTGGTGAAATGATAGTTGCCTATTTCGGGCTTTGCCTGTGAAACGACGGAGATGAGCGTGCTCTTTCCGACATTAGGAAAGCCTACCAGACCGACGTCTGCAAGCAGCTTGAGCTCGAGCACGACGTCGAACTCCTCGCCGGGCAGACCGGGCTTTGCAAAGCGCGGTACCTGACGGACGGGAGTAGCGAAATGCGGATTCCCCCAGCCGCCCTTGCCGCCCTTTGCGACGACGTGCGGCTCGTTGTCGGAGATATCCGCGAGAATGCGGTTGGTGCTTTCCTCCTTGACGAGGGTGCCCATAGGCACGCGGATAATCAGATCCTCGGCGTTTTTGCCGCGGCAACGTCCGCCTCTGCCGTTTTCTCCGCGAGGCGCGGTGTACTTGCGCTTATAGCGGAAATCGGCGAGCGTGCTGAGGTTGGTATCGGCAAGAAATACAATGTCGCCGCCCTTGCCGCCGTCGCCGCCGTCGGGACCGCCCGCGGCAACGTATTTTTCACGGTGAAACGCAACAGCACCGTCGCCGCCGTCACCCGCCTTGATTTTGATGTGAGCTTTATCTACAAACATAATTTACCTCAAAAAATAAGCTCTCTCAAAATGCGCTTTTGAGAGAGCCAACTAAGCTGCTATTACTGCTCAACAGGATAAACGCTTGCGCGCTTTCTGTCCTTGCCAACGCGCTCAAATCTGAGAACGCCGTCAATCTTAGCAAACAGTGTATCGTCAGAGCCCTTGCCTACGTTGGCACCGGGATGAATGTGGGTACCTCTCTGCTTTACGAGAATGTTGCCCGCGAGAACCTTCTGACCGTCTGCGCGCTTTACGCCGAGACGCTTTGACTCACTGTCACGGCCGTTCTTTGTAGAACCCATTCCCTTTTTGTGAGCGAATAACTGAATGTTTATCTTAAGCATTACCTTACACCTCCGAAATTTTAACTTTAATATAATCTTGATATTGCTCCGAAAGAGCGTTTAGATGGAGCAGAAAGCCGTTGAGGACTACCTCAGCCGCCTTTGCGTCCTTCGGTGACAGGCTGACCTTCATCAGTCCGTCCTGTTCGGTAATTTCAGCCGCTAAGGACTGAACGTCGGTTAAAGTATTCGCCGTCATATACGCCGCGGAGCTGACCGCCGCGCAGATGATATCGCTGCCCTCTTCGGAATAATCCGAATGACCGCTTATCTCAAAACCTTGAATCACCTTATCCGTTACCGTGAAGATTGCTTCAATCATTATGCCTCGATAGAAGTAATCTTAACCTGTGTGTAAGGCTGTCTGTGACCCTTAGCTCTCTTCTCGCCCTTCTTAGGCTTGTAGGTGGCCACTCTGATCTTCTTGCCCTTACCGTTCTTAAGAACCTCTGCTGTAACCTTTGCACCCTCTACGAAGGGAGTGCCAACCTTAACGCCGTCGTCTGTGCCGACTGCTACTACGTCGAAGGTTACGGTGTCGTTTGCTTCAGCTTCAAGCTTCTCTACGAAGATTACCTCGTCGTTGGTAACCTTGTACTGCTTGCCGCCTGTCTGAATTACTGCGTACATAGTTTCAATCCTTTACAATGGGCTCGCTATCTGTGGGTGCATAATGTCTTGCGGGATAAGCGCACTTATACCCTACCCACAATATGCGGCTTATATACTATAACACAAAACAAGATATATGTCAAGTATCAATATTTATTTCTTTTATTCGATATTATTCTGGAGCTTGCAGGCTTTGAGAGTATTCTTCATCAGTGTCGAAATTGTCATCGGGCCTACGCCTCCGGGTACGGGTGTGATGAACGAGCACTTGTCCTTGACGTTCTCAAAATCAACATCGCCGCAGAGCTTTCCGTTTTCATCTCTGTCCATACCGACGTCGATCACTACCGCGCCGTCCTTGACCATGTCGGCCTTGACAAACTTCGGGATTCCCACCGCAGCGACAAGAATATCGGCGCGTCTGCAAACCTCGGCGAGATTCTTTGTACGGCTGTGACAGATGGTTACTGTGCCGTTCTCGTGGAGCAAAAGCATTCCCATTGGCTTGCCGACGATATTGCTTCTGCCGATGACAACGCACTCCTTCCCCTCGACGGGAATGTCATAGGAGTGGAGCATTTCCATTACGCCCGCGGGTGTGCAGGGCAGGAAATCGTACTCGCCGAGCATGATTTTGCCGACGTTCACCGCATGAAAAGCATCGACGTCCTTTTTGGGATCAATCGCCTCTATAACCGCCTTGTCATCGAGGTGCTTCGGCAGCGGAAGCTGTACGAGAATGCCGTTGATGTCCTCTTTGGTGTTGAGGGTCTTTACAAGGTCGAGCAGCTCCTCCTGGGTCGTTTTGGCAGGCAGAGCGTACTCCTCGGACTTGAAGCCGACAACCTCGCAGGCTTTTTTCTTGTTATTAACATACACTCTGGAGGCGGGGTCGTCGCCGACGATTACAACCGCCAAGCCCGGGGTGATGTTGTAATCATTTTTCAGCTGAAGCGTCTGCTGTCTGACTCTCTCCTTTACCTCTGCCGATACCTTTTTGCCGTCTATAATCTGCATAGAATGGTTCCTCCTTGTGTCTGTTGATAATTAAAATGACGATTCCTGTTACAAATAGCGCGAATGAAAGCACCTGCGATACCCTGATATCCATGCCGAATACCCGGAACGGAAGATAAAGGCTGTCGGTGCGGAGTCCTTCGACGAACATACGCTCAAAGCCGTACCAGACGAGGTACATGAAGAATATCTCTCCCGCGTAGCGCTGGCGGTACTTGCTGTAGAGGTGCAGAAGCAGCGCGCCGAGCAGGCACCAGAGCGATTCGTAGAGAAAACACGGGTGAACTGGCTGATTGAGAGTGCCCTCGCTCATCATAGCCCACGGCAGGTTGGTCACGGTGCCGTAAGCCTCCTGGTTGAAGAAGTTACCCCAGCGGCCGAGTCCCTGACCGATAAGAAAGCCAATCATAACAACATCGAGAATCGGCAAAAAACGCATCTTCTGGATTTTCGCGACGACAAGTCCGCCCGCTATCGCGCCGATTATGCCTCCGTATATCGCCAAGCCGCCCTCGTGAATATAAAATATCTCTATCGGGTGTGTGAAATAATAATCCCACTTGAAAATGCAGAAATACAGTCTTGCGCCGATTATTCCCGTGACAAGTCCGACAAAAACACAGTTCATCAGCTTGTTGAAATTGAGCTGAAAACGCGGAGCTGTCTTGTAGGCGTAGAGAATCGCGAGCATAAGTCCCGTCGCTATTATCAGGCCGTACCAATAGACCTTGAAAGAACCCAGCGAAATCGCCACACGGCTGATGTCAAACTCCCAGCCGAGGTTCGGAAACTGAACGTGAAAATTTTCCATATCAAACCTCCGTATCCGGGCTCTTGACCACTGAAAGGGTGCAGTTGCAAACGTCGAGCATCTCGGACAGTCTTTCGCTGACCTCCTCGAAGGTCGTGTCAGCCACCGCGTCGATATAGGCAAAAAGCTCATTGTCACTGAAATGGTAGCTCATTATCGTATTTGAAATAGAGCTTACGGAGTTGAGTGAGGAAACAATGTCGCCGTAAACGGATTTGCGCGCGATATCGAAGTCCTCTCTGTCAAGTCCCTCGGTCTTGACCTTTGCGATATACTGCTTTATCATCTCTGCAGCCTGTCCGGGTGCGCGTGACTCGCCGCCGAAAATCACGGCACAGTAACCCGGACCCTCGAACAGCTCATAGCTGAAGGAATTGTTGATAAGATTGTTGTCCATCAGCTCGCGGTAGAGCTTGCTCGTCGGTGAAGCGAGCATGGAAAGCAGGATATCCGTCTGAGCGAGCTTCTTCTCGTCGAGCGCATCGGGTTTTTCCTTGAAGCCGAGGTTGAAGGTCGGCATCAGCACGGGGAAATTCTGCTCAACGTAAGGATTCACGATCTCATAAGGCTCGTCCTCGAAATAGCTTGTGATTTCGTGCTTTTCGCAGGGCTTGAGCATCTTGTCGCAGATAGCCATGACCTGTTGAACGGTAATGTTGCCCGAAACACAAAGCGCCATATTGTGCAGGTTATAGAAGGCGTTATAGCAGTCATATAACTTCTCGGCGGTAATTTCCGCGATGCTCTCCACGGTACCCGCGATGTCAATTCTCACAGGGTGGGTGTGGTACATATTCTCGAGCATATTGAACATAACCCGCCAGTCGGGTGCGTCGTCGTACATCTTGATTTCCTGACCGATTATCCCCTGTTCCTTCTGAACGGTCTGAGGAGTAAAATACGGGTCGCGTACAAAGTCGAGAAGGATCTCTAGGCTCTCGTCAAAACGATCGGTGCACGAGAACAGATAACATGTCTTTTCAAAGCTGGTGTATGCGTTAGCGCTGGCTCCTGTTTCGGCGTAGCGCGTAAAGGCGTCGCCCTCGGCGCTCTCGAAGAGCTTATGCTCAAGGTAGTGGGCGATTCCGTCGGGAACCGTGATTTTCTCTCCGCCGTCTACCGAAAAGCAGTTATTGATGCTGCCGTACTTGGTGCCGATAATCGCGTAGGCTGACTGATAACCCTCCTTGGGATAGACATAAACAGTCAGACCTGAGCTGTGCATGATCTTATAGTAGCTGTCGCCCGCACGCGCGGATTTGATTTCCGTCATGTTCATGATTTCACCTCTTGCTGATTAGTCAGTACATATACCGTGTCGAGCTGCAGCTTGTTGGCGGCGGCGACGATTTCTTCCTTTGTAACGGCGTTGATTTTCGCGCAGGCCTCCTCGATCGTCTTGAAGCCATCCTGCAAAAGCTGAGATGAATACCACGCTTCAATTCCGCTGACGGTATCGTTGGACGACTGGTACACGTTGATCATAGCCATTTTTGTTGAGTCGATTTCGAAGTCGGAAATGACGCCGTTTTTCATGTCCTCGACTTCCTTCAGAATACCGCGTTCAAGCTTCTCGACGTTCTCTGTTTCGACACCGCTGTCAATAACAACAACGCCCTTGTGCTTGTCGTAACGCGCAGCACAGTAATAGCAAAGGCTCTGCTTCTCGCGGACGTTGCAGAACAGCTTTGAGGTGGCAGTACCGCCGAGGATCGCGCACATCAGAGCCGTGGCGGTAATCTCCTTCTCGGGGACAGCGACTCCTGCGCGGAAGCCCATGACGAGCTTCGCCTGAGAAACGTCCACTGCCTCGGTTTCGCGCTTTATCTCCCCTGCCTCGCGGATAACCTCGGTATGAAGTTTGGCGGGCTGACGATTCATCTTTGAGAATGTCTCCGTAAACACCTCAACCGCCTTGTCGGGAGCGCTGTCGCCGATATACATGATCTCAATAACAGCGGTCTTGAGAAGGTTCTGCCACGTCAGGTAAAGTGACTGCGCTGTCGTCTCCTTGATCTTTTCCGCGGTGCCGTAGCGCTTGACGCCAAACACCTCGTCGGCGCACATGATCTCAATCATTCTGCCGTTAGCGTATATGCGCTTCTCGTTGTACTCGGAATCAATCACGTCGAGGAGCTGTCTGCGCTCTTGCTCAACCTCCTCGGAAACAAAAGCATCATCCTTTACATTCGGCTCAAAAATTACTCCGCAGAGCAGCGCCGAAAGCTCGGCGGCGATGCTGTCGCCATCCAGTGCGTAGCGGTCGTCAAGTCCCGAGGCAGATACGGAAATCACCTGGTTTTCGCCGACCTTTGTTGTGGATACGCTCAATTCAGCACCGTAGAGAGCGCTCAGCTTGCGGCTGAGAGCGGTAAAATCGGGATAAGCCTTGCAGGAACGCGAGAGAACGCCTGCAAGCAAAGCGTTTGCCGAAGCGGTTTCGGCGCTCAGAGGCACAAAAAGATTTGCGGATAGCTTCATCGTTTTGAAGCGACTGTCTCTGACGCTGTTAAAATAAACTCCCTCGGCTATATTCAGTCTGTTAATGGAACTCATCTTATCAACTCCAAAAATATAATCATTAAATAGTATACCACATTTTCATTGACAATAAAAGGTTTTTTCCAAAAAAATACACCGACAGGCAAAATAGTCTGTCGGTGATAATATCAGTTTCCGAATATGGCTCTGCTGAAAATTTTCTCTGAATTCTTCATCATACGCGCGAGAGTATCCTCTCCGCACTTTTCCGCAATAGTTTTCATCGCTTCGGAGAAATCCTCGGGAGTGTTGTGAGAAAATGAATGCGCGTCTGAGCCGAGAATATCAATCCAGCCGTTAGCAATGTATTTCAACAGCTTGCGCCTTTTGAAAAACGGAGCTTTTGAGACGTAGTTTTTGATATTTGTCTGGATTATTATGCCCATGTCCTGCATTTCCCGGATAACTTCGGGATTATCAATCAGATATTCATAGCGCTCAACATGAGGAATAACCGGTATAAGCCCGTGATTTCGCATCAACATATCCAGGAATTGCATCGTACGGTCATTAAAGGTTGAGCTGTAGGCAAATTCAGTGAGGATATACTTTGAGTTGCCGTATGTAAGGCCTGACAAATCGTTGTTGTTAAAAAGATAATGCGTCACATATACCTCAGCGCCGAGAACTATATTGACGTCGTCGGGAATATAAGGCTTAAATCTCTCGAACGCCTCCTGACGAGAAAAGAGAAAATCCTCCACGCCCATCTCGTGTGTATAAAAATGCGGGGTCAAGCAAATATTGCGGACTCCCTGCCTTTTCAGGCAGTCAATCAGCGCAAGACTATCCTCGACGGTTTTCGCGCCGTCATCAAAGGCAGGTAAAATATGCGAATGCATATCATAAAGCTGCATAAAACGCCTCCTTTACAGCTGTGCGCAAACAAGGTCTCCCATTTCTTCACAGCTGACCTTGTTAAGTCCTTCTTCATAGATATCGGGAGTGCGGTCGGTCTCGAGAACCTTTGCTACAGCCGCTTCGATTGCTTCCGCCGCCTCGGGCTGTGCGAGAGAGTATCGGAGCATCATTGCCACAGAAAGGATTGTCGCGAGAGGATTGGCGATACCCTTGCCCGCGATATCGGGAGCTGAACCGTGGATAGGCTCGTACAGACCGAGCTTGCCGCCCGAAAGGCTGGCTGACGCGAGCATTCCAATTGAACCTGCAATCATTGAAGCCTCGTCGGAGAGAATGTCGCCAAAAATATTTGAGGTGACGATTACGTCAAACTGCTTGGGATTGCGGACAAGCTGCATCGCGCAGTTGTCAACATACATATGGTTGAGCTCTACCTCGGGATAATCCTTGGAAACGTTGATAACGGTCTGTCTCCAAAGGCGCGAGGACTCGAGGACGTTTGCCTTGTCAACGCTGGTGAGCTTCTTGTTTCTCTTCATAGCCATATCAAAGGCAACGCGGGCGATGCGCTCAACCTCTGCAACGGAATATTTCTCTGTATCCCACGCGGAAT
>JAEEGL015009839.1_pt1 | contig 15488 bp, 9 predicted proteins | sample 9134231 | NCBI WGS metagenome assembly JAEEGL01 (sample SAMN16246548, study PRJNA631951) | gut metagenome | biome: gut microbiome; feature: rumen; material: fiber-attached | host: Bos | place: Iran: Karaj | collected 2018-10
AGGCTCGCCGTTGCTCCAGTTGGCATCTGCGCGAAGGTGGAATGTGTATGTAAGACCATCATCTGAAACGTCTACGCTCTCTGCGATAGCGTTTACAGCCTGTCCGTCTGCATCCATCTGCATAAGTCCGTCTGTGTAATCTGCAATTACCTCAAATGAGGTTCCGTCTGTTGCCTGCTGTGGGTCAAGTGACTCAACAGGTGTCTCAAGCATGATGTTGAGATCCTCTCCTGAGCCCTCGCCTGCAGGCTCTGCTGCTGTAGTATCAGCGCTCTGTGTGCTGTCTGCGCTCTGAGTTGTATCAGCAGACTCTGATGGCTGTGTCTCGGTTACTCCGCTAACAGCTGAGCTTCCGCATCCGATCATGCTCATGGCTAAAGCTGAAGCCAGCATGACTGACAATAACTTTTTCTTCATAACTGTCATCCTCCTGGTGAAATTAATGCTTATACGTGTATACAATTGATGTATATTAACCATAGTAAGCGCTTCCTGCAGGAAATGTCAACAAAAACTTTAGCGCTTTAAACCATTTTCCCTTCAACGCGCCTAACAGCAAAAGCGCAAGCCCGCAAAAAAAGGGCTGCCGCGTATCATTGCAGCTGCCCCTGACGCAAAAAACTTTTTTATAAATACCTCATTAAAGCGTCAATATCATCCTCTGTTGTAGCCCAGTCTGTTGCGAGTCTTATTACTGTATGGGTGTCATCATATTTTTCCCAGAAGCTGTAACCCACGTGCTCTGAGATCTCTTTTAGCTTGTCATCATCAATGATAATGAACTGCTGGTTTGTGGGAGAGTCCAAAAAGAACTCATAACCCTTTTCAGTTAGCCTTTCCTTAAGAAGCTGCGCCATCTCTATGGCGTTTTCGCTTATGCGCAGGTAAAGATCTTCTGTAAAAAGAGTGTCAAACTGAATGCCAAGAAGCCATCCCTTTGCAAGAAGCGCTCCGTGCTGCTTAACTACCGGGATTGGATGGGCTGTAGGAACTCCTTTGGGAAATACTACTGCCTCTCCAAAAAGCGCTCCCACCTTGGTTCCTCCAATATAGAACACATCAACAAGGGAAGCGATGTCTTCTATGGTCACATCAGTCCTCTTACTCATAAGACCGTATCCAAGTCTTGCTCCGTCCAGGAAAAGAGGTATCTTGTACTCTGTGCATATTTCTGATATGTCAGTCAGTTCCTTCTTGGTGTAGAGAGTGCCGTACTCTGTGGGATGTGAGATATAAACGGCCCCGGGAAATACCATGTGCTCGTAGCTGTCGTCACCGTAGAAGGTTTCAAGGTACTTTTTGAGGTCGCTGGCATCGATTTTTCCAATATCAGAGCCGTATCTTTCAGTGTCTTTCTCCGACCCCCTGTTTGGAAGAGTTATAACTTTATGACCGGAAAACTCAACGGCTCCTGCCTCGTGAACTGCTATGTGTCCTGTGCCTGCAGCCACAACTCCCTGGTAAGAACTGAGAAGCATGTCAATTACTGTCTGATTTGTCTGGGTTCCCCCAACCAAAAATATGACATCTCCGTCAGGGCAATTGCATTTTGTCTTGATTTTTTCCTTGGCACTCTTGCATATTTTATCTGTGCCATATCCCGGCATCTGGTCAAAATTGTTTTCCATAAGGCGCTCCAATATCAGTGGATGTGCGCCTTTCGTGTAATCACTGGCAAAAGAAATTTTGGTTTTCATAGGGTCTTTTTCCATCCTTATAATCCTTTGTTTTTTCTTGCAGAAATGTATGAAATTTCGTTTATAATCTCTTTATTCCCTGTTTACATTTTTTATAGGTTATTTAGACACTATTTCGCTTAAATCTGTTGCCTCTTCAAGGGCTCTTACGAACTCCTCAAGGCCCTCTTTATCCGTCTCATCAAACCTTGAAAGACTTGGACTGTCGATATCAAGGACTGCCGCAACCTTGCCATCCTTGTGGATAGGAACCACGATCTCTGAATTTGACGCGCTGTCGCAGGCGATGTGTCCCGGGAATTGGTGCACATCCTTAACAAGCTGGGTCTCATCCTTTTCTACCGCCGTTCCGCAGACACCCCTTCCAACTTCGATCCTGATGCAGGCAACCTTACCCTGGAATGGTCCAAGCATAAGCGATCCCTTGTTCATAATATAAAAGCCCGCCCAGTTCAGATCCTCCATGTTGTCATATAAAAGAGCTGATGCATTGGAAAATACCGGAATATAGTTTGGCTCATCATCAGCAAGAGCCTTTATCTGCTTAGCAAGCAGCTTGTAATCTGTCATGTTGATTATCTCCTTATGATCCCTGTAAATCGCGTTTCCAGACTAAAAATGGGTATGAGCCTAAAACTCATACCCATGATTCTAACACCATGCTTCATTGCGTGCAATCTATTTGTTAGCATTCTTTAATGTCAAATTCTTTACAACAAGTAGTGTAACCAGCATAAGGATAATTCCTATAGGCAGGCATACAATCCAGTTCCTTACAAATCCGGAAACTATGTATGCCACGAAGGAAACAGCTGCTGCAGTTATGGCATACGGAAGCTGAGTTGATACGTGCTTGATATGGTCGCACTGTGCTCCTGCGCTTGCCATGATTGTGGTATCAGAAATAGGTGAGCAGTGATCTCCGCAAACAGCTCCTGCCATGCAGGCTGAAATGGAAATGATCATAAGCTCGTTACCCATGTTGGATCCAAATACATTTACTATGATGGGGATAAGGATACCAAAGGTTCCCCAGGAAGTTCCTGTTGCAAATGCAAGGAAAGTTCCTATAACGAATACCACTGCAGGTATAAAGCTCATTACAGCTCCGTTATCTGCAAAGTTCTCGAAAATCCCTGCTACATATGTTGCTGCTCCAAGTGAATCTGTCATTGACTTAAGTGTCCATGCAAGAGTAAGTACCAGAATTGCCGGAACCATGCTTTTAAAGCCCTCAGGAATGGAATTCATGCAGTCCTTAAAGCTAAGTACTTTAGTAGCCATAAAGAATATTACTGTGAGGATAAGAGCTGCCATAGATCCGTACACAAGACCAACTGAAGCATCTGATCCAGAAAAGGCATCAATAAAGCTCTCCCCGTCAAAAAAACCGCCTGTATAGATCATTCCGATCACGCAGCAGATGATAAGAGATACAATCGGGAATATCAGGTGAATAACTTTGCCCTTTGTAGATGTGGGAGGTGTAGGCTGATCACTGGCACCAAGAAGACCTTCGCCATCTCCCATATCAGGAACAAAGTCTTTATACTTAATGTGATCTTCTGCCTGCTTCATCGGGCCGTAGTCAAACTTCATAGAGGTGAGGCCAAACATCATGACTATTGTAAGAAGCGCATAGAAGTTATAGGGAATTGCTCTTACAAAAAGAGTAAGTCCGTTTGCTCCGTCAACAAATCCCGTAACAGCCGCTGCCCAGGATGAAATGGGAGCAATGATACAGACGGGTGCTGCAGTTGCATCGATAAGATAAGCAAGCTTCTCTCTTGAGATCTTCTGCTTGTCAGTAACAGGGCGCATTACAGAGCCAACAGTAAGGCAGTTAAAGTAATCGTCTATGAAAATGAGCATTCCAAGTATGATTGTGGCAACCTGAGCCCCGGCCTTGGTCTTAACATGGGTAACAGCCCATTTACCAAAAGCAGCAGATCCGCCTGCTCTGTTCATAAGCATTACCATGGTTCCAAGAATTACCAGGAATATAAGTATTCCCACATTCCAGGAGTCTGAGAGCTGACCGATCATGCCCTCCACAAATACATGCTCGATCATTCCGGTAAAGCTGAATCCGGAATACAGAAGTCCACCCACCACAACGCCGATAAACAGCGAGGAGTAAACTTCTTTGGTGATAAGCGCCAGCGCAATTGCAATGATTGCAGGAAGCAATGACCAGAAGGTGTCGATATACATATTATTCTCCTTTGCGTTAAAGTGTTAAAGTTATTTCTTATTATTTTACTGCCCGCAGGCTTTTGTCAATGGCAAATTGTTTGCCAAAACCGTGCAAATGTCGTTGAAGCGTCAATTTGCAGATGATATAATGGTTGTGCCACTGCAAATTTACTTTACAAGGGAGAAAAACATGGAAAACGAGGAAAAAGGAAACGTCCTGGTCATAGGTTATGCAGGTGTAGGTAAATCAACACTCATAAAGGCTGTTCTTGGCTCTGATGCCATGAAAAAACCTGCTGCAGGTATCGCCAAAAATCTTCCTGATTTCCAGGTTTTTGACAACAGCAAGATTCCCTTCAGGCTTATTGATACGGCCGGAATAGAGCCCGGTGTTTTCAAAAAACAAAAAGCTGTCAATGCTGTAAAAAAGTGGTCCGGAAGCAGCATCAAGAATTCTTCCGAAAATCAGATCAGTGTTATCTGGTTTTGTGTGGATAAATACACCGCGAAGATTTTTCCAAAAACAATTGATTCCTTCATGGACGCCATCAGTATCTGGAAGAATGTTCCCATCGTGGTAGTCATAACCCAGTCCTATGAGGATGATGCCCAGACGGCAAAAGAGATTGTGGAGAAAGCTTTTTTATCTAAGAAGAAGTATGCCACAAGGCTGTCAGAAGTCATCGCTGTTGAAGCCAGGGCAAAAACTGCGGAGGACGGCACTGTTCTCCCGCCTCTTGGAGTTCCCGAGCTTATCGAACTTACCAACAACCTTCTTCCAGTGGGCCTTCAGGCCGCAGAAAAGGACATAGCCCGCTATAACCTTGGAAGGAAAAGAGCTATGTCCCATGCAGTTGTAAGCGCAGCCACCCTGGCAGGAATCACCGCAGGCGGCATCGCTGCTCCCGTTGTCGACCTTATGGTCCTTAAACCAACAGAAGCTCTGGAAATAGAATCCATATTCAAGATATGGGGGTTAAAGAAAACCAAAAAGTCAAAAGAGCTCTTAAAGCTCATGACCGATATAGGCACTGTGAGCATCACCGGCAAATCACTGGCTTCAAGCCTTAAGCTGATTCCCGGCGTAAACCTTGGTGCTGCTGCCCTTAATGCCATCATTTCCGGAATAATTATTTTTGCTCTGGGTGAAGCCTCCTCTTACGTGTTTGAGCAGATCTACACCGGCAAAAAGACAATCAATGATGTGGAGTGGGTGAAGAATGTCCTAAACGACAGCCTCACCAGCACTGCTCTTGATAAGGTAACCTCCTCCATTAAAGGAATCAGCAAAAACTCCGACAAGACAGAGATTCTCAACGCAGTTGCTTCTGCCTTTGGCAAAAAGGCTGCCAGCCTGGCTTAACCTGCAAGAATGCATCCCAGGACACAGGTTCCAGAGTTCGATCTTATTCACATTTCGTCAACAACCTGGAAGATAACAAATTTCAGATAATATGAAGCGCTTCCTCCCCACAGGATCGGGTGGTCCATGGCCTGCTGCCTGAACTCCACCTGGCGAAGGCGCTTATGGGCATCCCGGGCTGCGTCGCTTATGGTTTTAAGGAACAGCTCCTCGTCCATGAAGTGGGAGCAGGAGCAAGTAGCAAGATATCCCCCGTCCTTAACAAGGCGCATACCACGAAGGTTTATTTCCTTATAACCTGTAACGGCCTTTTTTATTGATGCCCTGGACTTGGTAAATGCCGGCGGATCTAAGATAACCACATCAAACTTCTCGCCCTTTCTCTCGAGCTCAGGAAGAAGTTCAAACACATCTGCGCACTGGAAGGATGCTACATTTTCAAGGCCGTTAAGAGCGGCGTTTTCCCTTGCCTGCTCGCATCCAAGCTCTGACGCATCAACTCCAAGAACAGATGAAGCTCCGGCTGCCGCTGCATTTAGCGCAAAGGAACCGGTATGTGTAAAGCAGTCCAAAACCTTCTTACCACGACAAAGCCCTCTGATGGACTGTCTGTTAAACTTCTGGTCCAGGAAGAACCCGGTCTTCTGGCCATTCTCAACGTCAACATAGTACTTAATGCCGTTTTCCTCTATGAGAACCTTGGTGTCAAAAGAGTCACCCATAAAGCCCTTTGTTCTCTCAAGTCCCTCCAGCTCCCTGACCTTGGCATCGCTTCTTTCGTATACGCCGCGAATGATCACGCCATCTTCGGAAAGAACTTTTTTACACAGGTCGATTATCTTTTCCTTCATTCTGTCTGTTCCAAGAGCTAAAGACTCTATTACAAGAACATCTGAGAACTTATCAATCGTAATCCCCGGGAGAAAATCTGCCTCTCCAAATATGAGTCTTGTTGACAACCTCATATATGCATCAGCCCTTGTTTCATCGGAAGCCATAGAAAAATCCCCACCATCAAGAAGGTACTCTTCCACATAGCTTCTCATGATATTCTTCCTGTGATTCCAGGCGTCACGAACTCTCTTTTCAAGGAGCATCAGGTCGACAGGATTGTCTTTTTTCCTGGACATTACGCGAACTCTTATCTTGGAGTTCTCATTTATAAAACCATATCCCAGGAAATATCCGTCAAAGTCGTGAAGCTCAATGATATCGCCGTTTTCAAAGCTTCCCTCAACTCTGTCTATCTCGTTGTCATATATCCAGAGTCCTCCGGCCTTAAACTCCCTGCCCTGTCCCTTTTTCAAGATCACACCAGCCATATGCATCCCTCTTATCTTTTACTAATATTTCAACCTGATTCAAAAAAATAAAAATTTTAGTTGACAATCCGTTTATCTATAATGTAATATATAACTTGCGCTGCGGTGAGCAGCTTCATATATATGCGATAGTAGCTTAGTTGGTAAAGCGCCACCTTGCCAAGGTGGAGACCGCGGGTTCGAGCCCCGTCTATCGCTCTTTGACCCCCAGATGTCTTCCGGGGGTTTTTGTTTTAGGCAAAGTAGCTGGTCTTCTTTATTTGGAAACAATTACCATTTGGGTATACTAAGTCCTTTTTGAGTTGGATCTCCGGTCCACTCCTGGACAAAACAGTCGCTGTGGAATTTACCCTCGTATCTTGCGATATACTCGGATGGCGAAACCTTAGGCCCAAAGTATTTTCCTGTTTTCAGCTCCTCTTCCCTCGTACCCGAATAAGTAGCTCTTGCTTTTGCTGCGTTAGAAATGAACTTCATCCACTTCATTTCACCATACTTGTTGCACATATCAGGCAAACTCTGCATATTACTTAGTTCTACCGAGGTATGATTGAACACGAGATCATCTAAATCAAAATCCTTACTTATGGGATCCTCCATAAGCTCTGGTACTTTGGAGTACAGATCATTAACTATCTGCAGGAACTTCATCCTGTTCTTCAGACCATCAAAATCATTGTACTTAAATATTGAAAGCTTTTTTTCTCTCTCTTCGTCATTCTCATCTTTAAATGAGTCTTGAAGATTTTTATATAGATTTTTATATCTTTTTAACAGGTTCTCCCCTTCCATTGCCATATCGGCCACGACTCTGAGCTTCAGCATTGAAGGGGCTGTAAGCTCTTTGAATGAAGTGAAATAAAACTTTTCAATATCTACACTGGTTATCATGTTAAATACATTGTTCATCTCCTCAATTTTTTTCTTGAATCCATTAAAATCTGTCTTTGGATCATACTTGGTGGCCAATGACATGTACCTTTCCCTGGCATTCTTTTTCATTTCCTCTTCTGAGAGGTTCACTCTGTATTCTAGGCCTTCGTCATAGCCGTCGACATTCTCCAAAAAGGACATACTGTTGACAAGATTCAAGATATCCCTTTCCTTTTCTAGGCTTTTATATTCCTCGTCACTGATTCCAAGGGATTGTCTATCATATTTTTGAGTAGCCTCATTAAAATCCTTGTTGTAGGCTTTACTCTGTTGCTGAGTCTTTTCCCACTGCCTGTGTTTCTCCAGGTACTCGCACGTCTTCTTATATGTTTCTACCGGATCGGCCTTAAATGTAACGACCTTAGGCGCCACATTTTTGCGGTCTTGTTCCTCAGTATTAGGACTGGTGCTATCTTGACCTGATATAAGTGAGATGTTCTGAGGCAACCGACAAAGCAGATCATAGGCATCACTTTCCTCATCTGTCATCTCGCCATCAAGCTGCCTATCATGAAGCTCATCGAATCTTTCATAGATTACCTGAAGCTCTTCAGTTGTTATATTTCCAAGTTCGTAAGGCGAGATGCCATGAAGATATTTATTGCTATGACTTTGAGATAGTGTAACAGTCCTGCCGCCCAAAACATCCTGTGCAAAGGTATAGAAATCCAATCCCTTTGTCATCATATCTTCTACGTCCTTAAATCTTTCTGGAACCTTCAGTTTCCCTCCTGACTGCTCTACAAGCTCCTTAATATGATGCAGAGCATCACGAATACCATCAGTGGCCAGAGTTGCTATCATGGACTTCTCAGTAAAATTATCCACTATTTCTCCCATATTTCTGGCGCTAAACTGCTTAAGATCGTAGTCAAGGATCATGTTGATGATCTCTGTCTCATACTGGAGCTGCTGCTCGGGACTTCCCACCATAAGTTCATGCAGGCGCTTTATTTCTGCAGAGGATTTGCCTCTGGTCAATGCTCCAAATGTCCTTGGATGATCAGCTTCTTTTCCAGTCTTTTCATTTAGATAACTAGTGTACCCTGAGGAAGGGGTAACGTCGAAGTGCAGTTCATCTCTTGACAGATAGTCCTGTATCAGGGCGTTTTTATTATAGTCCTTGCGCCTTTTTATAAGTTCAGCCTCAGGTATTTGTTCCATGTTTTTGCTGAGCAAAAATTTATATGTGATCTTTATACTCTCATCCTTGGTAGCATCCTCTTCTTCCGCATTTTGTTTATAGCTGTCATACACTGCCTGTTCATTTCCGGGTATGAATACGTCAAAGAAAGCACCCTTAGATTTGTTAAAGCCTAACTTGGACCTGATCTTCTGCTCCCACTGGGCATTGGACCTCCCTGAAGCCTCTTTATTAAATGCCAGCTCATTATTGACAATGCAAAGAGTCTTCCTGAAGCTGTCAAAGAACCTGGTCTTGGCCCTCATCTCCATCATTGCGGCGTCATCAAAGGCAGGGTCTTCCCATCCATTTGAAAGCCCTCTTACAATCTGGTGCTGTAAAATCCGCACTCTGTTACAGAGCTCGTAGTTGTAGTTGAAATTCTCTACCAGCTCCCTATAGGACTTGCCCTTAAGGGAAGTTATCTTGATCTCATCAAGCTCTTTTATAAAGTCCTTGATCTTGGAAGCATCATACTCCGGTTCCTTATAGCCCGGCTGCTTTTCTATATCGCCCTTGAAGCCTTCTATGTTTTTGAATGCCGTCTCTGACAGCTTCTTTGCCACCTTGCTGTCCTTAAGATATAGTTCATCCACCATTTCTGCCATCCTGGAGCCCTTGTATCTCTCCTTGAGCAGCTCTTTTGTCTTGCCGTTCTTAAGAGGGTACTCCTGTTGCTTTATAAAGCGCTCTCCCTCTTCCTTTTTGGCAAACTTCGGCTCTCCCATGGCCTTTAGCTTCTTCTGGGAATAGCCGTTTTTCTCCATCATGTCTTTTCCGGCAACATAGGCTTTAAGGAGCTTTCCTGCAAGTTCCCTCTCCTCGTCTGTCCTTGCCTTGGTGATGTCCATACTTAGCTCATCATTGTAATGCTTCATATAGAGAGGATCATTTATAATATCCTTCCTTAAGGTATAGTAATTGACCACAGACCTTATACGCTCCAGCTTATCGCCGACGTATTTCTGCATATCTGTATCGAGCTTTTCTAAATATCCGTACTTTGAAGAAAGTCTGTCAAAGGCTGCCATCTTCCAGCTAAGGCTCTCAAGCTCCCCGGCGTTCTTTGCCAGCTCCTTGTCATTTTCAAGCCTGATGTTTCCAAGGTTAAAAGAAAGCAGTGGCTTTACCATCTCATCAAGAGCTGCCGTCATATCCTGATCAGTAAAGGTGTCGTCTGACCCCAGAAAGAGCTTTATAAGCTGCGCATTCTTGGTCTTATCCTTTCCCATGAAAGCTGCTACGTCACATAGCTCATCTTTCTCGCATAAAATCCGATCCTGAGTCATAACCTCTGAAAGGGACTTCATTGCATCGTCCTGCAGCTGCTTTCCGGCATTATTCAAAAGATCTGCATTTACCTTTTTCTGATAGAGCCTTGATCTTTTATTTCTCTGTTTCTGAAGTCTCTTGGCATCGGAGAGCCTTGGCTTGAAGGCAGAGCTGTACTCCTTGGTAAGGACCGAAGCTTCCGGGTAGTGCTTGAAGCTGGCATTGTTCAGGCTACCCCTAAGGAGCTCCCTCCGCTCTATGGACATCTTCTTCTGATCGTCTTCAAGCTCAGCGGGCTCCTCCATTATTCCACTTAAGGGGTTTTGCTGAACCTGAGCCTGTTCATGTTCAATGCCGTGCTGCTGGTCAATGGCATGAAAAACATTTTCAATATCGTTTATCTGCTGCCGGTTATAGAGCTCACTCATAAAACTACTCCTTTCCTAAAAAGACACTGGAACCTCATAAGTGAAATTCACGAGGTTTCCTATCTTTCTGACCTTTCCGCCTGTGACCCCTTTTAGCATATTGTTATAAATTCTGTTGGAAAACATATACATATAGATGTTCTCATCCTTCTTATGGCCCTTTTGTGCCGCAGATGTTCCCCAGCAAACAAGGTCATTTATCAACGCGCTCTCGTCGCTTCCATATGCTGCTATTCCCTCTATGAAAAGAGCTCCGTCTCTAATACTGGTAAGCAGCCCTGCCTGAAGTGATCTTTCATCATCCACAAGAAACACACTGGTTTTAGGGTCGTAATAATCCCTGTCCATTATCTCAAAGCTATACTTGGATGCCTCAACAGCAAAAGCCTCCCACTGATCCTTTGAAAGATCTGACAGGTTAAGACATCCCAAGCCCGTTACCGGATCTTTTGCATTCACGTCTGAAAGTTCGAACTCATAAAGAGGAAGTCTTTTTTCCTCTTCAAAAAATCCCTGGCTTTCATAAAAAGCTATCCTCTCCTCCTCATCCACTGAAGGAACATACTCAGAAGAAAAGACGGCACTGCACCCTGCTGTCATTGCAGCTTCCTGTAAAAACGAAAAAAGCTCCCGCTCTGCTTCTGGGCATTTATAGGCTTGATCTATTATCATCTCCCTCACGGAAAGAGCTACAGATTCATCGCTTTCGTCAGAAACTGCATCCACAGCCATTACTCCGCATGCTGTATCCGACTCCTCTTCGTAAAGACCGATAAAAATGTCGCTGCTATTCTTAGCATCTTCGCTGAGTGGAGTTATAAATACTCCTCTGTTTTCATTATCCACCAATGTGGCTGCAAACTTCATAATGAGGTCTCCTTTCCCGGTCATAATGTATACCAGTCACTGTTATTTTGGATCGTAGTTTGGGCACTCATCGCCGTCTAAAACTGCGCTCGGCTTTTGTTCATACAGCTCGCAGCTAAGAACATTTCCTTCGCAGTACTTGCAGTTTCTGCACCACATAGTATCCTCGGTTAGCATATGCAGGCCTGTACTATCGGAGAATCTTTCATTTTCAGGCATTTGGATTTCCTTATCTGCTCCCATCATTTACCCCTTTCCATCCTTCTGTTTCAGTACGCCTTCCTCATTTTCAGGAATTGTCTCAAGGTATATCTTTAAATAATTCTTTCTCTCTCTCCTGTGTAGATCATCCTGTTCCTGATCATATGTGGTCTCTCTGTATTCCAGGCCGTCAACGGGCTCATTTCCAGCGTTATAGACTTTGATCAGTCTGAATTTTGTCCCGGCGTTTATAAGAATTTCCTTTTCATAATCAAAATGACTAAGCTCGCTTACATTTACAGCGCAGGTACCCTTATTGATCTTAATGATAAGTTCTATTCCATCGCCGCCTTTGACAAAGTCATTTTTCGCTTCATAACTTGTACTGACAAAGCTCGGATCTGTGAATATCACTTCTTTATTTTCTTTGTTGGCCTCATTCAGCTTTTCTACAACCTGATTTATGATTTCATTGGGACTCTGATCTTTCACATCCTTAAGCCCAAACATTCCGCCTAGAGCACCTAGGCCTTCAATTCCCCTACTTACAACTACTGTCCTGTCGATCTTACATTTCTTAAGTCCCTCTTTAAGCTTGTTTGTTGTATTCTTAACATTGATCGGTGTTGTCTCTTTTTGGGTCCGCAAATACGTGTTCATATCATGATACATGTGTCCTGTATAGGCTAATACTTCATCTTTGATTTTTGCCTGGGCTATCTTATTTGCATCCTTCTTTGCATTTTGTTTATGTTCAAACTCTACGCGTTTTTCATCGTAATTTTCATCACGCAAAAGCTGATCCATATCATCAGGTTCACTTGGGATATCACCATATAGCTTCTCTAGTAATTTTTTTTCTTCTTCCTCAGCCTTTCTTTTTTGTTCAGCCCTCCATTTTTCTATCCTGTATTTTTCTTTCACATCCTTTAGGATTGTCTGGTATGCCTCATCAGCATCCACGTTAAAGTTATATACTTCCTGGATTAACTGATTTTCATCTTCTTTCTTTGTCTTGTCCTGAGGCAGGATAAACCCATACATCTTGTTATTTAAACATTCTAAATCCTTAAACGCATCCTCATACTCCACCGGCAGCTCTCCGTCAAGTTGTTGCGAAACCAGATCATCTATTTTTTCTTGTTGGGCTCTGAGCTTCTCAGTGGTGTAACTTCCAATTTCAGACACTGACATGGTATGAATATACTTGGTACTTGGCAACTGATTGAGACCGGAAACCCTTCCGGCCATGATGCCACAGCCAAAGTCAAACATCGCAGTGGTCTTTATCTCCATTTCCTCCATGGATCCAAATTCCTCAGGAAGGGCAAGTTCACCCTTCGAATTGGCAATTATGCTCTTGACATAGTCAAATACCTCTTTTAAATTGTCTGAAACCAGATTCGCAACGATCCCTTTCTTTGTCCAGTCATCAAAAAAAGTTCCCATGTCTGTTGCATTATACTTATTGATATCATAACTTAAAGACGCTCTTAAGACCTCAATATAATAATCGAATCTCTGCTTCTGATTTCCTGTTGCCAGCTCAAAGAGCCTTTCTATCTCTTTGGCACTCTTGCCCTGGCACATATGGGCAAAAGTTCTCTCCAGTGCCGGAACAAGTTTTCCTTCCTTTTTTGCTTTTTTTGTCAGATAGTCTATGTAACCTGATGTCGGATCAATATTCTTGATAACGCCATCCTTACTCATATAATCCTGGATTATGGCATTTTTGTTATACTGCTGGCGTTTCTTGTTAAGCTCTTCCTCAGAAATATCTCCTGAATTGTTAGTATTTAAAAGTTTATAAGCCGTTTTTATGGTCTCATCTTTTGTATCATTTTCCTCTTTTGCTGAATCTCTGTACTTTTTATAGGTTTCCTCAATGCTCTCTCCCGGCAGATAAATAAAGTTGACATACCCTGTTGTGGGGGTTTTTATGGTACTCTCCAAATGGTCTTTCCACTCCGCACTGTCCTTGCTTGCATATGAATTATCTATGGCAATCTGAGAGTTCACGGCGCACAGAGTTTTCCTGAAGCTTAGGAAAAAGTTCGTCTTGGCCCTAAACTCTACCATCGCAGCATCATCAAATCCTTCATCGCTGTATCCGTGCATAAGCCCTCTTACCACCTGATGATGTAAAAACTCTACTCTGCTGCACAGATCATAATTTTGTGCGTAGTTGTCCACCATGTCCTTGATGGACTTGCATTTTAAGGACCTGATATCTATCTTTTTGATCTCTTCTATATATCCTTTGACCTTTTGAGAATCATAGGCCTCTTCCTCATAGCCGGGCTGGCCCTCTATTTCTCCCTTATAATTCTTTAGATTCTCAATACTCTTATTTACCAGCATCTGAGACATCTTTTTATTGCTTCTGATCAGCTCATCCGCCTTATCAGTCCGGCGGCTTTCTGAATATCTGTCCCTAAGGAGCCTTCTTATCTGGCCACGTTTTAAGGGCTCCTCATACATCTTGATGAGCTGCTTTCCTTCTGCGGCCTTTTTAAACTTGGGCTCTCCAAGAGCGTTTATTTTCTTTTGGGAGATACCGTTTTTCTCCATCATATATTTTCCGGCTGTATATGCTTTAAGGAGCTTTTCAGCCAGTGCATGCTCCTCCTTAGTGCCCTCCATTGTAACATCCATTGAGATCTCATCGTTATAATGGGACGCGTAGTGGGCATCGGTTATGACATCTTTTCTAAGGCAATAGTAATTCACAACAGACCTTACACGCTCAAGCTTTTCCTGCATATCTTTGCTGTCGTTTTCATCAAATCCGGCAAAATATCCATGCTGCCTTGAGAGATCATCAAAGGCCATAACCTGGGCGGTAAGCTTCTCGAGCTTTGCAGCATTTTTAGATAGCTCTTTGTCGTTTTCAAGCCTGATGCTGCCAAGATCCGTGGACATGATCATCTCGTACATCTTATCCATAGCCGTGCGCATATCCATGCCCTTTTGCTCATCATCTTCTCCTAGATAGAGCTTTGTGAGCTCTGCATTTGCCTTGGCATCCTCTGTCATAAACGCCGCAAGGTTGTTTAAGGCCTCAACTTCACAAAGCGGCTGATTTTCGTCAATAGCTGCCTGCAGCCGTTCATAAGACGCATCCGCCACGCTGCTCTCTGCGTCCTTTATCATGTTAAGGTTAAGGTTCTTCTGATAGAGCCTTGACCTTTTATTTTTCTGCTTTTCAAGACGTGCCTTGTCTGATACCCTCGATTTGAACCTGTTGCCATACTCCTTGGTCATTACACTCTTTTCAGGGCAATGTACAAGGGGCTTAAGTTTTGAGGTAATAAGCTTGAGCCGGACGGTTTCCTGAGAATTTCTTTGCCTTGCCAAATTTTGGGCACCCATACGCCCGGCGTCCATGTTCCTGTCCTCAAGACGCATAAAGCCAAGCTGCTGCTCTGTAATCTGATGCGCCTCCTGTCCCGTTTCTATTGCCTGACGTATTCTTTGCTCCTCTTCTCTGCCATGGAGCATATCGCCATAATTGTTACCCTGTCCTGTCATAAGCTTCTCTCCTATAGATCATTATCTTTCCACAATTGAGCAGATAACAATCCACATTAATTGTACGAGATTCTGTCAGAAAATTGGATAAAGTTTTTCTAAATTTTGTACACAATTAATCACAAAAACACAAGGCGACTACCGGGGAGAATAATCTCCCTGGCAGCCGCCCTGCGTTAAGAAATAAGAGAAAGAATTTGGCAACAAGTGTATTAGTTAATTTTTAACTATCATCTTTCCGCCGCGCTTTGATACAACATCAAAGATAACCGCTGCGAGAAGAACTGCGCCCTTAACCACCTTCTGCATATTGGCATCGACACCCATAAGTGACATACCAAGGTTGATAACACCCATGAGAACCGCACCTACGATAACTCCGGGAACTGTTCCGATTCCGCCGTAAGCTGATGCTCCACCGATGAAGCAGGAACCGATAGCGTCCATCTCGTAGTTCTGACCATATGTTGGCTGAGCTGATGTAAGTCTTGCGAT
>JAEEGL016572903.1_pt1 | contig 15488 bp, 13 predicted proteins | sample 9134231 | NCBI WGS metagenome assembly JAEEGL01 (sample SAMN16246548, study PRJNA631951) | gut metagenome | biome: gut microbiome; feature: rumen; material: fiber-attached | host: Bos | place: Iran: Karaj | collected 2018-10
CGTAGAAGATGAACTCCCGGAAGTTATCAATGGGAAAGGCGAGATAGCGTCCGATGAAGACGGTAAAGGCAAATAGGGCAAAGTTGACCAGCAGGATTCCGGCGTATCGGATCGGGTTTCTTTTTAGGATTTTTCGCTCGCAGAGCCAGGTGAGATATACGATCTTGACGGGGAGGGCCGCTACAGAGCCGATCAGCACGCCAACGATGCCGTGTTTCTGCACCAGGACCACGGACACGACGACGTTGATGACCGCCTCCACAATCGACACGTAACTGGCATGTTTTGCGTACCCGGCCACCCCCGACAGGTTTCCCATAACGTAGCGGCTCCAGGTCAGCAGCTGGATCAGGCAGAAAAAGATCGGGAGTCGGGAGTCAACGTATTCCGCGTCCGTAATTCCGCCGGTATAAAGGCGAATAAAGGGGATAAGCAACAGGTAGGCCGTACATAGCAGCGCCGTGATCCCACCGAAAAAGACGGAGGTATAACCGTCATGCAAGCGCTTGTATTTTTCGATATCTTCGTGAAAAGAGCGGCTGAGGTAGTAGTTGACGCTGTGGTACAGAGCGTTCATCACCGTGTTCAGGCAGTTGAAGACCAGGGAATAGATTGCGTAGATGCTGGAATATATCGTGCTGACAAAGGTGGAAAGAACGAGCATGTCCGTGGAGGAGTAGGCAAGCCAGGATATCTCCGTAATCACGTAGTAATTGCGATCCGGCAGCTTTGCGGTCTTCGGCGCGGCCTCCAGATTGAGCCAGGGGATCTGCCGCCGAAAGTAGGCGCGGTAAAACAGGGCCAGCCCGATCTTGATCACACAGTAGGCAGCCTGTAAAAAGATGATGTTCACGCCGTTGAGGGCCAGAACGATCTTTACGATATAGCCGAGGACCGAGGTGACCACATTCGTGGTCTGGTTGACGTAGCTCTTTCCGAAGGCCGCGAGGAAGTAGCCGTAGGCAGCCGTGAAATAGAAATTGACGACGCCGCCGATTCCCTCCAGGATGATAATAAGAAAGACGGTGAGGTGATCTACCCCGGTCTTAAGTACCAGTGGGCAGAGAACTGAGAGAATGAGGACCCCCGCCGCATAGTATCTGGTGAGCCGACGATAATATCGCGAGGCCACGGAGGCCGCGTAGGATATCCCCTGCCGGTCATTCTCCGCCAGGGGCTTGTACATCAGATTCTTCGCTGCCTGTCCGATCCCGCCCTCCAGCAGCGCCAAATATACGAAGATCTGGGAAACGGTGTGCAGCAATCCGTTGATATCCGATCCGTAGCTGACGATGGTGATCCGCGGAACGAGGATGCCCAGGAGGATCAGAAATACGTTTCCCAAAACACTGATGAGAATATTCTTTTGAAAGTCGCTTTGCTGTTTCATGTCCAATACCGCCAATTGGCCGATCAAGCTTCTATTTCTCCGTTTATCTCTGCCGGAGGACCCGCTCATACTGCTCACAAATATTTTCGGCGTTCCTCGCGATGGTGAAGTGCTCCCGCGCGTATTCCTGTCCCCGCCGGGCGATCTCCCGCCCCTCTTTTCGGTGCTCCGCGGCCCATCTGATTCTGTCGGCCAGGGCCCGGACGTCTCCGTGGGGGTAAAGCAGGCCAGTCTCTCCGTCCCGGATCAGCTCCGGCGTCGCGCCGGAGTCCGCTCCGATCACCAGGCAGCCCGAGAGCATGGCCTCCGCGGTGGTCCGCCCGAAGCCCTCGTCCCGGGAGGTCATGGCAAAGAGATCGGCCTGACGGTAATAGTCCTCCACTCTGGTCGTGGCCTCCCGGAAGGAAACAATGCTTTCCAGGCCGTTATCCCTCAAGAGCCTCCGCATCTCCTCCTGATACGGACCCTTGCCCCGGCCGACCAAAAGGACGCGCAGACCGGAAAAGCCCTCGGAAAGCAGCAGACGGCAGGCCTCCAACAGTTGGAGCTGACCCTTCTGTTCCAGGAACATCCCCACGCTCAGCACCGTAAGGACTGGGCTATTCAGAATCTCCCGCTGCATATAGAAGCGCTCACTCTCCACGCCATCGTGGATCACGATCTGCTTCTCTCCCAGCACATTTTCATACTGCTTCCCGACGAAGTGGGAAATGGCGAAGACCGCGTCCGCCTGCTCCATCAGGCGATAAGCAAAGCGTCGATCCATCAGTCTCCTGTGCTGCTGGATCTCCAGGGCCTCTCGGACGTGCCATACGAAGTGTACTCCCGCCCTTTTGGCGGCCAGCGCCCCGACGTAAGCCCAACTGGTATTGATATGGACCAGATCAACCTCTTCCTCCCGAATGAGCCGGGAGACCGCCCGGATCGCCGGAAGGTTATAGAGAGAGGCCTTGCAGAAGTAGTACAGCCTCTGTGGAAGGCTCCACTCCATCGGGATTGCCCAGGTGCAGGACTTGATCACGCGTGTCCGGACCCCCAGGGCATCCAGAAGCGGCTTTCCGTCCCCCTCATAGGGGAGGACGACCATCGGCTCCATATCCGGACGCTTTTGGTATTCCCTGCAGAGCTCCACCATGCATAGGAAGGCCCCGCTCGTTTTTGAATTGTCCGAAGCGAAAAACAGGATCTTCATGTATTCCTCCACCCGCTCTGTTGCTGGGCGCGCATATATGCCCTTTTTCTCCCTCTGTTTCTGAACTGCACGGCGTTCCATCTCGCCTTGTAGGCCCAGCCAAAAAGGTACGGCGTATACGCGATCTGACGCTTCGTCCGTCTCAGCGCTTCAGTCGGCGCCCTATGCTGCCGGAAAAAGGCGATCCATTCCTTCAGAAGCGTGCGGTATCGAAATTCACCGCCGGCGGCAAAGAGCCGCTGGACCATGGCGGTCCGGATACGCCAGCGGTTTTCATCCGCCAGCTTCTCCAGCTCCGGATAGCGGCTGCTCACAAAGCGATAGCGGTCCTCGGCAGCCTCGATGGACACGAAATCCTTCTCGATATTCCGCGCGAAGGCGTGGTCGACGGAGCTCTCCCGCATGACGTAATGGTAAAAGGGGCGGGGCAGGACTCTCGTTTTTTTCACCAGCTCGAAGATCTTATAGCAGGTGGCGTTATCCTCGCTGGAATAATAGTGCGGGAAACGGATTTCCTTCCACAGCTCCGCCTTATAAAGCTTGTTCCAGGCAAAGCTCTTGATAAACTCGGTTTCAAAATAGGCCCGCATCAGAGCCGCCGGACCCTCGATGGTCAGGGCCTCTGGAACGTGAGGGGCGGGTCTGATCCCGTCAAAGTCGTCCACCACATAGGCGGCCACGCCCATGTCCGCATCGTGAACCAGCATATCCTCCAGCAGATACTGCAGGCCGTCCGGCTCCAGATAATCATCCGAGTCGATGAAATAGATATAGTCGCCCGAAGCATATTCCAGTCCGTAGTCCCTGGCGGAGCCAAGACCGCCGTTCTCCTGGTGGAAGACCTTCATGCGGGGCTCCCGTTCCTCATACCGTCGGCATATGGCCAGGCTGTCGTCCGTGGAACCGTCGTCGACCACCAGGATCTCCAGATCACGGTAGCTCTGCCCGATCACGCTCTCCAGACAGCGTGGAAGATAGTCCCGGACGTTGTATACGGGCACGATCACGCTGATAAGAGGCTTGTTTCCGTCCATAGATATATATCTCCTCCTGCTTTCCTAAATGTGTTCAAGGGGCTAAGCAATTAACTACTTAGTTTAATTCATCCGTTTTCTCATATAATTTTGACAGGCAACGTATTGATCATATAGTTCTCGATGAAATGACCTGTAATACTGATCAATCACAAATCCCAAGCGATACTTTAACAGAAAATCAAATTGTTTTGTTCGGCGAACAATCTTTTCTCTTGTCTCTGCCGCAATGCCCGCATCTTGAAAAGTTCGGAGCAACAGATAGCTTTTGCATCTGAGCTGGTTTACTTCCAAATATACATTCAAAAGAATTTCCGCCAGATAGCCAAACACTCTTTTGTGCTGCGTATCATATCCGGAAACATCTATCAGGTCACTAACATTTTCAAGCACGTCAAACAGCCATCTGCAATAATTATCAAATACTTCTGCATCAGCTATCATCATATTGAAATAACTCAAATTTTGGGAATTCAAAATGTCCTCCAAAGCGCCTGAATAGTCTGGATAACGGCTATCAATAACGATTCGCAAGGCGTGCAAATCGCTTTGATAGATATTTCCCAGTAAATCATCCAATGCAGTTTTGGGGTATGGTCGCTGCGGCATAATAGTCAAAAGATCATACCCACACTCAGTCAAACACTTGGCCATCTCGTCACCGCTTAGAATAGTCTGGTCAAGACTGTCTGCGTCACAATAACACGTATCAGCATAATTCAGTTGATCTCGTCCGCTGAAAAAGCGGCGGTAATGCACCAGTCCCTTGATCTCAGCCCGGCTATTCTTCCACAGCCAATAGAGGGCCGTTAATTCACTGTAATAGGGATTCTTCGCAGAGATATTCGACCCCTCATCGTCATGCAGATATCCCTCCCAGTGCTCTCCCGTATTGGCGCAGTTTACTTGGATAGGACGATAGGGCTCCGGGAAAGACAAGGTAAGCTTCTTATGGGTCGCAACACAAATATCAATTGCCTTCTTCGACATTTGATTCTTCAACTCCAGCTCTTTCTCTGCTGTTCAGCCGATTCAGCAGAGATTTCAATTCGATTACGGTGCTTACAGTATAATCCGCCTCACGGGGTACACCGCTGTCCCCGTACCAAAGCGTCAGCACGGAGGGGACTCCCGCCGCCCTGGCGCTGAGGATGTCGTTATAGCCGTCCCCGATCATCAGGGCCTCCTCCGGTCCGTCGCCCAGCGCCCGCAGAGCGGCCAGCACCGGCTCCGGGGAGGGCTTGGGCCGCGCGACGTCCCCGGAGCAGACCAAGGCGTCGAAGAGCTCCGCGAGGCCATGACGGTGCAGCAGTTCCTCAGTTCGGTCCCGGTCCTTCCCCGTGCAGATCGCCGTTTTGACGCCCCACACCCGCAGATCCGCAATGAGCGCCGCGGCCTCCCGGTTCACCCGGACCTCATCCACCAGTTCCCGGCTGATCCTTCTGTAGGGGCCCGCCATCTCCGGCGGCAAGCCCAGGATGCGCAGCACGTTGTCCAAAGACTCCCCCGTATGACGGATATATTCCTCATAGCTCGGGCAGCGGTCATCCCCCACCACCTCGGCATAGCTGCCGAAGAAGGCGGCCTTCTGCACCGCGCCGGAGTCGATCAGGCAGCCATCCAGGTCAAAAATCAGGTCCATCACAGGCCGTCCTTCTCCGGCTCCGCGAATATCCCGGCGTAGATGCTGTCCGTCAGGAAAGAGACGCTGAACTCCGGCACGGTCGCCCGGATATCCCGCATCATCTCTATATTGTCCCGGGTATGCTCCTCGCGGTCTGCCTCGGCCAAACCCGTATCCAGTTCGTCCTTATAGAAGGCCTTGCCGAAGGGTTTATACCCGTCCATCCCGGCGGCCCAGCAATGAAGAACTCCACAGCGGATCAGCAGACGCAGCAGCAGTATGGCGGAACTGTCGAGATTGACCCAACCGAACTTGATCAAGGAGGAGTAATTCACCCGCAGCAGGCCGCTGCGGCCCTCCGCCGCGATATTGGAAGAGACGATCAGCCGGGGATTGCCCACTGCGTTCACATCCTGGTATTTCAGATTCTCAAAGCGGGGAGCAGAGCTGAAGAAGATATAATCCAGCCTGAAGCCCTCGATGAGATTATTCACGCCGATCACAATGGGGTCCCTCTCCCGGATGAAGCAGTCGATCTCCGCCTTCTTCTCCAAAATGGAGCGGCCGGGGGCCAGCAGCAGCAGTTCCCTGCCCCGGAAGCTTTTCGACAGTGCGGCGACGGTCTCCTTATCATCAATGGGTCTGTCAAAGTATTCCACGTACAGTTTCTCCAGCAGAGCGTAATCATAGGCCTTCTTTTGGGTTTCATCCAGCCTTTCAATGATAGCCCGCAAATCCTTGGAGCGGAGATTGTGCCGCTTGAGCAACTGCTTGGCGTTGAAGGTATGGGCGTTGTGCATTCCGGAGATAAAGTAGGGGATGCTGTAGCCCCAGGTAGTCTTCTCCTGGGCGGCGGCAATCACCGTATCGATCAGATCCAGCAGTTCGTTGATATCGTAGGCTGCCCCGAACTTGCGGACCATATACTGAGCCAGCAGCTCCGTATGAGCATTCCCTGCGCTGCGCCCGCAACCGAAAAGGGAGGCGTCCACGACGATATCACGGCAGCCGCTGAACTCCTGAACGAAGCGCTGGGCGTTGGCGTCCGCCAGCATGAGGTTGTTGTGCCCGTGAAAGCCCAGCAGGATATTCTCATCCAGAAGCTCGTTCACCAGGCGGGCGAGGTGGAGCATATCGTCCTCATACATAGCTCCGAACGTATCCACCACAGAATAGGACAGGGGCTTGAAGGAGTTGATGCGTTCAACGAAGCGGCGAATCTCCTCGTCGCTGTACCCCATGGTGTCCACATGCTGGATGCAGACCTGATAGCCCTTGGCGCGGATGGCCGCCGCGTAATCCAGTACAGCGTCGATCTCATGATGCTTGAAACAGACCCGTATGGCATCCACCGACGTTCCGTCGTACTCCGTCAATGCGGACAGGTCGTAGCGCCCGTAGTCCACCAAGGCGGTATACAGCTTCTTTGCCTTTTTGTCCCGAAGGTAGGGTCGGATATCTTCCACTGTATGGAAGGAGGAGCTGCCCGTTCGGTAAGGCGGGTCCTTAAGAAAGCCCACCTCGATGATATCGAGGCCGGCCCGCTCCAGACCGCCGATCAGCTTGCGGATGGACAGGTCGCCCCACATGAGTCCCTCCAGAGGTGCCTCCCGCAGGGTACAGTCAAGAAGACGGACCCGGTTCATCCCTCTGCCCCCGCGTCCTGCTCCTCCAGTCTCCGGAGGATGCTCCGCAGCCGGTCTCCGTCCATCTGGCGGAGGATCCCGGCGATCGTCTCGTCTGGGGAGCTCAGCAGCATACGGCCGAGGGCGTAGTCGTAGACCTGGCCGCCCTCCCTGGGATCGACCCCTGCCGCCGCCATTTTATCTTCCTCCAGGAAGAACTGCAGGCGTCCCAGCAGATAATCGTAGATGGTGTCCACGTCCGTGGAGGTCTTCAGGTCCACCTCCATGCCGTAGGGATTATGACCGAAGTAGTATTTCCAGGCCCGCATGCTCTCCTTCGGTGCAAGCTGGATGCCGTCAGTGAAAAAGTAGAGCTTATCCAGTTCCTGGGAGTTGCGGTGGTCCGGGCCCCACTTAAAGGTATAGGGCTTCATATCCTTGTCCAGGAGGTAGTGATGATACTCCATCACGGTGATGAGGGAGTCATAGCCCTCCCGGAGTTTTTCAAAATAGGTCCTGCAGCCTCGTTCGTAGGTATCAGCCCCAACCATGGGAGAGGTGCAGCAGGCCCACATCACGTGATCCTCCCGGGCCTCCCCGACGATATAGTACAGAAACTCCTGGAAGGGCTTCGTCTCGGCAGAAAACTCATAGGGCCTTTTGATGGCGCGGACGCCCTCGGCCTCTGCCATGCCGAGAATCTCGTCGTCCTCGGAGGATACGATGATCTCCTTGATGGCCTCCACTTGCTTCAGCTGGCGGATCTTATGGACCAGGAGGTTGGAATCCCCGAAGGGAAGGGTGTTCTTATGGGGCAGGCGACTGCTCATCGCCTTGGCCGGGATGATTGCCGTGATTCTTTCACTCATTTATTATTTCCTCCATGACCGTCTCCACGGTCTCCGCATCGGCCTCGAAAAACCGACGGTTTCTGCAAATTTTATCATCACTCCAGTTCCACCATTGGAGCCGGAGCAGGCGCTCGATCTTGTCCTCTCTGAAGCGGTAGCGGATGATCCGAGCGGGCACGCCGCCCACAATCGCGTAGGGTGGAACGTCCTTCGTCACCACCGCCCCAGCGCCGACAATGGCTCCGTCTCCAACACGGACGCCGCCCAAGACGGTTGCACCGCTGCCGATCCAGACGTCGCTGCCGATCACGGCAGGCTTCGGGATATCCGAATAAAAGTCCTCGTCCCTTAAAAGCCGCAGATACAGTCTGCTGGAGGTAGAAATGTTCCCGGTTGGATGCTCGAACATTCCAATACGAACATCCGTCCCGATAGAGCAGAAATTCCCGATCACAGCAGACAGGACCTCGCTGCCGGAATGGATATAGCTGTGCCTGCCGATACGGACTCCGTCGCCGATAAATACACCGTCGCTGATCTCGGTGGTCCTGTCCAGCGCGGCACGGGGCGATACCCGCACAGACTGAATAAGTGCGCCATCCATCCCGTTGTGAAACAGGGCCCTGCGGATAAGGGTCAGCTGACGCTCCCGCACCAAACGGGAGGGAAGCAGACATTTGAAAAACACTTTGACCTTCATCCCGCTCCTCCAGCGGCTTCTCTCACCGCGTTAGCCAGCCGGAGGTTGACGGCGGCAAGGCCAAACTTCAAAAAGGATCGCGTCCCACATCTTCTCGTCCCCGCCGAGGGCCAGCATCGCCGGAGGTCTCGCTGGAGCCGCCGGCGTTCTTCCTTCGTAAGATAGTCCTTGAATTGGCAGTAGGTGTAGCAAATGACGGATTCCGGGACGTCGATGATGTGCAGCAGCTTTTCCTCCCCTCCGCAGAGACCCAAGGCACGGTCAAGGACTGCCCCAGTGTCCGGCAGGCCTTCACCGAAGGCCCGTGCAGCGGTAAATTCATAGACCAGAGAGGCCAGCCAGCCCTCGCAATAAGCCGTCTCACCGGGAAAGCGCTCCCTGCAGAGCTCCAGGGCCTCCGAAACGAAAAGAATGTGGTCCCGCAGATAATCCGGTTTGATGGAGCGGGCGATAGAGCCTGCCCGCTGACGGTAGTTGTACAGGTGTCTGTCGCAGAAGGCGACCCGCTCCGTCCGCCTCAGAAGCTCCGTCTGGAAGGGGATATCCTCCGCCATCCTGCCCTCGATAAAGCGGCTGTCTCTGATCAGTTCCCGGCGGTACAGCTTTCCCCAGACCGCGATGGCCGTTTCAAAGAAATAGCCGACCGCCTGGTCCGCATGGACCGTATACACTTCCCCCGCCTCATAGGAGGGCAGGACGGAGGGGATGCGCCGCCCCTCGGGATAGGCTCTGTTGAATCCTCCCACTGAAATGGCTGCGCCCTCGGAAGCAGCGGCTTGATACAGTGCCTCAATGAAGTCCGGCTCCACCCAGTCGTCGCTGTCGATAAAGGCCACGTACTCGCCGCTCACCCGGTCCAGTCCTGCGTTTCTCGCGGAAGAAAGGCCCCCGTTTCCCTTGTGAATCACTGTTACCCGGGGATCTACTGCTGCCCAGCCATCTGCCAGCTCCGGGCACCTGTCCGGGCTCCCGTCATCGACCAGGAGGATCTCCAGCCGCCGGTAGCTCTGCCGAAGGATGCTCTCGACGCAGGCCTCCAGGTATTCCTCGACTTTATAGATCGGCACGACGACGCTGATCAGCGGCAGTTGCTCCATTGGCCTTACTCCATTCTCTATAGAAATCACGGTAACTCTCCGGACCCGCTTCCGATCCGTAGACCTGCTCAAAAAGTGCCTGCTGCTCCCGGAGGAACGCGCTGGGGGCGCGCTCCATCTGCTCCAGCAGCGCCGCCAACTCCTCTGCGGAGGAAAAGCCCCGGTCCCGCAGGGTGGGAAACAGGTCCCGCTTCCCGTTTTTAAAGCGCAGAACAGGTATATGTTTGTAGATCATATCCGTATACATGCTGGAATTATACACTATGCATAGGTCGATCCCATTTTCGAATTCCTGAAGGGAATCTGAAATGACGTCACCTTCTGCAAGGAGCGGTTTATACTCTTCCCTGCGGTTGTTGGGATGGAGGCGAATCAGGCAACGTGTCGCCCGACCCTCAAGAGCCCGGTGGACGGTCTGCAGCATCTCGGCATTATTGTCGAAATTATCCGCGCCATCGAAAACGATTCCGATTCTGGAAAGATTCACTACTGTCCTGCATCTGAAGCGCTCCCCGGCATATTTCATCGGACCGAGGACCTGTATCCGCTCTTGTGGGATTCCGCAGAGGCCGGCGTTGTCCCGGCTCAGCAGACTATTAGCCAGATAAACATCGCTGCGGGATCCGTAAAAAATCTCCGTCCCGTTCCCATGCTGCAGGGTGGCGGTGGGCACCCCACAGGCCCGCAGCCTTTGAACGAGATAGTTTTCCGCCGACCAGGCGTCGCAGAACAATGTCACCTGCTCCGGTACCTGTTTTTTCAGCGCCTTGAAAATACCCCGACCAGTCATGAGCGTCCGGAAGAGCGCAACCGCCATATCCAGACCGGTAAGGGCATCTCCGGCGGTCCTGCTGAGCTTTGCGGCCCAAAGCAGAATCGGGAAGAGTCCGAAGCACCGCCAAGGCATAAAGCTCTGCCGCTCCCGGTCCAGACTGAAGATAACGGCACCACCACACTGCCCGGCCACCTTCTCCAGACCCTCAACATAATCCGGCCGTTGCTTCCCATCCCCGGTAAAAACAAAAACGACCCGCCCCTCACCCTTCCGAACGAGCCGGGGCTCAAAAAGGCTGCCGCAGAATCTGCGCCACACGCTTTTCCCACTAAAGGGAAAGCGCCTCATTGATCGCCCGAAGATATACTCCCCAAGCAAATGGCCAACGCTGAATTTCCCCAGGAAAGGCAGGCGCAACTCCTCAAATGGGCGGCACATAGCGGTGAGTTCCGGGTAGCTGTAACCGTTCCGGTAAGAAAAGGGCTCACCCATGACTCACAAGCTCCTCCGCCCGCTTCAGTGCACGGATCAAAAACCAGCCGGAGCGCACCTTCTCCCGGGCGGCAGCGATATCCTCATCCCGGGGCGGTTTCTCGTTCCGCAGAAGCTCCCCGAGCTCCAGCAGCGAATCCACGCCGAAGCCGAGTCCGTTCTCCGTGATGAAGGGATAGAGGGCGGATTCCTTCCACACGATCACCGGCAGCCCCGCAGCAAGGTAGAGAGATACTTTATGAGGATCGTTCACCCGCAGATACTTGCCGTAGGCCCCAGAGCAGGTAGAAACCTCGTCTCCATCCCAAACAAGGCCGTAGGCCCCCTCCAGATGGGAAATCAGTTCATCTGGAGGAAAACTGCCCCGATATCGGGCAGAGGTGCTGTCCAGCACCTCCAGATTTGAACCGTAAAGGGCAAGCCTAAAGCCGCCTTCCTTCAGTTTATAGAGATAGCCTGACTTCTTCGGGGCCAGATTACCCGCCACAATGACCGTATCGTCGTGGGTGTTCCGCGCATCGGGCCCGTCGTAGAGATAATCGAACAGATCCAGGGAAACGAACTGAACCTCCAGGTCCTCGCGCCTCAGCTCCTCAATCATGCTGGGGTTATGGCAAATGAGGACGTCTGCCTCTCTGAGCAAGGAAAGCTCCAGCCGCTTCATTCCCTCCACGCCTTCCTGTCCATAAGGAACATCTCGCAGATAGTCGATATCGTGGATCAGCATGATGATTCGGACTCGCTTTCGCTTAAGCATTCCGCAGACTCGCTTCATCAGTTGACGGTTAATCGGATATTGCAGGAAAACAATATCATCGGGCTGCAGACTTCCGCATAGGCGACGCGCGCGTAAATACCCCTCCAGTACGTTCCTGACGCTGGTGTGAATGCCGGACAGCTGATACAGGGGAATGAAGCGATAGCCGAGTCCTTCTGCAATGGAAATAGCGTCCCGCCCCGCCTTTGAGCCCGCGTTGTTGTCTCCCGGCGCGACCGTATTATGCAGTACGTATTTGCTCATTATGATCGTCTTCCTTCTCAGAGGAATCATTCAATACGGGGAAAAAGAGGGCAATAAGAACGGAAAAAAGCCGGAGATTCAGATAAACACCCGCCGTAAAGCCGAAGAGCGCCATGATCATGGCAAAGGAAAGATTCCGGGCTTTCTGTGTGTCTGCCTCTCCCGGTCCCGTTCTGAATCGCATCATGGACCGCACCAGGCGGATAAACAGGAAGACCCCTATCAGCCCATAGAAGACCGTAAAATAGCCCAGCTCGAAATCCACCAGCAGGTCCGCATTTGTGGCGTATTCGATCGGCCCGAAGCCGAAAAGATAATTGCCCGCGTGAGCGTTGCCCATGATCGAAGACCAGACTGTGAGCTTATGAAGCAGAGAATTGCTCAAGCCTTCGTTGACCTGGAAGGCTCTCAGGCCCCCAAGGTCCGGGATAGCGCTGTTGAACAGCACAACGATGGCAGCAAGCAGGATGCTGCCGAACGCCAGGATCCTGACCAAATAGTTCTTTTGCCTCGCTCTGGCCCGGAGCATAAGCAACAGTAACAGTTCAATGCCGGCGATTACCATCCCCGTTCTGGAGCCCGAAAGGATCAGCCCGAACAACACCAGCACGAAATTGAGCGTCTTTCCTGCAGCCCGGTCATTCGTCCGGGGCAGAAGAACGAGATAGTTTCCCAGATAACCCACCAGAAAGCAGGCCATTACGTTGGGGTTGACGAAGACGGAGCCCCCACGGAAGGAGTTGATCCCTGTTTCGGCAGAATTCAGGAACTGTACCGTATCGCCGTAAAGCCGCATTAAAAAAGAGTTGATATCAAAGGGCCTCAGGTACTGAACGATACATAATCCGACCACGATCAGCAGGATCACGCGCCAGACCCGCTGATACTGTCTCAGATTAATCCTGACCGTTGAAACGATCTGAATAACGAGGATATAGATCACCGCACGCTCGATCTCCGTGATGGCGCTCCCCAAATTAAATATGGGGGAAAAGCCTGGGAGCACGCCAAGCACGATCGTAAACGCGGAATACAGGGCGATCAAACCGATGCTCTTCTCCAGATGGCTGAAGCGCATGATCCGGTTGTTCCTGGAAAAGCCCGTTAAAAACAAGACGATAAGTATCCCAAGCTCAACAATCATGAATCGGTTGATCATCAAGAAAACCGTCATGATTACCAGGATGAGATACGCCAGTTTTCGTTTTTCGGTCGTCATTCAAATTGCTCCCAAACTTTTTTCATGGCACACGCCAAGGACTTCGCGGAAAGCGGGTCAAAAAAGCTTGCCCGGGGATAATCCCTCAGCACGGAGTGGGCATATTCCCGGTCAGCCGCCAGGATCGGCTCTCCCACCTGTGCGCCCTCGTAAAGTGGCAGCCCCACCGTTTCGATCAAGGAGGGATAAATGAGGACTGCCCCTGCATATTCCCCGAAGAGAGTTTCTCTGTCCAGGTAGCCTCGCCACAGGACTGGAAGCGTCTCCCGCTCACAGAGCGCCTTCAGCCCGGCAATCTCCGGGCCCTCACTCCCCGTCAGTGTAAAGACCGTCTCCGTCAGCGGCTCTCCCTGCTTCTTCAGTTGCAGGAGGGCGTCCACGATAAGTTGATGGTTCTTGAAGCGTTCCCCGCTGGCGGGATAAAAGAAGCGCCGGTTCCCGCTCCATTGAAAACGGAAGCCCACCGGAATGTTGACATGAGGGAAGCGCACCTCGATCTTCCCGACGCAGCGAGGGATCTGCCGCTCCAGCGTATCTTTGATCCAGCCGGCCTGAACGATGATGCGGTCCGCTCGTTTCAGTGAGCGGCGAATGACCCGCCCGATCAGATTCTGATAGACCCAAAGCCGCCGATCCTCCCGAAAACGAAAGCGGTAGTCCGTAAAGGGCAGGATGTTGTGCATGTACACGGTCTGCCTCCCGTGAAAGCCCGGCACGGCGGTGTTCTGCAAGGACAGCACCTCGTCGATCCGTTGCTCCCGCAGGATGGCGGGCAGACGGAAAATGTCAAAGAGGACGCGGTGCAGCCAGCTTTTCTTGACCTCCGGGTGATTCAGCACCGTGATATTCTCCGCTCCATCCAGGCGCGCGGTACTCAGCAGGTAAACATAATGGTTCTCCCGGTCCTCCATATGCCGACGATAGTACTCCTCCAGGACCGACAGTGCCCCGCCGCTCTCGGCGGCCACGTCATAGACCAGTACTCTCATGCCTTTCTCCAGATCATCCTGTCAATAACCTCCGTGTAGCTCTGGATGATCCGTATCACCTTCATACTCACGTTGGTATCACTGTAGGAAGGCACCTCCGATGGAAGCTCCCCGCTTTCATACATGGCGACGGCCAGCTCCGTCGCCTGCAGGACGCTCTCGGTGCTGATACCACCCAGGGTGAACACCCCCTGCTCCATCGCCTCCGGCCGTTCCGTGGAGGTGCGGACAGAGACCGCCGGAAAATGCAGGAAGGCGGCTTCCTCGGGCAGGGTCCCGCTGTCGGAAACGACACAGAAGGCGTTCTGCTGCAGCTTATTATAGTCCAGAAAGCCCAGGGGCTTATGCCGGATCACGCGGGGATCGAAGTGGAAGCTCCTCGCCTCGATCATTTTCCGACTCCTGGGATGGCAGGAATAGAGGATCGGCATATCGTAATGCTCCGCCATGGCGTTGACGGCGCTCATCAAGGAGAGAAAGCGCTCCTCTATGTCAATATTTTCCTCCCGATGGGCCGAAAGCAGAATGTATCCCCGCTCCCGCAGGCCCAGGTTCTCCAGCACGCGGCTCTCCCGAATGCGAGGCAGACAGCGGCTCATCACCTCCGCCATGGGGGAACCCACCGCAAAGGTGTACTCCGGCCGGACGCCGCTCTCCAATATATAGCGGCGGGCGTTTTCGGAATAACAGAGGTTCACGTCGCTGGTCACGTCCACCACCCGGCGGATGACCTCCTCCGGCAGATTCTCATCCTTGCAGCGGTTGCCCGCTTCCATATGGAACACCGGAATCTTGAGGCGCTTGGCGGCCAGGACGCAAAGGCAGGAGTTCGTGTCCCCGAGGACGAGAACCGCGTCGGGCTTTTCCCGGACCAGCAGCGCGTAGGACCGGGCGATCACGTTGCCCATGGTCTGCCCCAGATTCTCCCCCACCACGTCCAGATAGTGGTCCGGCTCGCGAAGGCCCAGATCCTCAAAGAAGACCTTGTTCAGCTCATAATCGTAATTCTGCCCCGTGTGGACCAGAATATGGTCAAAATACAGGTCGGCCTTTCGGATGATCTCGGAAAGCTTGATGATCTCCGGTCTTGTGCCTACGACCGTCATCAAACGTAGTTTTTTCACATTGACACCTCTTCCGGCCATTGACTGGCTTTCACAGACTGTAATGCGGATACAGCGCCTTGTGCCGCGCCATCCAGGCTGCCAGTTCCTCGACCATGGCTTCATAATCAGGAATCTCAAGGGTGGAACCTCTTTCGGTCCGCTTCAGGGACTTGTCCGACACCGGCATATCAACGGGTCTCACGATGACCTCGTCTCTCCGGAAATAGCGGGTGAAAAGGCAGAGCAGTTCATATTTGCTGATGCTACGATCCGGGACTGCGTTGATCAGTCCGGTGGCCCCGGCTTCCGCGGCCGCCTCCATGGTCTTGGCAAGCTGCAGAGTCGTCTGCCCGGTCCAGAGGACCTTAGCGTA
>JAEEGL010728345.1_pt1 | contig 15487 bp, 12 predicted proteins | sample 9134231 | NCBI WGS metagenome assembly JAEEGL01 (sample SAMN16246548, study PRJNA631951) | gut metagenome | biome: gut microbiome; feature: rumen; material: fiber-attached | host: Bos | place: Iran: Karaj | collected 2018-10
GCAAGGAGTTCTTCGACATCATGAACGTGCATCCGTACACCTGGCCGAATCCGCCGGACGGCATGATGGAGCCGATGATGACAGGGCTCAAGGACCTGATGGCGCGCTACGGCGACGGCGGCAAGCCGATCTGGATTACCGAGATGGGCTGGCCGACGCATAAGACCAGGGCCAAACTGCCGGCGCAGGACCTGTTTCTGGCCGGGCTTCGGACGGCCCGCCCCGACCTGGAAAGCTGGCGCGTCGGCTACGTGGACGCATTCGGGGATGCCGCCCGCGGCAAGCCCTATGCGGACGCGATGTCCGAAATCCTGCCCGTTGGATCGACGGCAGGTTCGTTCACGGTGGCGGAGATCAACGCGCTGCTTGACGCCGACAAGCTCGATGCCGTCGTATATCCGTTCGACGAGTCGTTTCCGCTCGACACAATCGAACACGTCGAGCAGTTCGTCAGGCGCGGCGGCACGCTGGTGGACTTCGGGGGCTGCCCGATGTGGTCCCCCAACCGCGACGGCGTCATCGTGGCGACGACGCCGGACGGGAAGTCCGTTGGCGGACTCGCGCGCGGGCGGCTCCGCATCGCCGTCGTCTGGCCGGGTCCCGCGAACGGGCTTGCGGAGTTTTCGCGGACATTCGCGACGGACGCAGGGGAGAAAGCCGGGCTGAAGCCCGACCCGAACGGATTCCCGTGCTACAGGTTCTTCGGCCGCGCGAACCTGAAGGACGGGGATGAGTTTATTCCGCTGACGACTGTGACGGGCAGGAACGGGCATGAGTTCGCCGGCGCCTGCGTCTGCCGGCTTGGCGACGGATTCAAGGGGGCGCTAGTCCTGGCCGGTTGCGGTAGCGATCGCAGCGGCGCGACAGAAGAGAATCAGGCGCGTCATCTCCTGCGGGCAATGGACATTGCAGGCTCGCTTGGCGTGGAACGCTTTTTCATTTACGAGTTCCGCGCGCCCGAGAAAGATCCTTTCTACAGCGAGGACCATTTCGGAATCGTTCATGCGGACTTTGCCCCGAAGCGGACATACTCCCTGCTGAAAGAACACGCTACCCCCGCCCGGCCCTAACGCAACCCATTGTTGCGCCCCGCCAAAACCAAAACCTCGCTCCCCGTTCCGGCGTATTATAAGGACGAGCTGGACATCGGCGGTTCAACGAATCTCGCAAAGGCAAGACGCCTCACGATGGAATAATCGGCGCTAACTCAAAAATTTTTATAGTTAGCGCCGATTATTTCGCTTGGCAGTTTAATAAATATTTCAACTATACAGTATTCTACTTTGAGTTTTTAACTCATGTAAACGGCGATAACTAATATTTCTTTGACTTCCCGCCGAATATTTGATAGTATTATTCATGGAAAACCAAGGAGGATGCCATGTTTGTCGGAAGAAGTCGCGAAAGGAGACAACTTGAAGACGCCCTGAAATCGGGACGTCCTGAATTCATAGCGGTTTATGGCCGTAGGCGTGTTGGCAAAACGCATTTGGTCCTGAGCGCCTTCAATGGCCTGTTCGCATTCGAGCACACCGGTCTTGCCCGTGTCGGAAAGGCCTATCAGCTTGCCGAATTCGGACGCGCATTGCGCAGACGTTTTGGGGATCGCGAGGGTGCCCCGGCCGACTGGTACGAGGCGTTCGACAGGCTGGCGACAGGCTTGGAAGCGCTGCCGGAGGGGCGCAAAACCGTGTTTCTCGACGAACTCCCGTGGATGGACACGCCCAAGTCAAATTTCATTAGCGCCCTGGAACACTTTTGGAACGGATGGGCCTCGCGGCGCGGCGACATCGTCCTCGTTGTCTGCGGGTCGGCCACCTCATGGATAGTCGATAAAATGATTAACGACTATGGCGGACTACACGACCGCATTACGCGGCGCATTCGCCTGGAGCCGTTCTCACTTCGCGAATGCGAGGAGATGGCGCAAGCCAAGGGGCTTGTCCTTTCCAGATACCAAATCCTTGAGCTATACATGGCGCTGGGGGGCGTTCCGTTTTACTGGGACATGCTCGAACGCGGGGAAAGCGTCGCCCAGGCCATCGACCGATTGTTCTTCGCTCGCGAAGCGCCTATGGCTGGCGAGTTCGACAGGCTTTACGCCTCGCTTTTCCGCCATCCAGAGGCTCATCTGGCAATTGTCAAGGCGCTCGGTGCAAAGAAGTCCGGCATGACACGGGAGGAGTTAATCGCCGCAACGGGGCGACCTGACAATGGACGCTTCACTAAAGCGCTTGACGAACTCCGCAATTGCGGGTTTGTCCGCCGGTTTGAATTTCCGGGCCGCCGGGAACGTGAGTCGGTTTGGCAGCTTCTTGACAACTACACGCTGTTTCATTTCCAGTTCGAGTCCGCCAATCGCAAGGGGAATCCGCATTTTTGGAGCGATTCGCTGGAATCGCCGCTACATGGCGCGTGGAGCGGCATGGCGTTTGAGCGGACATGCCTTCTTCATGTTGAGCAAATCAAACGCGCCCTCGGCATTTCGGGCATTGACACCGGCGCATATTCCCTGCGAGTCAGGCAGGGCGAAGACGGAGCGCCTGGCGCCCAAATCGACCTTTTGCTCGACAGGGCCGACAATGTCGTGAATGTATGCGAAATGAAATTCGCCAAGGAGCCTTTTGCCATTGATGCCGAATGTGAACGAAGTCTTCGCAACAAGGTTTCGGCATGCCGGCGGTTCTGCGGCCATCGAAAGTCTATTCATGTGACAATGGTGACAACATTTGGCATTCGGGAAGGGCTTCACTCGGAGATTGTCCAATCTGAAGTCTCGCTTGAAGATCTTTTCGCTTTTTGACGGACACCCCTGGCCCCTAACGCCCACAATTGTTGCGCCCCACTCGGCGGCGTGGCATGAAGGATGCTTTCAACGACAGTGGTGACGCAATCCTCCACTGATTCGTTCAATTATTGCAATAATTGGATGAATCCGTTTTTCTTGCAAGCCCTTAAGTCAGCCAAACTATCCTTTCGTTCGCGATTGTCGTTTATTTTTATGGAAGGATTATAATCTTAGGTTGATGGATATCGTAGAGGAACTGAGAAAAGACCGTGAAAATGGGGCGAAACGGCTTGTAAGCGAATACAAGGCCGGCCTCATGTCTTTGGCTCGCCGCTTCTACAAAAACGAGTCGGACGCCGAGGAACTGGTGAACGCCACCTTCGCCAAAGTGGTCGCCAACATAGACGACTATCTCGAACAGTCCGCATTCTTCGCCTGGATGTGCCAGATACTCACGAACGAGTTCCGGGACAGCGTCAAGCGCAAGTCCAACAAGGTGGAGGTTTATCCGGGCACGCTCCCCGACATTGCGGACGAGGGGGCGCAGGAGAAGATTTTCTGCAACCTGGACCATTCGTTGCTGCGCGACGCGATCGAGACGCTTCCAAGGGAAATGAAGGAAGCGATAATGTTGCACTACATCGCGGAGCAGCCGGTGCCCGTGGTGGCGAGGTTCCTGCGACTTCCGATTAGCACCGTCAAGTGGCGGTTGCATGTCGCGCGCAAGGAACTCGCCCGCCGCCTTGGCGCCGGGGTGAAGGATGCGGTGCGGAAGCCGGGTGTCAAGGCCATCCTGCTGGCGCTGGCGCTCTGTGGCCTCACCGCGCTGGGGGCGGGGGTGGCCGCTCTGGTGGGGACGCCTTCACAAGGCGTCCGCAGTGGCCCGTCGCGTGTCGCGAGTCGCATGTCGTCATCCGCCTCGGCAGAGGCCTACCAACAGGCGACAAGCGACACGCGACATGCGGAGGATTACGTCGCCACCACATCGGCCACCGATTGCCGCCGGCCATCGGCCACCGACCAGACTTTCGACTTTCGACTTTCGACTTTCGACGATTTTTCAGGAGAACAAAACATGAACATAAGCAAAACACATACGCGCGCAGCCATTCTGGCTGCGGCAACGGTAGCAACGGGAGCGGCGATTCCCATCGGGGCCAATGCCAACACGCTAATCGTCCCACAGGGGGAATATCTTCCAGTCACGGCTAGCGCGGCATACGACGCCGTGGAGGTCCACGGCTCGCTGTCCGTCACGGGGACGTCGGCATCAGGAACCATCTTGTCGCTAAACGATGGCGGCACGATGGCGGTTGGCGCCGATTCAGGCGACAACGCCGCCGTGTCGATTGGCGACTACGCGCAACTCAAGACGATTGGCGGCGCGACAACAATTGGCGGCAACGGCGGTACGGGCCTCATCACCCTTGGCGGGCGGCGCATCAACAACGCGACGGAAATCTTGACAGACACCGCCAAAAACACCGCGAGTTTCTACGCAAGCAACATTTGGGCATCTGCCAACGCGACCGGTGGAACAATCGACCTTGTCCGCCTCAACGAAGGCGGACTCCTGCTCCAGCCGCAGAAGGGTTGCAAGATCGTCAACCCGAACACCTCCTGCGACGCACGGATTCTCTTCAACGGCGGCATCCTCGCCGTTGACAACGCATGGAGCGCCGGCTCTCAGTTCCAAAGCGTTTCCGGGAACGGCGGTCTTATTGCGAGCGGCAATGGTGGCAAGGCGATCGTCCTCGAAAGCGAAAACGGCCATCCCATCGACCTTCGCTACCGCTGGGGGTCTGAGACGACTGCGCCCGTCCTCGGTACGGTCAAGACGGCCGGCGATGGCTCCATGCGCGTCTGGGGCGAAACCGGTTCGGCGAACCATTTTGGCTGGCTAGTTAGCGCCGGAAACTTCATCTGGGGCCACAAAGGCGATTTGGAGTTGGCAAACAACTTCTGCCTGGTGTGCGGTGCGGCGGACGTCCTGCCCTGCCTCGCCGACGGCGGCGACGTGATACTTACCGGCGACAGCCCCTACAACTGGCTCAATCTCAACCGCTACAGCCAGTCGATAAACGGCCTTGTTGCAACAGGTCGCTCCATGCTCACGAACGGCAACGCAAATGTGGCCACTCTGACATTCGGCGCCGCCCGTTCCGACGGAACGCTTCAGGCGCCCGTCGTCGGCGGCAAGATCAATGTTCGGAAGACGGGCGCAGGGACGCTGACGATCACCAACACGGCGGATTTCGCCAAACTGACGGTTGAAGGCGGGACGGTTCGGTTCTACCGCAACGCGGCGGGATCGAACTCAATCGGCGAAATCGAACTGGCGGCGGGATCTGCGCTCGTGGTCGATGGAACCATTGTCCGCGCCTCCGTGAGGAATGCTGGCGCGTCCGTCACTTGCCTTAATGGCGGTCGTCTCATATCCACGACATCCAGCGACGGCTTCGCCATCGTTCCGGCGGAAGATGCCGGAGGCGCGTCATGCGAATGGGTCAAGACCGGTGCGGGAACGTTGGCCGTTGTGGCCACGAATCTCATCTCGATCCCTTCGCTCCATGTTGCCGAAGGAACGCTTCGGCTGTCCGCCGGCGGCACCGCACATCCTTGGCTCCGTTTCTCGTTTTCGGCAATGAATCCGTCTTCCGCGAACTTCTGCCTTTCGGAAATCAAAGTAATGGATGCAAACGGCAACCGTGTGGATGGCGGCGGTTCGTGGAAGCGCCTTGCGACGACAGACCCGTTCTATGACGCCAACGTTCCGGAAGGGAGCGATGTCGCCAACGCTCCGTCGGATACGACGCCAGTAAACATGACGCCCCAGAGCGTCTGGGCCTCGGATGCGACGTTTTCCCTCAACAACACCCCCGGATACAAGGAACGGTCCCCATCGTGCCTCTTCGATGGCCAGGCATACACCAAACTTCAATATTTGAGCAAGGCGACGGCGGCGAATCCAAAAGTGTTCGTCCTGCGCCTTCCTTCGGGTGCGGCAAATGCGGCGGGATATCTGTTCCGCAACGGCTACAGCGGCACCACCCACCCTTCGGCGTGGACGCTCGAAAGCAGCCCGGACGGCGAGAATTGGACGACTGTCGATTCCAAGAGCGGTGACGTTCCGCCTTCTTCAAACACCACGTGGTATAACGGCGGAGAAGCGTGGCCGATCAATTCCGGCGACGTCCCAGGCGCGGCTGGATTTGCGCCGACGGCGGCCGTGCAGGTGGATGAAGGCGCGGCTCTCGACTGCTCGCTTGTCACGGGCGGGCAGACGCTTTCCAACATCGTCGTGGATTGGGCGCTCGGCGGCGGGACAATCCGAAATGCGGTCTTCGCCGCGAACGGAACGCTTTCGGTTGTGAACGCGCCGGATGCGAATCTTGTCGGCGGAACGGAGATCCCGCTTGACTTCGACGGTGTTTCCGGCACGGAGAATTTTCGGGACTGGACGCTTGTCGTGAACGGCGTCTCCTCCTCGAAGCGCATTCGCTTCTCAAATGGCAGAATCGCCGTCGGCGACCCCCCGACCGTCATGGTTTTCCGATAGAACCGACCAAGGGCTTTCGGCATGTCATTCCGGCAAATCACCACTGCCGCGCTGTGCGCGGCAGCAGCGCTCCGCGCATCCGCCGATTTCGAGGTCAGACGAGGAGAGGAATGGATTCCCATCGACTACCGGCGCGACATCGCGCCCGGTTCCGCAATGGATTTTTCAGGCATGGGGTTGCAGGACGCCCCCGCCGGGAAGCACGGGTGGTTGCGAAATGTCGGCGGGCATTTCGAGTTCGAGGGCCGTCCGGGCGTGCGGCAGGTTTTCTACGGCGTCAATCTCTCCAATTCGGCGAACTATCCCGACCATGCGACGGCAGACCGTCTTGTCGAAAGGCTTGTGCGCCTGGGCTACAACTCGGTTCGCATCCACCATCACGATAGGGCATGGGCGGCGGCCTTGCGCGAAGGCGGCGACGACATCGACCGTCTTGACTATCTGCTTTCCCGCTGCTTTGAGGCGGGCATATATGCGACGACCGACCTCTACGTCTCACGCGACGTGCCTTGGCCGCGTGAATACTACCGCTGTTCCGCCGGACATGACGACGTCGTGTGGACCAACTGGAGCACCTTCGCGCGGAACTTCCTCGAACACGTCAACCCGTACACAGGGCGCGCCTACAAGGATGAGCCGGGAATGCCGCTCTTGTCGCTCGTGAACGAGGGCGCGATGACAATGCATTGGGCATCATTGCGCGAGCTTCCCGAAGTCGCCGCCCGCTGGCGGAAATGGCTTGAGGGACGCCGCGCCGCTGACGCGCGCCGCTATGCTGCGGTGCCGGACGATCCGGCGGTGACAAGCGCCGACGCCTGGAAAGGCCCCTGGAGCGCCGAAGTCTATGAGTTTGCGGCACACGAGGAGCGCGCGAACTTCATCCGTGAACGCGATTTCGTCCGCGCAATTGGCGCAAAGGCCCTCCTCACAAGTGTGAACTTCTACGCACTGAAGGAACCCTTCCGCAAACTGCGGGCCGAGCTTTTCGATTATGCCGACGACCATTTCTACATTGACCATCCCAACGGCGTGGATGGCGGGCCGCAGTTCGGCGATGTCGCCACATGGTGCCCGATGAAGAATCCGATTGCGGAGTTTCCGCGAAACGCCGTCATGGGCGCGGACGCGCGGGCGCCGGGGTTGCCGCTTGTCGCAACGGAATGGAACTGGTGTGCCCCCAGCCGCCATCGCCACTTTGCGGGACTCCTCGTCGGCATTGCATCGGGCGTGCTTGACCGAGATGGCATGTGGCGCTTTGACTATTCAAGCCATGCAGACACCATCGACCGCAACTGGCATGTCACGCCCTTCCAGATGGCATGCGATCCTGTAGCCCTGGTGAGCGACCGCGCAATGGCCTGCCTGTTCCTTCGCGGCGATGCCCCGCGCCCTTCGGAAAAGTCTGTGGTGACGCCCGACGCGGCCGCCGCGAAGACCGCGCAGCTGGCTGGTTTCGACGCGGATGGCGGAACGTTCGCCGTTGAGACGGAGCGGACATGTGGCGTAGGCGGCTGCCCCGGCGCGGTGCGTACCGCCGGCTCACTTACCGTGCGAATCGACGGCGCCCCGGCGACCGTCTGGGCGAGCGCCATTGACGACGCCAAAGACCTCGCCTCGTCGTCAAGGATTCTGCTTGCGCATTTAACCGATGTTGCGAACGAAGGGGCGCGATTCTCCGGTGCGGAGGAAAACGTATGGGCTTCCTACGGAACGCCGCCGTGGGTCTATCTGGCGCGGGCGGGGCGAGCCGATATCGCGCTTCGCCTAGAGAATGCGAACGAAGCGCAAGTCTGGGCGCTAGCACTCGACGGGACGCGCAAGGCGCCTGTTCAGGCGGAGGCGCGGGGAGGCTTCCTGCGCTTCACCGCCGATGTCGCCGGCAATCCTGATGACGCAACCTTTCTTTACGAAATCGCCAGGATAAGCAAGGAGAGCCAATAGGATGATGACAAATGCGCAGAAGCCCGCGGCGCCGTTCCGGGTCGAAAACGGCATAACCGCCCACAGGGGAGATTCCACCCACCATCCCCAGAACACGCTGCGTGTCTTCTCGGCCGCAAATGCAATAGGCGTCGACTGGATTGAGACGGACGACCCCTCCGCCTTGGCGGCGATTTGCGCGCAAAAGAACAAGGATCGCTGAAATGCCTTTTACAGTTTCGTGGAACGGTCAACCGTTGCCAATTCACCCTGCGCGAGTATCATCAACTCCGATCAACCAGATTTGGTCTGGACATCAGCGACCTGTAGAACAGACAGAGGTCGCGTGGTTTGTGACATTTGACCTTGTGGAAGGCGGGGAACTCACCATCATACCAGATGAGACTGTTTCCGAAGAAGCGCTAACCGTGCTGCCTCTCTCATTCAAACCACCCATGCGGCGAGAAGGGAGGGCTTGGATTGTCCATATCTGCAAGCCTCGGCATTTTACAGTGATGTTCGGCAAAAAAGGAAGACCTCTCCATGTCTTTGCCAATCCCCCTTTTGATGAAACACGAAAGGAAAACGACATTGAATTTGGCCCTGGAGAGCATCATGTCGGTGTCATCCTCCCTAAAAGCGGGCAGACTGTCAGGATTGCGGAGGGCGCGGTCGTTTATGGCGCCATTATAGTCGCCCATGCGCGGAATGTCCGAATTGTCGGTCGCGGCATTGTCGATGGCTCCTTCCTTGAACGCTCAGACCATTTCTCAGAGGCATACCGTGCCGCCCTCGCCGCTGGCCTTCCAGAAGGTTTTTATGGTGCGGAAATGGCCGTAACGACATTTACGGCTGCCTGGTCTGAAAATGTAACGGTCGATGGAGTCATCTTCCGTGATCCGCCACGATGGGCGGCGGTAGTTAGGGCGCAGTGCCGGAGTATTGTTTTTAACAATGTGAAAATCATCGGTTGCTGGCGCTACAACTCAGATGGCATTGATGTCTGCTCGTCGGTGAATGTCTCCATCCGCAATTCCTTCATTCGATCATTTGACGATTGCATAGTGGCTCGTGGGGCGTATCTTGACTGCGACGAAGGCCCGACATGCGGTGTTTCAGCCGACAACTGCGTCTTGTGGTGTGACTGGGGAAAGAATTTGGAAGTATGGGCAGGTCACAAGCCCTGCCATATTGAGAACATTCGCTATTCAAATATCGCATGCATCCACACTACCCACACGGTTTGCGATGTTACCACTTGGTTTGGCTCCCCTGACACGCACATACGCAATGTGTCATTTGAAAACATTGAAGTCGATTACCATTGCCCTCGCCCCATGCCAATTATTCAAAATACTACAACGGACAATGCCTCTTGTAGCGGGGAGCAGAAGTCTTCGGAGGTCATTGCGGTCACGTGCGGAAGGCTTGGCAGATATCTCGGCAATCAAAAATGGGAACCGGCTGATGATTTGAGCGGATTACAAATTCGATATGAGAATGTCGCGTTCAAGAGATTCCGTTTTTGGGGAGATGTCCCCAGAACAAAAGGCATTGCCGCTGCAACTGTTTTTCCGCATACCATTGAGGGACTTGTTGTTGAAGATTTGCCCGATGACATTGACATGGAGATAAAAGGTGCCGTCAAACTAGGTTGACGCGGGGGCTGCACAAACAGCCACACAGTCTGGGACACGCCAGCCCCCCTCAACCATAACGCGCCCCATCTGTTTGCGCTCCGCGCGGCGGTGTGGCATGTTTTGATGACGCTAAAAGACAAGGATGTCGCCGGGCATTTCCTTTGCAAAAAGGTTCTTCCCAAGCCTGAGCTTCTCCGCTTGACGTAATCACACGGAAAATCTTCATCGACCACACGGATTCCCGCTTTCTCTCGTTCGCGGGTTGTCGGCCATGCCGAAACAGGATGCCGGGAGGAAATTTTAATTCGCGTTGACATCAACGCATCAGTGTGGTATCATCAGATGCATGAGAACAACATTGACATTGGATGATGACATCTCCGTTTTATTGGAGCAACGCATGGCCGAGACGGGGGACACCTTCAAGGCCATCGTCAACGGGCTGCTTCGCTTCGCCCTTGGAAGCCATGCCGCCGCCATGTCGGGAACCGTTCCCGCAAGAAAATTTTCCACTCCGGTTTTCAAGGGCGGACAGATTCTAGCCGGCGAAGTGTCAAGCACGGCGGAACTTCTTGCGCTGGCGGAAGGGGAGAGTTTCAAGTGAGGCTTCTCGACGCGAACATTCTCATGTATGCGTCCTTCGACGCATATCCTCAGCATCGCAAGGCGAAGGCGTGGCTGGACGCGCGCCTCAACGATTCCGCCACGCCGCTTGGCATACCGTGGGAAACGGCAACGGCATTCGTGAGACTGTCGTCGAATCCCCGAATCATGGTTCCGGCGTTGAGGGTTTCTGAAGCCTGGAGGCAAATCGGTTTCTGGCTGTCGGCGCCATGCGTGTGGACTCCGCTGCCTACGCGCAACCATCGAAAAATACTGGAAGGCTTCCTGTCGTTGCCAGAAATGACTTCAAGACTGGTGGCTGACGCACACCTGGCGGCATTGGCGGTGGAGCATGGGCTGGCCGTGTGTTCGGCCGACTCTGACTTTTCGCGTTTCCCCGGCCTCAAATGGGAAAATCCGGTGCAATAAGGTTGGCTTGCACACTCACGGGCGCAGGCATCCAAGAGGGCAGACAATGATGCCGTCCTCACGCCTGTACGCGAGGGGGGTCCCCGTTAGCACCATCATGAACGACGGAGCCGATTTCACTTCCGAGTTTGGCGGAATCTTTTTTTTCACAAACAGCCACACAATCTGGGTCGCGCCACCCTCCTCAACCATAACGCACCCCATCTGTTTGCGCCCCATGCGGCGTTGTCGCGATGTTGGCCAACATAGGCTTATCCCCATGTTTTTCATTACTGGTCGCGTTGCGACCGACGATGATGGACGATTTCCTGCGCGTCGGCGTGGGGGCGTCCGTCATTTCGCCGGCCGGATTGCCGCTTCGCGGCGCCGGCGAAATGCACGGACGCGACTCCCCCGCTCCGACGCGCCTTCGTCTCGTGACACACTCCGCGTGTGGGCGCGAAGGCGGCGGAAGGAAGAGGGCTTGCGACAGGCGGGCGTCGCGAAGCGACGATCCGGCCCCCCTTGCGAAGACCCCTTCCGCCGCCTTCGCGCACAAGATCGCCCCCAATCGTCGCGGCGCAAGCCGCAGTAAAAAGTCTCTGTGAAACAGACAACCATGCAAATGCCGCCTCTCCCGCATCAACTCTGGCCAGAACCGACAAGGGCATCTCTCATTCAAGTGAAAATGGGGGATAAGCCTAATTCGCCGCTGGAAGCTGGGACAAAGAGTTTGGAGACGGCAAGGCCGCGTTTGCGGACATCGGCGAGGAAGAGCGAAGCGTAAAGCCGCGCGCCTTTGACGGCGGGGTGGGTGCGGTCGCCTGGTGCGTTCCATGTCAGCGCCTCCTCTTCGCCCGCATCGTTGGCCGCCTTGCGCGTCATCTCGCGCATGTCAACGAGCTCGACGCCCTCTTCCTTCGCCACTTCGCGCATCGCCTCCGCCCAGTCGTCAAGGCGGGGGATGTCCGTCAAAAGCCCGTCTTCGCCGTATGTGAGGCGGACAAGAGGCGTGGCAAAGACAGGCGTTGCGCCTTTTGCGCACACGTCTCCGGCCATGCGCCGCAGGTTCTCCTTGTATTGGGGGATTGGCGTCGCAACATCGGGCTTGTCGAGCTTCTGGTCATTATGGCCAAACTGGACGATGACGAAGTCGCCCGGCTCAAGGGCTTGGAGTATCTTCTCCCACCATCCTTCGCGGATGAAGGAGGTCGTGGAGCGTCCGCTGCGGCCATAGTTCACGATTGCGCACCCCTCGCGCAGAAAAGGCCGGAGAGAACTCCCCCAGCTGGCAAACTTCGATTCGTCGCCGCCGTGTTCGTCCAACGTCGAGGCCCCGGCAAAATAGAGCGTCTGCGCGGGTGCCGGGAAGGCCAATCCGACACAAAGAGCGCAAATGGCAATGCAAAGGAAAGCAAGAGGTGAGTGTTTCATAGTTGGTTCCGTCATTTGTGGTCAATTGAGGTTTTCGCATTCGCATTGACGGCTTCCCGGCCCTTAGCGGTGATGCGGTATTTCTGAAGCCGACTGTTTGGTTTGTCGGGAATGGTGTATTCAATCAGCCCCTGCTGCAGCGCCGGCAGAAGGAAGCGAGTGTAAAGATCAGTTCTGTTTTTTAGCCCAAGGATGGAGACCAATTCAGAGTTACCCCGCTCCTTATCCAAGACTAAAAGCACCCTCGCAATTCCTGTCTCTGTCCTTTTTCGACTGTTAGGGGTATTTCGACTGTTAGGGGTATCTTGACTGTTAGGGGTATTTCGACTGTTAGGGGTATTTCGACTGTTAGGGGTTTGACTGTTAGGGGTTTGACTGTTCGGGGTATCTTGACTGTTAGGGGTATTTCGACTGTTCGGGGTATCTTGACTGTTCGGGGTTTGACTGTTCGGGGTGTCGCGATTGCCGACTGCAAATTCTTCCAGTTCGTCCTTGGACAGGCCATGCGTCAAATTGGGCAGGACGGCCATTTTCTTTTCCTGCTCCTTCATAATACCCTCACAAGGGATCCCCTATGCGGTAGATCATGCTTTCGGGGAGCAACGGCGGAACGAGGAAATGGACCATGTAGATTGGCGCGTACAGGATTCCGTTCTCTACCTTGACGTTTCCGCCATGAAACACCACGGCGTCATGAATCCCATATGCCGCGTTTCCCATGGCATTGGACAGGGCGGCATGCCTTTCGTAGTCCTTGCCGCTCTTGACTTCGATGGGCAGTATCTCTCCGTTCCGTTCGATGACGAAGTCAAGTTCCCCTTGCTTCTTGGAGTTGAAGTAGTTTGGATCGATTCCATGCGCAACCAGTTCCTGCGCCACTACGTTCTCATATATCGACCCGAAGTTAATCGCCTTCTTCCCATTGAGAATGTCTAGCTGGATGCCGTCCATATATTGCGAGGCGAGAAGCCCCACGTCGTTTGAGAACAACTTAAAAAGCGTTGGCTTGCGGGCGAGTTTCAGCGGCACGGTCGGCTCCGCGACGCAGAAAGAAGGAATGGCGACGCCGGCCTCGGTCAGCCAGAGAAATTCATCCGATATGTTCTCGAATCTCGTCCCGGCCCCAATGCTTGATGCGTAGAAACGCTTGTTCTTCTTGTTGAGTTCGCCGGGTATGCGATCAAACACGGCGCGTATGTGCAGCGCGCGCGACTTGTCGTATTGAGAGATGTCGCGACGGTAGAGCGCGACGATCTGCCGCTGGACACGCACAGCCACGGAAATATCCGATGTGTCCAGATATGCCTGGACAACGGCCGGCATTCCGCCGATGACCAAATACAGCGCGAACAGCTTCATCAGCCTGTCGTGGTAGAACGGGTCGAGCGGCCGTCGCTTCTCCCATGCGTCTTTAGCCGTTTCCAGCAGCACCTCGCTTTCGCCATTTGCGCGGACGAACTCCCCGAAATCGAGCGGATACATCTTCGCCTCGTCCATGTACCCAACAGGCACCGAGCGGATATTCTTCAGTTCCACGCCTAGCAGAGACCCACTGAGGATGTAGCGGAACGAGCCTTCCTCGACGAGAAACTTGATGAAAGTCACCGCCTCCGGGCACTTCTGGATTTCATCGAGAAACACAAGGGTCTTTCCGCGTTTCAATCCCCCTTTTGCAAAAGCTGTCAGTTTGAGAAGGATTTCCTTGACGTTCGACGAGTTTTCGAAAATACCCTTCGCCTCGGCGTCTTCGATGAAGTTGATTTCCACGAACCTCTCGTAGTTGCGCCTTGCGAATTCTCTGACGATGAACGTTTTCCCGACCTGGCGCGCCCCGTCAATCAGCAGGGCGTACTTACCGTCATCCTTCAGGAATTGCTCAAGTCTAGCCTCGATTTTCCTTACAATCATGTTATTACCCAACTGCAATATATTATAGCACACCTTTTACATTTTTCCAAGGCGAAAACAGGTCACTTTCCACATTTTTCCAAGGTCTGGACAGTCCAATTCACGCACTTTTCCATTTTGGTGTATGTCAAGCGTCACTCCTTGAACAGCCCCGCAATAGGCAGCTCCAGCCGCCGGACATCTTCAAGGAAGAAGCTTGCGTAGAGTCGCGCCCCTTGACGGCGGGATGCGTCCTATCGCCTGGTGCGTTCCATGTCAGCGCCTCTTCCTCGTCCGCATCGTTGGCCGCTTTGCTACGCAGGGTAATAGGGCAGAAGTTGGAAGAGCTTTCCATGAATCGCGTATTCATGGCTTGAGGCATCCGATTGGACAGACAAGAACGCCTTTTCGTCTCTTTCCCTTATAGAGGCGAATGGTCAAATCTTGAACTTCGCCGAAAGAACGCCGGTCTCGAATTTGAGGCCGTCGGAGTCGGTGGTGTCGATGCCAAGGCTTTCAGGGGTGATGCCCATGAAGTGCGCCCCTTTCATGCCCTCGATTTCGACTTCGCAGTCCATCGAAATGCGAACGATGGCGTGGACGGGTTCGGCGTTGAGGAGCGTGTTGCATGCAACATGGCATTTGGCCATCAGTTCAGGCGGGTAGCCGTGGTGCGGCTTGTGGGTCCAGTCCGAGGAGGCGGAGTTGACGTCGAGAAAGGCCATGCCGTCGCGGACGAGAAGCTGGTTGCGGTGGTGGTGGCCGTTGAGCCAGAGGAGAGGGCGTCCGGCGCGGGCCTTGTCGGCTGCGGCCAGAACCTCGCGAGAATTGGCGATGCCTCGTATGCCAGGAGCGTATTTCAAGCGGGCGTGGGAGAAGAGGCAGACGGGGCCGGGGGCCGTGCGGATCGCGTCGAGCAGGAACTCGACCTGCTCCGGGGGAAGGAAGATGTCGCCTTCCTGGTGGCACTTCGCCCAGGCGCTTTCGTCGGCGTAGTGCTTTAGTTTGCCGTCTGGGCCGCAGTGGTAGTTGTTGTCGAGGACGACGAAGCGGAAGCGGCGCACGTCGAAGGAATAGTAGTTGCGCTTCATGCCGAACGCGGCGAGGACCTCGCCCAGAGAGCCGGAGCACTCGAACTCGTGGTTGCCCATCACGTGGTATGCGGGGACGGGGGCGGCGGCGTATTTGGCAATCATGCCGCGCGCTGCGGTCACGTCGTGGCAGAAGTCGCCGCAGTGGATGATGAAC
>JAEEGL012610473.1_pt1 | contig 15487 bp, 11 predicted proteins | sample 9134231 | NCBI WGS metagenome assembly JAEEGL01 (sample SAMN16246548, study PRJNA631951) | gut metagenome | biome: gut microbiome; feature: rumen; material: fiber-attached | host: Bos | place: Iran: Karaj | collected 2018-10
GACAAGTGGATTTACAGCCGCCTGAACTTTGCTGCTAAATCTGCTCGCGAAGCTTTGGATACATACCGCTACAACGATGCCGCAAGTGCTCTTATGGAATACTTCTGGAACGAATTCTGCGACTGGTACGTGGAAGCTACAAAAATCAACTTTAAGAATGGTGATGATAAGGAAAAAGACCGCCAGGCTTCAGTTCTTATGAACATCCTCGAAGAAAACCTTCGTCTTTTGCACCCATATCTTCCATTTGTTACAGAAGAAATTTACGGAAAACTTCCGCTTGAACAGATTGCTGCTAACCGCAAGGCTGCCGGTACTCAGAAAATTGCAAGCAACAGTGAATACATTGGAATGCTTATTAATGCTCCATTCCCTGTTCCTTCTGCCGACCGCGACAATGCGCAGATTACTGCCCGCTTTGATACACTCAAAGAGCTTATTGGTAAAACACGTGCTCTTCGCGTAGACTGTGGAATTGATCCTGCTGCAAAGATCAACATTGCTATTCTTATTGAAAAGGGTAGTGCTGCAGAAGTTGCCCGCGAAAAAGTTGAAATGATTCAGCTTTTGGCTGGTGTTGCAAAGGTTGATTTTGTTACTGCAAAGCCTGAAAGTTCAATTGGAACTGTAGGAGTTGGATTTGAGTCATTCATTCTTGTAGATGAAAATATCAACAAGGAGCAGCTCATTGCCCGCTTTAAGAAGACCTTAGAAAAAGAGCAGGGCTATGCTAGAATGAGTCAGAACAAACTGAACGGTAATTTTGCACAGCATGCACCTGCAAATCTTGTTGAAGAAGAACGACAGAAACTTGCAGAAAGCGAACGCAAAATTGCTACATTGGAAAGTTACCTTTCTGACCTAAACTAGGTTATACTTATAGACAGTGGTAAGATTAGGAGGCTGATGCAATGGCTAAACAGAAATATGAAATGAGAATTGACCGCTCAAAAGATATGGATCCTCAGCACATGCAGCAGCTTAAGGACATTGTTCTTGCTCCTTATATGCAGCTTGCCACTGGCCTTATTGGTAAAGCACGCCACGCTGGTGGCAATATGTTCCGCCACCAGATGGATACTCTTTCTATTTTAATTGACTACGGCTACATTGATTCAATTTTGCTTAAGGCAAGTGTAGTTCACGACACCGTAGAAGATATTCCAAATTTTGACAGAAACCTTATTATTAATGCTGATGATGAAGGCGAGACAGTATTAAATCTTGTGCTGGAAGTTACCCGCCGTGATGATGAAGACAAGCGCCAGTTTCTTCGACGCATTCTTGATACAGGAAGCCAGAAGGCAAAAATCCTAAAATGTGCAGACCGCATCAGTAATATGATTTCTTTGGGGTATGTTACAGACCCAAAATTTATTGAGCGCTACTGTGATGAAACTGAATTCTTTCTTTTGCCAATGGCGCTTGAAATTGACTACAACATGTATCAGGAACTTATCAGCCTGATTATGACCCGCCGACGTTACCTTGAAGACGGCGGATATTTTGATAACCGCAAAAAAGAATCTACCCCGCCTTTAACAGAGTAGTTCCTTTTTGATTTTTAGAATCCAAAGCCTTTTATCAGATTTTTTACCTGTTTTTCTGCTTCTTTTTTAGCAGCTTCTTCGGCTTCTTTCTTTACACGTTCAGCTTCGGCTTTTGCCTTTGCTTCCAGTTCTGCTTTAGCCTTGTCTACAGCGCCATTTGCCATGTTTTGCAGTTCTTTTTTCTTGTTTTCAAGTTCGCCCTTCATATTCTGAACCTGTTTATCAGAAGCTTTAAGGACATTCTCTATATCTGTAAATTCAGAAATCTTATCTGTGGCAATTCCTGTTTTTTCAGAAAGCAGGGCAGTTACACGTTCCCGTGCTTCGTTACTGATTTTTGTGATTGCCTTATTAAATGAACTTGTAAATGCATTCTGGAATATTTCTCCTGCATTTGTGCTTAGCTCCAGTTCTAAATCATCTTCTTCTGACCATTTGTAATCAAAAGAAACTTTCATAGTTTTAATTGAATCAAGTGTTTCTTTGTAAATGTCGTAAATAATCTGCGGTTCAAAAGAAGGTGTAATAATCTGAATTTCTGAAAGATCTAAAACTCCGCTTCCGTAAACGCCGTCCTGAGTTTTAGAAATTACTGCATTACAATCTAAAGCAGATTTTGACTTCATTCCGTAAGATTCAATTACAACGTCGGTCGGGATGTTTTTGCCTTTGTAGTTTGCATTTACAATAGGATTTTCTGTCTGAGTTCGTGCATCAATTACTGCATGAATATCATTTTTAATTCCAGAAATTGTAAAGCCTGCATCCAGAAGAGATTCCGTATTACGTTTGTCTGCATCGCTGGAGAATTCTTTTGCAAGAAGGTTCCATTCTGCGCCAGAACCCGAAGCTTTTTCCAAAAGGAATTTTGGAACTCTGTCCTGTTTGTAATAGACAAAACGGCCTGGAGCTCGCTGAGCAACGCGTTTTTTCATCTTAAGTTTTTTAGCTTTCTTTTTATCGCTGTTTTTCTTTGCTGCAGAAGCATCATGTTTTGCCTTTAGTTCCAGTCCCTTGTTGATGTATACACGTGCTTTTGGCGAATACTGATCTGCAATTCCGTAAACAAAGCCTGCAATCATATCGTTAAAGACGTTTTTAATACCTTTGTCTTTAAGCGTGGTGAACTTGCCGATTTCTGAATCTACAAGTTTTTTATCTGATGCAATTGCATTTTGAAGTTCTGATGAATATTTTTTTACCGTTACAGAATCTTTTTCTACATTTTTTACAATAGATTTTGTCTGATTTGCAATTTCGTTACCAGATTTGATGGCAGAATTAACAAGTTCAATCATTTCTTTGATTTTGATTGGATCGTTAAGCTTGTTGTAATCAAAATTCTGAATATCTTTTGTAAGTTTTTGCATTTGATTTACAGAATTCTGGATTTTTTCTGGTTCATCCTTCCATTTTTCAATTATCTCTTCGGTACTTTTCTGAATATTCTTTGCAAGTTCAATTGATTTAAGGTTTGACTCCATGTTTTGAATAATGTTTTCAGGATTGTAATCCGCAAACATAGTGTTCAAAGTGTTTTGAGTTTTGTTGATTAAATCATTCTGCTTGGAAGAATTGCTTTTTTCAGCTTTTACAGTCTTTTCTTTTTTCTGTTTTTCTTTCTTTGCCTTTGCAGATTTTTTGAGTTTGCCTGATTTTGTGCGGTCTGTGTTTAAAAGCACTTCTCCAATTGTGATATTTTCTATATCAACTTTGCCGCGAAGTGCTTCTGTAAGATTAAAATCAAAAGTAAGGTCTGCAACCTGGAAAAGATTTTTCATATCATCGTCACTGCTTGCCTGTGCAAGATTTTTTACTTCCAGTTTTGCGTCTAAAAGTTTAAGGTTTACAGAACCAATGTCTGTTTTTGCATTAAAAGCAGACTGCATTGCGCTTTGAATTGCGATTTTTACTGCAACATTCTTAAAAAGAATGATTCCAAGGCATAGCGCAGAAATAAAAATTAAAACTGCGGCAAAAGGCATTGCTTTAAAGCCGAATTTGTTCTTTTTTATTTCTTTAGCAAGAGTTTTGTAGCGTTTTAAATCTGACTTTGAGATCTGAACAGATAAATCTGCCCGTAAAAAGCCGTCTTTTTTAGGATCTGGCTTGAACAGATTTGAAATAAATTCTTTATCAGCCGGAATGTATAGTTTATTAATCAGCTTGCTTTCTATTTTTTTTTGTGTATATCGTTTTTTAAGAATGCCAGGAAGTTTTTTTGCCTTTACCATCTTTATCTTTTTTTCTTTTTTAGCCATTTTTAACTCCAGTTTACATAAGTTCCAAAGATGCTTCTCTGAATTTGTTTATAAGAGGAAGCTTGTAAAAGAACTGACAGATTTTACTGTTATTCCAGAGAACTGTGATTTTTGTGCGCCACAGTTTTATAAACAAAACTATTCCTATAAAAAGCGGAATGTAGATTAGCAGACTAAAAGCAAGGGCTCCGCATACGATTGTGTTATTAAATTTTGTAAAACCCACAAACGGAATGTCTATAAGCGTTGAAAAAACTTGAGTGAGCGCCTGTGTTGTAAGGATTGTGTAGCCAAAGCTGTCAAAAAATCCGTCTAAAGCTGGCGCAATAAAAGACATTAGAAGGGTAATAAAAAAGTAGGCAGTTTTATTAATCCGCACAAAAGAAAAAAACACAAAAAGCAGGTACCACAAAAGGTTGTTTTTTGGAACAAAGCCCAGTAAAACGCCAAGACAAACTGCATTTGCTACTTCGCCAGGTCGGGAATTGGAATTTAAGATTTTAAATAAGGAAATTAGTTTTTTTATCATGGGTCTAATTATAACATAAGATTTTTTTGTTGTCGAAGTGTAGAAAATTATTATATGTCATAAGTTTTATATAAATAACAAAAAATTGATATTTTCTATATAAAGGAACTTTATAATTAAACGCATGAGAACATTTACTGGTTTTGAAAAAGGTATAAATCTTGGCGGATGGATTTCGCAGTGCGCAGAATATTCAGAAAAACACTATGAATCATTTATTTGCGAAGATGATTTGAAAATTATCAAAAGTTTTGGCTGTGATCATGTGCGTCTGCCGGTAGATTACAATGTAATTATGAACGACGACGGCTCTTTTATAGATAAGGGCTTTACCTATATTGATAACTGTATTTTGTGGGCTGAACGTGCAGGGCTTAATGTTATTCTTGACCTGCATAAGACTCTTGGCTACATGTTTGATACAAATGCGGTTGCAAATCCCGATGCCTTCTTCCACGACAAATCTTTGCAGAATGTGTTTGTACGCATCTGGGAAAATTTTGCTCTTCGCTATGGTTCAAAATCTGACCGCGTTGCCTTTGAACTTTTGAACGAGATTGTAAATCCCGCTTTGGAAAAGGAATGGAACGAGATTGCAACCCGCGCCTTTAAGGCTGTTCGCGCAATTGCGCCGGATTCATGGATTGTTGTTGGCGGCGTAGACTACAACAGTGTTTCTGCAGTGCCTGGAATAAAAATCCCGTTTGATAATAAAACAGTTTTAACCTTCCACTGCTATGAGCCGCTCGTGTTTACACATCAGAAAGCGCCCTGGGTTTTGGACATGCCTTCTGATTTTGAAGTTTCTTATCCGGGCCCTTCAATTGAATATATCCGCGAAAAAAGCCGCATGATCCCACAGGCGTGCCACGGTGCAATTTTTGCAAAAAATATGGATTCTCTTAAACTTGATGATACATTCTTTACAACTCTTTTTGCGCCGGCATTAAAAAAGGCTGAACAGCTTGATCTTCCGCTTTACTGTGGCGAGTATGGCGTTATTGACCGTGCTCCTGCAGAAGATTCTTTGCGCTGGTATAAAGATATTCACAAAGCGCTGGAAGATCATAGAATTGGCCGTGCCCTCTGGTCTTATAAAAAAATGGACTTTGGAATTATGGACGAGCATTATAGTGGAATCAGGGACGAAGTTCTGTTAAAATATTCGCATGAATTTTGATGACAACACAGTTTATATTTTAGACAGTTACGGACTGATTTTCAGATGCTATTTTGCTTTTATAAATAGACCACTTACAAATCCAAGGGGCGAAAATATCAGCGCCCTTTTTGGATTTTTCAGGAACTTCCATTATATTCTTGAACATTACAAGCCAGGCCACATCATTGCGGCAATGGACTCAAAAACAAAGACCTTCCGCCACGAGTTTTACCCTGAATATAAGGCAACCCGCAACAAGACTCCGGAAGACCTTCATGCACAGATTCCGTGGATTTGCGAAATTCTGGAAGGCCTTGGCATCCCAATCTTGCAGTGCGATGGCTATGAGGCAGACGACGTTATTGCTACCGTTGCAAAAAAATGCGCAGAAACAGGGCGAACCTGCCGCATTCTTTCTGGTGACAAGGATTTGATGCAGCTTGTAAACGAAAGCACCCAGATTCTTAAGCCTGAAAACGGCGGCGGCTGGAAAGTAACAGGCGAAGAAGGGGTTTTTGCCGAATGGGGTGTAAAGCCTGCCCAGCTGCTCGACCTGCTTTCTCTTTATGGAGACACTGCCGATAACGTTCCCGGCGTTCAGGGCGTTGGTGTAAAAACTGCGGGAAAACTTTTGACCGACTACCACGACCTTGACGGTATCTACGCCCACATCGACGAAATTAAGGGTGCAATGCAGAAAAAACTCATCGACGGCAAGGATAACGCCTATTTTTCTCAGAAACTTATCCGCCTTTGCGACACCGTTCCGTGTTCAAAAATCGACAATGCAATTTCCGCACCACTTACGCTTGATTTTGCAAAAGCTGCGTCGCTGCTTGAATCTTACGGGGCACTCCAGCCTGCAAAACAGTACGCGGAGCTGGCTGTAAATGCCGGACAAAAAATCGATATGGAAGGGAGAAGTCTCTCCCTCGCTACAGCCAGTGCTGACGCCCAGTCTGTAGCTACCCTCTCGCCTAAGGGGGATACCCCCTTAAAATCCCCTTTTACCCAGCCGGCAGAAATAGTTCCAATACGCAAAAACGACACCTCAAACTACCGCGCCATCACAGCGCTTTCCGATTTAGATGCCTATATTACAGACTTCCTGTCTTCCGGCACTCATCGCATTGCTTACGACTGCGAAACAACCAGCCTGGACACACTTAATACAACCCTGGTGGGTTTTAGCTTATGCTATCAGCCAGGATATGCCGTTTACGTTCCAATCCAGCTTGCTTCTGACGATCTGTTCAGCCAGACAAATTACATCGAATTAAAAGATGCCCTCAATCAGCTTTTGCGCATTTTCAAAAATCCAGATGTTACAGTAATAATGCATAACGCAAAATTTGACTTAAAAGTGCTGTTTTCTACTATAAATAGAGCACTTTCTCCAAAATCAGCAGGCTCAGAATTAAAAGCAGAGGATTTTGAACCGAATGCACTTTTAGGCTTTAACTGCAAATTCTTTGACACAATGATTGTTGCCTGGCTAGAAAATTCAGACCGCATGGGAAAGAACGCCTACAGCCTTGAATATCTTTGCGAAACAAAACTTGGACTTGCCGGAATTGAATACGACGACATTGTTTCTAAAGGACAGACTTTTGCAGATGTTCCGCTGGAAACTGCTTACACCTATGCCGCCGAAGATGCAGATTTTACCCTTCAGCTTGCAGATTATCTTTCAAGAACTTTCTGCATGGAAGGCGAAGAAAACAAGGCAAATAAAGAACTTTTTGAACTTGAACACAAAATTCTTCCAATTCTTGCCCGCATGGAAATTGAAGGAATCCACCTTGATTCTGCAAATCTTAATGCCTATAACGAAGAATTGACTTCAAAAATTGCAGACTCAAAGGAACAGATTTATAAAACTGTAGGACACGAATTCAATATTGCTTCTCCTAAACAGCTTCAGACTGTCCTTTTTGAAGAATTAGGACTTCCTCACGGCAAAAAAACTGCCACAGGTTATTCAACTGATACATCAGTGCTTGAAGAACTTGCCGATGTAAATCCAGTTCCAAAAATGATTCTGGAATTCCGCGAACTGGCAAAGCTTCAGTCAACTTATGTAGAAACTCTTCCAAAACTTACAGACAGCCGCGGCCGTATTCACACAAGTTTTGTTCAGACAGGAACCGCAACAGGCCGTCTTTCCTGCCGCGATCCTAACTTACAGAATATCCCTGTACGCAACGATGCGGGAAGAAAAATCCGCCAGGCATTTACAGCACCAGATGGCAAAGTGCTTATTTCTGCCGACTACGCCCAGATTGAACTTGTCGTTCTTGCACATTTAAGCGGCGATCCGAATATGTGTAAGGCATTTATAGAAGGAACCGATGTTCACCGCGCAACAGCCTCAATGATTTTTGGAGTATCGCCAGATGCTGTAACACCAGAAATGCGCCGAACTGCAAAAACAATCAACTTTGGCGTAATTTACGGAATGAGTGCCTTCAGTCTTGCAAAAGACCTTGGAATCAGCCGTACTCAGGCTCAAAACTTTATTGATATGTACTTTAAAACTTACAGCGGTGTAAGCAATTTTATGGCAAGTGTAATTGCAAATGCAGAAAGTACAGGTTATGTAAGCACAATGTTTGGACGCCGCCGTCCGATTATGAACATAAACAGCCGTAATAAGCTTGAAAAATCTGGTGCAGAACGCGTTGCAAAAAATACCCCTATTCAGGGAACCGCTGCAGACATTGTAAAAACAGCTATGCTTTCTGTAAGCGAAGAGCTTTACAAAACAAAGAGCCATGCAAAGCTTCTTCTTCAGGTTCATGATGAATTGATTTTTGAATGTCCTGATGACAAAGCTGTTATCGAACAGACCGTTGCCCTTATTCGCGAAAAAATGGAAAACGCTGTAAAACTAAGTGTCCCTCTTAGAGTAAGCATTGAATACGGCAAAAACTGGGGAGAATTCCACTGATAGTTTTATGAAAGTAAACACGCTTGGAAAAAAAATAAATAATCTCTCTATCATCTGTGTAACGGGGCAGATGGCGGCAGGAAAGAATTATGTCTGCTCTCAGCTGGAAGAACTTGGCTGGCTTGCAACAGATTTAGACCTTACCGCCCACAAGGCAATTGAACTTTGTACAAAAGAAATTCTTGAAAGTTTTAAGGGCGAAGCCGAACGTTCGGGGATTCTTATACAAAATTCCGACGGTTCTGTAAACCGCAGAAACTTAGGTAGACTGCTTTTTAAAAATCCACCGCTTCTTGCGCGGCAGGAATCAATCATCTATCCTAAAATTACAGAACTTACAAAGGAGTTTGTTGCCCAAAATCAGAATAAAAAAATCATTTTGAATGCAACAGTTCTTTTTAAAACTCCAGAGCTGATGAAACTTTGTGATGCAATCGTTTTTGTAAAAGCGCCTTTTTTTACGAGGTTAATCAGGGCCCGTAACCGCGACCACCTGCCGTTCCGACAGATTTTACGCCGTTTTTATGCACAGAAATCGCTTGTTAAAGAATACAAAAAGACCGGAAAAGCAATTATTTTTGTTCAAAATTTCTAACGTATGCAGCAGAAAAAAAGGCAGCTTAAAAGTATAAGGCAATATATGCTGCTATCAACCTTTGTTTCGCAAAGCTTGTAAAAAAAAATCTCTAAAGTGCGCAGCATAAAAAGGCAGTCTAAAAGTATTAGTCAATTTATGCTGCTATCAACCTTTGCTTCGCAAAGCTTGTAAAAATTTTTTCTAAAGTTGTTAAGGCAAAATCCGATAAGTAAATTAAGGTGGCTAAAAGTTTTTTAACTTTTGGTGAAAGAGGAAAATTTTATGGAAAACAAAAAGACATTATGGATAATTGCTGCTGTCGGTGCATTTTTGCTCGTAGTTTTGGGCGCTGCATTGATTGTGTATTCCCAGACAGCAAGATCAAACCAGACAATTGCTAAAGTTTCTCCTGCAGACCGCCAGAATAACGGCTGGTCAAATCCTAACGGTGATATTAATTCAGAGCCTATTGAACATCAGCTTAACTTCCCAAATCGTGATCTTCCACAGACTGATGAACCGCTTAAGGCAAACGAAGTTTATGTACTTGCAGATAAAGCAAACGTTTATGGTGTAGCTACAGATGGAACTACAATTGATTTGAATTCGCTTAAAGAAAATAAAAATGACGCTCCAGCTCAGGATAAAAATATTAACGTAACAGTTACATTTGCAGATAAGGATAAGCCTTCTGTAAATCGTGAACGAGCTCCTCGTGATTTAGAAAAGCCGGCACCTAAAACAGTTGCAAAGGCAGAGCCTTCTAAATCAGCAAAATCAGCTCCTGCTGTTGTTAAAAAATCTGAGCCAAAGGCAAGCGCCGTTAAGGTAAACACTGCTCCTGCAGCACCGGCAAAATACTGGGTTCAGGTTGCAGCCTACAGCAATAAAAAAGGTGCAGAAAATGCCCGCTCAACTCTTGGTACAAACCAGATTCAGGCAGACATTTTTACTTATAAAGATAATAAGGAAAACCTTTTTTACCGTGTACGTGTAGGTCCTTACACAACAAAAAGCGAAGCTGAATATTGGCGCCAGAAAATTGCAAAAATTAACGATTTTACAAACGCCAAAAGCTACGTTACTGCTACAAACTAGCAGAGTAATAAAAAAACGTAAAACTAAGCCGACTAATTTTTTAGTCGGCTTTGATATTTTAAAGTAAGTTTTTAAAGAACGCTGCTTCGTCGTCATTGCACAGGCGTGCAGCTGGTAGTCGTAAGTTCAGATGGAAAACATGAGCTGCCCAGTCATCAGAAGGTTCGCCATAAACGTGATATTCTGATTTTACGCCGCGCTGTAAAAACAGTTCGTGCTGAGGTTTTGCCTGTTCATACAGAAAATCATTTGGGGCTGTCATTATGAATACTGGCGGAAAATTACTGCAGATATATTTTTGAACATTAAGGCGTTCCATATTTTTTTTGATTCTATGGCCTGAACCAAGGTAAAGAGTCATAATCTGTTTTGTAAGCTTATCAACTTTGTCTTTTTTTACCAGTTCACATAATGCGCTGTTCAGACAGATTCCATTTGGAATAAACTCCGGCACGTCATAATCAAAAAGTTTTGCATAGTCTGGATTTGAAAGAATTGTTGTGTAGTTTAAGGCAAGTTGTCCGCCGGCGCTGTCGCCCACCATAAAAATATGTTCACGGTCAAAATTAAATTCCTTGCAGTTTGATAAAACCCATTTTGTAACGTTATTTATGTCTTCCAGTGGAGAAGGGTAGAGATATTCGGGGCAAAGTCTGTAATTAAATACGACTACTGCAAAGCCTCTTTCTGCCAAATTTGCCGAATAAAGAGAGTACAGTTCCTTGCTGCCATAGAAAAATCCGCCGCCGTGAATATTTATGATTACGGGCAGTTTTTCTGTTGTATTTTTAGGTGTATAAACACAAAGAAGATTGTCTTTTCCGTGCGGACCGTAAGAAATATTGTCGCAGATATTTACCTTATCAGAAATTTTAAGACCTGCGTCACGTTTTCTGTCATTTTCTGCCCAGTCATGTCTTATTTTGATTGCAGCAATTTTATGAATTGGATTTGTCATAGTATTAATTATGAATTTAAAATTTGATATAATCAACAAAATATGAAGAAATCCCTTTTATTTATTGCTGTACTCACTTTGTATTCTGCCTTTTGTTTTTCAAGTGTTGAATTAAGTCCCCGTCTGTTTGGAGATTTTTTGATTACAAAATATGACACAGAAGCATATAGCGAAAATTTTACCATCACTGATTTTGGTGCAGAAGCGCAGGGAAACTTCTGGTTTGCTAAGTCTGGAAAGTTTGAATTCGGACTTTCTGCTGGTCTTGATTTAGGTGGCGGAATTTTTAAGATTGAAGCAGAGGATAATGTAAATTCATCTTCAGTTACAGAAGAAAATTCACAGTTTACTTTTGGCCTTTCTATTGCGCCGGCAATTCAGGCAACCTTTGGATGGATGCATTCTTTTTACGTGGCACCAGGATTCAGATTTGCGTTTACAAGGGTAGCAGTTTCTGATGGAAATACATCCGAAACGCCGTCTTATTTTATACCTGAATTTTCTGCTGAAGTTGGGTACAAATTATGGCTTTGGGAAAATCTTTCGCTTACGGCAGGGTATAAATATGAACTGCCGCTTAGTATCATAGGCTCTAGCACGATATTTACTTTTGACCGTGCAAATGCCCACAGATTTTTTGCTGGAGTTAGCTGGAAAGTTTTTAATTAATTGAAAACTTGACTTTTTTCTGCATTTTATGGCAAAATAGCGCCATGAATACAAAACTTCTAGTCACAGTCGTAACAGTCCTCGTCGTTAAGGTTTTTAGATAAGCCCGGAAGATTTGTTATATAGTGAGTAGAAAATAACACTGAATAAACGAAGGCTTTCCGGAAAAAGGAAGGCCTTTTTTATTAAATAAGGTAAAGCTAAAAAATTGCTACATCGCAATTTTTTTTAACGTACGTTCCCGTAGGGAACTATTACTCAAAAACATAGTTTTTGAGTCCTTTGCTATGAAACACCGCGAGCTCTGACCGGCTCGCTTAAACAAGGAGACGTTCGCAATGAAACAGACAGGCGCACAGATTATCGTAAAACTTTTAGAGATGTACGGTATCGACACCGTGGCGGGAATTCCGGGAGGTTCTATTCTTCCGCTTTATGACGAGCTTAACAGAAGTTCAATCCGTCACGTCCTGGTGCGCCAGGAGCAGGCTGCAGGCTTTATTGCTCAGGGAATTGCAAGAACTACAGGAAAACCTGCGGTTTGTATGGCAACTTCGGGTCCTGGAGCAATGAACCTTTTGACTGCGATTGCGGATGCACGCTGTGACTCCATTCCTATTATTGCGATTACAGGCCAGGTAAACACTTATCTTCTGGGAACTGACGCTTTCCAGGAGGCTGATACCTTCGGCCTTTCCCTTCCTATTACAAAGCATTCAGTTATGGTAAAGTCTGCGGCTGAACTTTTGACTGTAATTCCTCAGGCTTTTGAAATTGCGGTAAACGGACGGCCGGGACCTGTTTTGATTGACGTTCCACGAGACATTCAGTTGCAGGAAATTGAATTTGACGCCTGGCCTGATATTCAGAGTATTAAGCTTCACGATATCCGCTTCCATACGCCGGCAAATGAATATGCGGCAAAAATGGATTTAATTACGGACGCCCTTGTTTCTGCCCGCCGTCCGGTTTTGTATTGCGGTGGCGGCTGTAACAGTCCTGCTGCGGCAGAAGGTCTTGCAGCATTTTTGAAGAGTTATCGTCTGCCGGTTGTTTCAAGTTTGATGGGAATCGGCTGCGTGCCGGAATCAAGCGAGCTCTGGATTGGTATGGTTGGTATGCACGGAAGCTATGCGGCTAACCTTGCCATGCACGATTCTGACCTTGTTATTGCGGCCGGCGTCCGCTTTGATGACCGCGCTACAGGAGTTGTAAAGAAGTTCTGTCCAAATGCAAAAATCGTTCACATTGATGTTGATGCGGCGGAAGTAAATAAGATTATAGAAGCAAATATTGCTGTTGTTGCTGACGTTGAGTCGGTTTTCCCGGTTCTGGTTCAGCTTAGCTCTGAAAAGCAGGAAAAATATGGTGCCGCATGGCAGGAAGCTGAAGCCCGCGCTGTATGGCTGGAAAAAATCCGAAATACAAAGAAGGAAAATGATTCTTTGACCTGCGGCCGCCCTAAAGATGCAAAGCTTACAAATCCGCGTGAGTTTATCCGCTCGGTTCCAGTGCTTGCAGAAAAGGCCGGAATTGCCGCAAAGGACATTATCGTTACTACTGACGTTGGCCAGCACCAGATGTGGGCGGCTCAGTATTACCCGGTTGAAAAGCCTCGCACCTTCCTTACTTCGGGAAGCCTTGGAACCATGGGCTTTGGTCTGCCGGCTGCAATAGGTTCTGCAATTGCAAATCCTGACAAGCGCACAGTCTGCTTTTCCGGCGATGGTTCGATTATGATGAACGTTCAGGAGCTGGCTACCCTTGCAGAGCAGAATCTTCCTGTAACTGTAATTGTTTTCCAGAACGGAACACTTGGCATGGTTTACCAGCAGCAGAAGTATCTTTTTGACAAAAATTACAGCGCGTCGATTTTCGGCCACCAGCCTGACCTTCTTGCCATTGCAAAAGGCTTTGGAATTGAAACCGCTGATGCAGACTCTGACCCTGACTGGTACAAAAAAGCCTTCGATGTAAAGCGTGCAAACAAGCCATGCTTTGTCCGCGTAAGCGTTGGCAACGAAGAAGACGTCCTGCCATTTGTTCCTGGCGGCAAGGCGAATATTGATTCGATAAGGGATTAAACTGCATAAAATGTCAGCTTTTGCAGAGCAAAAGCTGATGCTGCGGTTAGGGGAACTTTCATATAAAGTGATTTTTTAACCGCAGCAGGGATTAAAAGCAGCAGCGATTAGATGTTCTTCTATATAGAAACTCTCGAATCTTTTTGTTATCATACAAGCAACATTTTCATTTTACTTGGAGGAGATTATGAAAAAAGTATTGCTTGGTGTGTGTGCCGCTTTGATGGCTGCGGCATTCGTGTCATGCGGCGGAGAAAAGGCTGCCGTAGTAAAAATCGGTGTTTTTGAACCAGCTTCTGGTGATAACGGAGCCGGCGGAAAACAGGAAACTCTGGGTATTCAGTACGCAAACAGTGTTACCCCGACTGTTGAAATCGGCGGAAAAGAATACAAGGTTCAGCTTGAAATCGTAGACAATGAATCTTCAAATGATAAAGCCGTAACTGCTGCATCTGAACTTATTTCAAAAGGCGTTTCTGTAGTTTTGGGTTCTTATGGTTCAGGCGTTTCAATCGCTGCCAGCGATACTTTTGCATCCGCTAACGTTCCTGCAATCGGCGTTACATGTACAAACCCTCAGGTTACACTTGGCAACGAACACTACTTCCGCATCTGCTTCCTCGATCCATTCCAGGGAACAGTTCTTGCAAACCTCGCAGCAGACAAATTCGCTGCTAAAAAAGCATATTGTCTTTCAAAGCTCGGTGACGACTACTCGGGCGGTCTTGTAAAATACTTTGTTGAAGCCTTCAAAAAGCTCGGCGGCGAAGTTGTAGAAGAAACTTTCCCGGACGGAACTTCTGACTTTGCAGCTTACGTTGCAAACGCTAAAAAAACTGGCGCAGACGTATTCTTCAGCCCTGTTTCAATCGAAGCAGCAGCCCTCATCATTGAGCAGGCTAACACACAGGGACTTACACTTCCAATCCTGGCCGGCGATACATGGGACTCTAACGTTGTACTTGCACAGGCTAAAGGCACAAAAGTTCAGGTTTACGTAACAACATTCTTCGTTGAAGGTTCTACAGATTCTAAAGTTACAGCCTTCGTTGACGGTTTCCGCAACTACCTGAACGCAAACGCAACAGCTAAAACAAACAACGGCGGCGACGACGAAATTGCAGCAGTTTCTGCAATGGGCTTCGACGTTTACTACACAGCCCTCGAGGCACTTAAAGCTGCCGGCAGCACAAAAGGCGCTGACGTAATCAAGGCTCTTCCAGGCGTTACTTACGAAGGCGTTTCTGGTGCAATCGCATTTGACCAGAACGGTGACGCAGTCCGCGACGTAGCTTACGTTAAAAAAGTAAACAACGAAAGCGGCAAGTGGGACTTCGTAGCTCAGCAGAGTGTAAAATAAGGCTAAAATAACTGAGAAGGCTTTGCCCCTAAAAACCAAAAAGACGTCTGTTCAATGCAGACGTCTTTTTTTTATACAAATATTTTCTATTCTACCTTTTTTTCATCACTATTTTTCTATATAATGACCTAGATATTTTAAAATTATAGGAAAAAGTGATGGATTTTTTACAAAATAACCTTCCTTATATTCTTGCCGGCATTTCTACGGGCGGACAGTACGCGCTCATAGCAATCGGTTATACAATGGTTTACGGTATTTTACGCCTGATTAACTTCGCCCACGGTGA
>JAEEGL014250346.1_pt1 | contig 15487 bp, 16 predicted proteins | sample 9134231 | NCBI WGS metagenome assembly JAEEGL01 (sample SAMN16246548, study PRJNA631951) | gut metagenome | biome: gut microbiome; feature: rumen; material: fiber-attached | host: Bos | place: Iran: Karaj | collected 2018-10
GAAGCGTCGTGTGTTTATCAGCTACAAGCGGTCGGACTCGGCTGCTGTGGCCAACCAATTATATGATGTACTATCGAGGTATCAATTTGATGTATTCTTAGACACGTATTCGATACGAGGAGCGACGGACTTTCAGTTAGAACTATACCATAGAATAACGGATAGCGACGTATTGATTCAGCTGAACTCACCGAATTTTATGGACAGTGATTGGTGCAAGGAAGAGATCACAGAAGCAAATGCACGACAGGTGGGTGTACTGCAAGTGAATTGGCCAGAAGTGAGGCCTGATGTAGCCGATCAGTTGTGTGTGGTATGGAAACTAACTGATGCTGATTTTAGAAACGGACATTATAAGAACGGCAATTCACGTCTAAAGGATGCTACACTAAATAAAATTGCTGTAAAGGTGGAGGCATTACGGGCACGTAATATTGCTGCACGTCAGGATGGACTGACGGCAGAGTTCGTGAAGGAAGCTGAGAGGCAAGGACGAACCATTGTGAAAGGTCCAATGTTCTTGGTAGAGACACGACAAAATGGAAAGAAATGGTATTATATTCCAGCTATAGGTGTGCCCCAATCGATAGACTGTTATGAGTCACGGGAAACGTTAAAGAATTGGCTAGTAGATGGAGGGATGCCCGACAGGTTGTGTTTAATATATGATGATATGCGCATCCTGCCTAAGTGGATTGCCCATCTGGACTGGATGAACGAATCTTTGGAAGTGAAAACCATCAAGAAACAAGAGTTTGAATCATGGCTAAAAAGAATAAAATAAAGAATATCTTTTTGTCGGCGAGTGTACCTGAACCTGGCAATAAGTTTTACGAAGCATTAGATGTAATAGCAATCCGTGATGCGGTGATTGCACTGGCATCGGCGGTGTTGGTGAATCCGAAGTATCATTTGATATGGGGTGGACATCCGTCTATTACACCATTGATAACATTGGTATTGGATCGCTATGACCTAAAGATGTCTGACAGAGTCACGCTTTATCAGTCGGAGCATTTCCGAAAACTGTTCCCTCCTGAGAATAAAGATGTAGGGAATCGTATTATTACTGAGGATAAGGGCGATTATGAAGAAAGCCTGAAACTGATGCGTGAAAAAATGATTGGTGATAATGATTATGTGGCTGCAGTATTTATCGGCGGTAAAGATGGTGTGCTCGAAGAATTTGAGTTGTTCCAGAATTATCATCCGGACGCGCTTATATTGCCTATTGCTTCTACGGGGGCGGCTTCAAGGAATCTGTATGAAACACATCTGGAGGAATTTGATAACCGGCTATTGACGGAACTGAGCTATACATCGCTGTTTAAGGAGTTGTTGGGATTGTAGCAGAAGGTCTTGATAGAGGTCGCTGAACTTGGGAACCAATTCACAATGTTGACTCTTTTTCCCTCTTGCATAATAGCATAACATCAGTCATTACCCATGAGGCCGAGTTCATGGAGGCATCCCTCACGATTGAGCAGAAAACCATAAAGTTCTCGATAGACACTACAGTCGCGATATTGCGTGGGAACCAATTGCCCATCCTTAATCTCATGTATGGAAGCATTAGGATACGAAAGAATGACGGGAGAGTGAGTGGCAATGATAATTTGGGCGCCTATCTTGACCACATCTTTAATCCATAGCAAGAACATCAACTGGTTCTGGAAAGACAATGCTGCTTCGGGTTCATCGAAGATGTAGATGCCTTTGCCGTTCAATCGATGTTCCAACAATGCCATGAAACCCTCACCGTGGGAGAATTCATGGAAATTGAGATAGTCATAGTACATGTTTAAACCACGGCGATTGATTTCGGTGATGACATTGTAGTAACTCTCAGCCCTGAAGAAGTAGGTATCACTATAACTCAGACTGGTTTGCGAGGCAATCAGTGCGTCATGCAGTGATGAATGAGTCTCTTCGGTATGAAAGTTGAAATGACGGGAGCCACCTTCAGGATTAATGCGAAGCAATACGGCAATTGCTTCAAGTAACGTCGATTTCCCAGATCCGTTGCCTCCAACAATGTAGGTCACCGACTTCTCAAATCTAAACTTAGTGAAGTCTCTAATTACGGGTATGGAGAATGGGTATTTGCTAGTATCCCAGTCCCCTTCTCGTTTCTTGATTTTTCTCAAATAGATATTCTCTTTCATAAGCGAATTGCATTTTTGCCGCAAAGTTAACACGGCCCAATGCCATATTCCGGCACATAAAAGCAAAACTCACTTAATAGCCCATGAACAGACTGTCTTTCCCTAGAAAAGGTTGACAAAGTTGAGAGCGATTAACTAAGTTGGTTTACACTAATTTTACGGTTCGCCTAAATTGGGTTACAGTTTGGCGGTTTTATCACTGAATGGGATTACAGCTTAGTTTTATAGAATTAGCAGAAGCCCATCTTGCGGGGTTTATCTTTCGATTGCATCGTCTCGGCCTTGCAGTAGTCCATAAGGGCGGAGAGGCGGTCGGTGTCGCTGCTATCGCCATACAGGACGCGGTTGATGGTGTCTTTGCGGGCGATATTCTCGATCTGACCTCCGCTCAGTTCATAGGCTTGGGCTAAGACATTAGCATCGCTCTCACTCAGTCCAGTCACCATAGTTTGCCAAATGCGGCTGCGAACTCTGGCATCGGGCTTTTCAAACTCGATTTTATAGAGAAAACGACGCTCAAAAGCACTGTCCAGATTTGTAGCGAGGTTGGTCGTGGCGATAAGGATGCCGTTCAAATCTTCCATCTCCTGCAAAATGATGTTCTGGATTGTGTTCTCCATTTTGTCCACAGCATTCTCAGCCCCGTTCTTGCGCACTCCGAAGATGGCATCGGCCTCATTGAACAACAGGATGGGCGCCACGTCGCTTCGCTTGACCATTTCACGGTACTTGTCGAAGAGCGCCTTGATATTCTTCTCGCTGTCGCCCACCCACTTGCTCTTGATTTGAGGCACATCCACTACCATGACACATCGGCATGTCTTTTTCGCCAGCTGATAGACGGTCTCGGTCTTACCCGTTCCTGGTGCACCATAGAACAGGCAGGCGAAGCCGGTGCGGAAACCGCTGTCTATCATGCGCTTCTGAATCTGCTTGAATTTATCAACCTCAAGGAAGGAATTCAGTTCTTTGATCTGTTGCGTCATTGCCTTGGGATAAAACATGACCTTGGGCGTGATACTACCAGGATACAGCACATTGCTCAGTTTTATTTCGGGCTCCACTAGGTCAAATTCTGCCAGCAAGTCCGTTTTCGCCTTACTCGTCAACGTGAACGTCGAAGTGCTTGCTCTGCCTTCTTCACACACGGGTTCAATCAGTCCCATTTTCGCAAGGATATGTGCGCCGGACGCCAGATGCATGACGGTCGTACGATGTGCGTAACATCTCTCGAAAAGGCACTTTAATTGATGACTGCAGATTCGATCATCGTCTTCGTTGATGAGCTGGCTGCAGAAGAACGAGAGCAACATCATGTGGGCACTGGGGAGCTTCAGGTCAAGCATCTTTTTGGCAAAGCCGACATGCAGATTGTCCTTGAACAGGGTCAACAAATCATTATCCAATTCTTCAGGACTGATGTCATTATTATCCACAGCATTGAACCACGAGCCCATCAGGTCGAGCATCGCAGGGGCATCCTCAACCTTCAGTTTGGGCTGGATTTGTGCTTTGTTTTCCTGCAAGGCATTGATCACGTGTTCCGGAATGTCAAAGGCTTCACGCTCCTGGTTGCGATAGCGCATCAGCCTCATCTTAATCATGGCCTTGATATCAGCGTCAAATGAAAGACTCGAGACGTTCCTCATGCTGAGATGCTGCGACAATTCAGAGAGACGCACATTGCGAGGTCCACACTCAATCGTGATGCAGAACAGGATGGCCTGCTGCGGCGTGATGCCGTAGGCATCAGCCACCAACTTGATTTCTTTCTTGCACTGCTTCAAGAACAGGTCGCACAGTTGCGAGTCACAGGATTGCTCGACGATGGTCTCAACAGCTTTCAGCAAGGTTAGCTTTTTGCTTGTTGCACACTTGGTTGTTTTGTTCTCTTTCTCCATTGTAAAACGATATTTAATGGTTGATAAATTGCGGTGCTGGTTGCGTCGTGCCCGATAAGCGGGCACAACAATAATAACGCTAAAGCGTTGGTGGAGAACTGTTTGTTAATAATTATTTGCAAACAAACCGCTCTTGGTCAAGGTTATGCAGCGAGAATTCGTTGCAAAATTGGGGTCAAGTGGAAGTGTTTGATGAGTTTTTCAAGGAGTTGGTCGGTTTCATTTTTGTCAAGTCCAAAGAAGGTCACCTCAAGTTTTTCAAGATCACCCCAGCATTCAATGTGTTTGTTGTAGAGATAGTTGTGTACACGGTTGTAAGTTCTCAGTGAAGAAGTTTTGATTGTTGTCATAGCTGTTATTGTTTTTATAGTTAGAATTCGCACTTAATATGTAAACATGGCCCAAAAAATTCAAAAATTTCGGAAATATTTTTCAAAAATTTTTCAAGTCGCTGAAATATAGGCATTTGGAAATGCGTGAATATGACAACATTTTGATGATAAGAGCACCGTTAGTGCCCATCAGTCCCAGGAAAAGTTCTCACCTCTCTTATAGAGATGCACCTCATAGCCTCCTTTCCTCAGCTTCTCGGCAAGGAAATCACACTGTCTGCCTGTGGAGATATCCCACTTGTGTTCCGGCTGGCTGTACTCGATGGTCTCGATGGAGTCATGAACAATAACGTGGTGCAGGTTGGAGCAGCCGGCAAAGGCATTGAGGCCAATCTCCTTCAGTCCCTCGGGAATGTAGATGGTCTCAAGAGAGTTGATGTTCTGGAAGGCATGGTCCTTTATTTCCTTGACATAATAAGGAAAAATGATGCAGACAGGGTTCTCGCAGGCCGAACCGACGGCGACCTGGTCTTTGGTAATCTTTACGCTGTCAGTGACTTCAACACCATTCCTGAAAAATTTCACACCATAATTAGTAATTGCTAATCCCATAATCAATAAAACTATTAAGTTGTTCCTACTCCCTTCACGTGAGCGTTTCAGATGCCTCTCGTTTTTATATAATATGTTAATTTTCAGCGAAAAATTAAAAGATTTGGCCAACTTTTTTTCATCTGGCTCTTACTTTTAGAAATTCTCTACTTATATATATCAACGCAGCCTTAAAAATTTAATGATTTCAGCGTTTTTTTCAAAAAAAGTTGTGGCGATACTCGTGGATGGAACTGTTATACATGCTCGAGCAGATAGTTCACTACCGTGGGCCAATCAGGGAACTTCTTGGTACCGAACTGAATCAACTCACCCTGGAACTCACTGGCGCCGTTCTTCTCACGGTCGTCAATCAGGAAGTCGCCACGGTTGAGGTCCTTGTGGTGCGAGATGATGAGGCGTTTGTAAAAGATCGAGTCTTTGCCCTTGCCAAAGTAGCGTTGCACCCATTCTACCTTGTCGCTCAACGCTGACGGATTGAGCCACGGGGCGGTGCTAAGGATGTAGAGCTCAAAATATGGCTTCAATTTTTGCATGGCTTCGATGGCTCCAGGCATGGGATCCATCAACGAGAAGATGTGGGGGATGTCGTCGTAGTGTGGCTTACCTGTACCGTCATCTGCATACTCCCTCTTTATCGCTTCGGGCACACGATCTAGCCCGCTCTGGAAGTTGACGAGGACGTTATCCATGTCAACATACACAATCTTACCGCTGTTTAGTTTGGTGTTTTTGCTAATCATAAATCCCATAATCTAACTTAGTTTAAAAGTGATTCCTACTCCCTTCGTGTGAGCGTTTCGGATGCCTCTCATACATAATATTGTTCGCTGCAGAGAAAAATCAAAAAATTTGACCAACTTTTTTCATCAAGGCTCGTACTCCTGGCACCAATAATGGAATCGTAGTAGGAGAACGATCGCCACGGTACAGAACAGTTTGTTCCAAACCGAAATGTCATCAACAATCGAAGGCGACCAACACACGGCTAACATCAACACACCGGCCACGACATGAATGGTGGCCATAAAAGTCTTGTCTTTGTTCATAATCCCAAAAATTAAGAATCGGCATGCATCATCATGAACTGCTCATGCAGCATTAGGGCGCTGCATGGCTGGTTTCAAGTGGAAGTGCTTGGTGAAGGCGGCAAGCAGGAAGTCGGCTTCGTCCCGGTTGAGATTGAAGAGCGATACTTCGGTCTCGTCGTTGCACAACATGGTTTGCACGTCCTTGATGTAGAAATAGTTGTGGACACGATTCATCAGATAAGGATTGTTGATTTTAATAGTGATACACATAAACTATACATTTTATATTAAAAAGGTGAATAAATTGTTTCCGAACATAAAGATACTGAAAATAAACGAGCTGAGCAAATTTTAACGCAATATTTAACATTAATTAATGTATAAATATTTACTAAATTCTACCCATTCTATATAATATGGTATTTTCTTGTAAAAAATTCAAAAATCAAGGCAACTTTTTTTCAAAATGGGTCCTAAAACCACTAATTCTGGTAGTCTATTGTGCTTTTCACAGGAAGTGGGCGTTCAGCTGGCAAATTAGGGTATTGCTTTTGCAGCGTGGCGAGTACACGTTCACTCACATCAAACTCATGCTGCAGCGAGGCAATACGGGTTTTGTGATCATTGATTCGCTCGACAAGACTTGCGAGGATGAACTGCATTGCATCATCGCGACCAGCAAACGTCGTATAATCTTCAACAGAATGGGCATCTTTGACAACAGCATCACCATTGCTCATCACTTGACGGTACTCGCTGTCCGAACGCTGAATCTCAACAACAGTCGCCCGCTTCACGGCATAGCGGTTATTCGGCGAAATGTAATACACAACGTCGCCGACCTTAGCCCGCGGCTTAAAACAAGGAAGTTTTGGCATCTGTAATCTCATAGTCGTACTATATTAAGGATGGTTTTCACACTTATAACATAGTACGAAAATGAAAAAATTCAAAAGGGGACACTATTATTCTTTATGCCCCTTGATTAACTTGCGAGAAAACAGCCATTTATGCTGCTAGTTAAACTATGTTAAGTATCTCGATATTAGACTTCTTTTTCTAGGCTTCAGAAAAAACTAACGAAAGTGTTCAAGTATAAATGATAATGAAACCTCGTAATAGATATAAGATTAATTCTGAAAGAATAACCAAACTATTGCATGGTTAATTCTCTCAGTTTTTGCCAGACTTTTACCATGGCTAGGGTGTCGAGTTCACAGTAGCGGAGCAGGGCGTTGCGGGTGGCAGCGGCCTCGTCGGGGTCCATGTCTTTGATTTGGGGGAAGATGGTCATGGCGTCTCCACCGTTCTGCACACGCTCGTCGAGGTTATGGTAGTCGAGTGACGGGTCATCGGGAAACAGGGCTGGCAGCACGCTTTTGATAGAGAATGAGCTGCCCATCGCAGGCACGTAGTAATGCCCGGCACGGAAAGGCGTGATGAGATCCACGATGTTGTCGGCGATGTTGTGAAGATGTAACGCCAAATCGGGATATATCGCAGCCAACTCGTTGATGCGACCGCACTCAAAGCCCTTGTTATAGGCCAGCGAGCAGACGTTCATCGGAATATCTTGGCACAGGCGTTCGGCAAGTGCCCGCCTGGGGTCGCTGCCGTCACTTTCAGCCAGAAACTCTTTGTGAATCAACTCGCCGCCCTCGCGCTCAATGATATGCAATGAGTATTGAAAGGGCAACTGCTGGTAAGGCTTGATATGATCGAATGGCGGGATGATGGGCTGCATCGTTTCAAAGTCCAGGAAATATAGCGGATAGGTCAAACCGTCAAGGAACTCCCTGATGCCGTTGCGATCAATGTGCTCTGTATTGCCCAAAGTACATTCTACCTGTAACTGCTGCATATCACTCAACGGCTCATCACGCATGTCCTCGAAAGTGACTTTGCCGGCATTGTAGTATTCCCATTTCTTGCTGGCATTCATCCTGTAAAGGTCAAATACGGTGGGCTCACCCTCGTCCTGCGTCAAGCCCTGCTGAGCGGCGCAATATTGCCAAAAGCCGCATTCGTATGGATCAGCACAATGAGGCCCCACTGCTCGCTCGGGTTCCTGCTTCTGGTCTAAGACATGCTTGGCGAGTTGAACTCTGTCGGTAACTAGCGGATATTCGAGATCAACTTTTTCCTTAAGGTTGATGACGCGGAACAATTGATGGATGTCAAGTTCTCCCAAACGCTCATAGTCACCATTGATGGTTACCAAATAGGTGCCGGTCACCTTTACACCGCATTGCTCAAGCACCCAGCGTTGGAAGGCGATATCCACGGCATATTTGTCGAACTTGTCAGGCAACAGGACCTCGTCACCATTGTGACTTGATGAACTCTTCACCTCATAGATGGCCCAGCCGCTACCCTCACGGCGCAGGATGTCAACGGCACAGTAGCAGCCCTCGTGCGAGAACGATGCCTCGCAGATGACCTCGGTGCCACGATCCATCTCCTGCTTGGTCTTCTCAATCATCGCCGTGAGATCGAGACCACCGTCGGCAGTGTGCGTGGTCACCTCAACAAAGTACCCGAAAAGGCCCATCGCCAGATCGCCCACCTCGTTACCTGCGTCAAATCGCGCTTGCAGGTTAGGATCCTCGGGTTGCAGTTCCGGGTGATAAACCCGAAGCCACAAGGCCTTGCTGCACTGGCAGAAGGTCGTGTATCTTGATTTGGAAAGTCCAGGCATAGGTTAATGATAAACTTGGTAAATAATTAGTTGCAAAGATAACAAATATATGGTTTATTTCTCAACATTTGTTGAAAAAGCAACCTCATGAAATTTATATCGGTTTTCGTTTTAATTATTTTGGGGCTTGTTCACATTTTAAGGCCAAGATACGGAACTATCATTCTCTTTGTGAGATTCCACTACTGGTGCCAGCAATATGAGCCTTGACACCAGTAGTGGGTTGATTCCCAAAGCCTTAACGACTGATTACTCTATGGGTATTAGTATCAACACATCACTATACTCTAATTTAACTCTGTATTCATTAACATTATCCATTAGATTGTGGCGCCATGATGTGCTCTGCAATGATGGCATATACTTCGCAATAAAGATCGGTAATGAAGTATTTTTCAAATTCACACCAATTTCCGTCTTCGTAATCTTTATCACTGTTTTCATACCATGCTTTGAAACATAGTTCACCTTTTTCATTTAATCCGTAAGCATAGAGCTGGATTGGGACATCGTCACCATCACGAGCAAATAACCAATCTTCATCTGCATATCCTGGTTCATCTGACATGACAATGTGGTTGTCGGCATAATCACGCAATAATCTGATGGATTCAGATTTAGCTTCTTGTAATAGCTTTTTGTGAAGTTCCATGTACTTCTCAGGATGCAAATCTTCCATACCTATTAATATTAATGTTTTTTAAGTTTCAAAAGTTGTTAACTTTCTCACTGTTTGTTACCAATATTGTTGTTCTCTGAGTTAATTACTATTTAGTCTTTAGTTTCTTTTCAGATACAAAAGTACAAAATCTTTTTTTTGAATAAAGCAACTACTTATTGAAAAACACCGCAAATAAGCCATGAGGCCAGCAGTGGGCTACTCGGCTGGTTACTCCAAAAGGATTCTTTGGGCTGCTGGAATGATAACATCACGAATGACAGCATTGTTCATCCGATGCTCGCCGTGGAAATCAGCAACCTGAGTGAAATGCTGGGCAAATTCCTCCTTACAGTTGACGAGCGTGTCGCCGTCGGCAAAGAAGCCCCAGCACAAGGACTGGTTTTCACTGTTGATGTCGTCAAACATGTGTTGCTCCATTTCCTGGAAATGTTGGATCACTTCTTCGGTGATGGTGAAGAGGGCCCTGCCATCTGCTGTCGGCTGGAAGCGTTCAAAGGTACCCACCATCAGAACATCAGTGAGCCGTGACATGTGCAGCGCCGGGTTGACGCAGATGCGGGGATAATCTGCCATTTGCATAGCATACATGCCTCCCATGCTGGTACCGATGATAAGGTCGGCTTTGTGGTTGGCACAGTAGTTCTTGATGAAAGGCAGGGCCTCAACGGGGTCGATGGGTATGTCCGGTGCAATCACATTGCGCTCCGGCATCTTCTTGGCCAGATACTTCATAGTACTGCTTTGGCTACTGGATCCATAGCCGTGTAAATAAACGATAGTTTTCATTGTTTCATTAAGTGTTGGTAAGTTGTTTTTTTATTTCCAACATCAAATATACAAAAACTTTTCCAATAAAGCAAATCCAAATTATACTCAAATGAACAAAAAAAAGAAGAGCGACACCAACACCTCTTCGGCACTGATATCGCACTTCGATCGGACTCTCTTGACCAGTTTGACTATGGCAGCATAAGGCCGGCGTCTCCCCAAACAAGATAATAGCGTCCGTGATGGTGGTTTTCCCGCTTGCTCTTCACACAGCGAGTCCTTGTCCATCGTATGTCTTTATATAGTATCTCAGACCTCCCCGCCGACTCCTCTCATTACGGTCAGCAGTCCATAGGTCCGAGCGTTAAATACTTTGTCTATATCTATAAGAGTTCTTTACCCTTTCCTGACGGCCTTTTTTCATTTGAATTAAGCCAGCATGGCAGAATCATATTCCTTTTTGAACTTGTCCTCATCGAAACTCTCTGCGATTTCTTTCACGCCTTGTTTCAAGGTTTCTAATAACCTCCTCATCTGTTATTTGTGCATAAACGGTTCTGATCATTTCATCAGAAGCATGGCCAGTCATCCTGCGTACTTCTTCCGGGTTCTCTCCATTTTTGATCATATTGGTAATAAAGGTGCAACGAGCGTAATGGCTAGATATAATCTCATAAAGGGGTTTTCTCACTTCTTTTTGGGATGCATCTATTCTAACTATCACTCTATTCAATCCTGCTTTTCTCGCTATCCTTCTAATCGCTTCATTGTATGTGCCATTGCCTTTTCCCTTCGTCTTTTTTTCAAATTCAATGGGGTTGACAAGTTTATGGGACTTAACTCTATCCATCATCATTCTCATTTTAGTGGTCAACGGAATATAAGCTTTAATGTTCTCTTTCATGGTTGAAAGCACAATATACTCAAATTTCTGTCCGTTTTTGACCTTATACTTACCCGTGAGTATCTTGGCCAAGTCTGAAACCCTTTGTCCGCACTCGATTTGAAGTAAGAATAAATCGCGATACTCTTTTTCTACGTCGGTCAGCCCTAAACAATTCTCTATTGCAGTCACTTCATTGTCAAGAAGAGGAAAATACCCCTTTTGATCTTCTCTACGGGGATCATCAACTTTAATCCAAACCACGGGATTGATATCATCATCTCTCACAACGAATACTTTGTTGATAAGCATTGCTATGATAGCTCCACATCGATTCAGTTGGCCGACACCAAACCTCCTCTTATTGCCTTCCGTTTTGCGACTGTTCATCTTATTAATCAGGTATTCTTTGTACCTATTCAACCCATTCTGGCTTAAGATCTGTATTGTTTTATCATTCTCAGGTAAAGTGTCAACGAAACGACCGAACTCACTCAAGAGAGATTCATTCTGCCGTATTGTGCTTTCTTTGATTGATGGCTTCACGTAATTATGATAATACTCTAGTGCTTCAGCGAGAACATAGACCAAAACAAACTTGTTTTTGGCTACATCTCTATAAATGAATCGTTTGAGTGTCTCAAAGACGTCAGTCACATAATTGTTGCAAATATACTCGAAGAATTCCGAGTAATAATGCCTCAGTTTATTTATCTGTTCATTAACAATCTCATTGTTGTGGTTATCGAGTTTGCTTTGGACATTAGAAATTACAGCCAATTGCTTCTCCTGATTCCACTGGTTGGGGTAAACTCTGAGATGTGTGGAAAGTCTATATTGCTTACCACCTATGTGGACTACCAGGTATATCATGCAAGGACTTGTCGATTTAGGATTCCGCAGATAAAACCGCACCTTGTTCCTTTTGTAAAAACTTTGTTGTTTTTTGTTCATATCAATAGAGAGCAGAGGTGACATGTTTCGGATTACGCAAGAGTTTTTACAAACTCATACACCTGTTTGAGTTTATCCGCGTCAAATGTTTCAAGATGATTCAAGATATTTATCTTCAATTCCTTGCCATTCCACTTGTCCATCTCAAGCCGCTTAGTATCATTTGCAATCTCAATGTACGGCTTCATGCTCTCGTAATCCTTATGGCCTGTGATGGACATCACAACTGATGCCGGGATACCGAAAGCCAAAGAGCAACACACAAAGGTTCGGCGCCCGTCATGACAACCGATGATTTCATGAAACTTATGTACCTCATCAAATCGCTGGGTACCGATATAGTAAGTGTCAACAACCTCTCTATCCAAGCCAGCACGTTTTGCCGCCGCTTTGATGTAATCATTCAATTTTTGAGCGGACGGCACAGGGAAGAGACTTCCATCTTCGGACTCATAGTCCGCATATTTGTCAAGGAGTTTCTGAGCATCTTCAATGATAGGTATCGTGATGTGGTCCGATGTCTTCTTTGTGTACAAATCAATACCCCTGCTTGTGATATGCGCTTTTTTAAGTTGAGCCAGGTCTGAATAACGCAGCGAGGTGAACGCCATAAAGCAAAACAAGTCGCGGGCACGATCCAGATACTTAAGATGAGCCGGAAACTTATAGTTGAAGAACTGCATCAGTTCCTTATGTGTCAAATAAGTAACATTTTTCTTGGTAACCGTCAAGTGAGGTTTGTACTCGATGGCACTGTCCTGAACAGGATAGCCGTTTGCCTTCATCCACCTCAAGAATGATTTCAAAATCCTGAACTGTTTTGTGATTGTGCGGTTTCTGTCTTTCTTAATATTGACATACCACTCTTTCAGCTCAATCATTTTGTCTTTGTTGAGAGTTTCAAGGCTAACATTGGGGTCACAGGCAATAAGCTGTTTCCAAACCTGCTCATACTTGTAGTGGACGACATCAGTCCAATCACGCTCTTTGGCACCAACAACAAGGAACTCCTTGAATATCTCCTCCAAGGATTTTTCAGGGACACTATCATCTGCCGTATCCGCTCCTGCCACTTTGCCGACTTTCTCTTCGACCACTTCGCGCAGATCCTTCACCTCAGGCACCATGTCATTATAGCCGAATTCAGCAAAAGCCTCTTCAATTGCCTTCAGATACGCATCAATTCTATCATTTATCACGCGTGACGGATTACGCTCCTTACCGATGATATGAGTAGAACCACGAACAGGTCTTTGCGAGTCTGTATTCCACTTTAACGGGTCAGCGTGTAATCCGATTGAAAAGCCATGTTCATATTTCCTCTTGTTCCATCGCACTCTCACAATAACCTGATTACGATGATTCAGGAAAGTTCTGCAATTGTACTGTATCGTCTTCATTTTTAAGAAATTAAGTTATAAAAATCCAGACAAAAGTACAAAGTCTTTTTCACCCACACAATATCATATTCTGTTATGATATGACAAGAATCGTTATGATACGATATGATATTATAAAAACTTGTTTTAATGTGTATTGCAAGCATTTTGGAGCTCCTTGCTCCAAAAAATTAGCGGGGGTACATGTACCCCCTTTTTGTGGTATAATGAGGTATTTTAAGAGTCATTATAGGACGACAAAATTTCACAACCAATTATACCTCAACTTTTTACGATTTATAATGATTCTTGAAGATTCGCAAAAAAATCCCTCCAGCTCCACAACAAAACGAGTAACTATCTAGATTTTAGATAGTTACTCGTTGGCTTTATTGGAGCATGAGGCTCCACTTATCATATCTCGGTTTGTTTTGTAACTCTTTGCTCCAAATGCTATCGCTACATCAAAAAGGCCAAATATGAAATGACGATGTTTGGGGAGTACAAATATAGCAAAATCTAACTGAGTCTCATCCAAAACAATTAAAATATTATATTTTTGGACGAAACTCATCGTTCATTAAAACGAATTATTACCTTTACATCAACCAAATAAAATAAATATCGACGCAGACTTAAAGGCTATGCATCCATCGGATACTCGCTCATGCCAGATGGCCTATTCGCCGATGTTCAAGAACCAGAAGACCAGATTTTCAATGGCTCCAATTTCCTAACTCGTTACATTTCATCTCTTGGTTCAGCCAAAAGTTCCATCATAATCATTTGTCCCAAAGTAAAGTTTAGCCACCGTTCATTAGTCGCTACACGACTTGCTGACCTAATTCCCAAAGGCATTAAGATTGCAGTAGCGACCAGAGAGAAGAACGAGCATACCGAACACTTGGCAACGCACGGAATAAGAGTCATCATTAATGAGAGCCTATCATTCTCAGCCACCATCATCGACCGCTCCCGTCTATGGCACGGCAACGTTAACCCCCTTGGCTTCTACAACCAAGATGACAATATCATCACTTTCCGCCATCCTGAGGTTGCTACTACTCTTATTGACTCGCTGCATATCTGAGAGTATGTTATACGTAATTTATCTAGGAACTCTTTTGATTAATCCAACTGCATTTTTGTGACAAGTCAGCGATCCCAACGTCTTTTCATGTCGGCAAAGCGCTCGTGAATTTCGGTGATGCAGCTATTGGGATCGCCTTTTTCATTTGGATCATCTATCAAGCGAGAGACTTCGGCAAAATCGCCACAAGCACCAAGGTCAACAAGTCCTGTGGCAAACATCTCGCGAAGCTCAGGTAGTAATACATTGGCCTGGATATCAAGTATACTGTTAAGCATAAGACCAGCGAGGCAGCTGTCAAACCATTGTGTCTTGGGCAACACCTTTGTTGCAAATTGGATGACTTCTCGAAACCAAGCTACAACCTCACCTTGACGTTCAGGATGGACGAGGGCTATATTGGCAACAGCGGGGAATATGTGGCATTTACAAAACGATTCAAGACCTTCCTCCTTGACAAAGTTCATCAGTTTTTCCAACTTGTTCTGACCTAACAGATAAAGTGTGGGTACAAATACTTCTTCACCAGAATCACCAAAATGATAGTCGATAAAATCACTTGACTGTCGCAACACTTCAAGAACGAGATCAAGGCTACTGTCCTCATTTCCCACCTCTCCCAAAAGGAAGATACAGTGGGACAACGTTCCAGCATAGCCATCTGAATCATAGTCATCGGGGATGCCATCGCAGGTCTGCCCCATATGATAGAGCACTATCTGTTCCAAATCATGGCGCACAGTGTCGTGAGGTAAGGCAAGAATACGGTCTGTCACCTCATCTGGCAGATATATAGGATGGCTTGTGTCCCTCAACTCCTGATAGAGCCATTCTGGCCCATCAAGTTGCAGCGTTGTCGGATAGTCGGGGTGTTGATAGGTGTACTGCGTGCTAGAACCATAGCTCTTAAATAGAGGGCTCTCACTGGCATGTGCCAACCGTTCTATCATATCTTCGGGATCCATGTCAATGTCATCAGACTTTACAACAAA
>JAEEGL014788141.1_pt1 | contig 15487 bp, 12 predicted proteins | sample 9134231 | NCBI WGS metagenome assembly JAEEGL01 (sample SAMN16246548, study PRJNA631951) | gut metagenome | biome: gut microbiome; feature: rumen; material: fiber-attached | host: Bos | place: Iran: Karaj | collected 2018-10
CACAAGAAGAGAAAAGCCGGTGTTGATAACGCTCAGGATCCACCTGTTCCCATGCCGAACACAGAAGTTAAGCTGAGTGGTGCCGAAAATACTTGGGTGGCGACGCCCCGGGAAGATAGGGAGATGCCGGCTCTTTCTTTTTTATATATCCAAGTGAGATTGGAGAAAATCCGATCTCGCTTTTTTTATGGCATTGTCTGCCTTAGTTGGCGCATATCGATCTTTGCAGCAGGCTTTTCGTATATGCTGAATACGATTTGATATGAGTCTTCAGATAACGCGGCGGATCACGTGAGAACAAAAATGACATGTAAAAATATGAAATTCAACTGAGAGCACCTATTATTTTTGACGGATATATATTGACAAACAGGGAATATTTGATTAATATATATTTCGCAATTTGATATTCCTCCATAGCTCAGTCGGTAGAGCGCTTGACTGTTAATCAAGATGTCACTGGTTCGAGTCCAGTTGGGGGAGCCACAGGACCATCGGCAATTTGCCGGTGGTCTTTTTTCGTTTAAATGTAAAAAGCGGAAGATCTCTCTTCCGCAATAGTATACATATATTGTCATTCGCTGACTGAAGGATGGTTTCCAAATGTCTTGTCTGCAATGCCTATGAGCTCTCTCTCCGTGCGAAGGACATCCGGATAAGGATAGGTAGCCGATACCTTCTCAAATTGTTTCAGTGAGTTTTCCGCTCCCTTCATATCTCCGTCCTTCAGCTTCAAGGCATATTCTGTCCTTATGAATGAGGGAGAAGTCTTCATTCTCTTTTTAAATGTCTGATAGTCCTTTCCCGGGTCTATAAAGTCAATACCCTTTACAGCGCATATGAACTCCTTGTCGTTCAGCAATGCATAGCGGACAGTGTCTATAAGGGGGTAATATGTGTCACCGTTCATTCCGTCAATGATATTGAGTGATGATTCCAGGTCGCCTTCAGAGACGGCAAGGTCTGAAGAATAAGCCTTTATCGTTGAGACAAGCGTATACTTTCTGGCATCCTCTTCATCATACTCGAACAGATCCTTCGGCATCTGATGGAGAGGAATGCCCTCTGTCATCAGGAGATTGACATACAGCTGCTTGTTCAATGCATCGCAGCAGACCTTGTTTTTCATGCATTCCAAAGCATTGTCGCCGTCGTTGGTGATGACGCTTCTGTTGAGGGGGATCCCGTTGGAGAGTGCCATTACGAGACCGTAGCATGAGAATGCCCACAGGAAAGCTTTGGCTGTCGAGGATGGTATCATCCGGGCGAGAACGACCGCCAGGATGCTGGCAATAATATTCATGATCGCCCCACCGAGGTTATACAGTACACAGTCATACTGGCTCACCCGCTCGGTCGGCTCCATGAGGCACTGACCGCCGGTGCCGGCGATCTTGAGCTTGGAAAGGGAAAGCCTCCCGTTCACTTTGCTGATCATGAACGAAAAGATCCTGAAAGAGTGGAATCTGTAATGATGCAGCAAGCCGAAAACGAGGTGTCCCGACTCATGTATGATGAGCTGGAGGATGAAGGCAAGGACAAAAAAGAGTATGAACAGAGGAACAGGCAATCGGATCAGCGCGATGGCCATGCCGGCTCCGCCCAGCATCTCGGCAATTATAAGAAATATATAGTTCGGTGAAATCTTTTTTCGCTTTCTTGTTTCCATTTAATGATCCGATCATCTGTAAAAAAGATCCTGCGTTCATGAGAATGCAGGATCCGGGTTTTGTTATCAGAAATACAGACTGTTTTCAGGGAAAACAGGGTCCTGAGTGAATCTTACCCTGAGTTTCTTGAGAGTGGACGAGTCTCCGCTCCTGAGCATGACCGATGAATGAAGATCCGCATTTCTCAGCTTCGGCAGCTGTTCGAGCCGGAGCTTGACCGTCGGGTTCGTATTTGAAGAAACCGTAAGAGCCAGAAGCACGTCATCCAGCTTCAGCGCACTCGTTTTTGAACCAAGCACATTCCTCTTGAGCTCCAGCATAGGAGTGAGCACGCTTGCCGGAATAAGCTGGATAGGATCTGCGATCCCGGCCAGAAGCTTAAGGGCATTGATCGTCGCCGCGCTTGTGGCGCTCATGATATAGCTGGATTTTCCGGTCACTATCGTGCCGTCGCACAGCTCGTAGGCAACGCAGGCCTTGCTGCATTCATTTGCCTTGTTGAGAGCAGGCATTACGCAAGGTCTGTCCCTTTCAGGATTGAGCTCGAGCTGGTTGAGAAGGCTCTCCATCTTTTCCACCTGGTTGTGCTTTATCTTGCCGAGCTTGTAGTCACAGATGGCTGTATAATAGCGGGCTATTATCTCCTGCTTTGCGGCGCTCCTGACAGCCTCGTCATCGGTGATGGCATAACCGGCCATATTGACGCCCATATCCGTAGGGGAACGGTAGAAGTTCTCATCGCCGGTGATGCTCTTGAGGATCGCCCTGACGATCGGAAAAGCCTCCACGTCCCTGTTGTAGTTGACCGTAGTTTCGCCGTAGGCCTCGAGATGGAACGGATCTATGAGATTGACATCCATAAGGTCAGTGGTAGCCCGCTCGTAAGCCAGGTTGACGGGATGCTTGAGAGGGAGGTTCCATATCGGGAAGGTCTCAAACTTGGCATAGCCTGCGTATCTGCCTCTCTTGTGCTCGTGGTACACCTGTGAAAGGCATACGGCCAGCTTACCGCTTCCCGGACCCGGTGCGGTGACAACCACGAGAGGCTTTGTGGTCTCGACAAAGTCGTTCTTCCCGTAACCGTCGTCACTGACGATTGTCTTGACATCTGAAGGGTAATTCGGGATAGGGTAGTGCTTGTAGCTCTTTATGCCGATATTCGAAAGACGTGTGATGAACCTGTCAGCCGCGACCTGTCCTTCATACTTCGTTATCACGACGCTGTTAACGGTCAGTCCCATGGCTCTGAATTCGTCCGTGAGACGCAGGATGTCCATGTCATAGGAGATACCGACATCGCTTCTCATCTTTGTCTTCTCTATGTCATCGGCGGAGATGCAGAATATGATCTCGGTATCGTTGGAAAGAGACTGAAGGAGCTTTATCTTATTGTCAGGCTCAAAGCCGGGAAGCACCCTTGAAGCGTGAAAATCGTCAAAGAGCTTTCCGCCGAACTCAAGGTAGAGCTTTCCTGAAAAACGCTCGATCCTCTCCTTGATCTGCTGAGTCTGTCGCTCAAAATATATCTCGTTGCTGAAGCCGGTCTTGTACATCTGTCTATACCCCGAATATATATATAAAAGATTAAACACTTTTCAAATTATACACTATCCGCAGGCTTCGGGACAATTGATTTTAGGACAGTGAATGAACAAAAAAACAGCCCTCTTTTGTGAGTGTTAGACAAAATGCGTTCCACACAAAAGAGGGCATATGATCGTCGTCAGCCGTTTCGGAGCAGGGAGTCTATCTGCGCTCTTCTCTGGAGCACATTGATATCTCCCGGAAATGCCTCTACTGCCTTGTCAGCCCAGTAAAGTGCGTTGTGAAGATCCTTTCTCGTGCCGATCCCTTCGCTGAACAGGTTGACCAGAGGCATGTATGCGTCCCGGCAGCCGAGGTCCGCGCTTCTGAGCATCCATTTAAAGGCCTGCCGTTCATCCTTGTCGATTCCTTCACCCGTGAGGTAACACAGTGAAAGATTGTACATCGCCATGGTGCTTCCCATCCGGGCCGCCTCGTTCAGAAGGAGCATGCCCTTGTCTATGTCTCCGCTCTGCAGGCAGTCCACAGCCTGGTTCATCAGCCGGTCAGGATCGACCGGCTTTTCAGGGATGCGTGGCTTTGGATCCCTTCCATTCATGAGATCGTCCAGCTCCTGAAGATCCTCCTTGTATGTCCGGTTGTCAGGATCCAGTTCGAGCGCGCGCTTTATCCATTTGAGTGCGGCATCCCGGTCCTTTTCCGTTCCGTCTCCCTGATAATACTTTACCGACAGTACTTTGCAAGCTTCGGGGTAGTCTCCCTCGGCGGCTCTCTTCATCCATTCAAAGGCAAGCTTCCTGTCGACAGGAGTTCCCCAGCCCTTTGCGTAGCAAACGCTGAGATTGTGCATGGCCAGAGGGAAGTCCATCCGAGCAGCCTGTCTGAAGCAGGCAAAGGCCTCATCGTTTTCGTCTTTGGAAAGATGGTCCATGCCCTCATTCACAAGGTTTGCTGCGTCCCGCTTGTCAGGCGTCCTCAGCTCCCGGATGATGCTGCTCAGGTTCTCCCGGTACAGCTGGTTGTCCGGAGCAATGTCCCTGAGCTTCTGAGCCCAGTAAAGCGCCTTCTTCATGTCCTTCTCCTTGCCGAACATGAAGGTGTCGAAACGGTTCTGCCGTGCCTTCTCGTAACCCCGCTCAGCCGACTGCTCCATCCACTTGTTGTACATGTCGAAGTCCATCTCGATGCCCCTGCCGTTAGCATAGCACAGAGCAAGATCGTACATTCCGAGGGCAGAGCCCATCAATGCTGCGGACTCGAAGAGCCTGAAGCCTTTTTTCTCCTCACCGTCATCCATGGCCTTGATACCGTCATTTATGCACTTGTCGGCATCCATGCCCTTTGAGATCTCCTGTTCGATCTCGTCGAGAGTCCGCTTGTATTCCGGATTTTCTCCGTCAAGCTCAACGGCCTTCTTTGCCCATACTGCGGCCAGATTGATGTCCTTGGACACTCCGTTTCCTTCCCTGTATTTCATCGCAAGGGTCCTGCAGGCCGGCCGGTAGTCCATATCAGCAGCCTTCTTCATGAGTTCGAAGCTCCTGACCTTGTCCACCTCGACGCCCTGTCCGTTGACATAGCAGACCGAAAGGTTGTTGAGCCCCGTGGGGTCATCCTTTCCGGCGGCCCGGGTGAAATATGAGACGGCGGTCTTGTAGTCACCGCTCCTGTAGGCTTCCATGCCCTTGTCGATAAGAGGCTGGATCTCTTTTGTGATCCTTTCCTTTTCCATCTCGGCTCTAAGGAAAGCCACATTGTCCCGATAGCCCCGGTTAGCCTTGTTGGCATCCCGTGCCCTTTCCATCCATTCAAGGCTCTTGTCCAGATCCTTCCGGCAGCCCTTGCCGTAATAATACTTGTCAGCCAGGAAGCCGAAAGCCTCCCGGTAACCCTTTTCGGCGGCCATCAGAGTCCACGAGAAGCTGACGTCATCGTCGGCCGGTACCCGTTCCCCGTCAGCGTACATGACGCCAAGCTGGTACATGGCAGCGGCATAGCCTCTGTCGGCTGCCTGTCTGAACCGCTTGAAAGCCCTGGCACTGTCTCCGCTCTTAAGCCGGGCCATGCCTTTTTCATATATGATTCTTGGATCGTTGGTGAATTTTGCCATATCTGTCCAAACCGTTCCTTAATGTTTTTTCGGCATATATTTTAGCATCTGGAGGGATATAAAGCAACGAGAAGGACACATGGAGTACCGGAGGGGAGGAGCGTCTCAAAAGATTCTCAGACGACGTCAAAAAAATGTTTTAAAAAGTTTTGGAAAAAGTGTTGACAAATATATCGGGAGGCGATATACTAGAGTCACGATATATCGAGAGCCGATATATCGAGGAACGAAATAAGGAGGCTCAGCATGAATGAGAACATTGTGCTGACGGAATCGACTTTTTATATACTCCTGAGCCTGGTATATCCAAGACACGGATACGGCATCATGCAGGAGGTCGAGAAGATGTCCAACGGCAGGGTAAGGCTCCGGGCCGGAACACTGTACGGCGCACTTAATGCGCTGAGCGAAAAGCGCTGGATAAGACAGCTGCCCGCAGAACCCGGAAGCAGGAAAAAGGAATATGCGATAACACAGGAGGGTCTTGCCGCCCTCAGAGCGGAGTCGGACAGACTCAACGAACTGGCAAATAACGCGGCAGCGGTATTGGGAGGATTTGAAGATGGCAGAGCTTAAGACAGTATACAAATGGATGTGGGTATGGGACTTCGAAAAGGAAGAGGAATGGCTCAATGAGATGGCGATGCAGGGCTGGGCACTCGTCTCGGTAGGCTTTGCGAAGTATACCTTCGAAAGGTGCGAGCCGGGCGAATACACGATAAGGCTCGAGATGCACGGTGCCGACCCTTCATACATATCATTCATGGAGGATGCGGGAGCTGAATACATAGGAAGGCTCTTTGCCTGGATATATCTCAGAAGAAAGAGCGAATACGGACCTTTCGACCTGTTCTCAGATATCGATTCAAGGATCAGCCATCTGGACAGGATAGGAAGGATGCTCAGGCTCATCGGAGGAGCCAACCTGATGATAGGCCTTGCGAACTCGATCGGAAACCCTGTAGCCAGAATGGGATGGCTTAATCTGATCTGTGCGACACTGCTCTTCTACGGACTGGGCAGGATAGACGGAAAGAAGGAGCAGCTGCTGAGAGAAAGAAGGATCAGGGAATAGTTCCCGTTACGGATATACTATGCAGAGGACTGATAGTCAGTCCTCTTCTTGTTTATTAGGTCAAGTGATATAATAAAAGAGCGAAAAAAAACAGAAAGGGGGAGGAAGCAATGAAGATACCCAACCGGGCACTGGCAGTGATAAGAAAGCTGAAGGATGCCGGACATAAGGCATATTTGGTAGGCGGAAGTGTAAGGAACTACTATCTCGGTCTTCCCCTGAGCGATATAGACATAACCACCGATGCCCTGCCGCGGGAAGTCGAACAGCTTTTTTCGGATCGCGCAGTCATTGAGACGGGAATCAGGCACGGTACGGTAACAGTCTTGGTGGACGGCGAACCTGTCGAGATAACGACCTTCAGGACCGAGAACGGTTATTCGGATCACAGACGACCGGATGAGGTCACTTTCGTAAGCGATCCGAAGGAGGACGTATCGAGAAGGGATTTCACCATCAACAGCCTTCTGTATGATCCGGATACAGGTCTGACCGATTATTTCAAAGGCATGGAAGACCTTGAAAGCGGGATCATAAGAGCGATAGGAGATCCTGACTCAAGGTTCAATGAGGATCCACTGAGGATACTGAGAGCAATAAGGTTCGCTTCGGAGTTTGGATTCGCAATTGAAGAATGTACGGCTGATTCCCTCCACAGGAACAGAGATCTTCTGAAAGAGATCTCCGCGGAGAGGATATTCGCCGAGCTCAAAAAGCTCCTAATGGGTCCTGATGTCAGAAAGGTCCTGCTCGAGTACGTTGACATAATCGGCGTGTTCATTCCCGAACTGCTGAAAGCGAAGGGATTTGATCAGAAAAACAGGCATCACATATATGATGTCCTTGAACATACCGCAGTCTCGGTGGAAAAGGCTCCGGAGGATGAGATATCCAGGCTCGTGATGCTTCTTCATGACATTGGAAAGCCATATACCTTTACGCTTGATGAGAAGGGGGAAGGACACTTCTACGGTCATGCTCAGAAGGGCTACGAGCTCTGCATCGATATCCTACGGAGGCTGAAAGCTTCGAATGATGAAAAAGAGAGGATACTCAAGCTGGTGAGATACCACGACAGTCCTATCATGCCGACTGAAAAGTCCATGAGAAGAGCCCTCAACAGATTCGGAGAAGAGGATCTTAGGAGGCTCATAGACATCAAGAGAGCTGACAACCTCCGGCAGAATTATCGGGTGTACAACAGGAGCATGGAGTATGACGAGCTGGAGGAGGTCCTGGATGAAGTCCTGGCAAAGGACCGGTGTTTCTCCTTAAGGCAGCTGGCTGTCGGAGGCAGGGATCTTATTGAGATAGGAGTGCCCCGGAATAAAGTGATGGGGGATATACTGAATCATCTGCTCGATCTGGTGATCGATGGGGAGCTGGACAATGATCGAAAGACGCTTCTGGGAAAGGCCGTGGAACTGCTCTCACAGATCAGTCCTGACCATGAAAACTGATATATGGATATGCCCGGAGATGAGTCAGGTGAACTCCTCTCCGGGCATCTATATTAATAAATCATTAATCCTGTTGCATCATGGATACCATATGTAATAATATGAAATAAAGATATTCTTGGTTTACTGTTCAGTAAAAAAGGAGACGAAAATGTCAAAGTTCAAGGAGTTTCTTTTTCATTATATAGTCCTGAACGTGCTTCTTGCCGTGGGCTCGAACTTCATAATCGGAATGTCAGAGGATGTTCCCTTGATACCGGGAGCCATTTGTCTGGCTTTCATGGCGGTATGGTATTTCCTTTTCAGCAGGAAGGGAGTGCCCAGCGCATTCATTCAGAACTTCTACATGATCCTGACCCGGACAGTGTTCATCATCTTTACTGCCCTTATGTTCATGAACGGCGGCATGATGGATTCGGCGCCTTTCCTTCTGCTTCTTGCACCGTTGTTCCCGTTCCTTCCGATGATCATTTTGCTGGCATTCATAAGGAAGCTGGCCGTCATGCTCATCGGCATAATCCTTGTGGGACATGTTGTGATAATAACCTTCCTCAGAAGGAAGGAGAGCAGTCCTGCAGCGGTTGCCATACCTCTGGCGGCCGTGGTGATATCGACAGCATTATCCGCCTACAGCTATTCGGTCAGGGACGAGATAAAGTACGGAGGGCATGGCTTCAAATACATGCACGGCTACTCGAGCACTGATTTCACAGGCTATTACGTGTACAGCGATCCTACGAAGCTGGTGACCTTAGACCATGAACCGCGGATAGTGATCACGGGCCAGGACAATATGCCGATCCTGGACGGGGCGGAGGCCTGCTATCCGGTCTACAGCGCGGTGGCAAAGGCCATTTACAAGGACATAGCGCTGATAGAAAGGGAATTCGGCAGCCCGGAAAGCAACTGGGCAAACGGAAAGATAGTGACCTTCACGAACACCGTACACGGTTTTTACAGGCTTGCCGACGGAGAAGTGGACATGCTGTTCGGCGCAAGACCGTCACAGGAGCAGCTTGAATATGCCAGAGAGCAACGCTCCGTCGAGATCAGGCAGACACAGATAGGCAGGGAAGCCTTCGTCTTCTTCGTCGAGGCGGACAACCCTGTGGATTCCCTGACCAGCGAGCAGATCAGGGCGATATATCACGGCGACATCACCAACTGGAAGGAAGTCGGCGGGAAGGACGAGAAGATAGTCGCATTCCAGAGGCCGCGGGACTCAGGAAGCCAGACCATGATGATCTACTTCATGGGAGACGTATCGCTGAAGGAGCCGAAGACCTATGAGGTCATGAACCCGATGGAAGGAATAGTGAAAGAGGTCGCAAACTATCACAACGAGGACGGGGCCATGGGCTATACCTTCAGGTACTTCCTGGAGGGCCTCATGCAGGAAAAGGGCGTTAAGATGCTTGCCGTGGACGGAGTGTATCCGACTGTTGAGAACATCAAGAACGGAAGCTATCCTCTGGTAGTGGGACTCTATTGCCTGACAAGGGAAGGAGACACCAACCCGAATGTCCAGAAGGTGCTGGATTTCCTTCTCAGCGAGGACGGACAGTATATAATCGAGCAGACGGGTTATGCTCCTCTGAAATGACCAAAAGAAACAAAGACGATCAAACCACCGTTTCAAACGGTGGTTTGTTTTGCTTCCGTGACTAATCTCGAGGTAGAAAAAGACAGAAGACAGTTTCCGGTGTGACCGCTTTTTCTCACAGCGGAAATCAGCCCAAGTAAAAGACTCCGTCGTCAATCAAAAGACTCGGGATGACTTAAAAAATGATCGATGACATAACAACCATAAAAATGTGTACTGTTAATATATACAATCCCCAAAAGAATTAGTTGAATAATATACAAACAAATCATAGAAAACAGGCCGAAGTATTTACAATCGAAAAGGGCAAATATAGAATGGCAATGTATTTTTTACTGTTTGTTTCCGTAAGAGATTCGAGAGGTGCTTATGATCCGTCTGATTTCTTTTAATACAGTAAACGAGCGGTGAATTTTGCTTTTTCAGGGTCAGATAGTGTTCGGATCAGATCCTGATGTCAGGATCCTCTCCCGGGAGAGGAGTTAAGGAGGAGAAATGAAGTACAATTTTGATGTAACCCCCGACCACCGTTCAAATGCTTCTTTCCGTTGGGCCGAGAAGGGCATGCCGGAAGATGTCATAGGAATGGGAACGGCTGACCTCGACTACTACTGCGCTCCATGCATTAAAGAAGCACTGGTGCCGATAGCCGAGGACAACTGTTATAACTACCGTCAGCATACGGACAGATACTATGACGCTGTCACAGGCTGGTACAAGAGAAATTACGGACTTGAGCTCACAGCGGAGATGCTGACCAACGTCCCAAGCACCATCGGCGCCGTGAGGATCGCCATAGGGACTTTTGCCAAGCCCGGAGATGCAGTCATCTCTCAGACACCTCTGTTTGGACCGGTCCGGTCGGCAGTAGACGGTGCGGGATGCAGACTGATCCGCAATCCAATGAAAGTGGTAGGCGATCACTATGAGATCGACTTTGAGGATTTTGAGGCAAAGGTAAAGGAACATAAGCCTAAGATACTCGTGCTTGTCAATCCGAACAATCCTACCGGCTTTGTCTACAAGAAGGAAGAGCTGGAAAGGCTCGTCGATATCTGTGCCGAGAACGGCGTTCTGATAGTATCTGACGAAGTGCACAGCCTTATTCTTTACGGTGAGGCAAAGCACACGCCTATCCTTGCTGCCTGCGAGAAGGCAAAGGACATAAGCATACAGATAGTCTCCCTTTCAAAGGGATTCAACATCATGAGCATGCCTCATGCCATAATCGCCGTTGCCGATCCTGAGCTAAGGGCAAAATGGAACAAGCAGATAGGTGCACACTCCTTTGGATACGCAGTGAACAGCTTTGCCATAGAGGCCGTCACCACCATTATGGAGGGAAAGGCTGATGAATGGAAAGAGGAGCTTACGGAATACCTGACCAAGAACCTGGAAGACATTTTTGACTTCATACGCGAAAACGATCTTCCTCTTATCCCGTTCAGGCCGCAGGCAGGATTCCTAATCTGGATAGACTGCAGCAAGGCGGGTATAGGCACGAGAAACCTGGATAAATTCTTCATGGAGAAGGCACATATCCTTTTGGATGACGGAGTCGACAACTTCGGACCGGAGGGAGAAGGCTATGTCAGAGTCAATTATGCCGTTACCAATGCAGTACTGCATGAAGCTCTTGACAGGATCAAAAAGGCACTTGGAAAGTGATATATAAAGGAGAAGAGGAAAATGAATGAGAAAATAAAGGAAATGACTACGGGCAGAGCTCTTGTCGGCTTCTTTTGCCCGATAGCTCTTATGATACTGCTTATTCTGATCGGTGCCGACATGACCATCGGCATGATCGCAGCGCTGTTCCGGCTCTCACTGTATGCCATATATATGGGGCATTCATGGGAAGAGATTGAAAAATCCATGTCCGGAGGAGTGGCACAGATCGGAACTTCAGCTGCCGTAATGCTCTTCGTCGGATGCATGGTGGCCGTTTGGATAGCCTGCGGCACAATACCGACTCTTCTGTATTACGGACTTCAGATAATAAGTCCGAAGTGGTTCCTGCCGATATGCTTCATACTCCCGGCATTCATGGCCGTATGCACGGGAACGTCCTGGGGTGCAGTGTCGACCATAGGTGTCGTCCTCTGCGGAATGGCTTCCGGTCTCGGCATCAATATCGGTCTGGCAGCCGGTGCAGTAATATCGGGAGCATACTTCGGAGACAAGATGAGCCCGCTATCTGATACCACGCTCCTTGCAGCAGCCTCCACTGAAGTCTCAGTCTTTGAACATATAGCATCAATGATGTATACTACCGTACCTACTACGGTCATCTGTCTTGTCATCTACACAGTGCTTGGCCTTTCTGCTTCAGGCAACATAGACACTGCAGCCATAGCCGAGATGACCGGCGGAATGGCAGCCAATTTCAAGATCTCTGTGCTGAACCTGCTTCCTATCCTGATCGTTCTCGTCATGTCAGTCAAGAGAGTACCGGCCCTTCTGACCTTCGGCGCTGGAATTGGATCTGCAATGATCTGGGCAATGGTATACCAGGGAGTATCCTTCACGGCCCTTCTGGGAAATCTGATGAGCGGCTTCTCCATCGATACGGGTATCGCCAGTGTCAACACGCTGCTCAACAGGGGCGGCCTCAACGGAATGCTCGGTCTCATAGGCATCATGATATTCTGCGGAATGTTCTCGGGCCTGCTCGGTGATCTGAAGGTCACCCACAAGCTGGTCGAAACTATCCTTAAAAAGGTGCACACACCGTTTGGAATGCTCACCGGAGCAATGATCTCCGCCCGGTTGCTCTGCGGAGCCGGCGGCCAGTATCCTGCCATCACCATCACAGCCGTTGCATTCAAGAACATGACTGACGACCTTGACATTCACCGCGGCGTCCTTTCAAGGACTCTGGAGGATGTGGGAACGGTAATATCACCTCTCATCTTCTGGAACGCCTGGACGATAGGTCTGGGAACCGTACTTGGCATCACGGTATTTGATTTCATGCCATTCACATTCTTTTCGATACTGAATCCTTTCGTCGCACTTGTAGTCAACTATCTTGGAATAGGACTTTACCACAGAAACGACGAGATGAAATACCGTCCGATGTGGAGAAGAAAGAAGACCGTAGCAGAGTAATGGTCACTACATATTGAAAAAAGAAACTGCTGCAAAAGAGCGGCAGTTCCGGGACTGAAGATAAAGGCCGTCTGACGAAAGTCAGGCGGCCCTTTGGTTATCAGTATGAGATTATCAGTCCGCCGTCATCGGCATAAAAGGTGCAAAGACCTCTGCAAGGGATTATCGCGACATTTGTGGCGTCATAGTATTCCCGGAGCATTGATTTGATCTTTCTTGCGCCGTCCTCGTTTCTGACATGGCTGATGATTATGTAGCTCTCCTTGAGGTTCTTCATTCCCGCCATCTGGTCTACGATGTATTTGTAGGTCTTGTGGTCGCCTCTCTGCTTGGAAAGCACGTTGATCTCGCCCTTAGGGGTCTTCATCGCTATGGCTCTGATACCGAGCTTGGTAGCTATGATACCGGTGAAGGCGCTCATCCTTCCGGACTTTATCAGGTTATCGAAACTGACAAGGCAGAAGGTCAGCTGGAGGGTATTGTTATACTGTTCGACCTCGTTGACAATCTCGTCGAAGCTTTTTCCGGCTTTTATCAGAGAGTTGATCTTGATGAGCAGAAGGATCTCTTCGCCGCTTGTGCCTCTTGAGTCGAAGACATGTATCTTCTTTTCAGGATGCTTTTCCAGGACCATGTCCTTTGCCACGATGGCGGAGTTGTATGAACCGGAAAGCTGGCTGGAGATAGTGACTCCGAACGAGCAGTCGGCCTTTTCGAACTCCTTTGCCCAGTCGAACGGGGCAGGACACGCGGTGGAGGAAGCAGTCTTGTTTGCCTTCATGGCCTCAAGCTGTACCATAGGATCCAGTGAAGCGTCATCAACGAACTCCTTGTCGCCGACATAGATCTTCAATGATGCAAGTGAGAATCCGGCGTCCGGAGCCAGTCCGGGCAGTTCCGTGATGTCACAAGATGAGTCGGCTACTATGTTCCATTTCATAGGGATCACCTCCAAATTATCTTTGGCTCATTCCTCCTCGGGATGGGCAAGTCGGTACGACAGGCTGAGTATGCTGTCCTTGATATGGACATTTTCGCAGATCAGCTTGTCGGTGTACAGACTGAAATCAAAATGACTGAAATTCCATATACCCTTCGCGCCGGTCCTGATGATGTTCTCTGCAAGGTCTTCGGCTGCTTCCTTAGGAGTGCACATGATGACGATATCGATCGGGTTCGTATCACAGAATTCGTTCAGAGTCCGGATGTCCATTATCTCCAGATCTCTGAGGTGCTTGCCTATGAGGGCAGTGTCCTTGTCAAACAGCGCGAGCAGGTCGACGCCAAGGTTTTCGTAGTAAATGAAGTTGGTAAGCGCGACGCCGAGGTTACCTACACCGATAAGGACGGCACGAAGCTTTTCAGGGGTGAACAGAAGCTTGCCCAGCTCCTCCTTCAGAAGAGACACCGAGTATCCGACACCCTGCTGGCCGAATCCGCCGAAGCAGTTGAAATCCTGTCTGACCTGACTGGGCGTTGAACCCATAATATCGGCCAGCTGACTCGAAGAGACTTTTCTGACACCCTGTTCTTCGAGTTCACAGACGTATCTGTAGTACCTTGGTAAACGGTTTATGACAGGCAATGACACTTTATTACTTGCCACAGTAGTACCACCTTTCACAAATTTTCTTTTAACAAATTAATTATATATCACTCCTCAATCCTTTGTCAATTTGGCATTGACCTGCCGGATGACGCCCGTGCGGGAGTCATCGGCTGAAAGGGAAGAGACCAGTTCCAGCTTCTTTTCTCTGGGAAGCTGCTTGACGGCATATTCTCTTTTCATGGCATCGATCCTGTCGCCGAAGGTCTCGAAATACACCAGCCTTACGGGCAGATGCCCTCTGGTGTACCTGGCGCCGTTTCCGGTGCTGTGTGAGATGACCCTGTGCTCCAGGTCGTTGGTCCATCCCGTGTAGAGGCTTCCGTCTCCGCACGTGAGAATGTATACATAGTTCATTTCGCAACAACGGTCTTGGGATTGATCCCCATCTTAGGATTTTTGTGGCATTGTCTTCTGCAATGAAGTTTAGCATAAACCGTCGGCACAATCAAAGCCGGGATTATGCAAATCGTCATTTATGTGGTAAAATAACACAGTTACACTTTTATCGGAGGATGATATACAGATGAAATTCAGCGAGATGAGATATGAAAGGCCTGACTATGAAAAGGTGAAGGCCGAATACACACGGCTCCTTGACCGGCTTGAAAAAGCAGCCAGCCGGGAGGAGTTCAGGGACATCTTTTTCAAAATCAATTCTCTCAAGGGACATATAGAGACCATGTCGACGCTCTGCTTCGTAAGGCACTCCATCGATACCCGTGACGCTTTCTATGATGCCGAACAGGAATACTGGGATGAATACCGGCCGATGTACGCAGTGTTCGACAACCGACTTTCCTCGATATGCGTCGGATGCCCGTTCAGGGAAGAGCTTTACGCTTTCATCCCTAAGACATATTTCCTGATGGCGGAATACTCGCTCAAGGTGTTCAGCGAGGAGCTGATCCCGCTCTTTCAGCAGGAGAACAGGCTGGTGACCGAGTATTCTAATCTCAAGGCTTCTGCACAGATAGAGTTTGAGGGAAAGACATATAACCTGGCGAGCATCGCTCCTCTTGCCGAGGACACCGACAGGGCGACAAGAAAGGGCGCGATGGACGCGAAGCTGGCCTTCTATGCCGAGCACGAGGCAGATTTTGACAGGATATATGACAGTCTCGTAAAGATAAGGGACGAGGAGGCCAGGAAGCTGGGCTTCTCAGGATATACGCGGATGAGCTACTACAGAATGTTCAGGTTCGGATATGACCGCGACATGGTGTCAAAGTACAGGAGCATAATACTTGAAAAGATCACTCCTCTTGCCCGGAGGCTCGTTGAAGAGCAGGCAAGGAGGCTTGGCA
>JAEEGL016801416.1_pt1 | contig 15487 bp, 11 predicted proteins | sample 9134231 | NCBI WGS metagenome assembly JAEEGL01 (sample SAMN16246548, study PRJNA631951) | gut metagenome | biome: gut microbiome; feature: rumen; material: fiber-attached | host: Bos | place: Iran: Karaj | collected 2018-10
CGGCCGTTGACTTTGACGAGAGCCTCAGCGTGGTGACGACGACGAAGGATGTCATGCCAGGCAGTCAGGCGGGGTAAAGGTAAAAAAGAAAAAAGTAAAAAGGAGCAGGCGATAATATTGGCAGCAGGCATGGGGCGCCGTCTGGGCGACTATACGAAGGACAATACCAAGTGTATGGTCCCTGTGAATGGTGTGCGGCTGATTGACAGACTGTTAGGCCAGCTGGCCAAGCAGCCGTTGAAGCGCGTCATCATCGTTGTAGGTTATAAGGGTAAGGAGTTGCGCGAATATATTGGAAATAGTTATGACAGCCAACTTACCATTGAGTTTGCCGAAAACCCCGTTTACGACAAGACCAACAACATCTATTCGTTGGCCATCGTCAAGGACAAACTACAGGAAGACGACACGCTGCTCATTGAGAGTGACCTGATCTTCAGCGACCGCCTGATTCCCATGATTGTCAGTCATCCCTCTCCCAATTTGGCACTGGTTGCCAAGTACGAGACGTGGATGGACGGTACGATGGTACGGCTGGATGACGAGCAGAATATCGTCAACTTCATCTCCAAGGATGCCTTCGACTATAACGACGTCGATTCGTATTACAAGACGGTTAACATCTATAAGCTGAGCCGCCAGTTCTCGCAGCAGAAGTACGTACCCTTCCTGGATGCATATACCAAGGCCGTGGGTAACAACGAGTACTACGAGAACGTGCTGCGCATCATCTCGTTGCTGAACAGCCACGACATGAAAGCCTTGCCCATCGGCAACGAGAAGTGGTACGAGATTGATGACAAACAGGATCTGGACATTGCCGAGGCACTGTTTGCTGACGAGAAGGACGTCTTGCGCAAATACTACGGACGCTATGGCGGCTTCTGGCGATTCCCCCAGATGCTGGACTTCTGCTACTTGGTGAACCCCTTCTTCCCCAGTCGCAGGATGAAGGACGAGTTGCGTGCCAACTTTGACACGCTGTTGACGGAATATCCGTCGGGCATGAAGGTCAATACGCTCATCGCCAGCAAATGCTTTGGGGTCAGCGAACCCTATATCGTTCCTGGCAACGGTGCTGCCGAACTGATTAAGGTGCTCATGGAGGCCTCCCCCGACCCCTCCGCAAAGAAAGCCTCCCCCGACCCCTCCGAAGGAGGGGAGTGTCTGACGGGATTCGTGCGGCCGACCTTTGAGGAATATCCAAACAGATATGATAAGGACTGTCAGGTGACGTTTGTGCCACAGAACGAGGATTATCGCTATACGGCTGATGACCTGATGGCATTCTTTGGTGATAAGGACATCCACCAGCTGATGGTAATCAACCCAGATAATCCCTCGGGCAACTTCATACCCAAGGCCGACGTGCTACGCTTGGCTCAGTGGTGCGAAGAACGTGACATCCGTCTGGTGGTTGACGAAAGTTTTGTTGATTTCAGTGAGGACTACGCCACCAATTCTTTGCTCAGTGACGAGATACTGGAGACCTATCCGCACATGGCTGTGATGAAGAGCATCTCGAAGAGCTATGGTGTGCCAGGCCTGCGTCTGGGCATCCTCTGTTCTGCCGATAAGGAACTGATTGCCCGTATCAAGAAAGAGGTGAGCATCTGGAACCTGAACTCGTTTGCCGAGTTCTTCATGCAGATATACAACAAGCACGAGAAGGACTACCAGCGGGCCTGTGCGAAGTTTGTTGCCGAGCGTGCCGACTTTGAGCGCCAGTTGCGCCAGATTCCCTTCTTCCGTGTCATGCCTTCTCAGGCCAACTACTTCCTCTGCGAAGTGCTGCCCCCCTATACTGCCAGCGAGATAGTCATCTACATGCTGAAGCAGCACAACATCCTGACGCGTGACTGTAGTCTGAAGCCTGGTCTCGACTCCAATAAGCAGTATATGCGCATTGCCGTCCGCGACCATGAGGACAATACGCGACTGGTAGAAGGACTCAAAGAACTGAAATTACACAAAAGGGACGGTTCTTCTTGTGTAAAATAAGACGCGATTATGGTTTCAGTCATCCAACAATCACAAATAGAGCAGCTGCACATCAACCCTGCAGAATGTATTGAATGGGTAAAATATGGTTTCCTGGTCAAGGATGAAGCGCAAATGCCTGCCAAGCTAAGCGTTCATCCTCAGGGGGAGGATTTCATGACTGCCATGCCGTGTTTACTGCCAGAATACAATGGGAAGACATACTTCGGCATAAAATTAGTAAGCCGCATAGAAGGCCAGACGCCCACACTGAAAAGCGATATCACCCTCTATGATGCAACAACGGGACAGCTGTTGGCTGTGATTGACGGAGACTGGATAACAGCAATGCGTACAGGGGCTGTAGCGGCTTTGGCGGCACGGACATTCCAACGGAAGGATACTGACACCTATTCAATGATTGGCTTGGGAAACATAGCACGTGCAGTAGCGTTATGCCTGATCGAAGACAATAAGAACCGCCATATCCATATTCGCCTCATGCGCTATAAAGACCAGGCTGAGCAATTCATAGAGCGTTTCAAAGCCTATGACAACGTCTCGTTTGAGATTGTCAATGACAAGAACGCCTTTGTTGCTGAGGCCGACGTGCTAATCTCTTGCGTTACTGTTGCGACACAATTGCTGTTCCCTGACAATGCCCTATATAAGAAAGGTGTCACGGTCATTCCTGTTCATGTTCGTGGTTTCCAGAACTGCGACCTCTTCTTTGACAAGGTCTTTGGCGATGATACGGGTCAGATTCAGAAGTTTAAGTACTTTAACCAGTTCCATGAATACGATGAGTTGCATCACGTGCTGCAAGGAAAGAATCCTGGTCGCACCAGTGACAACGAGCGTATCTTGAGCTATAACTACGGCATAGCCCTGCATGATATTGTATTTGCCTCCCGCATCTATGAGAAGGCGAAAACGGATGCCGTAACCTTTGAATACATCAAGCAGGACCAGAAAATCTGGGTTTAACCCTTTTTTTATAAGCCTTAAACTAATGGGTGACTTTCATTTCAATCATCCGTACTCATCCATTCAGTGATATTTCGCTCATTACTGCCAAAGTTAATGCCTACCTTGACAATACGCCGGCCATCGTTTTTATAAGGTTCGGCATAGCCGCATTGATCAATCTGTGCCAAGGCATCAGCGGCAGTTTTGTCGTATTTCAGTTCCATGACGTAAATGGTCGAAGGCATTTTCAGTACAATGTCTGCCCGGCCATGGGCAGAGGCCACTTCTGGTCTTACATCAGCACCAAAGGCAGTAAGCAGGGTGAAGAGCAAAGCGTGGAAATGCCGTTCGTTGTCATTGAACAGCTGATAGGTCACTCCTGCAAAGAACGTCTTCAGGCTTTCAATAAAAGCGGGGAAATCGTCGCTTCGGTAGAAGTCAAGGTAGGCCATGTAGAGTTTGTCCTTCGTACGTACATCATTATCTGCATAGTAACGGTAAAGACTGTCGGCAAACCCCTGGCGCACCTCGCGGTTGGGGAAGTCCAATGTATAGACATCGCCAAAGCGCTGATAGTCCTTGATGGTCAGGTAGCCGCTTTGGTATAGCACCGGAATGGGGTCGCTGACATGTTCGACAGGCTGGTCAAAAGTACTTGTGGTACACTGTATGTTGCTCAGGTCTTCCATGTCCATCTTATACCTGCGAATAATCTTGGTCAAGAAGGTTGGGGTAGCTGTGCCGAACCAATAGCTTGATATTTTCTGACTGTTGAATGCATTCAGCAAACTGTACGGATTGTATATGTCGGTTTTCTTTTCACTGAAGTGATAACCGTCATACATCTCTTTCAGTTCCTGAAGCATCTCGTCATAGTTCTCGCCATAGCTTTCAGCCAGCATCTCGATGTCCGGCTTCATCTGGGTAGTCAGTTCCTGTTCGCTGATGCCGCACAGGGTGTCGTACTGCGAAAGCATGGAAATGTTAGTAAGGTTGTTCAGCTCGCTGAAGATACTCATCTGCGAGAATTTCGTGATGCCAGTCAGCAGTACGAAATGTAGCCACGGGTCGGCTTCCTTGATAGGACTGAACAGGTTGCGCATCTCCATGCGCACTTCTTCCTGCTTTTCGTTATTGTCGATGTGCTGCAGCATGGCCGAGTCGTATTCATCGACAAGTATGACCACCCTCTGTCCTGTCTGCTCGTATGCCGTTTTGATAAGGCGGGTCATTCGCACACTGATGGAACGGTTGTCTTTGGCGATACCATACTTCTGCTCAAATTCTGACAGTTTAAAATCAATGCTGTCGCGCAACAGTTCTACCGTAGTGAACTTACCGGTGCTGAAGTCAAAGCGAAGCACAGGATGACATGTCCATTCTGTCTCCAATTGTTCAATGGCCAACCCCACAAACAGTTCACGACGCCCTTCAAAGTAAGCTTTCAGGGTGTTGATCAGCAAGCTCTTTCCAAAACGTCGCGGACGGCTTAGAAAGTAATACTTCCCATGATTGACCAAATAATGTATCAGGGCTGTTTTATCGACATAAACATAGTTATTCGATATGATTTCTTCAAAATTCTGTATTCCTACAGGATACTTTCTTGTATATGTCATAATCAAGTTACTTTTTTCGGATAATAACTACCCCCTGTTGTTGCTTCGCACATTCTGTGTGCAAAAGTAAGCAAAAAAAAGATTATAATCAAATTTTTGTACTACTTTTTAATAGTTCCCGCTTACGATAAGCCCCTCCGATTTATCTCAAACCGGAGGGGCTTTGCTAACTTTTCAACTTAATTAGTTGTAAATTATTAAACAACATTATGGAGGTCCTGCGCACCTCACGGTGCCATGTGAACGACCTCAAACAATATTAAATTATGAATAACCGTATGGGGACGACTCCCCACGCGGCTATGGGGTTGACCTCACAAGGGGAAAGACCCCCTGTGAGGTTGGGGATTATTCGTCGAAGAAGAGTTCAAATTCAGGACTTAGCACATTGCCTTCGTCAGTGACGGGTGTACTTCCCTTTGTCAACGAACCAGCCAACATAGTGCAGCTCATCTTCAGTTCTATTGTTTCCATTTCTGGAATGCTATATGTCTTTTTCATATCTTATTCTGTTTTTTGTTTTGAAAGAAATTATCAGATTGCTACGCCACACTCTGACCTTGGTCAGAGAAATTACCAGAAATTATCTCATTCAAGACGTTCCTTCATTTCCATTTCCTCCCCCTCTAAGATTAGAGGGGGCAGGGGGCGTTGATATTTTCACTTTTCACTTAATTGCAACCTTCTTACCGTTCACGATGTAGAGACCCTTCTTGGGATTAGCAATGCGCTGACCATTCAGGTTATAAACCTGAGAGCCATTAACTGTGAACCGTGAACCATTAACCGCATTGATGCCAGTGGTCTCGCCACCGAATCCGAAGTCAAAGCCGATGAACTCACGGGCACTATACGATGCATTACCCTGCAGGTAAATCTTTCCGGCACTCAGGTCGGTAGTTCCTGCCCAAGGATAGAAACCAATAGTGGGATTCTTGGCCAGCACATACATGTTTTCAACGTCTGTGCCTGTTGACACACGCAGGTCGTTGGTGCCAGCAATAGCGTCAGCAGAAGCAATCACGGGAACATCAATAGCCGAGCCGTCAGCACCAGCCTTGTACAGCACAACAGGAGTGTTAGCAGGCACCTTGCCAGTAGCCACCTCGTTCAGCGTCACTGATGTCTCGTTGTCAGTAGCGGTATAGACGGTGATGCCAGTGGTGCTGAAGTCAAGAGCAGAAGGTGTATTATAAGTAGCATATTCAGCATCAGAGATTTTGACAGAGGCATTGGAAGAGAGCGTTATAGCCACCTTAGAAATGTCACAACGGCTAGAACCGCTACCAGTAAACAGGACTACTGAGGCCTCTCCCGCCCAAGTCTTAGTATCAGAAGTATAAGTACCATTGTCAGAGCTAATTGTTGCTGCCCATGTTCCAGCAGCAGTAAATACTATTTTTGTGATGATGTAACCCGATGGTGCTGCAAATGCCAACTTGTTATTTGGATAGAAACGAATCTGGCTATCATTGATATAGTGATTACCAGAACCTGCATAGGCGACATTAACGCGATTATATTTGCCACTAACAGGTGTCTCGTCTGTAATACCAGATGCCGAACCAGTATAACTTGTTCCGAAAAGAGTGTTGTTCAAAGATATATCAAATTCTGTCGGCTGCTCGTAAGCATTTACAGTAATATCCTGTGTGGCGGTTTTTGTTACAGCGTTGTAAGTGTAGCTTACCGTAACCTCCGCGTCAGAGGTGGCCAATGCACCGTTAGGAGTCCAAGTGCAGGAAGCTGTCACATCCTCTGTGCTGGCATCAGCAAAAGTAGCTGTGACCACCATACCTGTAGCGTCGAAAAGATCTCCTTCGTCGTATGTTGTCTTTGTAGGTGATGTAGTGATTTCAATGCTACTCAAAGCAGGATCGACAACTGTAATGGTAGCTGTGGCTGTTTTTGCATTATACTCGTCTTTAGCTACCTGAGAAGCCTGTACAGTAACATCACCCACGGCAACACCTGTCAGCGTACTGCCATCAATCGTTGCATAGCTATCTCCAGCTGTAATGCTATAGGTGACGTCACCGGTGCTATTACTTGTAAACAGAGTGCTCACATCAAGTGTCTTACCAACACGGACACTTCCGTCGTCGAAAGTGATTGTGGGATCAGTAAGGGTAACCTCTTTATAAAATTTTACTGATTTAACTTGAATGTATTTGTTAGAAGTCCCAAGGGTTACATTAAAAACTAATTTATAATAAGCATTCTTTGACCATTCAGTAGCTGGTGATGTTGGCTGAAAAGTAAGTGTCTGATTAGCCGCAATAGACGTTGCTGGTGAAACAGGGCTTTTCGTGATTTCATCAACTACTGTGCTGAAATCAGAATTGCTGGCTACAATAAGCTTTATTGATTTTACGGAAGAAAGATTAATATCTCCAATTTCTAATTCTATTTTTGTAATCGCAGAACCCATTTCCGTTTTAGAATAGGCTTCTCTATCAACATCAGCAGTACCTGAATTCACTTTGCCACCAATTCGCCAAGGATTGATAGTAGTATTTCCAGTAACACTCCAAGAAATACCGTCTTGTGTCAGGCCATCACCATCTTGGGCATAGTTGCTGTTACCGCCAGTAGTAACGGTGCCATCCAAAGTATAATGAAGAACTTCTTCTGCCCACACACTTCCACTGCCTGCTACGAGGGCGCATAGCAGGAGCATTGTTTTGAGTAATAATGTTTTTTTCATAACGTTTATAATTTGGTTAATAATAAGTTTTCCAACTGGTAAGCCTGTACTAACCTTATTATATATATAAAAGAAAAGCGCAGACCCCTACATACTCCACGACAGGTCTGCGACAACCTTATACACCGTATGTTGAAGCCTACGCACTATGGCGTACACTTCAATGGTGTATAATTACTCTTTATTCCCTTTCGAGGTCGCAGTTCGTCGTGGAATTGAGCATCGTCCGCGGGTCCTTCCCACGAACACGTTTGCAAAAGTACGAATTAATAATGTAACTGCCAAAGAAAAAGCCGAAAAAGTTTGGTTCGCTAACTTTTTCGGCATTTTCGTTGAGGATGTTCCTGTTTTTAACACAATCTCATTTGATTGCTATAGTCTAAGGATGCTGTTACGCCTACCTCTCTCGTATGCACACTGGATGGAACCTATCATATCCCACCAGATGTGTTGCCTCCGCTCATACTCCTTTCGGTCTGTGTCAGAACCAAGTTCAAACTGCTCTGCTGGCAAAAAGCAATATCGGTTATCTGTATTGATAATGAAAAACGACCGTACTTGTTTGCTGTTATTGGAATCATAGAATACAGGACCAAAATAGTGGATTGAACTGAAAGTACCCAAATACATGACAAGGGCCAAATCGTCGCCATAAGTCTTTTGGCCAAAGGCTAATGCCCCTAATTCTAATTGCCGAATTTCAGTTGTTGTCATGATTTGAGACATTTAAAAAGATTGTATTTCATCAAGCGGCAATCCTGTGCCTTTTGCAATCTGTTCATCTGACAGTCCCATCGCTTTGAAGCTCTTGGCTATCTTCACTTTTTCTTTCCATACAGCGGTGTCAAGAGAATTCTTCAGGTCGCGATAAATCTTGACGCTCTCCTCATAATCCTGACGTTCTTTGGGTGAGAGCTTTGCAATATCAGTCTGCTCAAACAGCTTCTTGAAGCCGAAGTCGGTGTAGGGGTTGATGTATTTCTCGGTTGTTCCGTCTGACATCGTCGTTACTATTTATTTCCCCTGCAAAAATACGAAGAATAAATGAAACGGCAAAAGGAAATGCCGAAAAAGTTTGGTTCATGCTCTTTTTTCGGCATTCTCGATGAATGATACGCATACTGATGTGATACATAAATCACATTTATTTAAAAATTGTAAATATTGCCATCAGCCATCATACTTTCAGATAACATGTTTACTAACAATATGATAGGCTATGACGGCTTGTTCTTTAAGCCGTCATATAGCCGTCATAATATTAACAGTTAAGCGGCGAAAAATAACTATTGCGAAACTCCCAGTAACAAAGGGGTTACCGATAGTAACTCAATGGTTACTGACAGTAACATAGGGGTTACTGAAAATGTTATACCTACTAATGAGCATTAGTCAATGTGTAGATTTTGCCAACAAATATGACGGCTTTATGACGGCTTGAATGGCAAGCCGTCATAAGATAACATCCTGATAAACAGGTGGATAGCCGCCGATATGACGGCTGACGGCTGTTTTGATGAATGCTTTGTGAAATTCGGCTTTATTTTATATACGCCTCAAACTGATGGGTGACGCGCTGTTCGACGGGAGGCAGTGTCATGTAGTCACCGTAGGTACGCTCTAAGTAGTCCTTGTAGCCCACCATGGTCTTGTACATTCTGCCCTCGAATTCAATATCGACGGATGAGGCGATGTCTTCTGCAGGGAAGCAGCCTTTCAGTGCTGGGCCGGCCTCGGTCATGTTGCACACCGTTTGCGTCGGTGTGTCGAGTACAATGAGTTTTCTGATGCGTTGCTCTATCTGGCGTACCGATAGTGGCCAGTGTTTGTAAACGAAATAGGCCAACTTCGAGCGTAGCGGATTGCTGTTGGAAATCTTGCAGCGGCGGATCTTGTATAGCAGTTTCTTCCGCTTGAAGATGCGTTCGCGCTCCTGCAGGTCTTCCGTCACATAATCGACAGGGAAGATGTCCATATAGACACCAATCTCATAGCCCTCCGTCTCTTTCTCCACCATACGGGTACGCTGATCCACTACTTTGGCGAAGGTATAATAATAATGTGGTTCAGTGGCAGGATTGATGGCGCGATAGGTGCCTTTCGTGTCAGAGTAGGTCTGCAGGAACTGCTCATAGTCCTGACGCGGCATGTAGATGTCGATGTCGTCGTCCCAGGGAATGTAGCCCTTGTGGCGTACAGCCCCAATGAGCGTGCCGCTCGACAGGAAATAGCGCAAGCCATTAGCCTCACAGAACTGATGAACCTCGTCAAGGATGCCCATCTGAATCTGGCGCAGTTCCTGGATGTCTTCAATCTTTCTCATCGTCTGCTCCTTTAGCCAGCCTAAAAAGCCACTGAGACATCTAACGTGTTTCCTGACGTGCCGATGGCGACGTTCTTGTTGCGTGGGAACAGCTTGTCGGACAGCCACCAAGTGAGTTCTGCCGAGCCAAAGCCGACGGCCGCGCCTGCAGCTACGTCATACCAATGGTGCTTGTCGCTGGCTATACGCTGTATGCCTACGGCTGTCGCAGCAGCATAGCCGGCGATGGGAATCCAGATGTTGTCCTGGCGGAACTCCTTGTCTATGGAACGGGCGGCAGCAAAAGCCAGGGCGGTATGTCCCGACGGGAATGACTTGTTGTCGGTATGGTCGGGGCGCTCCTCTTTGACAATGCCCTTCAGGACAGTCTTCACGCCAAAAGCCACGACCATCGATGCTCCCGTGTTGACGATGAACCGCTGCCACTCATGGCCAGTAGGCATTTGCTTTGTAGCACGCTTCGCACCGGGTTTGTCCCACCAGTTCTTTCCCAATTCATACTGCACACCGACATTGATGTCGAACCAGCCGTTACTGTTAAAGCCCTTGCCAGGTCCGTCACCCGTAAAGAATTTCTTGTCGAGGAAACCGCCTGTCGTAACCTGATAGACAACGTCGGCAAACAGTTTCGTCCGGTCATTAATCTTATAGGTCTGCTCAGTACCAAGCCCCACAATCGGGCACTCCTGATACTCTGAGGAGAAGTTCCAGGCAATACCCATTCTGGGGTAGAAGATGGCATTCCACTTTCTGGTATCGTCATACCCTTTAAAGAGGTTGTGCAGGTTGAAAAAGAGGTCGCCATATACTGAGAGGAAACCATGCTTGTTGGGGTCACCCTCAGAGTCCTCTCTCGGTGCCAGATAGTTTGCCTGATGGTTAACGATGATGGCGTTCTGCAGATTCATGCCACCACGTACCGCCACTTCAGGAGTAAACCATTTTCCCATGGCGAGGTTGATGCCAAACGTCTTGCCGTTAGGAATCACGTTGCCGAAATTGGTGCCGTAGGCATTGATGAGCGACATGCCAAGACCCGCCTGGACAAACCAGTTGTCCCAGAAGGAGTTGACCATGACGGACTTCTTGTCAAAACTGACGGGAGCCGATGCCGCTGACTTGTGGAACCGGTTGTTCTTCGACAAATCCATCTCGACACCGACATTGATATCCAAATAGCCGTTACTGCCGTGTCCTGTGCCGGATGACACACCATTGACGCTGGAGACGAAATGGTAGCCAACATCAGCATACAGCCTCCATTTGTCGGTCAGCCGGTAGGTGTTGATGACAGCCAGGCCCAGCACATGGGCACCCGTCTCAGAGCCAATGTCAATCCAGGCTCCTGCCCGTGGCGCCACGATCAGGTTCCACTTCCTGTCAGGCAGATAGTTGCCAAACAAATTGTGCAGATTGACGTTGATGTCACCCAGGAAAGTCAGGAAACCGCCCTTGCGGTGATTCTCTCCTGGCTCGCCGTATGGCAGCAGCCATGTATTGTGGTTATTGCTCAGAATTCCATTTCCCCAGTTCACCTTGAAACGGCCGCCAAACTCTGGCGAGAACCATTTGCCGACGGCCACATTCACGCCCATCGATTTACCGTTGGGGAACGTTTCTATCATTTTGTGTCCTTCGGGAAAGAACAGGTTCATGTTCACACCTACCTGCCCGTACCAGTTGTCCCAGAAGGAGTTGGTGGCCACTGTTGCCGAGTCAGCATCCTGCTGCCGCTCCTGTGCTTGGAGGGTGGTGCAATTGATAGCAAGTAGCAATAGTAATGCTGCTGCTTTGGAAATGGTCTCTCGTCCGAACAGCCACTTCTTGAAGAACGGGCTGATGCGGAGAATGTTCGACGTGATGATGCTGAAACCGATGACCAGCAGGGCAAACACTACTGACAGCGTGGTGTCGGTGATGAAATTGTGGCGGTAGAGTTTGAAGAACGAGCCGATGCTGGGCAGGCTGGGCAGGAAGAGGAAATGAATCAGGTAGATGTCCAGCGTCCGTCGGCCAATATATTGCAGCGAGGCGCCAATGACCGTCATCTTCGTGAAATACTGCTGGTAATGGCGGAAATACATCAGGGCGATGACCAGCAGCAGGAACATGGCTGTAGTCAGAGGGATGATGGCCCATGCCATGCGCAGTGTGTGCCATTTTAGTGCATCCATCGTACACAGAATGGCAACTACTACGATGATGGGGAAGAACCAGCGGGAATCCATCAGCCGCTGGGCTCCGTTCCAATAGCGATGGAAGATGTTGCCGAACAGGAAGAAGGGCATCCACAGCATCAGCTGGCCGAAACTGGTGTCGAGCAGGAACTGGTGAATGTCAGTCATCGGACCACGATAGCCCTTGGCCCATGAGAACAGCTTCGGCTGGTAGCAGCTGTCGTAGAATGCCAGCGATATCACGAACAGCAGACCAATCAGCACGGCAGACACCCACTTGGCATTGAAGGGCGACAGGTGGGAGGTAATCTTGTTTTCTAAATAGGCAAACGGATAATAGATAATGAACATGTAGAGCAGGACCAGCGTGAACCAGTAGCCGCCCTTGGTCGGTGAGTGGAACGACTCTTCCAAGCCTGGCCAGAAACTGGGTTTCAGAATGGCTGTGGCCAACAGGAAAAAGACCAGCGTGGGGATAAGCTGCACGCGCACTTTCTTCAGCAGCAGACTGCCCAGGTTGCGGGCCGTCCAGACCTGTGAGGCTTTGTAAGCCAGGAAGCCACTGATAAAGAAGAAGAGCGGCATGCGAAACAACAACAGAAACTGAAGCGATGACGAATGCTTCCATTCCTCCTCGAAACCCATCTGTGCTACATGGTTGGCCACGACCATGATCATCGTGAATCCTCGTAAGGCATCAAGCCACTCCAAACGGGGCTTTCTTACTTGTATATTCTCATTCATGTGTGCAAAAATACAAAAAAAAGTGAAAAGTGAAAAGTGAAAAGAGAAAAATTTGCTGCCGCCATCGTCATTTTTCATTTTCTTTCGTACTTTTGCAATGTCAATATGGAGAATTTAAAGGAAAAGACTGCAAAAAGCATTGCTTGGGGAGCTGTCAACAATGGCACTACACAAGTATTGAACCTGATATTCGGCATTGTGCTGGCACGAAGACTGTCAGAGGCCGACTACGGCGTTGTGGCCTTGATCACCATCTTTACCACGTTGGCCGGATGTCTGCAAAGTGCAGGATTCTCACAGGCCCTGGCCAACCTGAAGCCACCGACGTTTCGTGATTATAATGCGGTGTGCTGGTTCAACATCATTGCCGGTTGCTCAATGTATGCCATCCTGTTTCTCTCTGCTCCGCTGTTGGCGATGATTTTCCATCTGCCCATCCTTACCGACGTGTCGCGACTGGCTTTTCTGGCCATACCCCTCTCGGCACTCGGCATCGTTCCTAATGCCAAGCTGTGGATAGAGTTGCGCAACCGCGAACTGGCCATTGCCGCCATTGTGTCACTGGCACTGTCTGGCTCCGTAGGCATGTGGCTGGCCTTTCACGACTACGGCTATTGGAGTTTGGTGTGGCAACAACTCGTCTTCATCAGTGCCAGCACCCTCATCAAATACGGTTTCACACGATGGGTGCCCAAACTACCTGTTGACTTCAGCCCTATCAGGCGGATGTTCGGATTCTCGTCCAAGTTGCTGTTGACGAATATCTTGACGGTTGCCAGCCAGCAGGTGCAGACATTCATCTTCGGAAACATGCTGCCTATCAATACCGTGGGACAGTTCAGCCAGGCCAACAAGTGGAACACCATGGGACATTCGTTCATAACGAATACGATGGCGCAGGTGGCTCAACCCGTACTGACCAATGTTGGCGACGAGGAGGGTCGCCAGCAGCGTGTCTTCCGTAAAATGCTGCGTTTCACGGCGTTTGTCTGTTTCCCCCTGATGTTTGGATTGGCGCTGGTAGCCTACGAATTCATCGTTGTTACCATTGGCATGAAGTGGGAACCCTCCGTCATCCTGCTGCAGATACTCTGTCTGGGCGGTGCCTTCATCCCCTTGCAGGCCCTCTATCAGAATCTGATTATCAGCCGTGACCGTTCTGACATCTACCTGCGGTTAGTGGCTGTGCAGATTGTGTTGCAGATTGTCCTCACGCTCGCTTTTGCCCCGCTGGGCATCACGGCGATGGTGGCAGCCTTCTCGGCGCTGAACATCCTGTTTACTGCCTGTTGGCATTTTGCCCTTCAGCGCATACAACCCTTAGGGACGCTTGACGTGCTGAAAGACACCGTGCCTTTTGCACTGGTAGCTGCCGCCGTGATGTTGGCTACATATTATGTTACCCTGCCCGTCACCACGCTGTGGTTGCTCCTGCTGTCGCGCATCGTCGTGGCAGCCGTTCTCTACTACGTCATTATGCGTCTGCTCAACGTGGCTATCCTAAAGGAGTGCTTGCAATTTATCAGGAAGAAGAATCAGTAGCCTATGGAAATATCTGTCGTCATACCAGTATATAACAAGGTGGAATACCTTGACAAGTGCTTCGAGAGCATCTTCTCACAGGACTTCGACTCGTTCGAGGTGGTGGCTGTCAATGACGGGAGCACTGACGGTTCGGGCGACATCTGCAACCAGTGGGCTGAACGTGAAAGTCGGCTGCGGGTGTTTCACCAGCAGAACGGCGGTGTGACGGCTGCCCGTCGCTATGGCGTGCAACAGAGCGCAGGTCGTTACGTCATGTTTGCCGATGCTGACGACCTCTTCCTGCCAGAGGCGCTTTCCACGATGTATCAGACCATTTGCGAGAGCGGTGCCGACGAGGTGATAGGAACCTACGACGACCAGTACGGTCATCGGCACGACTCAGGACTGCGTGGCTTCGTCGAACCAGAACGGCTGATTCGTGACCTGTTGGCGCTACGTAGCCAGTTCTGTATCTTGTGGGGCATCATTTTCCGCAAAGAACTGCTGGACGGTTGTCTGAATGCGCCCCGTGTCATTGTGGAACGTGAGGACTCGCTGATGCAGATCAAATGTCTGATGAAAGCCCCCAAGGTGTTTTTTACGGAAAAAGCTGCCTACCTGCACTATGAGGATGTTCCCAACAGTCGCCGCGAGACGCTGGACTGGATTAGCGTCTATGACGACGAGCTGCGCCAGACGCTGCAGCCGCAATGGGAACGATACCGTTCTGCCTTCGTCCATCATCAGATCAAGGTCTATGAGAAGTTCATCGACCGCAGACAGTTCCAGGTCTTCAATGACTACTATCGTCCACTGCGCCAACAGCTCTCTGCCGATATTCCCCTGATGGACCGTCTGGCTCTGCAGCTGCCGCCGCGCATTGCCTATCTGCTTATTCACACCTACAAGTACCTGCTGAAATGGAAGAAATAAAACATCCCGCCCAGAATGATGTCGCCGTGCTGCTCATCATCTTCACACGAACAGAGACGCTGAAGCGAACCTTCGCTGCCATCCGTCAGGCCAGACCGTCGCACCTGTTTATCTATCAGGACGGTCCGCGTAATGATGACGATGCCCGGAAGTTGGAGGCTGCCCGCAGTATTGTGGATGACAGCCAGATAGACTGGGAGTGTGATGTCCGGCGCAGCTATCATGACGAGAACTCAGGGGCATGGGCTTCCAACTACTATGCCCAACGGTGGGCTTTCTCGCAGGCTGACAAGTGTATCGTCATCGAGGATGACTCCACGCCCTCTTCCTCGTTTATTCCTTTCTGTCGAGAGATGCTTGACCGCTATGAGCACGATGAACGTATCACGATGATAGCCGGTTTCAACCACGAAGAACAGACCGATGCCCCGTATGACTATCTGTTCACCACCGTGTTCAGCATCTGGGGATGGGCCTCTTGGCGTCGTGTCTATGAGCGTTGCGACCCTGC
>JAEEGL010197608.1_pt1 | contig 15486 bp, 11 predicted proteins | sample 9134231 | NCBI WGS metagenome assembly JAEEGL01 (sample SAMN16246548, study PRJNA631951) | gut metagenome | biome: gut microbiome; feature: rumen; material: fiber-attached | host: Bos | place: Iran: Karaj | collected 2018-10
ACGGAAGATATTATAAATGTGGTGGCTGTTGATCCTGTGGAATTTTTGATGCCTGAGGCTCTGGAATACTGCCACGGCAAGACGGCGGAATTGACGGTGGAGCTCGATTCCAAAATCAATTCTTTCGCTTGGCTCGACGACGAGGAAAACCACGATACGCACCGTATTTTCAGCAGTCCGGGCGATTACACAGCAAAGACTGTGGACGTGGAAAGTTGCGAATTTTCTCGGACGGTGAAGGTCATTGAAAATCCCTTGCCAAAGATTGATTTTCAGGGCGATAACATCATCTGCTCCAACATTGAGCGCACCCTTGATTGCGGCATTGCGGATGTCAATTATCTCTGGAACACGGGCGCAACCACCCGCACCATCGTCCCCGAACAAGCCGGCTGGTACAAGGTGACTGTCATCGACGCAAAAGGCTGTGTGTCAAAGGATTCCATTGATATGGAACTGAAGACATTGCCATTGATTTCATTGCCGCCCGACACCGTGATGTGCAACGGCAACGAGCTTTTGCTCAGTATGCCTTGGCAAGATGCTTACAGCTATCAATGGCAGGATTTGAGTGGGGGAGAGGAGTTCGTTGTGGAGCAGCCCGGCACTTATTCCGTGGTAGTCAACAATTACTGCGGCGAGACCCGCGACGAAATCATTGTGCGTTACAGGTATTGCGGCGAATTTGTATTTCCAAACATCATCACGCCTAATGGCGACGGCATCAACGATTTTTTCAAGATAAAAGGTCTTGACGAATTTGTAAATGGCTGGAGCATTGATATTTACAATAGGGAAGGGCGTCGTGTCTTCCATTCAGACAATTATCACAACGAGTGGAACGCACCCGACGTGAAGGACGGCGTGTATTTTTATATTTTTTATAAGGATGGGGATAAGTACAATGGCAATATCAGCGTATTTCACTGATTGACAATGCATAATTCATAATGCATAATGCATAATAAGGGCATCCGCCGGATGGCAATTATGCATTATGAATTATGCATTATGAATTATGAATTATGAGTTATGAATTGTGAATTATGCATTGTGCATTATGCATTATTTAACGTTGATGCTTTTGACCACTTCGTCGCCCATTGCGTCGTTGATGAGTTTTTGGAGCGAGGAGCGGCGCATTGAAATTTCGTTGCGGATGAGTGGTGAGCGGAATTTTACGGTCAATACGCCGTCCTTGAGGGTGATGTCGTCGGTATTGCGCGCAATCATAGGCCCGACAATCTTGTCCCATTCCTGCGTGACGCGCACTTCCTTAATGTGCTTGTCAGCCCCAATGGCAACAAGATACTGCTGCAACACATCGCCTAAATTCTCCGGGTCTTTCCGCTTCATTTCTTTAATTTAGAATTACGAATTGTGAATTTTCAATTTTCAATTCTCAACTTTCAACTTCCAATTTTGTAATTTTTAATTGTCAATTGTCAATTGTCAATTCCCATCACTTCCCCGCCACTTTGAGCGCCAGTCCGATGACAAGAATGTCGTTGCCACGGTTGGAGCCGCGCCAGTTTTCAAATTCCTGTTCAAAAACCTTTTTCTGCTCGAGCATTGGCTCTGAGGCGTGTTTCATCAACAATTGACGGAGATATTGGTCGCCGTAGCGGGCGTTGGATGCGCCGCCGCGCTGATTGACATAACCGTCGGTCTTGAGGTATATCTTGTCGTCTTTTTCAAGGACAATGTTTTCGGTGGTGTAATTCTTGCGGCGGCCAAACGACACCGCAAAATTCATCCTGTCGCCCCTAAATTCGTGCACATCCACCTCGCGGCGGTTGGTGCCGGGGTACGATTTGCGGACAAGGCACAGGCTGCCGTATGCTCCGGCGTATGACAATGTGCGCTCCTTCTGATTGACGATGCACACAGTGAAATTGACCGGCACATCCTCGTCCACATCGTGCCTGCCGCCGTCGCGCTCCGCCATTCTTGCGTACCGTGAGCGCAATGCGTCAAGCACTTCGCCCGCCTGCATGCCAGCGATGCCGCTGCGGTTGGCGATGTCTTCGAGCATTGCCACGTTTTGGAGGCCTTTTACGAGTCCTGCCGCGCCAGAGATGCCACAGTTGCCGCAAGCCACGAGGATGTGGTCGCCGGACACAATCAACTTGTAAAAATCGCCGCCAACAGCGTCAAAAGGCTTGTAGAGCAGGAAAAAATCCGAAAATAACGCCTTGATGTGCCCCGGGTCGGTAAACATTGCATTCTGCAATCCCATCAACCCCTGCAACACCTCCACGCCGCGCACACGTTGGTTTTCGAGCGACGACTTGAGCCGCACCGACTCCTGCTCCTTGGCTATGGAGTTGCGCTTGAAGGTTTCAAGTTCCGTTGCGGCGGTTTCCGAACGCTTTTCGGCGGCATTGAGCCGCTCCTTGAGGGTCTCGATGTCGCTGTGCAGGTTGCTGGTGGTGGTCTCCCATTGCGCAGTGCGCTTGCGGAGCGTCACCACACCTTTTATGTACAATACCAACGCGGCGACAGCCACTATTGACAAAATTATAATTGTAATAAGCATCTTTTACGTGTTTGTAGGCGGCTGGCTGCATTGCCGTACCGCGCCGCAAAGTTAATCCATTGCTGTCATAATGCAAAATCAAAATAATAGGGCAAAAGTTGTGATTTTGCTACATTGTTGTTAATCAATGACATACAAAAGAAGATTTTTTTATTTACAAAAAAAATATTAAAATATTTCCCTAATTCAAAAAAATAGGCTAATTTTAGCGAAATTTTTAAGGCGTGTCCTTTTCGGCGCGATTGACATTTTTTTGGCATCAATATTGTTTTAGCGTATGCGATGCCGCAGATGTCTGCAAGGCGTCAGAAGTAAAGGATCACAAAAAAATGAAAACCGAACAATGCGTAAAGAAGGCCATACAAAATCCAGCGTAGAATCCAGACAGGCTTGGAGCCTGTTTGTCGTGTGTCTGCTGCTCTCCCTGATGGGATTGCACGGCAGCGCGTATGGACAGGCGTCGCAGGAAGTCATCAAGGCCAACCTCATCCTCTCGTGTTCGGAATCCGTTGAATGGAAAAATTACAAATCACCCACCGAATTTATAATTGGCGTCTATGGAATGATGCCCGAAGAATTGGTGCCGCTCAAGAATCTCGCCAAAAGCCGCCGTATCAACGGCAGGCCAGTGGTAATCAAGCAGTTCCGCCGCGCCAAGGAAATCACACCCACCGACGTATTTTTCGTTAGCAACAGGGCAAATGAGGAGCTTGAATCGCTCTATCCGACGCTCGAGGCTAATAAGTCGCTCGTTATCACCGACCGCGCCCCGTCCGACAAGTACTTCATGCTCAATATCTTGCTGCACGACAACGACAAGCAGTTTGAAATCAACAACGCAAACGCCAAGAAGTCGGATTGTATTGTGCCTGACAAACTCACCAGCCAGGGCGGCTCTACGCTCGACCTCCGTGTACTATATAATAAAAAGTCGCACGAACTCCAGGCAAAGGAGGAACGCCTTGCTGCACAGAAGGAAGAAATCGACAAGGGCCACAAGGAACTCACCGACCAGATTGCCCAAAACGAGAAGCTCAAGAAGGAAAACACCGAGCTTGCAAAGCAATTGAGGGAGAAAGAGGAAGAAATCGAAGCCCAGAAAGCCCACGCCGCCATCCTTCTCGCGGAAGTGAACACCCAGCAGTCAAAACTCGCCTACAACCAAAAGCAGCTCGAGGAGCAGGAGTCGAAGATCAACGACGCACAAAAGAAGGTGGACGAAGCCAACGAGGAGCTTCAGGAACGTGACCAAGACCTTAAGAAACGTGCCGAGAGGATTCGCGCTCAGGAAGCCGAACTCCAAACCCAGGACACCACGATGAACGAGCAGAGAGCGCAGCTCATCGGCGTAATTATCTTCATCGCTGTCGTTATTTTCCTCATCGCCCTCATCATCAGGTCGATAAGGGCACGCGCCCGCGCCAATGTCGCACTCCGTAGAAAGAATCTTGAGCTCAACCAGCAGAAGGCGGAGATCGACAAGCAGGCGGAGCAGCTCGAGGGCATCAACAAAGAACTCGAAAAACTCTCCATTGTGGCGGGCAAGACGCAGAATGCAATTGTCATTATGGACCGCAATGGCTACTTCGAGTGGGTGAACGCAGGTTTCACGAGGTTCTTCGGATACACTTTGCAGCTCCTGCGCAACGAGCGCGACGAGAATATCGTAAATGTCAGCGGCAACAAGAGCATACGCAACATATTATTCAAATGTGTCAGCAACAAGCAGACCATCGTATTTGAAAGTGAAAGCCGCACACGCTCGGGCAATGTCATTGCCACACAGACCACTCTGACGCCCATTCTCAACGAAAAGGGAGACGTGACGCAGCTCGTGGCGATATATTCTGACATCAATAAGCTCAAGGAGCAGGAGGCGGCAATCCGCAGCCAGAATGAGGAGCTCCTGCAGCAGAAAAACACCCTCGAGATGCAGAAAAACCAAATCGAGGAGCAGACCAAGAGCATCAAGAAGGGCATCGACTACGCCCAGACCATACAGCAGACCATCCTCCCACCCAAGGAGTTGATAAGGCAGTATTTCGACTGTTTTGTGCTCTTCCGTCCCAAGGACATCGTGAGCGGCGACTTCTACTGGTTCTCCACGGCGAAGGAAGGCGACAGAAATTACCAGTTTATCGGTGATTTTGACTGCACGGGTCACGGCGTGCCTGGTGCATTCATGAGCCTTATCGGCAACCGCGTGCTCAACGAGGTAATCAACGTGCGTAATACATACTCGCCGCGTGACATCATGGACGCCCTCAATGCCGGCATCATCAAGGCTCTCAAGCAGGAGCAGAGCACCAACAACGACGGTATGGACACCTGTCTCTGCCGTGTGGAGCAGATTGCCGAGCACGATTACAAGGTGGTCTTCTGCGGTGCAAAACGTCCCCTGTACTACCTGCCCACTGGCGCAGAGGAAGTGCAGCAGCTCAAGGGCGACCGCAAGTCAATCGGCGGCACGCAGAAGAAGAGGGGCAACATCCAGTTTACCGACCAGGAAATAATATTGCACAGCGGCGACACGATGTTTCTGTGCAGTGACGGCATATCGGACCAGTGCGACCACGAACGCAAAAAGTTCGGTTCGGACAGGTTTGTAAGCATGATTTATCAATACAGGAACGAACCAATGGAACATCAGGGCGAACTCTTCTCCAAGGAACTCGACGACTTCCGTGGCAACGAGGAGCAGCGCGACGATATTTCAGTAATCGGCATAAAATTCAGATAGGACAATGCGCAAGACTTTCGACATATTATTAAAGCGTGTGGCGCTGATAATGGCACTCGTAGTGGTGGCATCAATGATGCCTGAATCCTCGAGCGCACAGATCAGCCAGGAGGCATTGCGCGCCCACTGGATACTCACCCTCTCCGAGTATGTGGATTGGCCAGGCAATGAGTACACCGAGGAATACTCCATCGGCGTATATGGCACCACCGCGCCCGAATACAACGAACTTGTGAGGATGCGCGACAACAACGGCAAGGTCAAGGGCAAGCCGTTCAGCGTGCAGCAGTTTAAGAGGGTGAGGGACGTGATGCCTACGCACATCCTTTTCGTCAATTCGGCGTACAATGGCGACGTCCAGGCTATCAGCAACAAGCTCAAATCTGACAGCACACTTATTATAATATCCGATACCTCCAGCGACAAGAACCTCCAGCAGTACTTCATGATCAACCTGCTGCTCAAGGGGCGCGCCAACCAATTCCAGGTCAATAGCGGCAAGGCGTCGTCGGTGGGCATCGACATCTCCGACAAGGTGCTTGCGCAGGGCGGTACAAAAATCGACCTTCTCAACCTTGTGGAGAATAAGAACAAGGAGCTTCAGGAGCGTGAAAATATGCTTATGCTTCAGGAGCGTAACCTTCAGGAACAGGCTAAAGACCTCTTGTCGCAAAAAATACAGAACGACATTGAGCAGGACAACATCCAGATAGCCAAATTGAACCTCGAAAACCAAGAGATAGAAATCGAAAGGCAGAAGTTGAGGGCGGACAGCCTTGTGAAACACGCCGAGGCCCTCAAGATGCAGCTTGCAAGAAACGACAACAAGCTCAAGCAGCTTGCACAGCAAATCGAAGACAAACAGGAAGAACTCGACCAATCCACCAAGGAGCTCGCCGAGCAGCAGAGCCGCATCGACGAACGTCAGAAGCAGATAGAGGAGCACGAGAAAAAGCTCAAGGAAAATTCAGGTGAAATCGATATGCGCCACCGCATCATCGTGGTTGCGTGGATTTTTGCCGGCATCATCCTCCTGCTCGTCGTCATGGCGATGATATCGAGCATCTCCAGAAAACGCAAAAACCGTCAGCTCGCACGACTCAACGACGAGGTGGACCGTCAGAAGGACCACATTCTCGCCCAGGCCGACCAGCTCAAGCAGATCAACAAGGAGCTCGAAAAACTCTCTATCGTGGCGTCACAGACCGATAATGGCGTGGTCATTATGGACGACATCGGCAATGTGGAATGGGTCAACAAGGGTTTCAGCAATATGTACGGCTACACGTTCAGGGATTTGAAGGTAAATTCCACCGACAGCCTTACAGGATTCTATGCCTCCAACCCCGACATCATGACCATCAAGGACGAGTGCCTCAGCACGTCGGAATCGAGGGTGTTTGAGTGCGAGATAGTCACCAAACAGGGCAGGACCATCTGGGTGCAATCGACATTGACGCCCATCCTCGACGAAAACAACAACATCGCCCGCCTTGTGACCATCGACACCGACATCACACAGATCAAGGAGCAGGAACAGGCGATTATGCAGCAGGGCGCGACACTTGCAATGCAGAGGGACGAGCTCGCAATGCAGAACGAGTTCATCTCCGAGCAGAACGCGCACATCAATACGAGTCTCACATACGCCAAGACCATCCAGCAGACCGTGATGCCGTTGGAAGTGAACATCACAAGGTACTTCAAGTATTTCGGAGTGTTCATTCCGCTCCAGATTGTAAGTGGCGACTTCTACTGGTTTACTTGGGTGCCCGACAACAACAAGCTCGCCTTCACTGCGGCTGTCGATTGTACAGGACACGGCGTGCCGGGTGCGTTCATGTGCATGATTTCCACACGTATCCTCTCAGAGACCATTGTGGAGCACAAGGTGTACGACACCGCCAAAATCCTCGAGCTTCTCAACGAGGGTCTCATTGCCGCGCTCAAGCAGGAGGAGACCGACAACAACGACAGCCTCGAGATTTGCATCTGCAAAATCCTCAGGACGGGCGACACCGATTACGAAATGTCGTTTTCGGGAGCAAAACGCCCGCTGTACATATACCACAGCGACACTCAGGAGCTCGATACGCTCAAGGGCGACCGCAAGTCGATCGGCGGCCTGATGTCAAGGCGCAATACGCAGCCGTTTACATCGGAGACGATGCAGCTGCACACAGGCGACAGGATTTACATGACGACAGATGGTTTGATCAATCAGTTTGACGTCAACAACAAGAAATACGGCAGCGACAGATTTGTATCGCTGTTGAAGACGATAGCCCCCAAGGAACTGCCCGAGCAAAAGGCTATAATCGAGCAGGAATACGAAACCTACAAGGGCGACGCTGAACAGAACGACGACATCACGGTGTTTGCCGTCGAGCTGATATAAACAATACACTGACTCAAATAACTAAAAAGATATAGAAATGGCATTAGTAGAAAACGGAAAGGATATATTCGAGACCATGTTTGAACACAACGTGGTAGTATGTTACATTGGACCGTTCGATGGACAGATTCTTTCTCTATTGGCATCCAATATCGAAGACTCCCTATGGGACGACCCTAAGCGCGGCAAGAAATTCTTCAAGATCTTCATCGAGCTTAGCCAAAATATCTATCTGTATTCGAAAGAGAAAGTGGATGGACTCGATTCCGCTGGCGTCGGGCTCATTATTATAAAGGAGTACGACGATTACTTCCAGTTCATCACCGGCAATATGGTGGACTACAAAGACTATGTGAAGCTCTCCGAAAAGTGTGCGCAAATAGTCACCAAGTCCAAGGACGAGCTCAGGGAGTTCAAGCGTCAGCAGAGGTCGTTGTCGCGTCCCGATTCCGACAGCGGCAATATCGGCATCATCCAGTCCACAATTCTCAGCGGTTACCCGCCGGCGTACACCTTCCACAAGGTTGACGACGACAATTATTTCTATATCCTTTCCATCCGAATAGACAAATAAAGTCCCCCTCGATATGCAAAACGCCGCTCTGTTAACAGGGCGGCGTTTTTTTATTTATTCGTTTTTTTGTTATGCATTGTCAGATTCCTTGATCTCCTCCAATTCGAGCCAGCGCATCTCTTTGGCGTCGAGGTCGGCGAGTATCTCGTCCATACGCTGCGAGAGCTTTGTGATTTCGTCGATGTCCGACGTGCCGCCAGATAGCAATTGTTCTATCTCCGCTTTTTCAGTTTCGAGGGCGGCAAGATCCTTTTCGAGCTGCTGGTATTCTTGATTGAGCTTGTATGTAAAATTCTTCTTGTGGCGCTCCGGCTGCCGTGTGTCGGTCTTTTTGGGGGCGGAGGTGTCGTCGTCGCGCTGCGCACGCTCCTGTTGACGTTCGTCCTCCTTTTGGGTGAGATAGACGGTGTAATTGCCCGGGAAACTGCGTATGCGCCCATTGTCCTCAAAAACAAGAAGTTGCTCCGCCACCTTGTCGAGGAAGTAGCGGTCGTGCGACACCACAATCAGGCATCCGCCAAAGGCGTTGAGAAAATCTTCCAACACGTTGAGCGTCACGATGTCGAGGTCGTTGGTGGGCTCGTCGAGGATGAGCAGGTTGGGGTTTTGCATCAATACTGTCATCAGGTAGAGCCTGCGACGCTCGCCGCCGCTGAGTTTGGCAACTGGCGTGTATTGCATCTTGGGCGGGAAGAGGAAATATTCGAGGAATTGCGACGCCGATAGTTTGCGTCCGTCGCCAAGCACCACCACTTCGGCGATGTCCTTGATGATGTCGATGACGCGCTGGTCTTCGGCGTATTCGATGCCGCTCTGACGGTAGTAGCCCGGCATCACGGTTTCGCCAATTTCCACGACGCCCGAATCAGGCGCGAGCTGTCCCATTATTATATTAAGGAGTGTCGATTTGCCGCAGCCATTGACGCCGCAGATGCCCACCTTGTCGTTTTTCTGGAACGAATATGTGAAATCATCAATCAATTTGCGCCCGTCAAACGACTTGGAGACGTGCTTGAGGTCCACCACCTTGTTGCCGAGGCGGTACGCCGTGCCGGTGGCGATGTCCACTTTGCGGTTGTCGATGCGCTTGGATGCAAATTCCTTGAGTTCGTAAAAGCTGTCGATTCTGTATTTAGCCTTGCCGCCACGCGCCTTTGGCATTCGCGAAATCCATTCTGACTCGCGGCGGAGCAGGTTGTTAGCCTTGTCGATGGCGGCGGCGAGGTTTTGCACGCGCTCGTCACGCTTGCGCAGGTAGTAGGCGTAATTGCCGCTATAAGTGTATGTGGTATTGTCTTCCATCTCGATGATGCAGTCGCAAACATTGTCGAGGAAGTAGCGGTCGTGCGTCACCATCAGGAGCGTTGTGCGCGTGTCATGGAGGTATTTTTCGAGCCATTCGGTCATCTCGGTGTCGAGGTGGTTGGTGGGCTCGTCGAGGATGAGCATGTCGGGATGCTCTATGAGCACGTCGGCGAGGGCGATGCGCTTTTTCTGTCCGCCAGAGAGCGTGCCAATCACTTGGTCGAGGTTGTCGATGCGCAGTTTGCCGAGTATCTGACGCATCTCCGCCTCGTAATCCCACGCGCCAGAAGCGTCCATTGCTGCCTGTGCGGCTGCTATGCGGTCGTGGTCGCCTGATGCAAGCGCCTCCTCGTAGTCGGCGGATATGCGGGCGAGCTTGTTATTGACGGCAAGTATCTGCTGGCGCACCGTGAGACTGTCGTCAAGCACGGGGTCTTGCTGTAGATATCCAATCGTGAGGTCGTTGCGGAACACGACGCTCCCGGAGTCGGCGTATGTCTTTTGTCCGATGATGTCGAGAAGCGTGCTCTTTCCTGTGCCGTTTTTGGCGATGAGCGCGGTCTTCTGGTCTTTCATTATGGAGAAGCTGATGCCCTCAAAGAGCACCTTGTCCCCAAAAGCCTTGGAGAGATTCTCCACTTGCAGGTATGTAATCATTTCGTTGATGTGGTGTGTTCGGCGGCGATGTGTGCCGCTGATTGTTACTTTTGCAAAATTAACCAAAAAAATCATTGTGTCAAAATAAAAAATTTTGCATTTGAGTTATTTTGGCAATTGTTTGATTTTCAGACCATTGGCGGAATTGTGGATACGAATTGCAAAAAAAAGAGCACAAAAACTTAAAAAATGTTTTCTATACATTAAATTTCTTTATATTTTTGCACGTGGAAATAGGTGTGCAGACATCTGCGCATCCACTACAACAAAGTATAATAAGATATATGCGACAACACCTCATATTGTTTTTAAAAGGGTTTACGATGGGCCTTGCGAATGTTGTCCCCGGTGTCTCAGGGGGTACGATTGCATTGCTTGCAGGCATATATGAACGTTTTGTACATGCATTGAAGTCCATTGACCTCGAAGCGTTGAAGCTGCTCACCAAGTTCAAGTTCAAGGAGTTTGCCGAGCACACCGACTTCTTCTTCCTGCTTGCGGTGATTTCGGGCGAGGTCATCAGCATATTCACGGCGGCTCGCCTGCTGTCGTACCTTTTCACCATCAATAATGGCATCTACGTCTGGGCATTCTTCTTCGGACTCATCCTCGTGTCTGTCTATTACGTAGGCAAGACCATCAAAAAATTCAACTTCGTAAACATCCTTTTGATGTTCATCGGTGCGGCATTGGCATACGGAATGTCAATCATCACCCCCGCAAGCGAAAACGACAACATATTTTACCTCATATTCTGCGGCGCACTTGCAATTTGCGACATGCTCCTGCCCGGCATCTCGGGTAGTTACACGTTGATTTTGCTCGGCAATTACAAACTCGTGATCATCGACGCCGTATCGCAACTCAACCTCAGGGTGCTACTGCCTTTTGCGGGCGGCGTGGCGATAGGTTTCGTCGGTTTTTCGAGGTTCTTGTCGTGGCTGATGAAGAAATACGGCGACCAGACCACGGCGATGCTCACAGGCTTCGTCTTTGGCTCGCTCGGATTCATCTGGCCCTGGAAAGTGCCGCACTACGCCAAGACAATCTCCGAAGACGGTTTTGAGCTCGAGGTGCTCAATTCGCACGGGGAGCCGGTGGTGGAATTTTGGGAAAAATATCTGCCCGACCTCAATTCTGGCACTTTCATTGCGATAGCCTTGATGGTGGTCGGCATACTCACCCTGGCGGGCATTGAGAAGCTCGCCAACAGCAAGGGCGGCAAAAAAGGCGAGCAAGAGCCCGCCAAGAAAGTAGAAATTGATTAAAAAATCAGAATACAGACTACAAAAATGTTGCAGGAATCAATAAAAATGAAGGCCAAGACCTACGAAGGCTTGGAAGACGAATTAGGGCGCGAACTCATGCGCATGGGAGCTGAGGACGTCGACACCGACGTATGCACGGTAACTTTCACCGGCGACAAATATCTGCTGTACCAGGCCAACTACGAGCTCCGTACGGCACTCAAAATCTATAAGGAGCTGTCGAAGTTTGAATTTGCTTCGAGCGACGATTTTTACGCCCAGTTCAGGGAATACCGTTGGAGCAAAATCCTCAACATATACAAGAGCTTCAGGATTGAGGTGATTGGCAAATCCGAGCTCCTGCCCGACACCGTGAAGGGCGACGTCACCAAAATCATCTGCGATTATTTCAACGAAAAGTCGCACAAGATGCCGCCGCACGACACGTCCAACCCTTCGGTAGTGATTGTACTTGAGATAGAAGAGCAGCGTTGCACGTTTATGCTCGACGCTTCTGGTCCTTCGCTCGCGCACCGTGGCTACAAGGTTTCCGGCGGCAGCAACGGTTACGACGAAGTATATTCGGCGGGCCTCATTCAGCTTTCGGGCTGGAAGAGCAATACCAACTTTATCGACCCGATATGTGGTGCTGGCACGCTCCTGATAGAGGCGACGATGCTCGCATACAACATCCCCGCTCAGATTTGCAGGGAGTCGTTTGGATTCTTCACCTGGAGGGATTTCGACGAAACCCTCTGGCACGACGTCAAAAATTCGGCAAGGCTCGCAGTCAAGCACAATGGCGAATTTGCATACAAGCTCCTCGGCTACGAGACCGACGACACGATGCTCAAGGCGGCTACGCAAAACATCAAGAAGGCGATGCTCGACAAGTACATCGATGTGGAGCTGCTCGACCCGACACAGGCTGAAGCGCCCGAAGGTGACACGACGGTGATGGTGATTGCGCCCAAAATCGACGCCTACAATGAAGAGAAGACCGCGCAGACCATCGATTTCCTCGGCAAGCTCGCCAAGCGCACCTACAAGACTGCCAAAGTGTGGATTCACACCAGCTACGACAACATGCCGAAGGCTCTTGGCATCCAGCCCAGGAAGGAAACCGAGATCAAATATGGCAACGAAGACAACAAATTGTCGTCATATTAAAATTTTTTCGCAAAAAATTGCGCCGTATCAAGATATTTGTTATATTTGCAAATCAAAATACAAAACCGTAATTGAAAATGAAAGCGAGCATACACGGACTATTCGAGAAACTGAAGGCGGGCAACCCAATTGCTTCGCACGAGGGGGCTATTACCTCCGAGATAATAGGTGATTTCTTGACGAAGGTCGAAAATTCGCTTTCTGACGCAGGCGAAGCTCCCAAGAAGATAAGGAAGGTGTACAACATCCTTGTCGAAGCACTGCAAAACCTTTTTCACCACCAGGCAGTACCGCCGGCGGCGTTCATAAAGGAGATGGGACTCGCAAGCGAGGCATATTCTTTCTGCACAATCATCAGGGAAGACAACGGGTCGTACAAGGTGACCACAGGCAACTTCGTGACCGAGGCGACCTCCAAATCCCTCAAGGAGCGCATCGAACAGCTCAATTCGCTCTCGCAGGAAGAGCTCAAAAGCCTTTATAAAATCGTGCTCGACAACGACGAATTTTCTGAAAAAGGAGGCGGCGGTCTCGGTTTTATTGAAATGGCAAGAAAATCAGGCAACAAATTCGGATACGAATTCGCACCATACGACGATAAATACAAATTTTTCGTCCTTGAAATACTTGTAAGCTAACTAACTAATATAATAAAAATGGATTCGATAAACATAGAAGGAACGCCCAAAACCCCAACAATATCTTTTGACGCCAATACGGGTGTCATCGAGATAAAAGGACGATCCATACCCGAAAACTCAATCGAGTTTTATAAGCCGCTCGTGGACTGGCTCGACAAGTTCGCGGACGTGGCTCAGGGTACTGTGAATGTTAACATTCAGCTGGAATACTTCAATACCAGCTCCTCTAAGTGTATTCTCGACGTTTTCAAGAAGCTTGAAAACTTGCAGAATAAAAATAGGGCAGAAGTGGTAATCAACTGGTACTACGAAGAAGACGACGAGGATATGCTCGAAGCCGGCGAAGACTATCAGTCGATATTGAAGATTCCATTCAATATGGTTGAAATGGCGGAATAGTAATGACCCAAATCACGGTTATCGGGCTTGGATACGTAGGGCTGCCGCTCGCGGTACTCTTCGCATCTAAATATAAGGTTATAGGATACGACACCAACCCCAAAAGGGTGGGGGAGCTCCTATTAATGACAGACAGCACAGGCGAGACCGACAGCAAATCGCTTGCCGATGCCTTTGGGAATGGTCTTATAGTTACCGATTCCTGCGACCTAATCAAAGACACCGATGTTTTCATCGTTACTGTGCCGACGCCCGTTGACTCCAACAACCGTCCCGACCTCGCGCCCCTCATTGCCGCAAGCCGGACAGTAGGGAATGTAATTAAGACAAACAACGTAGTAGTATTCGAATCCACTGTATATCCAGGAGTTACAGAAGAAATTTGCGTTCCCGAAATCGAAAGGGTGTCTGGGTTGAAGTTTAATGTTGATTTTTTTGCTGGATATTCGCCCGAGCGAATCAACCCTGGCGACACGCTTCATACCGTAGAAAACATTGTAAAAGTTACATCAGGCTCCACCCCCGAGACTGCTCGACGGGTGGATGCTTTGTATAAATCCGTATTGAAAAACGGCACTTTCCCTGTGTCGTCAATCCGCGTGGCGGAAGCCTCCAAGATAATCGAAAACTCCCAGCGCGACGTCAATATCGCTTTTATGAACGAATTGGCGAAGATTTTCAATGCGATGGGCATTGATACCAACGAGGTAATCGACGCCGCCTCCACCAAATGGAATTTTATCAAGATGCGCCCCGGTCTCGTGGGCGGGCATTGCATCGGAGTTGACCCTTATTATCTGATCCAAAAGGCGCAAGTCTATGGCATAATGCCGCGTGTGATGATGGCGGCGCGTAGGCTCAACGACGGTATGGGCGAGTATGTTGCCAATCAGGTAATCAAACTGATGAACCTGCGCGGCATCTTGGTAAAAGACGCGAAAATTCTTCTTTTAGGCTTTACTTTTAAGGAAAACTGCCGAGACATCCGCAATACAAAAGTTGCCGATATTTACAGCACTTTGCGCCAATATACGGCAAATATCGTGGTCGCCGACCCGTGGGCGGATGCGGTGCAGGTGCGTGATAAATATTGCGTTGAGATTCTGGGCGACGTGGCAAAATGTGGCGGCGGATACGATGCCGTGGTTTTGTGCGTGGCGCATAGCGAGTTCAAGGATTTGGATGTAAGGGCAATGCTAAACGCTGACGGCGGCATTGTATATGACGTGAAAGGCTTCCTGCCCAATGATGTTGCGGACGGACGATTGTAAACGTACAATCTTCTATAACAAAAATTACCGTGAATTTATCTTCAATTATCGTCAATTTTTTTCGATTTCAGAGAAAAATTTTCGGTAATTTAATTGAAATTCACGGTAATTTTCGTTTCAAAAAAAATAATTTCCGTCAGGAGAAATTATCGTTTGCTATAACATTCCCAAATTTTTGCAACGGTATTGTCGTCCATTTTCTTGGTGAAGAGGCTTACGACAAATACCACCACGAAGCCGCCAACCATTGCGATTGCGCCGCAGTTGATGGGGGAGAAGGGGTTGCCAGCGAGCATATTGGCGAGAGTGATGCCAACGCCCCAGATGAAGCAAGCCCAAACCGATGCCGTAGTTACCTTTTTCCAATACAGGCCGAGCATAAACGGCGCGAGGAACGCACCAGCTAACGCACCCCACGAAATGCCCATCAGTTGGGCGATGAAGGTGGGCGGATTCAATGCAATCATCAAGGAAATAACGATGAAGAACACAATCAACACCCTCATAATCACCACCTTGCGGCGTTCAATCTTGGCGGAGAGTTC
>JAEEGL012388293.1_pt1 | contig 15486 bp, 16 predicted proteins | sample 9134231 | NCBI WGS metagenome assembly JAEEGL01 (sample SAMN16246548, study PRJNA631951) | gut metagenome | biome: gut microbiome; feature: rumen; material: fiber-attached | host: Bos | place: Iran: Karaj | collected 2018-10
ACTCCGTTACGTCCGTGGTCATCTTCTTCATCGGCTCGTCACTACTGAACTCACGGTTCAGGGTATTCGGCACGACGGCATCGGCATCCTCGTTATAGTATCGGAACTTCTTCGGCCGGTATTTGCAAATCCGTCGTTCCTCTCTCATGATCTTCGCGACCGTCTTCTTGTCAACCTTGATTCCTCTCTTACCTAACTCCACGGTTATCTTCCGGTGTCCATAGTAGCCGAAGTTCTCATGAAAGATCGTTATGATCTCACGCCTCAAACGCAGTTCCTCTTCCGGCATTTCTAGGTGAGACAGGCGATAGAAGTAGGTGCTTTTACTCATCCCGGATACCCTTAGCATAACTATTAGGCCATATTCTGGGACCAGATCACGAACCGCTATGACTTCTGTTGCCCATGTTTTGCGGCATATTCCAGCTCCATCTGCAGTTCGATCTCTTCTTTTTTTTTAAGATAATCGCATTCGGCTCGGAGCAGGAGGTTGGTGTCTTCCAGTTCCTTGATTTTTGCCTCCAGTTCCTTCCTGGTGGCGCCTTTGTCGCTTTTCCGTCGCATCGTAGTAGGGCTTTGAACAGGAGCGGTCGGATAATATTCTCCCAGCAATCCCATCTCCGCTGCCAGTATCCAGCGACGGAGCGTCTGCCTGGAGACGCCGAGGCTTTCCCTCCGCGAAGATAATTCATTTCCGCCACTTGACCGCACGACTTGCGCCATCATTTTCTTCTGTGTCGTCGTTGCCGTCTGCAGGAACGACGACACGGCCTTGATGTCTGCGTTGGAACGCGACCGGATCTCTCGTACTTTTTCTAATGAAAGACCCATCGTGTCCGCTACCGTTTGCATCCGGATGCCCGATTCAATCGCTCGGATAACCTTGATTTTCACTTGTGTACTCACGCCTCTCTTTAACTCTGGCATAATCCTTTCGTTTTGTGTCCAAGTTTTTCGGGGCACCCCAAGATGCCCGGCGACAGGTGCGGTTACCGGGGAACAGGAAGGGATGATCAATCAGGGTTGATCAGATGCGGTCCTTGATGTTGTAGTCGTTGCGGGCAGGGGAAGAGCGGGAAATCATTTCGCCGAGGAAACCGGCAAGGAACAGCATGACACCCAGGATGACCGCGACGAGGGCCAGGTAGAAGAGCGGCTGGTCAGTCACCGCGCGATACCTGACGCCCTGTGCCTGATGCACCAGTTTGGCCACGATTATCCATACCGCCATTATTCCTCCCACCAGGAACATGAGTATCCCGGTGGTCCCGAAAAAGTGCATGGGCTTCTTGCCGAACTTTGACAGGAACCAGAGCGACATCAGATCCAGGAATCCGTTTACAAAACGTTCTATCCCGAACTTGCTCTTTCCGTATTTCCGCTTCTGGTGATGTACGGGCATCTCTCCTATCTTGCCGTATCCGGCATTCTTTGCCAGATAGGGAATGTAGCGGTGCATCTCCCCGTAAACCTCGATGTTCTTTACGACCTCGCAGGAATAGGCCTTGAGGCCGCAGTTCATGTCGTGCAGCTTGATGCCGGTTACGCGGCGCGCGGTCCAGTTATACAGTTTTGACGGGAGATTCTTGGTGACGGCGTTGTCCTTGCGGTGCTGCTTCCAGCCGGAGACCACGTCGTAGCCCTCCTCGGTAATCATCCGGTACAGTTCCGGAATCTCGTCGGGAGAATCCTGGAGGTCAGCGTCCATGGTTATGACCACCTTCCCCTGGGCTGCGGCAAATCCTTCATACAGGGCTGCGGACTTTCCGTAGTTCCGGCGGAACGATATGCCTCTTACCGAAGGGTATTCCTTTGAGAGTGAACGGATTGTGTCCCACGAACCGTCGGTGCTGCCGTCATCGGCAAGGATGATCTCATGGGACCATCCCTTTTCTCCGACCACCCTTTCTATCCATGCTACGAGTTCCGGAAGCGATTCGCTTTCGTTATACAGGGGTACAACTACTGAAAGATCCATATCGGGAGGTTATTCGTTCTTGAAGGGATTGCTGTCGGGGAAATACCTGGACATTATGAAAGAGAGGATGTATCCGTACAGGAAGCAGTATATGAAGGTGGAGAAGAAGGTGATGACCGGCATGTTCTCCTTCATGGATTCAATTGCGGAGAGCGAATTGGAATCCAGCATCGACGAGTACTGGGCGATTGCGGTATCGAACGCTTCAGTTATGGTTTCCGGCTTGACCAGAACCATTATGGCGCTGAATCCGGCAACCAGGAACGCCGAGAACAGGGCAATCCTCCTGCCAAGCTTGAAAGTTTCGGCATTGGTCACATCGTCAAAGTCCGACACGAGTTTCTTCATGAAGAAACGCATGAGGAAGATGCAGCCGAAGAACTGCAGCGCCCATAAGACGATTGCCGTGAGGGTAAGGGGAAATCCCGACATGATTGCGGCGGCTCCGTTCTTGAGGAGGGTGCAAGCTATTGTTACCGCGGCGAAGATAAGGCCGGTTTTTGAAGCGGCATTCCAGATGATCCTGCCGTTTATCTTTTCTTTCATATTGTATGATTCCATGGTCACAAAGATAGAAAAAAATTCCTACCTTTGCATGATTATGTTTGAACTGAGGCCTGAAAGGCCCAAATGTATGTTACTATGATAGATATTAAGTTTCCCGACGGCAGCGTAAGGTCCTTTGAGAAGGGCGTTACCGGTTATGAGATCGCCATGGGCATAAGCCCCAGGCTGGCTGCAGAGGTTCTGGCAGTGTCAATAAAGAAACCCGGTGAAAGCGAGATGTCAAAGGGAACCGTGATAGACCTGACCCGCCCCATTGAGGAAAGTTGCGAACTGCGGCTTCTCAAATGGGACGACGACGAGGGAAAGAAGGTGTTCTGGCACTCATCGTCGCACCTTATGGCCGAGGCCCTTGAGGCCCTCTATCCCGGAGTGAAGTTCGGAATCGGCCCGTCCGTCGAGAACGGGTTCTATTACGACGTGGACCTCGGCGGTCAGACCATCAGCGACGCCGACCTTCCCAGGATCGAGAAGAAGATGCTGGAACTGGCACGCGGAAAGGAAGATTTCGTCCGCAGGGAGGTCAGCAAGGCCGAGGCCATGAACTATTTCTGTGAAAAGGGCGACCAGTACAAGCAGGAGCTCATTTCCGAGCTTGAGGACGGCACCATAACATACTATACCAACGGTGCATTCACCGACCTATGCCGCGGTCCCCATCTCAAGAACACCGACCTTATCAAGGCTGTGAAACTCACGGCGATAGCCGGTGCTTACTGGCGTGGCGACGAAAAGCGCCAGCAGCTTACCCGTATCTACGGAATCACCTTCCCCAAGAAGTCCCTCCTGGACGAGTATCTGGTTGTCCTGGAAGAGGCCAAGAAGAGGGATCACCGCAAGATCGGCAAGGAAATGCAGCTTTTCACCTTCTCGCAGAGGGTGGGGGCAGGACTTCCCCTGTGGCTTCCCCGCGGAGCAGTCCTGAGGAACACCCTGGAGAACTTCCTCCGCCGTAAGCAGGGAGAGATAGGATATCTACCGGTGGTGACCCCCCATATCGGCGCCAAGGAACTCTACGTAACGTCCGGGCACTACGCAAAATACGGCAAGGATTCTTTCCAGCCTATCCATACCCCTCAGGAAGGGGAGGAGTTCATGCTCAAGCCCATGAACTGTCCCCATCACTGCGAGATCTACCGCAGCGCCCCCCGTTCCTACAAGGACCTTCCGCTGAGGTTTGCCGAGTTCGGTACCGTATACCGCTATGAGCAAAGCGGTGAACTCCACGGACTTACAAGGGTCCGCGGCTTCACCCAGGACGACGCCCACCTGTTCTGCCGCCCCGATCAGCTCCAGGAAGAATTCGAGAAGGTCATCGACCTTATCCTCTATGTGTTCCGTACCCTCAAGTTCGAGAAATTCACCGCCCAGGTATCGCTTCGCGACCCCAACAACAAGGAGAAGTACATCGGCAGTGAAGAGAACTGGGAAAAGGCCGAACGCGGGATCATCGAGGCCGCCAAGGCCAAGGGTCTCCCTTACGTGGTGGAGACCGGCGAGGCTGCTTTCTACGGCCCCAAGCTGGATTTCATGGTGAAGGACGCTATTGGAAGGAGCTGGCAGCTTGGTACGATCCAGGTGGACTACAACCTTCCCGAAAGGTTCGAGCTGGAGTATGTGGGCGCTGACGGTGAACGTCACCGTCCCGTCATGATCCACCGTGCACCCTTCGGATCCATCGAGCGCTTTGTGGCGGTTCTGCTTGAGCATACTGCCGGCCACCTGCCCCTGTGGTTGCACCCGGACCAGGTTAAAGTGCTGCCAGTCAGCGAAAAATATGCAGATTATGCAAAAAAAGTTTGCGAATTCCTGAATTATTCCGATATTCGCGCTTCCATAGACGACAGGAACGAGACACTCGGCAAGAGAATCCGTGAGGTATCCCTGATGAGGGTCCCGCTGCTGGTGATAGTCGGCGAAAAGGAAGTAGCCGACGGGACAGTGTCCGTAAGGCGCGAGGGCGTCGACCAGGGGTCGATGGCTTTGTCCGCCTTCGTGGATTATGTAAAGGAAGCGGAGAAGGCAGAATTGTCGTAGCCGCAAGGAATTATATGTTTAATTAATTTATAGGAGGACAGCTTTATCGCAGCACCTTTCAGACCCAAGAAGCCTTCAGGCCCCAAACCCAACAGGGCCGCCGGTCAGGGAGTCCGCCCGAACGGACCCCAGAAGGACGAGAACGAACTCAGGATCAACCGGGAGATAACCGCTCCCCAGGTCCGCCTTGTAGGGGAGAACGTCCCCGAGCAGGGCATCTATCCGCTTGCCAAGGCCCTTGCAATGGCCGATGAGCTGGAACTGGACCTTGTGGAAATAAGCGCAAAGGCCGAGCCGCCCGTATGCAAGATCCTGGACTATCAGAAGTATCTCTACCAGCAGAGGAAGAAGGCGAAGGAAATGAAGCAGAATGCTGCCAAGGTGGTCATCAAGGAAATCCGTTTCGGTCCCAATACCGATGAGCATGACTTCCAGTTCAAGCTCAAGCATGCTAAGGAGTTCCTTGAGGAAGGATCCAAGGTAAAGGCTTCCATCTTCTTCCGCGGACGTTCCATCATGTTTGCCGAGCAGGGAAAGAAACAGCTGCTCAGGTTTGCGGTGGAACTCGAGGAATTCTGCAGGGCGGAGAACATGCCCACCCTGGAGGGGAAGAGGATGACGATGATGCTGGCTCCTTTGAAGAAGAAGTAATCCGACCCGGTCGGACGAAACAATATCATTAACCGTTAAATTTGTTCAGCAATGGCAAAGCTCAAAACCAACTCCGGTGCCAAAAAGCGCTTCACGCTTACCGGAACGGGAAAAATCAAGAGGAAGCATGCTTACCACAGCCACATCCTCACCAAGAAGACCAAGAAGCAGAAACGTAACCTCGACCACTTCGCCCTTATCGAGAAGGTTGACGTGAAGAGGGTAAAGGAAATGCTGGTCCTCTAGACCTAATGTTTAACTGGAACGCAGTCTGAAGAACCCCTGGCGGGGTCACTGCCTCCAAAAAGATTCAAAATCATGCCAAGATCAGTCAACTCAGTTGCCTCTAGGGCACGCCGCAAGAAGATTCTCAAGCAGACTCGCGGCAATTTCCTTTCAAGGAAGAACGTCTGGACGGTTGCAAAGAACACCTATGAGAAGGGTCTTACCTATGCATACCGTGACCGCAAAGCCAAAAAGCGCGAATTCCGTTCCCTCTGGATCCAGAGGATAAACGCTGCCGCACGCCAGTATGGCATCTCCTACTCCCAGTTCATGGGCCGTCTCGCAAAGCAGAACATCGGTCTCAACCGCAAGGTCCTCGCCGATCTCGCCATGAACAATCCTCAGGCCTTCGAGGCTATCATAAATTCTGTAAAATAGCTTAGTCAGTGGGTTTCAAGGATCTCATCCATGGCAAGTGGTTCAGGTTCGGCTTCTGGTCGGTCCTGTACATTGCGTGGGTGGTCTGGCTTGGAAACTGGTGGTGGCTCCTCGGACTTATAGTACTTTTCGACCTCTTCATTACCAAGAAAGTCAAGTGGCTTTTCTGGAAAAAGGAATATAAGGAAGGCGAAAAGCACAATGTCTGGCTGGATTGGCTCGACGCGATTATCTTTGCGGTGATCTTCGTCACCTTCATCAACATTTTCTTCTTCCAGGCTTTCAAGATCCCTTCTTCCTCGATGGAAAGCTCCCTCTATACGGGCGACCATCTCTTTGTGAGCAAGCTTACCTACGGCCCCAAGCTTCCGCAGACCCCTCTTACCATACCCTTCACGCATAACGTCGCATTCGGACATGAGTCGTATTCAACCCTCATCCAGAATGATTACAGGCGTCTTGCAGGGTTCAGGAAAGTGCGTCGCGGTGACTATGTGGTCTTTGGTTTCCCCAATGGCGACACCGTCCTTTCAAGGGATCCCTCGGGCGACTATCATGCCTGGGTGCGTTCGTCCGGAAGGAAATACGTCATGGACAACCTTGGTCCCATAATCGTCCGTCCTGCGGACAAGAAGGACCATTATGTGAAAAGGTGCGTGGCGGTTGCCGGGGATACGCTCACCGTAAAGGACGGTCTGGTGTATATTAACGGAGAACAGCAGGAGGTCTATCCCGGGGTCCAGCTGACCTATATGGTCCGCACTTCGGGCAAGGTGAATCCCAAGATCATAGATGAACTTGGGCTGAACCTGGAAGAGCTTTATTACGACCCCAGGCTGCCCGGATATCCCAGGATGCCCCTCACCGAGGCCATGCTCGCCAAGGTTGAAAGCCTTTCCAACGTAGTGGAAGTGGTCCCCAACCTCGACATCTATCCCCCCGACGCTCCGGATTCCGACCTCGCCATCTTCCCCTTTACGGGAAAGTACAGGTGGACCAGGGACTATTTCGGCCCCCTGTGGATTCCGGCAAAGGGCGTGGAGATTCCCCTGGATACGGACAATCTTCCGCTGTATGAGAGGATAATCAGGGATTATGAGCACCACACCCTCGAGGTCAAGCCCGACGGAAGGATTTTCATCGATTCGGAGGAAGCCCACAGCTACACTTTCGCACAGGATTACTATTTCATGATGGGGGATAACAGGCATAACTCCCTGGACTCCAGGTACTGGGGTTTCGTTCCCGAGGACCATGTGGTCGGTCGTCCGGCCGTAATATGGCTCTCTACCGACAGGGACCGCAAGTTCCCCTCCAACATCAGGTGGCGCAGATTCTTCAAATTTGTTTAGAACACTTGGAAATCAGCAAATTTTAAGCGATATTTGCAGCCCCTAAAATGTTTAGAATCAAATAAAAGTAAAAGATATGTCAAAGGTTTGTCAAATAACCGGAAGGAAGAGGATGATCGGCAACAACGTCGCTCACTCCAAGCTGCGCACCAAGCGCGACTTCGCTCTCAACCTCAAGACCAAGAGGTTCTGGTCTGAGGCCGAGCAGAGATACATCACTCTCAGGGTCACTTGCAAAGGCATGAGGATCATTGAGAAGAACGGACTGGATGCAACCCTCAAGGATGCCCAGAGCAAAGGATACGTCAACCTCGTCTAATATTCGTAGTCATGGCAAAGAAACAAAAAGGTAACAGGATACAGGTTATCCTCGAGTGCACCGAGCAGAAGGCGAGCGGCGTACCCGGAATGTCCAGGTATATCACCACCAAGAACAAGAAGAACACTCCCGAGCGCCTGGAGAGGAAGAAATACAACCCCTACCTCCACAAGGTGACCGTTCATCGTGAGATCAAATAATTAAAGGAGATTAGATTATGGCAAAGAAAGCAGTTGCTACCTTCGACGCCAAGGCCGGTGCAAAGCACATGGTCAAGTGCATCCGCATGGACAAGTCCCCCAAGACCGGCGCTTACGTTTTCACCGAGCAGCTTGTCGAGGAAGGCAAGGAAAAGGAATTCTTCAACAAGAAGTAGGGTTTACCCGATTGAACCGTTCTGAGGATGGCCAAGTCAGCTTGGCCATCTTTTTTTATGCAAAAATTCAAATTTTCGATAAATTTTTATTGTTTTTCAATAATTAATTATTATATTTGCCACAGATAACTTAAAAACAAGAGCCTTATGATAACAGCTTGGTGGACCGCGTTGTCCGTTTCCATGAAAATCCTGTGGGGAATAACCATCACGGCGTCCCTGATTTTCGTTATCCAGACCGTGATGACCTTCATCGGGGCCGATGCCGACACCGACTTTGACTTTGATTCTGTGGATGGCGGAGGAACCGACGGTTTTGACGGCCATTCCGGCATGAACCTCTACACCTTCCGGAATCTGGTGAATTTCTTCCTCGGATTCGGCTGGACCGCCATCCTTGTCAAGGACAAGGTTGGATCCACAATCTGGACCATAATCATTTCAGTTGCGGTGGGCGTGCTCCTGGTGGTGCTGGTGATGTACATGTTCAAATGGCTGAACGGGATGCAGCAGTCCGGCACCATCAACGTGTACAAGAGTGCCGTAGGCTGCCAGGGAACCTGCTATCTTGCCATTCCGGCCGAACGGTCCGGTGAAGGCAAGGTCCAGATCACCATCAACAACTCAGTCCGCGAGTACGATGCCCTTACCGACGGCGACGCCATCCGGACCGGGACTCCGGTCAAGGTGGTGGAAGTCATCAACGAAAACACTCTCCTCGTAGAAGAATTAACCTCTTTAATTATCTGATATCATGCCAGTATTTGTAATTCTCATCGTCGTCCTCGTGGCCTTCGTGACCCTGGCGGCAATCCTGAGGCGCTACAAGCGCTGCCCCTCGGACAAGATCCTTGTCATTTACGGAAAGACTGGCCGCAGTGCTTCGGCAAAGTGCGTCCATGGTGGTGCGGCCTTCATCTGGCCGGTGTTCCAGAGCTATGCCTTCCTGGACCTTACCCCCATTTCCATCGAGTGCAACCTTACCAACGCGCTTTCCAAGCAGAACATCCGCGTTGACGTTCCCTGCCGCTTCACCGTGGGTATCTCAACCGAACCGGAGAGCATGACCAATGCCGCCGAGCGCCTTCTGGGCCTCACCACGGCCAATATCCAGAACATCGCCACCGATATCCTCTTCGGACAGCTCCGTCTGGTTATCGCCACCATGGACATCGAGGAGATCAACTCCGACCGTGACAAGTTCCTCGCCAACGTCTCCACCAACGTGTAGGCCGAGCTCCGCATGATCGGCCTGAAGCTCATCAACGTGAATGTAACCGATATACGTGACGAGTCCGGCTATATCGAGGCCCTCGGTAAGGAAGCTGCCGCAAAGGCCATCAATGACGCGAAGAAGAGCGTTGCCGAGCAGAACCGCTTTGGTGAGATTGGTAAGGCCGAGGCCGACAGGGACAAGGACATCCGTATCGCCGAGACCGCCCGTGACACCCGTATCAACACCGCCGATGCCAACGCCAAGGCCGTTGAGGGTGAGAACAACGCCCGTATCGCCATTGCCAATTCCGACGCACTCCGCCGCGAGAAGGAGGCCGAGGCCGCAAGGATCGCCGTCGCCGCCGAGAAGGTTCAGGCGGCAAAAGCCCTTGAGGAAGCCTACAAGTCCGAGCGTGACGCCGAATTTGCCCGTGCCGAGAGGGAGAAAGCCACCCGTCAGGCCAACATAGTGGTTCCCGCCCAGATAGAGAAGGAGAAGGCTATCATCGACGCCGAGGCCGAGGCCGAGAAGATCCGCCGTATGGCCAAGGGTGAGGCCGACGCCATCTATGCCAAGATGGATGCCCAGGCCCGCGGTACCCTGGAGATCCTCTCCAAGCAGGCCGAGGGTTTCAACCAGATGGTCAGCGCAGCCGCAGGAGATCCCCAGAAGGCGGTCCTCATGCTTATCGCCGACAGGCTGCCTGAGCTTGTCAAGACCCAGGTCGAGGCTGTCAAGGGCATAAAGATAGACAAGGTAACTGTCTGGGATGGAGCTGGTTCCAAGGATGGAAAGACATCCACTGCCAATTTCATTTCCGGCATGATGCAGTCTGTTCCTCCTCTTGATTCCCTCTTCAAGATGGCGGGAATGAGCCTTCCTTCATATCTCAAGGGAGAGCCTGCTGAAAGTGCCGAAGAGCAGCCCAAGGAGTAAGTCATGCCCGTAATAGTCAACATAGACGTCATGCTTGCCAGGAGAAAGATGTCTTCCCACGAGTTGTCTGACCGTGTGGGGATAACTCCGGCCAACCTCTCCATACTCAAGACCGGCAAGGCGAAGGCCGTTCGGTTCTCGACTCTCGAGGCCCTTTGCCGCGCGCTTGAATGCCAGCCGGGAGATATTCTGGAATATGTAGGGGAAAAAGCGGAATGACTTTTTAAAAAAACCTTGACCGGGGCGGATACATCTTGTGTCCGCCCCTTTTTTTATGAGGGGGAATTGATTATATTTGCAGGTTACATTACTGTTATGGGAATATTCGACAAAGGAGTGCAGAAAACCAACCGGAACTTCTTCCAGAGGCTCTCGAGGGCCATCGCGGGGCGTTCCAGGGTTGACGACGACGTGCTTGACGCCATGGAGGAGGCCCTCCTGTCGTCCGATATGGGCGTTGACACCACCCTGAAGCTGCTGGACAACCTGGAGGAAACGGTGGAGAAGGACAAATACATGTCCATGGACGAACTGGTGGAGATCCTTCGCGGCGAGATAGCCCTTCTGCTGGACGCAGGCGGGGATGACTCTCCCGTGCAGCCCTTTGACTTTTCCAAGAAGCCGTACGTGATGCTGGTAGTGGGTGTAAACGGGGTGGGGAAGACCACGACCATCGGAAAGCTTGCTTCGATGCTCCGCGCGATGGGCAAGAAGGTGGTGGTGGGTGCCGCCGACACATTCCGTGCGGCAGCGGTGGAGCAGCTCACCCTCTGGGCGGAGCGTTCCGGCGCCGAGATAGTGAAGCAGGCCATGGGCTCCGATCCGGCCTCCGTGGCCTATGACGCCGTCCGCGCGGCGGTAGCACGGGATGCCGACGTTGTCCTGATAGACACCGCCGGCCGGCTCCACAACCGGATCGACCTCATGAACGAGCTTACCAAGATACGGAATGTGATACGTAAAGTGGTGCCCGACGGCCCCCATGAGGTGCTGCTGGTCCTGGATTCGTCCACCGGCCAGAACGCCTTTGTCCAGGCCAGGGAGTTCTCCCGTGCCACCGACGTAACGGCCCTCGCGGTGACCAAGCTGGACGGCTCGGCCAAGGGAGGGGTTGTCATAGGGATTGTGGACCAGTTCCGCATACCCGTGAAATTCATAGGGATAGGCGAAGGCGTCGACGACCTGAAGGTCTTTGACAAAGCCGAGTTCGTCAGGTCCCTGTTTTCAAAAGAAGATATAAACAAGTGATATTGAGATGAAAGTTTCTTACAGTTGGTTAAAGGAGTATCTCAGCTGCGACCTGTCTCCGATGGAAGTCGCCGAGGCCATGACTTCGATAGGGATTGAAGTCGATTCAGTGGAGGAGCAGGAGGAGATTCCCGGCGGACTGGCCGGGGTGGTCGTTGCAAAAGTGGTTGAGTGCGAGGCCCATCCGGATTCGGATCACCTTCATGTGACCAAGGTCGACGACGGCTCCGGAGAGTTGCTGAACGTGGTATGCGGCGCTCCCAACGTGGCTGCCGGACAAAAGGTCCTGCTTGCGAGGATAGGTTCCGTACTTCCGGGAGATTTCAAGATAAAGAAGTCCAGGATCCGCGGCGTGGAGTCATTCGGGATGATATGCGCCGAGGATGAACTGGGCATAGGCACCTCGCACGAAGGGATAATGGTCCTTCCGGAAGACGCCCCCGTCGGGACTCCGGCAAAGGAGTGGCTCCACCTCGGGACCGAGGCCGTGATAGAGTATGAAATCACCGCCAACCGGGTCGACGCCGCATCGCATATAGGCGTGGCCAGGGACCTTTACGCTTATCTCAAGTCAAGGGACATCCCGTGCGAATTCCGCTTCCCCGAGTATCCGGAGACCGTTTCCGGTGACGGCGAAGCTATTCCGGTTGAGGTGCTTGCCTCCGACGGTGCACCCCGCTATACCGGCATCACGGTCAGGGGCGTCAAGGTGGGACCGTCTCCGGAATGGCTCCAGAAGAAGCTCCTCTCCATAGGCCACAACCCCATCAACAACATAGTTGACATCTCCAATTTCATCCTGTTCGAACTTGGCCAGCCGCTCCATACCTTCGACGCCGACAAGATCGGTGGCGGCAAGGTGGTGGTCCGCAGGGCCCAGGAGGGAGAGCACATGGTGACCCTGGACGGGGTGGACCGGGAGCTGAAGGCGACAGACCTTGTCATCGCCGACGCAGAAAGGCCCATGTGCATAGCCGGCGTATTCGGAGGGGCTGATTCCGGCGTCACTGCCGATACCGTGAATGTATTCATAGAGGGTGCATATTTCGACCCTTCATCGATCCGCAGGACCTCAAAGGCACACGGCCTTCAGACCGACGCTTCCTTCCGTTACGAGAGGGGAGCCGATCCTGAAATGGCCCCTGTAGCCGCCAGGAGGGCAGCCGCCCTGATCCTGGAAACCGCCGGCGGAAAGGTATGCGGCCCGATGGTGGAGGTTTACCCTAATCCTGTTCCCAAGGCCAGGATCGACCTGGACTATGACCGGATCGAGGCCTTCATCGGCAAGAAGATAGGTCACGATACCATAGAGAAGATACTCCGGGCCCTTTGCTATGAATTCGTAGAAAAGAAGGACGGGGGAGCCCTGGTGGCCGCTCCGTCGTATATGGTGGACGTTACCCGTGAGTGTGACGTGGTTGAGGAAATCCTCAGGATATACGGATACAACAACATAGAACTGCCCGGGAGGGTGCGCCTGTCGGTGGGAACCGCTTCGGTCCCGGAGCCCGAGGCCATCCGGAACAACATATCCAACTTCCTCGCAGCCAACGGTTTCGTGGAGACCATGAACAACTCCCTCACCAAGGAGGCCTACTATTCGTCGCTGCAGACTTTCCCAGCCGAACGCTGCGTCAGGATCGTGAATCCGCTGAGCTCCGACCTCAACGTGATGAGGCAGACGCTTATCCTGGGAGGATTGGAGGTGATCGCATACAATATCAACCGCCAGTGCACCAGCCTGAAGACGTTCGAGTACGGCTCGGTTTACTCCCGCCTGCCGGAGAAGGACGGTACCACCCTGGAAGGGTACGAGGAGCACCAGTGCTTTACCCTCATGATGACAGGAACTCCCGACAAGGCCTGGAGGACAGCACCCCTGAAGAGTGATTTCTTCCGCCTGAAAGGATATCTGGAACTGCTTCTGAAGCGTTACAGGATAAATGTTTCCAAGCTGTTCACCTCAGCTGCTCCTTCCGACCTGTTCTCCGAGGGACTGGTCTATTCACTCCCCGGCGAAGGGAAGGTCCTTGCCACCATCGGTACAATCGCGCCGTCGCTGGCAAAGAGGTTCGGCATCCGCCAGGGTGTGTATGCCGCCGAGATATCATGGCCCGTCCTGTTCACCCTCATAGGCAGGGACCGCTTCAGCTTCACCGAACTTCCCAAGTTCCCCGAAGTAAGGAGGGACCTTGCCGTCCTGCTTGACGAGGGCGTCCAGTATGCCGACCTCGAAAAGGCGGCCTTCAAGGCAGGGAAGAAACTGCTCCGCCAGGTGAGCCTCTTTGACGTGTACAGGGGCGACAAGATTCCTGCCGGAAAGAAGCAGTACGCCATGAATTTCGTCCTTCAGGATCCCGACAGGACCCTTACGGATACCGACGTGGAGAATGCCATGGGACGTATCCTGGCCACTTTCCAGAACGCTTTTGGGGCAGTGCTCAGATAATCATGAGGCATTTGAGGCATATCGTACTGGCCGTTGTGGCGGTTGTGGCGGTCTTTTCCTGCGGAAGGAAGGGACGCGTCATCTCCCGTTCCGACATGGCCGGAATCTATGCCGACATGCTTCTGGCCGACCAGTGGGCCAGGGGCGACTACAAGTACCGCCGCCAGATAGATACCACCCTGTTTTATGAGCCCATCTTTGAGTCGTACGGCTATACCACCGACGATTACATGAAAAGCGTGGAATACTATCTGCGTGACCCTGAGCGGTTTTCAAGGATACTGAAGAAGACGGCCAAGGTTCTGGAAAAGAAGTCGGATGCCCTCAAGAAGATAGTTGACGCAAAGGAACTGGAAAGGATACACCTTGAAGAGCTCCGTCCGCGCCTGCTCAAGATACTCTCCAAGTTCTCGGGGGATTCCGTATGGGTGGGAGCCGCCGCGGTCCAGGTGGACTCGAACCTGGAGATATCCGTGATCCGTTTCCCTTCCGACACCTTCTTCAAGGGCCCGGAGGTGATTGTGATTTCCGACACGCTTGCCGTAACCGACTCGGTTTCAGTTGTTTCCGACAGCCTGGCTATTGTTGTGGACTCGTTGCCTTCCGCGGATTCCTCAAAGGTGAAGCAAATAAAGTTGGATTCATTGGACAGGGGCGGCAAAGAACTGGTGTCGGGGAATGGTTTAGAACTGGTGAAACGATGAGGATCTGCGCCAAATACCTGTATACCCTTGCCTCGGATGCGCCTGTCAGGGACGGCTATGTGGAGCTGGCTCCTGACGGAACCGTAACCGGGGTGGGGCAGAGCCGGGATCCTTCCTCGGAACCGGTCTATTACGACGGCGCAGTCGTCCCCGGATTCGTCAATTCCCACTGCCATGTGGAACTGTCATACATGAAGGGACTTTTCCGCAGGGGTACCGGCATGGCCGGATTCATAGACCAGATTAATGCCCTCAGGGATACCGCCGGAAAGCAGGAGAAACTGCTTCAGATCGGCACCTGGATGGACCGCATGTGGGACAGGGGGGTGGTTGCGATGGCCGATATCAGCAATTGCGACGATTCGTTCCGGATAAAAGCCTCGCATCCCATGTATACCAGGACTTTCCTGGAGGTGTTCGGGACCGAACCGGAGGACTGCCCTGCCGTAATGGACTCCGTGAATGCGCTTTGGGAGAAAGCCAGGGCCCTGGGTCTGGATGCCGCCCCGACGCCGCATGCCTGTTATACCATGAGTCCGGAACTGCTTGAGGCAGCGTCGGTTGCCGGCCTTTCATCGGGATATCTTTCCTATCACTCGGAAGAGTCGCAGGAGGAGGATTTGATGGTCAGGAACGGCAGCGGTCCCATGTGGGAGAACCGGCGCAGGTCGGGTATGAGCACGCCTCCGGTGACGGGAACCTCATCGCTTGAATACTTCCTGGATATCCTCGGGAAGGCACTCCCGGTACCGGTTGATGGAAATGTCCTGCTGGTGCATGAGGTCTGCCTGGACCGCAGCGGTGTGGCTGCCGCCAGGAGGGTGCTGTCGCATCCGTTCGTGGCGGTTTGCCCCCTTTCCAACATATTCATCCACAATGCATTGCCTCCAATCTCCCTGATGCGGGAGAGCGGGCTCACAATAACGGTGGGTACGGATTCGCTTTCCAGCAACGATGACCTCGACATGGTTGGCGAATTGTTCTGCCTCCAGG
>JAEEGL012449930.1_pt1 | contig 15486 bp, 11 predicted proteins | sample 9134231 | NCBI WGS metagenome assembly JAEEGL01 (sample SAMN16246548, study PRJNA631951) | gut metagenome | biome: gut microbiome; feature: rumen; material: fiber-attached | host: Bos | place: Iran: Karaj | collected 2018-10
ACTTCTGTACGACGGAATGACCGCCCCGCGCGGATGGGAATGGTTCGATCCCGTCAGAAACGAGGAGCGCTTCAGGGAATACATTGAAAGGGCGCGCAAGCTTGCCGGTATCAACGAGGAATGAGAAAAGAAAAAACCACCCGCGCGGCGGGTGGTTTTAAATTGCGGTTAAATCAGCAGTGGATTATGCACTTTTCGGTGTCTTTGTCGAAAATGTGCATCCTGTTGACGTCGACGGCAATTTTGATGTCGTCGTCGTTGCGGTACGGGCAGTCGGGAGACACTCTTGCAATGAGGTTCTGCTGTCCTTCAACGTCAAGTCCCTCGGTCGACAGATACAGATAGATCTCTGCGCCCATGAGCTCGGTGACGTCCACGTGAGCCTTGATGACGTTTGAGCCTGCCTTTTCCATAGACTCGCTGTCGACTCTGAGGCATTCCGGACGGAGACCGGCGATGACTTCCTTGCCGACGTATTCCCTGAGGGATTCGTCCTTGGAAGCCTCGGCGGGAAGGGTGATTTTGCTTGAGCCGAATTCAAGATACAGATCATCGCCCGACTTCTGCAGATAAGCGTCGATGAAGTTCATCTGAGGCGTGCCTATGAAGCCGGCGACAAATATGTTGGCGGGAAGGTCGTAAAGTCTCTGAGGAGTATCGACCTGCTGAATGAGTCCGTCCTTCATGACCACGATACGGGTAGCCATCGTCATGGCCTCGACCTGGTCGTGCGTAACGTATACGAACGTTGTTCCGAGTTTCTGGTGGATCTTGGTAAGCTCGGTTCTCATTGCGGCACGGAGCTTTGCGTCAAGGTTGGAAAGAGGCTCGTCAAGAAGGAATACCTTCGGCTCGCGGACAATAGCGCGCCCGAGCGCGACACGCTGCTTCTGACCGCCCGAAAGAGCCTTGGGGCGGCGGTCCAGCAGATGCGCTATATCAAGGATGCGGGCGGCTTCCTCGACCTTGCGCTTGATCTCTTCTTTCGGGACCTTGCGGAGCTTAAGTCCGAAGGCCATGTTGTCGAACACGGTCATGTGCGGGTAAAGAGCGTAGTTCTGGAAAACCATCGCGATGTCTCTGTCCTTGGGCGCGACGTCGTTTATCAGTCTGTCGCCGATGAAGAGCTCGCCCTCGGTGATCTCTTCGAGGCCGGCGATCATACGCAGCGTAGTGGATTTACCGCATCCGGACGGACCGACGAAAATAATGAATTCCTTGTCTCTGACTTCAAGGCAGAAATCCGAAACCGCGGTTACGCCGCCGGGATATTTTTTATAGATATGTTTAAAAGAAAGACTTGCCATTTTTTCCTCCGTTTTTGGTAGTCGACAAAACAGTCAAATTTCAATACATAATATTATATCATTTTTTTTTAGTTTTGTAAATAGTCATTATGACAAAAAAGCTGGAATTTTTTTGTCTATTATGCATAAAAACGTGATATGCACGGCAGTCAGGCACCGCAGGCATCGTTTTCATGTCTTCAGATGTTTTTTAACGCGGGATATATTCTCAGGTATTTTTCATACAGTTCGCGGTATCTGACGACGTTTTCCCGTACGGGTTCGTTTACGGTTTTTACCGAAAGGGAAGACGATACAAATTCCTCAGACGGGTAGAACGAAAGGCCGATTCCCGCAACTATCGCGGCTCCGAAACCGGAACCCTCGCCTGCTCCGTTCAGCGTGACGACGGGCTTTGCGAACACGTCGGCGAAAATCTGTCTCCAAAGGTTGCCCTTTGAGCCGCCGCCGGCGAGAATTATTCTCTCCGCACTGTTTTCCGGATCGATCTTTTCATATACCTGCCTGAGCGACATTGCCACGCCTTCAAGTACCGCGCGCGCAAAGTCTCCCTTTGTGCTTGACGCTGAAATGCCGGTGAAGCTGCCGCGTATTTCCGCGTCGTTTACGGGGCATCTTTCGCCGTTTATGTACGGCAGGAACATTACCCCTCCGGAACCGATCTCTGATTTTTCCGCAAGAGCGTCGTTCTCTCTGAAGGTTCCGCCGAACGTCCCGGCAAACCAGCCGTACGATCCGGCGGCAGCCAGAGTCACGCCCATTATGTGGAATTTGTCTCCGAGGCAGCCGCGCGACAACTGGACGGATCCGTCGGAATTGTCGATCGCCTTGTCGGAGTGCAGCGAGACCACGCCGGATGTTCCCACCATCACGCCAACCTCTTTGCCTGTTCCAACGCCCATTGCAACCGTTGACAGAACTGCGTCTCCCCCTCCCGCCGTGACGGGAGTTCCGGCCGGGATAAAGGTTTCGGCAGCAGCTTTTTCGCTTACGTATCCGGCAATCTCTCCGGAGCGCAGCGGCTCAGCGAAAAAGGACGTTTTCAACCCGATTTTTTCAATCAGCTCGGTCGAGAAACGGCAGTTTACCACATCGAACAGTCCGGTGCCTGAGGCGTCTGAAACGTCGGTCGATATTTTTCCGGTCAGTCTGTACAGGATATAGTCCTTCGGGTTTATTATTTTGACGGTTTTTTCGTAGTTCTGCGGCTCGTTCTCCTTCATCCAGAGTATTTTTCCCGCTGTAAAACCGGTAAGCATATTGTTTGAGGTATACCCGGCAAGCCCTGCGATGCCGCCGGCGGTTTCGAGTATCTCCCGGCACTGCGCCGCAGTCCTCTGGTCGTTCCAGAGAATAGCGGGTCTGACTACGTTGCCGTCCCTGTCGAGCGCGACCATTCCGTGCATCTGCCCCGACAGTCCTATGCCGGAGATTTCCGCGTCTCCGATTTTCCCCATTAACTGACGAAGGCCGCCGGCAGACGCGTTGTACCAGTCTTCGGGATTCTGTTCCGTCCATCCGGGCGCGGGATAAAATATCGGGTAGTCGCATGTCACGCTTGCCGCTACTCTGCAGTTTTCATCGCATGCGAGGACTTTTACGCCTGACGTTCCCACGTCGATTCCTATTATTACTTTCATGTCAGCCTCTTATGTGTATGCCGTTTTCGTCAAGACGGCCTATTATTTTGTCGACGTGCGGCTGGACTTCGTTCATGGAGAGAGTCCTGTCGTCGGATGAGAATGTGAACCGCACCGTTACCGATTTTGCCCCTGCAATTCCATCGTAAACGTCGATTACCCTTGCTGACGTTATAGGTGATGAAAGCATGTCGGACCAGCAATTTTCCGCGTCGCGGAATGCTTTGCCTTCGGGGATGACAAGAGAAAGGTCGATGTCAATCCCCGGGAATTTCGACGGTTCCGCGTAGCTTACGTCTGCTTCGGGAACGGAACTGAACGCATCCGTGTCCGCCTCGGCGCATACGGCGCTTGCCGTTTTGTCAAATTTGGACAGATTGGCCGGATGAAGCGAGTACAGTGTGGCAAATCTGACGCCGCCGGCCGAAACCGAAAACGTGTTTTTGGGATGTTCCCAGCGGTGCTCCGGTTCGATTCGCTCAAAACACGCGTCCGTGTGCCTGATCTCCTCTGAAATCGTGCGAAGCATTCCGGTCAGTTTGTTGAAAAGTTGTTTTTCAGAAGCGGTTTTTGAATAAAGAACGATTCCGAGCGAGGGCTTTTCATCGCATTCGCCGTTTTCCCTGAGACCGTGAACAACGCGTCCTATCTCAAAAACTCCGAAAGTGTCTGAGAAACCCTTGTTTTCGGATGCGATTGAGAGCAGCGTCGGTATCATGGATCTTCTGAGCGTGCCGTTTTCAGGCGTCGCTATGTTAAGTATGCGCACGTTGTCCTCGACGTCGATGCCGAGCTTTTTATATTTCTTTCCATCCTGCCATATGTACGAGTGAACCTCGTGGAGCCCGAAACGCTGGACAAGTATGTTTTTGATCGAATTGACGTCCGAGCGCGAGACCGACGAGCGCACAGGCTTCAGCAGGCTTTTTGTGGTTCCTGTCGCGAAGTTGTCGTAGCCGTATATTCTTGTTATTTCCTCGATTATATCGGCTTTTATTGTCACGTCCTTTGTCGCGCGCCAGGTAGGGACCGTCACAGTAAAGCTGTCGCCGTTCCTGCATACGTCAAAACCCAGATTTTCAAGTGTGCCGGCGATCCTGTCTCCGGAAATGTCGATTCCCGTATACCTGTCAACAAATTTCTTGTCGAATTCTATTTTGCGGATGGGGTAGCGGTTGACGTAAACGTCGTTGAGCTTTGATGAAACACAGGCTCCGCTGTCTATTTCCGAAAGAAGGCGGACAAATCTGCGTGCCGCAGTATCGCATAGTTCAGGATCGAGGATTTTTTCGTATCTCATGCTCGCGTCCGTGCGCAGGCCGAGTCTTGACGAGGTCTTTCTCACCGAAATGCCGTCGAAATTTGCCGATTCGAGCACGACGGTCGAGGTGTCCCCTATGATTTCCGAATCAAGGCCGCCCATTATTCCTGCAATCGCCACGGGAACGTCGCCGTTGTATATCATCAGTGTGTCCGGGGTGATTTTTCTGTCGGTGCCGTCGAGCGTTCTGAACTCCGATTCCTTCGCGGGAGTGCCGACCCCGATTTCCTGAACCTTTCTTCCGTCAAAGGCGTGCATCGGCTGCCCGAGTTCAAGCATTACGTAGTTTGTAAGGTCGGCGAGCAGGTTGATCCCCCTCATCCCGCAGTAGTAAAGCCGTATCTGCATTGCGACCGGAGAAACTTTTTTTGTGATCCCGCTGATCTGCAGGCTGCAGTAGCGGTAAAGAAGATCGCTGCGCATTACCTTGACGGGGATTATTTTGTCACCGTCGTACTTAATTTCGGCAAGCTCAAGGGGCTTCAGTTTTCTCCCTGTTATCGCGGCAAATTCCCTTGCGATCCCGTAATGTCCCCAGAGGTCGGGCCGGTTTGTCAGAGATTTGTTGTCTACCTCGAACACGACGTCGTCGACAGGATAAACGTCCTTTATGTCCGCGCCGAGCGGAGCGTCGGGATCGATGTACATAAGGCCGGAGTGGTCGTCGGAAAGCCCGAGTTCGTCCGACGCGCAGCACATTCCGTACGAGGTATACCCGGCTATTGTGGCAACGCCTATTTCGCCTGCGGGAAGGCGGGCGCCGACAGTCGCAAAGGCAATCTTCTGTCCGACCGCCACATTTGGCGCGCCGCACACGACGTCAAGGATCTCTTTTCCCGTGTCGACCCTGAGCAGGTGCAGCTTTTTTGAGTTTGGATGATTATCTACCGATACTATCTGCGCGACTATCACGCCGCTTACGTCGCGGCCTTTATAATAAACGTCCTCGACCTCGGCCGTGGAGAGAGTGAAGCGGTGTATCAGCTCTTCGGTGTTCTCCCCCGAAAGGTCGACGAATTCATTTATCCAGTTCATTGATACAAACATTGGTTTTACCTCATCTTCCTGTGAACTGCGAGAGAGCCTTCAGGTTTCCGCTGTTCAGCATTCTTATGTCCTTTATTCCGTATTTCATCATGGCAAGTCTGGTCAGACCGAGTCCGAAGGCGAAACCGGTGTATTTTTCCGTGTCGATGCCGCCGTATTTAAGCACGTTCGGGTGTATCATCCCGCACGGGCAGAGTTCAAGCCACCCCGAGTTCTTGCAGGATGGACAGCCCTTTCCGTGGCATATCGTGCATGAAATGTCAAGCTCAAAGCCCGGTTCGACAAACGGGAAGAAGCCCGGTCGCAGACGGACGGTGATGTCCTGTTCGAAAACCTCCGAGAGCATTGTTTTCATGAAGTATATCAGGTTGGATATTGAAATGTCCTCGTCAATCATGATTCCTTCGAGCTGGAAGAATGTGTTTTCATGGCAGGCGTCGGTCGATTCGTTCCTGAAGCAACGGCCGGGGAAAATGGCGCGCACGGGCGCACCGTATTTTTCCATGATGTAATTCTGCGCCGCCGAGGTATGCGTTTTGAGCAGCTGCCCGTTTTCAAGATAGAATGTGTCCTGCATATCCCGCGCGGGATGATGCTTCGGGATGTTCAGCGCTTCAAAGCAGTGGTAGTCGTCAACTATTTCGCTGTAGTTCTCCACTATAAAGCCCATCGAGGAGAATATGTCCTCGACTCTGCGCTGAATGAGCGTTATCGGGTGATATGAACCGAGCTGCAGGTCGGTCGGCAGGGAAGGGTCGTATTGCTCCGCGGAGTCAATGAGCTTCTGCTCTTCCGCCGCGGCGATCTCCGCTTTTTTTTCCGCAAGACGGTTTTCGATAAACTGCTTTGCCTCGTTTATGATCTGCCCGGCGCTTTTCTTTTCCTCTCCAGTAATGTTTTTGAGTTCTGCGAGAAGCGCGGAAACGTATCCCTTTTTGCCGAGGTATTCTACCCGCAGTCCCTCCGCCTCGACCGTGTTTCTGATCTGAGAGAGCCGCTCTTCAAATTTTTTTCTCAGCTCTTCCGTGTTGATAGCCATATGATCCTCCAAAAAAAGAAAATCCGCCCCTGCCATGGGACGGGAAAACCCGCGGTACCACCCGTGTTCGGATAAATCCGCTCTTTTGCGGCCGATTGCCGGCCGGTGCATTCCGCTTAGACGCATGCGCGCACGCTTTTCGCGGAAGGGCTCCGCCGCTGAAATTCGCACGGGAACAGCAGAAACGGTTCACAGCCGCGGCCGTTTCTCTCTGTATGCTGTCTCCCCCGTACTACTTACACGGTTTCAACGCCATATATAATATTTTATCATTTTTTTTCCGCTTTGTCAACATTGTAGAGAATAATATTCAGAAAATCTTTTTCCCGAGGCTTTGCGAAACGGTTTTTTTCTTGAAAATCGTGCTCAAATGTGATATAATATTGTAAAAATCGCCGGGGTGATTGTTTATGAAAAATGCAAAATGGGTCTGGTGCGGAGAAATACCCGGGAAAAACGAGTTTGCGTATTTCAGAACGGAATTTTTCTGCAACGGTCCGACACGGATAAGAATCTGCGCGGATACCGAGTACGTTGCCTTTGTCAACGGGTCGCTTGCCACCTTCAACGTTTTTGCCGGATATCCCGAACTGAAATATTACAATGACGATGATATTACCGCTCTTTGCACGGGCGGTGCGAACGTTCTCGAGATCACGGCAAGATATGAGGGCGTTGACAGCCTGACGCATATCGCGTCGGGCGGGGGACTGATATTTGAAGTTGAATCCGGCGGAAAAACGGTCGCGTTCAGCTCGGAGGACACGCCGTCGTGCGTCGACGCGCGTTATCTGAGCTACAACGAAAGGCGCATAACATGGCAGCTCGGACTTTCGGCGGATATGGTTAACGCTCAGAACGGGGAACTGCATAAAAGCTTTGAAACCGCTGTGAAATGCAGGCTCATGCCGCGTCCGGTCGGACAGCTTGAACTCGGGAAATTTGTCCCCGGCAGGGAAATCCGCGCCGGTCTGTACGATCTCGGGAAGGAAACGGTCGGGTATCTGCGCGTCTCTGTAAACGCAAAAAGCGGGCGCAGGATAAAAATTGCGTTCGGAGAGCACGTTGCGGACGGCAAAGTCAGACGGCTTGTCGGAGGACGGGATTTTTCGCTTGATTTTTACTGCGGAGAGGGGTTGAACGAATTCACGAATTATTTTGTCCGCGTCGGGGCGCGGTATCTTGAGATTGTCGACGGCGATCCCGGCGACTTAATTTCCGTAGGTCTTGTGCCTTGCGTATATCCTCTGACGCTGAAGAAAAGAGATATACCGTCGAAGTACAGGGAGATATACAACGTCTGCGTCGACACCCTGCGCCTTTCGATGCATAACCACTATGAGGACTGCCCGTGGCGCGAGCAGGCGCTTTACGTGCTTGATTCCAGAAACCAGATGCTTTGCGGGTACTACTGCTTTGAGGAAACGGACTTTCAGCGCGCAAATCTCGTTTTCATGAAAAACGGACGCATGAAAAACGGTTTGCTCGAACTTACGTATCCGGCCGTAAACACGCCCGCCATACCGTTTTTTTCGCTGATGTATCCGGTGGCGGTCAGGGAATACGTCGATCACACGTCCGACCGGAGCATAATTGACGAAGTTTCCGAAACCATGCGCGGGATACTCGACGGCATCAGCCGCTTCAGACAGGACGACGGGCTGATTCACAACCCGCCCGCTCCGTTCTGGAATTTCTACGAGTGGACGGACACGAGCGACGGGCACGGCGACACAGCCGGGAGAGCCGATCTTATTCTTAACTGCGCATACGTTTTGTCTGCCCGCGCGGTGTGCTCTCTGCTTGGCGAAGACTGCGAAAAATATGCGGTCGCGGAAACGCTTGCTGCGATAAAAAAGTTTTTTTTCAGCGAAAAAACCGGTCTTTTCCGCTCGTCCGATACGGTGGAAAAGCCTACAAGGACGGGGCAGGCGTTTGCTCTTCTGTGCGGGCTCGGCGACCGCAGGACCGTCGAGGCGCTTAAAAACGCCGGTATTGAGGATTCCACCCTTTCCATGATGGGATTCGTATACGACGCGCTCATTGAAAACGGCGGCAGCACAAACACAGAATATGTTCTCGACGATATTTACAAAAAGTACAGCTATATGCTTTCGCAGGGCGCTACGTCGTTCTGGGAAACTCTTGACGGAGAAAAGGCGTTTGACAATGCGGGCTCGCTCTGCCACGGATGGAGCGCCATTCCCGTAAAGTATATTATCGAATACGCCTGCGAAAGGGAATGAAGCTGCAATGCAAATGAAAAAAGGAAGGCGAGCGGGCCTTCCTTTTTTTGGTTTTCAGAACAATCCGATCAGATTGCAGTTTATCACCACGTTGGCAAAAACTATCGAGACTATCGAAATCAGTTTTATCATGATGTTGAGGGCCGGTCCGGAGGTATCCTTGAACGGGTCGCCGATCGTGTCGCCGACGACTGCGGCGCGGTGCGCCTCGCTGCCCTTGCCGCCTTTGTGCCCCGATTCAATGTACTTTTTGGCGTTGTCCCACGCGCCTCCCGAGTTTGACATGAATATTGCCAGCAGGAATCCGGTGATGGTCGCGCCGGTGAGCATTCCGATAACTCCGTTTACACCGAGTATGAGACCAACGGCGACGGGTACTATAACGACTATAATCGACGGAATTATCATCTCCTTAAGGGATGACGAAGTACAGATATCGACGCATCTTGCGTAATCCGGCTTGACTTTTCCCGAAATAATGTCGTCAAGGCGCGTGAACTGCTGTCTGACCTCATTCACGACAGAGCCGGCGGCTCGTCCGACCGATTTCATTGTAAGCGCGGAGAACACGAACGGCATGCAGGCGCCGATCAGCAGACCGATGAGAACTATTGGATTTATTACGTTAAGCTCAAATTTGAAATTCGGGTTGAGCATTACGATCTTGTCCCTGTACGAAACGATAAGGGCAAGCGCCGTCAGGGCAGCCGATCCTATGGCAAAGCCCTTTCCGGTTGCGGCGGTCGTGTTGCCGAGCGAGTCGAGCGCGTCCGTGCGCTCGCGCACGCTCTCGTCGAGTCCCGCCATCTGCGCGATACCTCCCGCGTTGTCGGCGACCGGTCCGTATGCGTCGGTCGCAAGCGTGATTCCAAGGGTCGAGAGCATTCCGACCGCGGCTATTCCCACGCCGTACAGGCCGAGGTTTGTGCTGAATTCGCCCGTCGCGTTTCCGCACAGAAAATACGACACGAGGACGCATATCGAGACGCACGCGACGGGAATTACCGTGGAGAGCATTCCAAGTCCTATGCCGTCGATTATTTCAGTGGCGGAGCTTGTTTTTGCGGAGTTGGACAGATTACGCGTCGGGTGGTGGCTGTCGGACGTGAAATATTCCGTGCCCTGTCCGATAATTACTCCGGCGACAATGCCGAGCACGATCGCCACGTAAAGGCTCCAGAACTGCGTGCCGATAAACAGAAGTATCAGCGGAAGGGAAACCACAAGAACGACGATGTCCGCAAAGTTTGTTCCGCGTCTCAGCACCTTGAGAAGCGCGGACTGAGTCATGTTTTCGCCAGCCTTTATGAAGAACGTGCCGATAATTGACGCGATGATTCCGAGAGAGGCGATCAGGAACGGAAGAATCAGCGCCCGCATCGAATACGCGGGCATTACCTGTCTGAAGGCGGCCACGCCGAGCGATGCCGCAGAGAGCACGGCGCTGACGTAGGACTCGTAAAGGTCGGCGCCCATGCCGGCAACGTCGCCCACGTTGTCTCCTACGTTATCGGCGATGCACGCGGGGTTTCTCGGGTCGTCCTCGGGAATTCCCGCTTCGACCTTGCCGACAAGATCGGCTCCGACGTCGGCGGCTTTGGTGAATATTCCGCCGCCGACCCTGGCAAACAGAGCCATGCAGGACGCTCCCATACCGAAGTTTATCATGGCGCTCGTTATTTCGTTCGCGGAGAGACCCGCCACGAATTTCAGAATGATGAACCATACGGAAATGTCAAGAAGACCGAGTCCGACGACGGTAAGTCCCATGACCGATCCGGCGGAAAAAGCCACTTTAAGCCCCCTGTTTATGCCGCTCTTGCATGCCTCGGCGGTTCTGCAGTTTGCTGCCGTGGCAATTCTCATGCCGATAAAACCGGACAGCCCGGAGAAAAAACCGCCGGACGCGAATGCAAACGGAACGAAGGGATTTATGAGGCCGAACAGAGCCAGTGTCCCGAGCAGGACAAACATCAAGGCAAAAAATATCCCTATCACTTTGTACTGTCGTTTCAGATATGCATTTGCGCCCAGGCGGATTAAACCTGAAATTTCTTTCATCCTTTCGTCACCCTGAGGCGATTTCAGTACCTTCCTCGAGGTGACTATCACATATACAATCGCAAGCAGCGCGACCGTAAGTGTGCCGAATGCCAGGAGGGCGGACCCCCCGTGAGCCTGTATTAACTTGTAAATCGTAGGCATTTGTAAATTCCTTCTGCTTGTGGGATTTAAATATTATAGCACAAAAATTATCAAAATGCAAGTAAAAAAAGAAAAAAATTCAAAAAACAGAAAAATAAATAGAAATTGTAAACAAAGTTAACATTTTTATGAGTCAAAATGATATAAATTCACAAAATAAGAAGACAAACTTTCATCGACGTTAAAAGTGGGAAAACATCGGACATCCACGCGTTTGCGGAAGAAACGCGTTGCGGGAGTGATTATTTGCACGTTGTATACCCGTCCTGCCGGGGCTTTTGCGGGATTTATTCCTTTTATTTACAAATAACATCTTGACAAAAGCCAAAAGTGTGGTATAATATTGTACTGAATAGAAAGCAAAGGCCTTGACAATGAAGAACTTGAAGATACTCGTAATTAACGGACCTAATATCAATCTCACCGGCACAAGGGAGCCCGTAGTGTACGGGACGCAGACTCTTGACGGGATAAACCGTTCGGTTACCGAAAGCGCCGAATCTCTCGGCATAAGCGTTGATTTTTATCAGACAAACCATGAAGGCGAGATAATAGACCGTATTCAGGATTCCGTCGGCCTCTATGACGGGATCATCCTCAACGCGGGAGCCTACTCGCATTATTCCTATGCGATCAGGGACGCCGTGGCCGCGGTTTCCGTTCCGGTGATCGAAGTCCACATGTCGAACATCTACGCACGCGAGGATTTCCGGCGCGTGTCCGTTATCTCGGCCGTCTGCGCCGCAACCGTCTCCGGATTCGGTTCGTTCGGTTATCATCTTGCCCTTGCCGGACTTGCCGAAAGGCTCAAGGATATCTGATGGGACGCTTTATCGTTATTGACGGACTTGACGGCTCCGGCAAGGAGACACAGGCAAAATTGCTCTGCCGGTTTTTCGAGAAAAAAGGCATCGCATGCAGATACATTTCTTTTCCGTGCTATGAAAGCGACAGCTCGGTGCTGGTGAGGAAATATCTTTCGGGGGAATTCGGGAGCGATCCCTCGGATACTAACGCGTATGCCGTATCCACCTTTTTTGCCGTTGACAGATTTGCGTCGTACAGGACAGACTGGGGGAAGGACTATCTCGATCCGGACACCGTGGTTGTGGCAAACAGATACACGACCGCAAACGCGATCCATCAGCTTGCAAAGCTCCCCGCTGAGCAGTGGGACGGTTTTCTCGCCTGGCTGTGGGACTATGAATTCAACCTTCTCGGTCTCCCGCGTCCGGACGACGTCGTTTTTCTGGAAATGCTGCCCGAAATATCGGAAAAGCTTATAAAAAAGCGTTCCGACGACACCGGGCGGCAGGTCGACATACAGGAAAACGCGGAATTCCTGCGCAGAAGCTATTCGGCGGCGCTGTATGCCTCGGACAAACTCGGATGGATGAAAATAAAATGCTGGGAGAACGGCGAGCCTCTTTCAAGGGAGAGGATTCACAGGGCCGTGCTTGAGGGCATAGGTTACGGAGGGCAGTATGATAATTGAATTTCTTGCGGACGGCTTTGAGGAAGTGGAGGCCATGACTCCGCTTGATATATTGAGGCGCGCGGGCGCGGACGTAAAAACAGTATCCGTGAACGACGGGAAGACTGTTACCGGCGCGCACGGCATAACGGTTTTTGCCGACGAGACGGTTTCCTTTGCCGATAAGGCGGAAAACGTGGAAATGGTGATTCTCCCCGGCGGGATGCCGGGCGCCAGAAATCTTTTCGAAAGCCCGGCGGTGATCAGAACGGTAAAGACTGTTTACGGGCAGAACGGACGGATTGCGGCGATATGCGCCGCCCCGTTTATCCTCGGCAGACTCGGTCTGCTGGAGGGTAAACGCGCGACATGCTATCCCGGATTTGAGCCCGAACTTGCCGGGGCGCTCTGCGAGGATACGTCGCGCGGCGGGACCGTGGTCACTGACGGGCAGATAACCACCGCCACCGGCATGGGGGTTGCGGTACGTTTCGGCGCGGAGCTTGCCGGACTGCTCTACGGGCGCGTGAAGGCTCGTGAAATACTTGATTCGATAATGTACTGACCGTCTGTCCCACATGAAGAAAAACGCTTCGATCATTACACCGCTCTTTACGCTGATTGTTTTCGGAATGCTTATCGCGTCGAAATTCGCCGAAAGCTATATTCTGCAAACGGGCGGCAACGTCTATCTTACGGTTATTATTCTCCACGTGCTTATCTTCATCATTCCGACACTTGTTTTCTGCCGGATCAAGGGCGTGGGATATTCCAGAAAAATGAACATCGGGCTGTTTGCCCCCTCGCAGTTCGGCGCGATCCTGCTGAGCACGCTGTTTCTTATATGCGGCTCGGCCCTTTTGAGATATGCGCAGGTTTACATGTTCGGACTGACTTCGGTCCATTATTCCATTTTTAACAGCTATATCAACGCGATGCCCTCCGCGTCGCTGCTTCCGCTTGCGATGGCCTTTGCCGTCGTGCCTGCGATATCCGAAGAACTGGTCTTCAGGACCATAGTTCTTACGGAGTACAATTACGGTGGATACGGCGCTGTACCGGCGTCTGTGGGTTCGGTTGTTCTATTCTCCATAACCTGCCTCGATCTTGAGATTCTGCCGATTTACGTAATGCTGGGGATCGTGTGCTGCATGATAACGTATGCGACCGGATCATCGCTGACGGCTGTCATCGTGCATATTCTTTTTAACAGCTACGAGATTTTCGGCGAAAAATACGTCTTCAACGCGGTGAGCAATCCGGCAAACAGAATTACGTCCGTGTTCGCAATCGGCGCTCTGTTCCTTGTATTCGCGGCGCTGATGTTTGCGGATTTCGAGCGTATTCTTAAGATTAACTCTGTGAACGGCACGCCGGTGCCGGCTTACGCATCGGCCGGAGAGACGGACGCGGAACAGGGATCAGGCGACGGAGCAGCCGGCGAGGTTGTCGGAAACGGAGGACTCTCCAGATCCTTCGGCGGGTTTATAGAAATAATGTTCTCGCCGACAATGCTGATATCCGTATTGATTTTCCTTATCATGATTTTCGGATTTAACTGAAACGAGGCAAAGCATGGCAAATCAGACGCTAAAGCCCGCTGCTTTCAGCGGCAGAAAGAAAAGAAAAAGAAACAGCACCAGGACGCAGCGTGCGTCCGGCAGCAAAAAGAGCGCAAGAGGCGGCTCGACTCTTTTGTCGAGCCTTGTGAAGGCGCTCATATATATAGTTGTCATACTTATCGTCTCGGTTTTTGCCGCGTATTTCGTTATCTCGAGAGCAAACGACGCGTTTGCATTCGTTAAGGACGGGGCGGAAGCGACCGTAGTGATTGACGACGGCATCGGCGTGGACGAGCTTGCCTCGGAACTGAAATCAAAAGGAATCATCAAATACCCTTCGATGTTCAGGCTTTACGTGAAGATAAAAGGGAAGAGCACCGATTACGTCGGCGGCGAGTATGTTCTCAATCCCTCGATGAACTACGATAAAATTATCAGAACGCTCGCGCGTTCGACGGAGGTTGACAGGACGACCGTCGTGGCTGTGATTCCGGAGGGATATACCGTTACGCAGATCGTTAACCGTCTTGTGAAGAATTACGGGCTGAGCTCGGAACAGGAGCTGTATACGGCTATACAGAGCTATCCGTTCGATTTCTGGTTCGTAAAGGAGCTTGACAATCTCCCGGCGGACAGCAAATACAGGACGGCAAGGACTTTCCGGCTTGAAGGCTATCTCTATCCCGATACTTATTATTTCTTCTCCGACGCGTCGGCCGAAACCATTATTTACAAAATGCTCAACAACTTCGAAAGCAAGTTAAAGGTTGTTTTCGGAGACGATTACAGAGAAACCATTACCCGACTGTGTGCCGAAAGGGGACATACGTTCGACGAGCTTATCATTCTCGCGTCAATGGTGCAGATGGAGGGAAAATACGATTACGACTACGGTGTCATATCGTCGATTTTCCATAACAGGCTCAACAACCCGGCAAGGGAAACGTACGGATTCCTCGGTTCAGACGCGACCATTCAGTACATACTCGCCAAACGCGTCGGTGCGTTTGATCTTACCGACGAGGACCTGAATACAGACAGCCCGTATAACACAAGGCGATACAAGGGACTTCCGCCCGGACCGATTTCAAATCCTACATACCTTGCGATTCACTATTCGTTCTATCCGGACGAGACGAATTATTATTACTTTGTTTCGCAGGCCGACGGCACGACGGTTCCCGCAAGGACCTTGGAGGAGCATCAGGCCAACGTTGAAAAGGTCAGGGCTGGAATTTATATCGATCTGAACGCGTCCGATGAATAAACGTCCTGGATTATTGAAAAACAAAAAACGGCGCCCCGGCGCCGTTTTTTCATTTCACTTTTCAAATTCAAGCCTGCCGAAATATTCCGGAAGGTGGAACTGCGGGGTATCGGAAATGACCGGAGACCACATTCCGTAGTGCGGAAGAGGGCATTCGTCTCCGCATTTAAAAAAATTGCCGCGCAAATACCTGATATCGTTTTCAGACGTTATTTTTCTTATTTCGCTCAGCGAGAAATCCGCTGTTAGAGTCCAGTATTTTTCATGGATTTTCGTCACTGGTGAGGAAACAAGCACTGACGGCGTTCTGATGCGAGCATCATCATTTCCCGCGTTTGTCCCGTAGCAAAGGTAGAAGGCGCCGTTTGCGTTGCATTC
>JAEEGL017404905.1_pt1 | contig 15486 bp, 10 predicted proteins | sample 9134231 | NCBI WGS metagenome assembly JAEEGL01 (sample SAMN16246548, study PRJNA631951) | gut metagenome | biome: gut microbiome; feature: rumen; material: fiber-attached | host: Bos | place: Iran: Karaj | collected 2018-10
TAACTCCTAAGTTTGCGCCTACTTCTTTGCCGAGGCCGGGCGATGTGAGTTTATATGAACATCTTTTGATGCACTCTTTAGTTCCACAAATATATCCACCTATTGGTGCTAGTCCGCCACCCGGATTCTTTATTAAAGATCCTACAACCATATCTGCACCAAATTCAGATGGTTCTTTTGTCTCAACAAACTCACCATAACAGTTATCAACCATTATGATAATGTCTTTATTAATATCTTTAATAAACTTGATAACTTCGCCAATCTTATCCACCGTCAAAGATGGTCTTGTGTCGTATCCACTCGAACGCTGAATTCCAATAAGTTTCACATCATCAGTGAAAGCATTTTTGATTCCGTCAAAATCAAATTCTCCATCTTCAGTTAAATCAACTTGACCATATGTCACTCCGTACTCAGCAAGACTAGATTCATTATCTCTAATACCAATCACTTCATCTAAAGTGTCATATGGTTTTCCTGTTATATAAAGCATCTTATCTCCAGGATAAAGATTTGCAGATAAAGCTAAAGTGATTGCATGAGTTCCGCTAACAATTTGTGGACGAACTAATGCATCTTCTGTTTTGAAAACATCAGCATATACTTCTTCCAAAGTATCACGGCCTAAGTCGTTGTATCCATAACCAGTCGTTGTGGTAAAGTGAGCTTCAGAAATTTTATGATTCTGAAATGCCTTAATCACTTTCAACTGATTGTACTCTGCCACTTTGTCTATTTTGTGAAATTCGTCATGCAAATGTGATAAGACCTTCTCAGCCTTATCATACACTTCATTTGATATTCCTAAATTTTCATATTGTTGTTTTAATTCTTCCATATCTCTTTTTCTTTCAAATCATTTAGCATATATTCTAATACTTTGTCGATATCTCTATTGAAGTCTCTATAATCAATCATCTGTACAACTTTTTCATGTCTAAACCATGTGAGCTGTCGTTTTGCAAAATGTCTTGTATTTTTTTTGATCAATTCCTTACATTCATCTTCTGATATTTTTCCATTCAAGTATTCTAGAACTTCCTTATATCCAATACCTTGCATACTTTGACTAGATTCGTCCAATCCTAATCCTTTGACTTCATCCACTAAACCATTGTCAAACATCTTATCCACTCTTTTATTAATTCTGTCATATAAGACTTCTCTGTCATCATTTAAAACATAGTATGCGAAGTTGTATGGTGATTCGTTCATCTTCTGCTCGCTATTATGCTCCGACAGAGGCATGTTGTTTTCATGATAAAACTCTAATGCTCTAATTACTCGTTTTACATTGTTTGGATGAATACCTGCAGCGTATTCAGGATCAACCTCTTCAAGCATTTTGTGAATATACTCATTACCATATAGACCAACTAGTTCTTCTAACTCTTTTCTGTATTGCATATCAACATGAGTCTCTTCAAAATCAACATCATACAAAACAGATTGAATATAAAAACCAGTACCACCAACAATAATTGGAATCTTGCCCTTGGCATATATTTTATCAATAGCTTCTTCTGCCATCTTCTTAAATGTATAAATATCAAACTCTTCAGTTGGATCTAACACATCAATCAAATAATGTTTAACACCATCCATCTCTTCTTCAGTTATCTTAGCTGAACCAACATCCAAACCTTTATAAACTTGAATCGAATCGGCACTAATAATCTCGCCATCAATTTCTTTGGCGAGTTTAATTGAAATATCAGTTTTTCCTACTGCTGTAGGTCCAGTTATTACAACTAAATTCTTCATTACACAATTCTCTTAAACTTCTTTTCAAGTTCTTCTTTTGACATTTTAATTATTGTTGGTCTGCCGTGTGGACAATTGTATGGGTTTTCACAAGATAGTAACTCGTCTATTAGTGCGTCGGCCTCGGCGAAGGAAATCTTAGTGTTTCCCTTAATAGCAGCCTTACAAGACATAGACATAATTTTCTCTGTAATAATATTTGGAACCATACTTCCAATTTCTGCAGTAAAACTATCTATGATGTCCATAAGAACATCTTCACTATCCAAAGTGTATAGTTCACTTGGAACTGCGCGCACTGCAAAATCAGTTCCTTGGAATGGTTCAATCACAAAACCTATCTCATTGAAGTTATCCAAATACTGTTCAACTATATTTGCATCCTTCATTGATAGGTTTAGAATGATTGGCTGAGTTAATGTTTGAGATGAAATATCATTACTCTCAAATCTCTTCATCAATCTTTCAAAGTTTACTTTTTCGTGTGCAGCATGTTGATCAATAATAAACATTTCATTTTCATACTCTACAATCCAATACGTCTCAAAAACCTGACCGATGATTTTGTGCTTTGGTCTAGCTTCCTCAGATAAGAAGTCATAAGTCATTTGCTCATGAACTTCTTCATCTTTTTTAGGTTTTATATTTTCATAATTGACTTTCGGTTTATTGCTAACCTTTTCAGGTTTAATCTCTTCTTTTACTTCAACCTTATTTCTCTTAGTCTCGAATGGTTCTGGTTTTCTATCTATTTTCTTTTCTTCTTGTTTTTCATCATCAATCTTAGCATCAATGATATTTTCTTTTTCTGTTAATGCTTCCTTAACTGTCTCAACAATCACTGGGTAAATCTCAGGTGCATTACAAAATCTAAGTTCCATCTTTGAAGGATGCACATTCACATCTATATATTTATTATCTATATTGAAATTAATAACTGTAAATGGATACTTGTGTTGCATCAAAATAAACTTGTATCCTTCTTCGATTGCTTTAGAAATGATTTCACTCTTAATGTAACGACCATTTATAAAATAGTTCTCATTCGATCTATTTCCTTTAGATATAATTGCCTTTCCAGCAAATCCAGATATCTCAATATTTTCATCTTTATAATTTACTTCAACTAGATTATCTGTAATCTCTTTTCCATAAATTGAATAAATTGTATCTTTTAAATTGCCATTTCCTGGAGTATAGATTCTAGTCTTTCCATTATTGATAAATGTAAAACTAATCTCAGGATGAGACAAAGCAATCTTTTCAATAATCTCTGAAATATATCCAGACTCAGTACTAGCAGTCTTTAAAAACTTTCTACGAGCTGGAGTGTTAAAGAAAATGTTTCGCACAATAAATGTGGTGCCGTCTGGTGCACCGATTTCTTCAAAGCCTTTTTCTTCGTCGCCTTCTATTCTGTAGCGGTATCCGGTCATTGCATTTTTAGTCTTAGTTATAAGTTCAACCTGACACACGGCAGCGATACTCGAAAGTGCCTCACCTCTAAAACCAAGTGAACTGATTGAAGCCAAATCAACAGTATCTTTAATCTTACTTGTAGAATGTCTCTCAAAAGCAAGCTTAATATCGCCCTCTTCAATACCATCGCCATTGTCAGTGATTCGAATTAAAGATATGCCACCATCTTTAATCTCAACAGAGATATTTGTGGCGTTAGCATCAATACTGTTTTCTACAAGCTCTTTAACGATAGATGAAGGTCTATCGATCACTTCACCTGCGGCAATATGATTTATTGTGTTTTGATCTAACTTAATTATGCTCATATTAATCCAATCTATTCTTTAACCTTTGTTGTAATTCATTCAAATAGTTTAGTCCTTCTAGTGGAGTCATCTCGCCGAGATTCAATGCTTCAATCTCAGCGATAATATCATCTTCAGTTACTAAATCGCCAAATGTCATTTGAGTTTGCGTCTCAGCAACATTGAATATATCTTCACCTTTTGTATTAAGCGCAATATCTTTTGCATTAGTTGCAATATCTGCGTTAGCCAATTGCTGAACTAAAACTTTTGCTCTATCCAAAACTGGTTCAGGCACTCCCGCTAACTTAGCAACTTGAATACCATAACTCTTATCAGCGCCACCTTTTATAATCTTTCTCAAGAAGACAATGTCGTCGCCTTGTTCTTTGACGCTGATGCAAAGGTTCTTCACGCCATCAAGTGTACCTTCTAGTTCAGTGAGTTCATGGTAATGTGTTGCAAACAATGTCTTAGCGCCAAGAATATCTTTATTACTAATATACTCCGCCACTGACCATGCAATGCTGAGTCCGTCAAAGGTACTGGTTCCTCTACCAATCTCATCTAAAATTATCAAACTGTCCTTTGTAGCATTTCTCAAGATGTTTGCAACTTCAGTCATCTCAACCATAAATGTACTTTGTCCACTAGCAAGATCATCAGATGCTCCAACACGAGTAAATATCTTATCGCATATTGAAACATTAGCTGATGCAGCAGGAACAAAAGAACCAATCTGACTCATCAAAACAATCAATGCAGTTTGTCTCATATATGTAGACTTACCAGCCATATTTGGTCCAGTAATAATTGCAAATCTATTATCGTCTTCGTCCAAGAATGTATTGTTTGTCACAAACATATTCTCAGGCATCATCTTTTCAACAACCGGGTGTCTTCCATCAGTTATCTCAACTATCCCGTCATCATTAATTGATGGACGAACGTATCCGTTTCTCTCTGCAACATAAGCGAGTGATGCAAACACATCAATCTTTGCAATAGCTTTTGCTGTTGATTGAATACGAGAAATCTGATTGTAGATTTCGTCCCTTATTGTTGTGAAGATATTGTATTCGAGCGAGAATAATTTATCTTCGGCGCCCACGATAATATCTTCCAATTCTTTTAGTTTGTCTGTAGTGTATCTCTCTGCATTTGCAAGAGTTTGTTTTCTAATATAGTGTTCTGGGACTTTATCCTTGAAAGAATTCGAAACTTCTAAGTAGTAACCAAACACCTTGTTGTATTTGATTTTAAGTTTAGTGATTCCTGTCTCTTCTTTTTCTTTTGCTTCAAGTTCAGCTAGCCACTGTTTACCTTCAGTCTTAGCGTTGCGAAGTTTATCAACTTCTTCATTGTATCCAGCCTTAATAATTCCACCTTCTCTAATACTTAGAGGTGGATCATCATTAATAGAACTATCAATCAACTCTGCAATATCTGTAAGTGGATCTAGTGAATTGTAAATATCCCTAAACAATGGAGACTTAAAATCTTGAATTACATTTTTGATATGCGGAATCATTTGAAGTGAAGTCTTAAATGCAATCAAGTCTCTTGGGTTTGCAGACTTATATGAAATCTTACTCAAGAGTCTTTCCAAGTCATAAATAGGTGATAGATATTCTCTTAATTCATCACGAGTAATCATTGAGTTGTTTAACTCTTCTATCACTTCTTGACGAGCAATAATCTCATCTTTTGAAATGAGTGGCTGCTCAATATAACTTCTTAGAGTTCTAGCACCCATTGCAGTTTTAGTTTTATCTAAAACCCAAAGTAGCGAGCCACGTTTTTGTTTGTCACGCATTGTCTCGCATAACTCTAAGTTTCTTCTTGTAGATGTATCAAGCATCATAAATGTACTTGATGTGTATGGCTTGAGATTTGTTATGTGTTCAAGTGATGTCATCTGTGTCTCGAACAAATATCTCAATAGTGATCCTGCAGCCAATATATAAACTTTAGAATCTGTGATTCCAAGTCCACTTAAGTTTGATACTTTAAAATGATCTTTCAATGTATTGTTACATGTGTCTTCGTCAAAGTACCAATCTTCTAACTCAAAGATTGAAGTATTCATTCTATTCTTAAGCTCATCAATGTTAAACGGATTCATTCCTTGAGCTAAGAACGCTGCATTACAAACTATCTCTGTTGGAGTAAATGTATAAATCTCATCCAATACATCACGCTCAGAATTAGCTTCAGTCACATAGTAGTCACCCGTTGTTACATCACAAATAGATACACCATACATGTCACCAATATAAACAATCGACATAATGTAATTGTTCTTGCCCTCATCTAGAGAGTTCGAATCCATATTGGTACCAGGTGTAACAATTCTAACTACTTCTCTTTTTACCAATCCTTTAGCCTGGGAAGGATCTTCGGTCTGCTCAACAATACAAACCTTATAACCTTTTGAAACTAACTTATTTATATAAGTATCAACTGAGTGATGTGGCACACCACACATAGGCGCTTTTTCATCTAGTCCGCAATTCTTTCCTGTCAAAGTAATTTCCATTTCCTTTGAGCCAGTCAAGGCATCGTCGAAGAACATTTCGTAAAAATCGCCCAGTCTAAAGAACACAATGCAATCATCGTGCTCTTGTTTGATTTCTAAATAAGTTTTCATCATCGGTGTTAAGGAATCTAATTGATTGTCCCAAACATCCTGCATAAGTTTTGGTAAACTCAATTTACTATTTCTCCCATATAGTAAAAGCCTTTGGCTTCATTTAGCTTTACTTGTTGTATTGTTCCTATAACAGATTCATCTGCTGGAACATGAACTACTGTGTTATTGCTAAGTCTTCCTGATACGTAGTTGTCTAGTCTTTCGTTTTTCTCCTCAATTAAAACATCAACTACTTCCCCAAGTTTTTCATTTACTTTTTCATTTGATATTTCATTTACAACTTTTAGTAATCTATCAAATCTATTCTTAACTGTTTCATCATCCACTTGATTGTCCATCTCAGCTGCTGGTGTTCCAGTTCGTTTTGAATATATGAATGTGAAAACAGAATCAAATCTACACTCTTTAATTAGTTCCAAAGTATCTTCGAAGTCTTCTTCGCTCTCTCCTGGGAAACCAACGATAATGTCAGTCGACAATCCAATATCAGGAACAGACTCGCGAAGTTTTCGAACTAACTCTAAATAATCTTCTCTAGTGTAATGTCTATTCATCTCTTTTAAGATTTTGTTGCTTCCAGATTGCATTGGCAAATGGAACTGCTTACAAATCTTATCTGATGAATGCATAGTCTCTATTAATTCATCTGACAAATCTTTTGGATGAGATGTCATAAATCTAATTCTTTTAAGACCATCTATCTCAGTTACTTTTTTTAGAAGTTGTGCAAATGTTATCGGATCATCTAGTGTCTTTCCGTAAGAGTTTACGTTTTGACCAAGAAGCATAATCTCGACAACACCCTCACTTACTAGTTGTTCGATTTCTTTGACGATGTCTTCTGGCTTTCTACTACGCTCTCTTCCTCGAACGTAAGGAACTATACAATAACTGCAAAAGTTATTACAGCCAAACATAATATTAACGCCAGACTTGAAAGAATACTTTCTTTTGGTAGGAAGATCTTCAACTATCTTTGTTGTACCATCTAATATTTCTTCCACTTTGTGATCTTCGGCTAATCTCTCATACATAAGCTTTGCAAAGTTATAAATGTTGTGAGTACCAAAAATCAAATCTATAAATCTATAACTCTTGTTTAACTTTTCAACTACGTGCTTCTCTTGCATCATGCATCCACACAAACCAACTATCATATTAGGATTGTTTTCCTTGATTTTTGATAGATAACCAAGTCTTCCGTAAATTTTAAAGTTAGCATTTTCTCTTACTGTACAAGTGTTATATAAAACTAAATCAGCATGCTCGTCATCCGTCTCCTCGTAACCCATTTCAGTCAAGATACCAACCAACTTTTCAGAATCTTTAAAGTTCATCTGGCATCCAAATGTGACGACACACGCTGTTAGTTTTCTACCAATTTTATTCTCTTTTTGTTTGATAATCTCTCTACACTTATCTATGTAGAATAATTGTTTCTCTTCTTCGGTTTGAAACTCCATATAACCTCTAATCGTCAAATATTATTTCATCAAGCCTCTCATCATGTGAAGTTGTAGGAATTCTATCTAACAATTGGAATTTATAACATACTCCAAGTGAGTGTACTGGATTTTTCGAAAGGAATTTATCATAGAATCCTCCGCCATATCCAATTCTCATACAGTCCTGCGAGAAAGCTACACCAGGAACTATAATGATGTCTGGTGCTGGTGCTTCTTCGTTTGACTTTGGTTCTGGAATACTAAACTTTCCAATTTCAAAATCATCTTCAGATTCTGCAACGCAAAATTTCATCTCATCTCCTACAACCTTTGGAAAGGCCATAATTTTATTATTCTTTTTGCAATCATCATATATCATTCTTAATGATACTTCGTTGTTGACTGCATAATACATATAGACTACTTTCGCAAGTTTATATTCAGGGGTGTTAATTATCTTTTGACAAATGACGCGTGACTTCGTCAAAATCTCCTGATTACTCATTTCTAGTCTTTGTTTTATAATCGTTTTTCTTAATGTCTCTTTATCCATCTTAGCTCCTTACTCTAGGAAGATGTAAGTAGTCTCATCATTAGATGCAATTGCACCAATATAGATTCCGTCCTCTTGCAAGACTACTTTCTTTCCTGGATATTTTATAATTGCAACACCAGTCTTTTCTTTGTTCCAAATATTCTTCTCTTTGAACGAAGCAACAACTGTAGTGTTGTTAATGTATTCAATGTTATATTCTGGCGGATAAGTATTCTCAACTTCATCCGTAATAAGATTTAAGAATTCAGTTCCATAAGATTTTTTCATAAGCATATATGGAACATTATCTATAACTGTTGCGTAATTGATAAGTGAATGCTTATGAGATGTCTTATTAACGCAAGTAAATGTCTCTTTTGTTTCGAGATCATAAAAGATTGTGCTTTCTTCGTCGTCGTCATGATTGTATTTTGAGTAAATCAAATATCCACCTTGAATCTTCGCTTTACCAATAGTCGAGTCAAAGAAGCACTGGTCAATATTGTTGTAAACAACATTTTGCTGTTCGAGTTGCAAATCGCTTAAGAATTGTGAAATGTTAAGTGAAACAATCGATTCAACGGCAGCATCTTCCTCAGATACTACTCCCTGGTCAAACACTGGATATCCAGTCTTCATAATACAATTGTTTTCTGAACTTGGAATTATATAATCAATTCCATTATCAACTAGATTTGAATTGTGAATTACAATCTGCTTGTTCTTCACAAAGTTAAATACGATTTGTGAAAACTTGTGGAATCCATACTTATCTGGATCTGCCTCTGATATCTTTGGAAGAGCTCTCTGAATGATTAAGTTTTGATCATCTAATACAAAAATCTTAATCTGTTTATGACTTGGATATAGATTGATATCATCTCTCAAAGTAATGATTTTTCCAAAAGTATGATCAGTAATATTGTATTTAATAATATTAAAAACATATCCACCATTCACATCTTTATTGTACTCAGTGAAATATATAAAGTCAGAATGATAAATACAGTTAGTAATCTCAAATATATCTACTTTATCAGAATGAGGCGCTACTTCTTTACGAACATTTTCCTCAAGGAAATACAAATAATAGCGCACTTTAGGAATGTTCTCAAAAGGACCAGTTTCATACTCTTTTTCAAGTATGATATCGTCCTTCAAATGAACAGCATTAAATTATTCAAATTGTGCTAAAAACCTAATGTTCATAACATTCTCCCGTGTGTTTTCTCAATCATATATTTTACTATATTTTTGGGTCATTGTCATTACCGACAACGCCTTAAAATGGCTTATATTTCTCAATTATTTTCTCAAATACTCTAATTCCATCAACAGCCGACGAAACAATTCCTCCAGCATATCCTGCACCCTCTCCAGCAGGGTAAATTCCTTTTATATTTGACTGTAAATCATCATCTCTAACAATTCTAACTGGAGATGAAGTTCTGCTCTCTACGCCCGATAAAATTACATCATCATGATTGAAACCATCAATAATATTTCCAAAATGATCTATACCTTCTATAAGCGCTTCACTAATGTAATCAGGTAAAACGTTTCTTAAATTAGCTAGCTCATATTCACCTTTTAATTGTGGTTTAATGCTCCCAATAGATTCACTTTTAGTTTTCTTCTTAAAATCAACAAACTGTTGAACAGGAATCTTTCCGTTGCCTTCGACGAAGGCGTTGTTTTCAATCTTTCTTTGAAATTCAATTCCGCTTAATGGATTATCTGAATCAAAATCGTCTGGGGTGACCGAACATACAATTGCACTATTTGCATTCTCACCATCTCGTCCGCTGTAACTCATTCCATTAACTACCATTCGATCAACTTCAGACGAAGAGTTAACAACATATCCACCTGGACACATGCAGAAAGAATAAATGCTTCTTCCAGATTCTGAATGATAAGTTAACTTGTAAGGTGCGGCACCCAATCTATTGTCTTCAAAACCATATTGGTTTTTGTTAATGTCTTTTTGCTTATGTTCAATTCTAAGTCCTACAGCAAATGGCTTTGCTTCCAATTTAAAGCCATTTGCGTTTAGCATTTCAAATGTATCTCTAGCTGCATTTCCAATTGCTAGAATTACTATATCAGTTTCAAATGTTTTGTCGCCTGTCTTAACTTTGATTGTGTTATCTTTAGTAATTTCTGTAACTTTTGTATCAAAGTAAAAATCGCCACCATTATTTTCAATTTCTTCTCTAATACTTTTAACTAGTTTGGTTAATATATCAGTTCCGATATGAGGCTTGAAATCATATTTGATATCTTCATTTGCACCAAACTTAACAAAAGTGTCTAGCACAAATTTGATTCTATTTCCTTTGTCTTTGTTGCCAGTGTTTAGCTTTCCATCAGAAAATGTTCCAGCTCCGCCCTCGCCAAACTGTACATTAGATTCAGTATTAAGTTCATTTGTTTCCCAAAATTTATTTACTGATTCTACTCTTGCATCAACTTTTCCACCGCGCTCAATAACGATTGGCTTATAACCATTTATTGCAAGCAAGTATGAAGCAAACATTCCAGCGGGACCAAAACCGATAACAACTGGTCTGTGATTCAATTCACTTGTTCCAGTGATGTCATATTTATATTCTGGTCTCTCATTAAGCACTACAACATCTTTTCCAGATACCTTTTCGTTTGTCTCAAAACCAACAGTGAAAATCTTTTTAATATCTGGTTTTTTTCTAGCATCAATAGATAGTTTAGCTATTTCAATACTAGAAACATCGCCAAAGGATAACTTTACTCTTTTTAACGCTTCTTTAATCGCATCATCATTAGTAGCGTCTATATTAAGTTTTATATTGCTAACTTTTATATAACTCATTAATTATTTCCTGCTATGTATCCTGTAGCCCATGCAAAATAAAGATTGTATCCACCACACTTACTGTCGACATCAATCAATTCACCACAAAGATAAAGATTATCGTGACCTATCACTTGCATAGTTTTTGAATCAATACACTTTGTGCTAACTCCACCTTTAGTCACTTGGGCAAAGTCAAAATCTCTTTTTCCTGAAATAACCACTACATAATCTTTGATCAAATCTACGGCCTGTTCGAGAATCTCAGGGGTGACATCTGCTTCTTTTTCCACTCCAAGTTCTTCAACTATTAAAGCTGCTAACTTATCGTTAAGCAATCCACAAAGCAAATTGTAAATACCTAACGCGTTCGTCGAAAGCAACACGTTTAAGTCGTTAATTAAATCTTCTTTGTCGGTGTCATTTACAAAATCGATATGTACTTCATCGCCCACTTTTGCAAATCTTGAAATATTAAAAACAGGAATTCCAGAAATACCGTAATCTGTAATTTGAATCTGACCATATTCTGAAATATCTATATCTTCGCCATCAAACAATTTGATTTTAGCGTTAACTCTCACACCACTAGCTTTTGTGATGTTTGATTCAGAAACTAATGCAGTAAGTGCAGGCTCTAGCTCTGACACTTCTAAACCAAGTTTTTCTAATGACGCCAAAACATTCTTTGGAGAGTCAATGTTTGTATAAGATAAACCACCCGAAGCTACAATTAATTTTTCACACTCATAGACATAACCACAATCAACAAAGTATGTATTGTCTTTAAACTCAATTCCTTTTACTTCATTATTTGTTTTAATCTTTACACCAATCTGCTCGGCATAATTTCTCAAAGCATTCACAACTGTTGATGCTTGCATGCTTGAAGGATAAATATATCCATCTTCATTCTTCGTGATTACACCAATCTTCTTAAAAAAGTTTGTAAATCTCTTGAATGAAAATGCATCTAACACATCACTTACAAAACTACTTTGAGGATCTGAATCATTGTAATAATCTTCAGCCACAATATCAGTGTGTGCCATATTACAATGACCATTACCAGTCATTTGTAGTTTTCTTCCAACCTTGTTTTCTTTTTCTAGGAGAGTTACTTCGTCACCTTTTTCTTTGGCGGTGATGGCTGCAACCAATCCCGAAGCGCCTCCTCCAATTACAATTACATTCATAATGAACCCCTAATTGTTTATCCTTATATAGCAAAAAATACATGCTAGGCTTAGCACATATTTTTTGGTTTTATATTAACTTAACTTTCTTCAACACTCTTACGAGCATTGCTCCTTTCGGCAAGTCAAGAATCTCCTCCTCAACAATTGCCTTTATCTTGATAAGCAAGATTCCATAAACTATTACGGCAATTGCTATCGCAACAATTGTCGCAACAATATTGTTTGTAAACTTATAGAACAACCAATAAGAACCTAATGCAAAGAGACCCATAAATGCTGCCGCAATCAATGGTTTGACAAATATTGCAATAAAGTCATGTTTGTAGTCCATATACTTTTTGATTGAAAATGCATTTAAGATACAAACGAGCGCTGCAAAGGTAATGTCACCAATCACTACGCCGTAGATTCCAAGTCTAAAGACAATCAAAAGAATTGGAAGTAATATCAAATGCACTCCAAGCGATATAGCTGAATTTTTTATTGGAATACTCAAGTGATCAATTCCTTGCAATATGGCATTACTAATTGTCGATAAAGAAAATGCAACAACAGTAAATACACTAAACGCCATCATAATTGCAATCTCTTTTTCAGTGCCAGGTGTAATTCCAAATAGCAATTTATTGATTGGTAAACCGAGCACTGATAATCCAACACCACAAGGTATTGCTATCATCATTGAAAACTTAAATGCTTGATTTACTTTCTCAGTTAGCTGTTCTTTATTATTTGCCACGTAAGATCTAACCAATGACGGAACCATGGCTGTCGACAACGCGGCGGATATTGCAATAGGCATTGTTGTCATAAGCCTATACTTTGCACTATAGATTCCCCAGTCCTCTGCTCTAGCCGTTGTGGACATATGGAAAAACTTGTGCATTATATTCTGGAATATAGGGTTGTCCAGTAAGTTACTAATGTTGTATATTGTTGTACTCAAAAGTACTGGCAATATAGTGAACGTCAAAATCTTTGTAACCCTAGAATACTTATCTAGATTTTGAGTTGTATCTGATTTTATTAATAATTTAATGTCACCATATTTTCGCCAAAGAATAATTGCAATAACAATCAAAGCTGCTATAGCACCACACAATGTACCAAGCGTTCCGCCGGCTGCGCCGAAGGCTGCCTTTGACGTGGACTTACTCATACCAACAGTCTTATAGACTGATAGTCCGTAAGCAGCTAATTCCATTGCAGCAAAAATACTTACAAAAGCATTTACAATCTGCTCAAAGATTTGGGATACAGCAGTCGGAACCATATTGCCCATTCCCTGGAAGAAACCTCTCATAACTCCAAGGACACACGCAACTGTAAGTGTTGGCGCTAGAATCTTAAGCGCATACGCCGAAGGTGCACTCTTATAAACAGAAGCTGCTAGCCAATCTGATCCAAAATATGCGAATAACCCAACAACAACGCCAAGTATTAGAGCAAAGATTAATGAACCTTTAAACACTCTACTGGCGTTCTTGTATTCTTTCTTTTGAAGTTTTTCTGAAACAATTTTTGATACTGCAAGCGGCATACTTTGCGATGATAGCAACAACAATACATTGTAAATATCAAACGCAGTTGAGTAATAACCATTACCCTCATCGCCAAGAATTCTTGTTAGAGGAATTCGATATATTAATCCAATAACCCTAACAAGAATACCTGCGATAGCTAATATACTACCTTGTATCACAAAACTGTTTTTGTTAAATCTACCTTTTTGTGACATTAATTAACCTCTAGTTGTTAGTTTGCTTGAGTCTGTGATTCAGCCTGCTTAGCTTTCTTATCGCCTTTAAATTTAGTTCTCTTCTTATCTTCTCTCTGAACTATTTGAACGAAAGTCTTACCATTATTCAAAGTAATCTCTTGTCCATTCTCATCATAGTACTTAGTCTGTCCAGATTTGCGTTTAGCTTTTTTCCATGTAATCTTCATAGCCTTACCATGAGTTACATACCAGCCTTTGCCTTCGCCGTTCTGAGTCATCTTCAAACTCTTTCCGTCTGGATAAAGTACCGTCTTAACATATTGAATAACAATATTTGTGCATGAAAGTTGTTTGTTATGATTTGCTACGTCAATATGTTTGTTACCATACTGATATCTGTAATATAACTTCTTATCAGCATTATATTTGTAAGTTGCGTTGTTGTAATTATAACCAACTACAACTTTCTTTGACGCATCTTCACCTTCAGTTATCTCAAATGGTTTATCAATCGATGCAAACTTGAATACTCCTACGAAATCATCTTTATGATTCTTTCTGTATTTAAGTTTCTTTCTCTGCTTGAGGAGTTTTTGACCATCTGCATAACAGTTATGTGGAGCTGGTTTATCACTAGTTCTATAGTATGCGTTTTGTCCTTTCCAAGAATTGATTACATCAATCTTACCTGAATGTAAGAACTTTTTAGCATATTTAGATTGACCAAAGTGACAATAAATCGCATCCCACTCTAAAGCCATAAATGCATAGTATATTCTACAGCTTCTAACAGATCCAATTTTACTATCATTGCCTGGAGCTGCTTTGTTTACTTTTTCAGGTTTTTCAAACAAAGCCATCATTCTTGTAATGCTTCCCTCAACAGGTGATTCATAAATGATTGATGCTTTGCTGATTCCAGATTGTGGAATTGCATCCTGAATATTGTTAATCATTACAGCATATGGTCTTCTTTTAGCGTCTGCTTCTTTGATATATTTTCCGGTCAAGAAGCTGCGTGCCATACCTGCGTATGGATCTGCTGTAGTAGTTTCAACTGCTTCACTTGTTTTAGCTGGTTTATTATTTCTCATATAGAAATATGCAGCTGTACCAGCACCTGCAATCAATACTACTGACAGTATCGCTGTGATAACCTTCACTTTCATTGTTAATCCCTCCTAATTTTTAAATTATTTAAAATGGATTCCTGATCTGATTCCATAGATTTTCTTTCTTCATCATCCATATGATCATAACCAAATAAATGCAACATACTATGAGCAACTAAAAAAGCGAACTCTCTAATTTCTGAGTGACCATATTCTTTTGCTTGTTCTATTACTTTGTCGTAGGAAATAATAATATCTCCCAACACCAACTCTCCAGATTCTGGATTAAAATTAAAATCATCCTCCTCTATCTTTGAGAAGTCAGCCGGTGTTTCAAAATTAATTGCCGGAAAAGATAACACATCTGTCGGCGAATCAATATCTCTTGTCTCTTTGTTAAGTGATTGAACCTCGTCATTATCTGTAATTAAAAGATTAACTTCACAATCATATGGA
>JAEEGL011277555.1_pt1 | contig 15485 bp, 12 predicted proteins | sample 9134231 | NCBI WGS metagenome assembly JAEEGL01 (sample SAMN16246548, study PRJNA631951) | gut metagenome | biome: gut microbiome; feature: rumen; material: fiber-attached | host: Bos | place: Iran: Karaj | collected 2018-10
GTCTTTTGAATTGTACAAATAAAAGCACTATCAGATAACTATGGCAACTTTTCTCCTTTATTGGAACCCTTATTTTTCCAGCTATAAACTTGAACGCTTCCTTGAGGAATTCAACTTCCCGGAAGGGAAAGATGTCCTGACTATGTTCGATGAATGGGACCGATCTCCTAATGATTTCGACTGGAGCATCGTTGAGCACGATAAAGCCCACGAAGGCGATAAGTTCGTTTTCGTTAGGGTTGGTTATTCCAAACCTACAGGCATAATCGGTGTCGGACATTTTACCACAGAACCATTTGAGGGCAAGGACTGGTCCGGACAAGGCCGCGAGACCTGGTATATGGGCATGGAATGGGAGACCGTCATCAAGCCCACTTCTGACAGCATCCTAAAAACGAATGTCCTCATCGATGCCATCCCTGAAGTCAACTGGACCAAGGGCAAAGCCGGCATCGAAGTCGCCCCCGAAATTGCCGCCAAGATAGAATCCCTCTGGCACGACCATCTCCTGAATCTGCTGAGGCTGGAGTAAATCTTTTTCTTGAAATAACGCATGATTTGCGAGGTTGTACCGCATTTTGGTACAACCTCGTTTTTACTTTGTACCCAGAAAGGAAAAAGCAGAAGTTCAACACACAAATTCAAAGCCTTATGAGAACAACAGAAGACAAAACCGCCAAGAGGGTCCATCTGGACAATTTCCACATTGCCGGCTTTTCCTATTGGGATGGCTGCGAGGCATTCGAGCACCTGAAGATCGGCACGAGGCTGGACCTGGTCCGCGAGGCCGACAATCCATTCGACCCCTACGCCGTGGCCATCTACTACGGTGAGTACAAGCTGGGCTTCATCCCTCGCGGCTCCAACCACGACATCTCCAAGTACCTGGACATGGGACTTAACGACATCTACGAAGTCCGGATCACCCGCATCACTCCGGATGTCCGTCCGGAGCAGCAGGTGGAGGTGATCCTGTATATCAAGAATCAGAACTGACCCAAAGGAGACACACGGAAATGGCAAAGGTCTATATCATTAAATGCCCCGCCTGCGGGCAGGAATTCGAGATTACCAAGGGCATCCTGGCAAGTGAGTCCGGGCTCAACCCAATCCCCGAAGCCCGGCTCGATGAGACTCCATTCGATTGTCCTTTCTGCGGTCACACCATGAGCCTCGAGGACGAGGACTTCATAGAGCATGTTGCGGCGATGATGATGGTGGATTAATCTTACACGCGCACAGCTTGTGCAAGCCATCTGCCGGCCCGGCCTTGAAGCCCTCAAGGCAAGGCCTCGCCGGCCGTGGCCGCTAAGTGATTGCCACCCAATCAGTTGTTGGCACAAAGTACCCCCTCTCGCAGGGGGCACTTAAGTAAACTAATCAGCTGGATGTCAGCAACTTAATGACCACGAGCATCTGTGTCAGCAGGCAAGAATTCGAGATTGCCAAGGAAATCATTAGACTTATGTTTTGCAATTCGGAATCCACAGACAACCCACCTACAGACCTATCTGGCGTACTCTGGTGTGGATAGCGAGCCGATTGGGGCTCGACGACCACGCACTCAGCCGCCCTGGGCCCTTGGAAAGCGGTTTAACGTGGACTTCGAATTGCAAATCCACTCGGACTTATAGTTTGAACTCCTAATAACAGCATTGCTATAAAATCAAACGCTCAAGAGCGGCATTGGAGGATACGGGCAGCGTGCTTAACTAGATAGGATACTGACAATTGCTGGATTAGAGATTTGTTTGTATATTTGATTCGAATAGCACTAAATACCAATTATATGTATACCGTATCCGAGTTCTGTCGAAGAATAGAACGAGACTTGAACGGCTTCATTGACGAAATTGCAGAAATAAACCGCAATGTTTCTTCGCGCGAAAAAGAAGCCATGGCCTCGTCATACCCATGTGTATCAAAACTGCTGAGCCTTTCAATGAAGAAGAAACCAGAGTTGGCAAACGTCCATGTCAGCACAACAGATATGCTGCTGGAATACAAATTGCCCGCAGCTTCAGCTTGGTGCGATGTCGTTCTTTTGGGTGTTGGCCAAGGCAGAGAACAATGTATCGTCATTGAACTAAAAGACTGGGTAAAGAATAATACTGACGCTCCTGGAGATTACGAAGGGTTGATGAAGCATCAGGGTCATCCCCAGCTGCATCCATCAGAACAGGTTAAGAACTACTCCGAGTATTGTAAACGTTTTCATTCCGTGGTCCAAGATGAGGATGTGGAAGTTAATGGGTGTGTATATTTTACTCGAAACATAGACCTCAATCCTTATAAGCAATTCCCCAACGATACACTTACAGTAGAATATCCTGTCTATAACACTGTTTCCGACAGCACCGATGCTCTTGCCAGTTTCATCGCGTCCAAGATAGACAACGGTGACAGCAATTTCGCAGAACGGTTTGAAAAGGGCTATTATCGGCAAGACAGAAATATCCTAACGCAGGTCGCCAGAAATTTCTCCGCTCAAGCAGAAGATGCGAGGCCTTTTGTTCTCCTCGCAGAACAGAGAGAAGGTTTGCTGAAGATTCTTGACATCATGAATAAGATTGAAAAGGATGAAAAGGCCGTAGTTATCGTTTCCGGGCCTCCTGGAAGCGGAAAGTCTGCAGTCGCTGTCAATCTGTGGTTCGAGGCAATCAAACTGCGCGAGGACGTGATGGATAGGCACTTCATGGATTCTGACTTCGGCAATATTGTATATGTGACCACATCAAGCTCACAAAACAATAACTGGGCGAAGATTTTCGAAGACTATGGAGGTGTATATGGAGCTAAGAACCTCATTGTACCGGCAAACTCTTTCAACCCTGGAATGAGGGGCAATACAATGCGCGACTACTATTTCCCGATTTTTAGCAAAATGGACTGGAAGTATGTGGAGCCCACGCTGTATGCTAAAGGCAAGCATTCGTTGAAATATGATTATTTCGAGGACTATACGGATTACATGATCCGTAACGGACTGGCGACAAATTACAAAAAGAACCATCATTTCCTATCCATTGTTGATGAAGCACATGCACTTATCAATCCATTGGCAAAAGGATTCAGAACTACACGGCAGGCCGGTTGGTGTTTGCAAATGGGACCTCAGGCGTATCATATTATTAATGAAAGCCAGATATCTGTATTCTTTACAGATTGCAAGCAGTCGTTCCGAGATAATGAGACGACAAGCATTGCTGACATTAAGGCAATGGCATCGCGATTAGGGGCACGTGTGGAAGAGATTTCATTGGACAAAATGCAATTCCGTTGTGCAGGCTCCGTCGATTATGTCGACTGGGTGGAGCATCTATTCAGCAAAGAAGCTCTCAACAACCACAAAAGGTGGGTGAAGCATTTTGATCTGGATGTGGTCGATTATCCCTCTGAAGCAGAAGACTATTTGCGGAAGATTCAAGAAAAAGGTAACGACTCTGTAAGGTTGCTTTCATCCTACTCTGTTCCCTGGATTTCCAGGGACGAATTGGATGCTGAGCATTCGTGCGAAGGATCTTATTACGATTTTGTCTTGAAGGACAAAGACGGCAGTCTGTTCAAAAAGTATTGGAATAATCCCAATGGGTACGAGATTTTCGTACAGGCAGCTGCCGGAGCGATGAAACGGGACCCCTTGTGCGAAGTCGGATGCCCGTATGTTGTCCGAGGGTTCGACTACGACTATGTCGGAATACTGTGGCTCGATGACTTGGTGCGTAGAAACGGGAAATGGATGCTGAGTTTCAAGAATGTCTATGAAACTGGTAACGACAGTACAAAAGTGAAGGCGAGAGACGAGCAGGTAAGGAATAAACCTCGCGGAATTACACAAGGTGACTTCCTGGATAGGCTTGATCTGATTAATGCCGATGACGATGATATGCCCCGTACTCGCGAATTGTTTGAATGTGTCATGCAGGCATATCGCATCCTCCTCACTCGTACCATAAAAGGAGCTCGGATATATATCAAGGATGAAGAAACACGTGAATATGTGCGTCAATTGCTAAAATAATTATTTCACGTACCGCATTCTTTTATGGATTATCTTTCATACGAAGCCTTTCATAAAGAGCTCATTGATTATCTCAATCAGGAGATTGAACTATATGAGGCAGATATCGAAACTCGTAAATCCCTCTCCGATGACGAGAAGGAGATTAAGGGATTGATTATACGAAATGCAAAGATTTCTCCTGAGAAATCCACTGACAAGCAGATAATCAAGTTCGATGTCGCTGTCAATAATACAAAGTTGCGGCCGGGGGATAAAGTCTTGATTACACCAGAAAGTAGCAATAAAAGTTACGATGGTACCGTAATAGAAAACACCTTCGATTCTATCTATATATCTTGTGCCACTACATTGCCTTCTGACAGGGGCGGTTATACTATCGGAGTAAACGAGTCTGTGCTGATCGGGACCATACTTGATTTGATGGAGCAGATTGAGGAGGGTTATCCTGGAGCATACTTTATCAAGGAATTGGCCGGATTGGAAGACCCAGAATTAACAGGTGCTGACGCCTTGTCTGAAGACATGATAGTGCGTGGCCCCCAAGCATTAAACAAAGAGCAGGAAGCGATATGCAAGGCAGTTATTAAACGCCCATCCATTTATTGCATCCAAGGCCCCCCAGGAACAGGAAAGACTGATGTTGTCTCGACTTTGGCAGAGACTTTCAGCCAGCAAAACAAAGACGTGCTGATAGTTTCTAATACCCATCAAGCTGTAAACAATGCCCTGAACAAGATTATTAAAAAGAACGCTCTTCTTCCCGTAACTAAGATCGGAGAAGAATTGAAGGCGATGGAACTCAATGACAATATCTCCCTTGTCAAGTCTTATAAGGAATTCGCATCAATCCGGAAAGGCAAGAAGAAGAATACCGGGGGCAATATTGTGGGAATGACATTCTATGGTGCAGCCATTAACTTAGGGCTCCGTAGAGCCTCTTTTCGGCCGTCGCTTATTTTGGTAGACGAAGCTGGCCAAATGCCTTTTGCAGAAGGAGCTACAGTGGGAGCTTTCGGTAGCGGATCAATCGTTTTCATTGGTGACGATAAGCAAATGCCACCTATATTCCACGAATCTCTGGCTCGACATCCGTTTTCGACCTCTATTTTTGCATACATATGTGACAAGTATCCAAACCTTAAAGCAGGACTTAGAGTCACATACCGAATGAATGATGAAATTACCGATGTTGTAAGTAGATATTTCTATGAACCGTATGGTGAAAAGATTATTCCATCTGATTACTCAAAGAACAAAAGACTTGTTTTAGAATGTAGCTGCGAAGACAAACGAATCGAACATATCCTGACATCCGCCCAATCATTACATAGGCTTAATGTAACGACCATAACGGATTGTGAAGACGAAAACATTGAGGAAGCCCGGTTTATTTCAGAACTCATACACCAATCTTACCTGTCTGGTATAACTTCCAAAGATTTAGCAGTCATTACCCCATTTAGAAAACAAGCCAGAGTAATCAGAGAGTGTGTCCTGGAAAGAGATGCAGATAGAATTCCGCTGATTGACACAGTGGAAAGGCTTCAGGGACAAGACGTTGATATGATTATTATCAGTTTTTGTGTTTCATCTGAGCCATATTTCAAGTCTATAAGTAACTTCCTGCTGAACAAAAACAGACTTAACGTAATGATCAGCAGAGCAAAAATGAAGGTTGTTATCCTGGCTTCAAGTGTTTATAAAGGGTACCTCCCTGATATGAATACACTATAGGGCCAATCTCAACAAATCGGAAAAATCACTATACAAAGTGTAACTATATCACGAAATAGTACTATGGTCGGCAAATACCCAGTCATAACCCTTTGCGGGAGCACAAGGTTCAAGGAGCAGTTCCTGGAGGCACAGAAGCGGCTGACGCTTGAAGGCAGGATCGTCATCAGCGTCGGGCTGTTCGGGCATTCGGGGGACGACGAGGTCTGGACGGAAGGGACGAAGGAGATGCTCGACGACATGCACAAGCGCAAGATCGACATGGCGGACGGGATCTACGTCATCAACGTCGGCGGGTACATCGGCTCCAGCACCCGCAGCGAGATCGAATACGCCAGGGCCACGGGCAAGACGGTGGAATACCTGGAACCGTAAAATCAGCGCATGAATTCTTTCAGGAGTTTGTGGAGGAGTTCGCTGACATAGGAGTTCTCCCCGGGATGGGATGCGAAGGTCGGGGTCTCGTTGACGAAATGTACGACCCTGTCCGTTTCGCCGTCGATGACGGCGCAATAGAGGACGTTGCCGTAAGGAGAGCTGACGCTATAATCCCTGGACGGGGTGGTCAGGCCGCTGATACCGGTCAGTTTCTCGATGGCGGTGTCGATGACCTTGGAGGCCGCCTTCTCTACCTTTTCCTTCTGGTAGCCCTTCTTGGTCTGGACATAGCCGTAGGAATAGATGACGACACCGTAGCGGAGGCCGCTCTTGTCCAGCATTTTCTTGAGGGACTTGGGGACGCGGAGGCGGTCCGCCTTGGAAGGATCCACATCCGGGAAGGTCCGCATCCATTTCTGGATATCCTCATTCTCACCGTCGTAGTCGGCAGGGATCATGTCGGAGAAGGGGAAACGTTCCGAATTGATGATGTTCGAGATGATATTCGTCGCCGTAGCGGAGGATTCTTCATTGTAGTATCCTTTCCCGTCATCGCCATAGAGGATGATGTAGGAATAAGGCTCGATGAAGGCATACTCCGGGACGGAAGCCAGGTTGAAAGTGGAACTCGTGTAGCGGGAAGGTCCGCATGCTGCCGCGAGAATGAGGGCAAAGAAGCCGATTAAAAGACGCTGGATGGTTTTCATGGGTTAGTAGATTTTCGTAAAGTTAGCGATTATTCGCGACAAGCGGAAATAATTGCTAACTTTGGATTCCGAAGTCGCTGCACTTCGGATTCGGATTCCCCGGTAAGTGATTTAAGATGAAACTTTTCAAGCGGAAGGAAGCGTATCGGCGCCTGCTCAGTATCTACTTTGAACTGGGATACATTCCCTGGCGGAAGCCGCGCGAGGCACGGAGAAAGCGCAAGGGCGTATATATGGGCACCCGCGAGGCGATGATCCCCTTCCTGAACAAGGATTCCAAGCGGACGATCGCCGACCTCATCTTCAGGCCCGGCTATCTGATGCGGGATTATATCCAGCGCGGCAAGCACGAGCAGTACCTGGCACCCTTCACGGCGTTGCTGGTATTCTATTCGGTCTTCACCCTCCTTACGGCCGTCGTGCAGCCCGGCAGGAGCAGGGACGCCTTCGGCGAATCGCTGCTCGCGGCGGCGGATTCCGCGCAAGTGAAGGTGGAGAGCGACCTGGAACTGGGGAGCAAGACTATCAGCGGGGAGAGCGCCAATGATTTCTTGTCGCGGCTATTCCGGACAACTTCCAATGCAATCCTCTTTACCCGCCTGGACCTGTATCCGGAGGCGGTCGACACCCCCTGGAAAGAGTCCCTTGCGGCTGTCGAGGCCGATCTGCGCAGCAAGGGCATCCCGCTGTTCCTGGGCAATTTCCTGCTGCTGTGGCTGGCGATGTCCATCCTTCTGAGGAAATATAAGGTCAGCGGCTCCGGTGCGGCTGCGGCATCGGCCTACGTGCTGTGCCAGTTCTGCGTCTTCATGCTGCTGGCACTGATCATTTCCTTCGGAAAGAGTTCCGAGCTGGGCGTCCTCATCATGGGCGTCCTCCTGTTCATCGACTACCGTCAATGGCTGCAGGTCGGGAACCGGAAAGCCTTGGGGCTCACCCTGAAGACCGGACTTATTTATTTAGCCGCCACGCTCCTGTACTACCTCCTGCTCGGGACAATCCTGATCATCCTCTCGCTCTACAAGGTGCTTTAGTTCGCGCTGGGGAGCAACCGCGGAACCAGCCCACCGCCATATCAGTCCAACCCGGTAAAGGACATCCCGTCCTTCACCGTTTTTCCTAATGTTAAAAATATCAACAAAATGTTAAAAAAGTACTTGACGGTTAATCAAAAATAACATTAACCATTGACGGAATCTACTTGATTTATTAAATTCGCTATAGAAACAGAGAGATGAAAAGCTTCAATGACCATCCCCGGTCGTTTACAAAACCTAATGAGCCGAAACCTTTCACAACTATTAACCAATATCTTTTCTATGCAAAAAGCACTTTCATTTATCTGTTTGTCTCTGATTGCATTGTTCCTTTCCTGGAACATGCCCGCCCAGACACGCAGCGTACGCGGCACAGTCCTCGATGAGTCCGGCCAGGGAGTCATCGGCGCCGCGGTGATCGTCAAGGGAACCACCAACGGAGTCGCCACCGACGACAACGGAAGGTTCCTTCTCAACTGTGCGCCCGATGCAGTCCTGGTCGTTTCGAGCGTAGGCTATGACGAGGTGGAAGTCCCGGTGAACAACCGGACGGAAATCACGGTCACTCTCTCCATTTCGCAGGAGCTTCTTGATGACGTGGTCGTCATCGGCTACGGTACCACCCGCGCCAAGAACTTCACCGGCTCGGTCGATGTCGTGAAACTTGCCGATTCCCCTGTTGCCGACATGGGTCTCCAGACCACCTCCGACCTCCTCCGCGGCCGCCTTTCCGGCGTCGTTATCGGGGCTGAGAAGAGCTCAGTCGGACAGAACTCCAGCATCCTCGTCCGCGGTAAGAAATCCATCGGTTCAACGTCCACTTCGCCGCTCATCGTCCTGAACGGAGTCATTTTCCCCGGAAATATCGAGGACATCGACCCCAACTCCATCGAGCAGGTCAGCGTCCTGAAGGATGCCACCTCCCTTGCGGCCTACGGTTCGAAGGCTGCCAACGGCGTCATCATGGTCACGACCAAGAAGGGCCAGGAAGGCAAGCCTACCATCACCTTCAGCTCCACCCAGCAGTTCTCGCGTCCTACATACGTGCCCAAGGTCCTGAGCCCTGAGGATTATATCATCTTCAGGAACGCCAGGGCAGGAAAGCAGAGCGACTTCCAGAGCCTCGACTTCATGACCTACATGGAGGAGCAGAACTACAATGCAGGCATTACCTATGACTGGTATGACATGTGCCTCCAGACCGGATGGAACCAGAACTACAACCTCAGCTTTTCCGGCCGTACCGCCAACACCAACTATTACGTGGGTCTCGGCCGCCAGGACCAGAAGGGTTATATCATCGGCGACCATTTCACCCGCAACAACGCGTCCGTCAACCTCTCCACTACGGTTGCCAAGTATATCGATGTCGGCGTCAACATGGCGTTTACCAACACGCTCAACGACTCCAACCAGGCGTCCATCCGCTACGACCTGTACTGTCTCTCTCCCTACGGCATGGCCTACCTTCCCGACGGAAGGCTCCGCTATTATACCGACGGTATCTCGCCTTCCAGGTACAACCCCCTGTGGCCCGTCGAGTATGGCGGAGACAAGGAGAACCGCTACAAGAATCTCAACCTCGGCGGACACATCCAGATCAACTGCCCCTGGATAGAAGGCCTGAACTTCCGCATCAACGCCTCCTACGGCGAGCGCAACACCACCAACATGAGCTTCAGGCACGAGAATTACTACGTGCAGCTGCTCGGTGAGATGGATATCGAGGGTGTCGGTCAGAACCCCGAGTACTTCAGCCTCAAGGACGCCAACGGCTCCATTTCGGAAAGCAAGAGGAAGAACTGGGTTATCGACAACATCCTTTCATACGCGCACGAGTTCGGTGATCATTACCTCAACGCCTCTCTCGTATACACCCGCGACAGCGACGAGTCCTCCTCATACCAGATGACCGGCACCAGCTTTACCGCTGCTGGCAACACCCTCCTCGGATGGCACGGTCTTTCGAATGCCGACTCGAAGGACTTCACCAGCCCGTCGTACTCACTCCACACCGACGTCGGTTATCTCGCCCGCGTGATGTGGGCTTACAAGGATACCTACCACCTCAATGCTTCCATCCGCCGCGACGGCAGCTCCGTCTTCGGATCAGAATCGAAGTGGGGTAATTTCCCGGCCTTCGGTGCAGCATGGACCATTTCCAACGAGCCGTTCATGAAGAACGCAGGCTGGATCGACATGTTGAAACTCAAGGCTTCCTGGGGCAAGAACGGCGCCCAGACCCTCAGCCCTTACGGCACCCTTTCCACCATCGCCCTCGCGAAGGACGGAGGCATACCTTTCTATTCCAACGAGCAGGTCCACTGGGGACAGAAAATCAGCGCCCTCGGTAACCCCGCCCTCGGCTGGCAGACCACTGTTTCGTGGAACGCCGGTCTCGAAGGCGACTTCTTCAAGGGAAGGGTCCACTTCGACGTGAACGCCTATTACTCCAAGACCACCGACCAGATCTTCAACAGGACCATCCCCGTCATGACGGCCGGCATCACCAGCCAGAAGGCCACAATGGGCCAGGTCGACAACCGCGGTATCGAGATCAACGCCACCACCGTGAACGTCAAGGGTCGTGACTTCACCTGGAGTTCCGACTACGTTTTCACGCTCAACAGGAACAAGGTCGTCGATCTCTACGGTGACGGCCAGGACGATATCGCCAACAACCTCTTCCTGGGACATCCGATCAACGTCATCTACAATTACCACGTCGCCTATATCGACCAGGACGGAAGCATCGCGAAGCCCGGCGAAGCTGTCTTCTATGACGCTGAAGGCGGCCTGACCGAGAACCCCGGCGCCAGCGACAAGCAGATCCTCGGCTCCACCGACGACAATTTCCGCCTGTCCTGGGCCAACACCCTGAGGTACAAGAACTTCCAGCTCTACTTCCTCTTCCAGGGCATCTTCAGCGGAAATGGTTACGGCCTGCGTGACAACACCTTCGCATACAAGACCTTCAACACCACGGAAGGAAACGCCCTCGACATCCCGTTCTACTATCCCGGCCGCACCGATACGGACTGCCCGCACGCGGTCTACAACGAAAGCAAGTATGTCATCTATAATCCTTACGGATACGTCCGCCTCCAGGACCTCTCGCTCTCATACAACATGAGGGCGCTGGCCCAGAAGGTCGGCCTCGCCAACGCAAGGCTCACCCTTTCCGGAAGGAATCTCTTCTATGTCGCACCCAAATGGAAGATGGCCGACCCTGAAATGACCAACGGTTATTCCGTCGGTATGCCCCGCGCATTCACCCTTGGCCTAAATGTTACATTCTAACCTTTAAAACTGAAAGACAATGAAGAAGTATATTTTAATGGCATTAGCCCTGGTTGCTGCTCTCGCTTCCGGATGCGTGTCCGACGAGGAGTTCCTGACCGAGAAAGTCAAGGACCGCGTGACGATCCTGAATGCGTTTGAAACCAGCGACCAGATCCTCAATACCATCTTTACCGGCTACTATGACATGAGTGAGATCTACTTCCCGAACGGTTCCGGTATGGGCATCAGGTTTACAAAGACCGCCGGCACGGACATCTTCGACGGCAAGTACCAGCTCGGAGCCGGCAGCCACATGAGCAACATCAAGGGCGCCTGGTCCACCGACAAGAGCGTCCCGAAGGAGTTCTGGGACAAGTTCTACAAGATCATCTCCTATTCCAACCTTGCCATCAGCCAGATGGACAATGTCGAATGGGATTCCGAGAGCAAGAAAGCGCGCGTGACAGCTGAGGCCCTGTTCCTCCGCGGCGTATGCTACCTGCGTCTCGCCGAGCTCTACGGCGGCGTCCCGCTCGTGCTCGAGTATTCGGAGGTGCCGAACTTCGGATATGTCCGTTCGACCCGCGTCGAGACTTACAACGCTGCAATCAGTGACCTCAAGGCCGCATACGACAGGCTCCCGGCCACGCTCGAGCAGAGCGAGAGCGGCCGTGCCACCAAGTGGGCCGCGGCGTTCTTCCTTTCCGAGGCTTACCTCGGACTCGGTGTGGAAGAGGGCGACAACAAGACCGACTTTGAAACATCAGCCAAGTATGCCCAGGAGGTCCTCACTAACCGTCCCCTTATGACCGAGAGGTTCGGCGTCCGTCTCCCCGGAGCAAAGGGCGAGAACTTCGGCATTCCGAACGAAGACCTCGACGGTACCGTCCTCACCGACCTCTTCGTTTCTGCCAACGTCATCCGGCCCGAGAATACGGAAGCCATCTGGATCATGGAGTCCGCGCCCAATTACGGCGCTTATTCCCTGTACCGTGGAAGGCAGTTCAACAACTACGGCCTCTCGCCTTCGCTTAAGAGCCGCAAGTGGAAATCCGAATATGTCGAGCCCGGCGCCGCTGCAGGCCCTTGGGCCACCGTATCAGCGAAGTATGGCGGCAAGACCTATCCTGCCATCAACGGAGGTACAGGCTGGGCTCAGTACTGTCCTACCAGCTGGGCATGCTACTACAACTGGGAGGGCGCCAACAATAACAACACCGATTACGACATGCGCTATGAGGAGGATATCACTGTGAGGACGAAGTTCCTCTGCACCGATCCGAACCATTCCCTCTATGAGCAGAAGTGCGGCTGGGAAGAGACGGACAGCACCGACCCGAACAGGGCCACCACGATCTTCCCCATCTTCTACAAGGAGACTCCGCTCGATGCGTGGGACTATGACATGCAGCAGCCCACCCAGGCCGGCCCGTACGTGACTTTCTACCGTCACCAGTACGCCGCGCGCAGCGCCGAGGCGGCACTCCTCCTCGCAGAGGCCAAGTACCGCGGCGGTGACAACGCAGGCGCCATCCAGGCACTCAATATCGTACGCAACCGCGCGAAGGCTAAGCCGTTCACCACCATCAGCATCGACATCATCCTCGACGAGAGGGCCCGTGAGCTCCTCTATGAAGAGTTCCGCTGGGCTACCTTCCTGAGAATGAAACCTTCCGAGTGGAAGCACAGGATTTACGACTACGGAATGTACTCCGCCAGGGCGGACGCCCCGTCCGGCTGGGAGTACAGGCGCTGGCCCGATTTCACCGGCGAGATCGAATGGAATCTCTGGCCCATCCCGCAGACCTACATCGACCTCAATTCCGAGTCAGACGGCATGCCTCAGAACCCGGGTTGGAAAGAATAGAACCTAACCTGTAACCATTTGAAGGAGGATGACCGACAAGTCCTATGGACTTAGAGGTCATCCTCCTTTCGTTTATTATTGGCCATTCGCTGGCAGGGTGCCCGGCTCGCTCCGATTTCTTCCGGGCGCGTTTCATGCGTTTCACGGCGCTTTTCGCTCCTAAGGCGACATTACAATCCCACCTAAGGAGCAAAAACCATCACAGAACGGCGAAAACGCTCTCGATGACAACTGCCCCATACGGTTATCTGCTGTTTTAAGGGGTGGCTACAACTGGAAGAGGTTTTGCGCAGAGCTAAGCTAGCCAGAAAGTAACCAGAATGCTGCTATAGGGGAATCACACTTCACAGCTGCAAGAAGGAACTTGCCGTATACCGGGACGGGAAGGTGATAGAACAGTATTCTGTGCTGTCAGAACAGAGGGCTGGCCTGTCAGCCGACAATGTATTTCCCAAAAGGGAGTTTCCCAATTGCGTATGACAGCAGGAAGCTGAAAGTATAGCTCAGCACAGCCGTGCAAATAATCGTCAAGGGCACAGGCAGGACTGGATTCAGAAGGCCAAAGATGGCTGGAAGCATCAGCATATGCATCAAGTACATACCATAACTGGCTTCTGATATCTTCCTCACAACGCCGTATACCTTGCCGGAGTTCTTGATGCATCTGAAAAGCAGGAACATGCAGGCACTCATCACTCCAGCAACTATAGTATCATTCTGCAGATGCATCTCCAGCTGAGCAGGGGTCTCGGTCACAAAACTTCTCGTATAGAACTGATAAAGGCCGAAGGCGTAGAACGCAATCAACAGCGGAACACAGACCAACACCGTCTTCCTTCCAGACCAGCGTATATGGGCGCGGATGTAATGCCCAAGAACAATGTAGCCGACAAAACCTGAAACATAGTAGAAAAGTGGATAAGGATTCCACCAGCATTCTCCGAACACAGGCCCGAACTTGTCACGGATCCAGTAAAAGCACAACGTGAAAACCCACACCCCAAGGAAGAAGAGTTCTTCCTTCCGTCCGACCTTGGCCAGCCAGGGCGAGATCACTGGCATCACTAGATAGAGCCCCAGCATCATATAGACAAACCAAAGATGCGACTCGCGGGGGATAAAGTTTATACCTGCCTGCCTGACATTTCCCCAAGCCTCAGCCCAGGAGAATTCTCCCCATACTGCTGGGAGGAAAGCATACAGGAACAGGAACACGACAAAAGGAATGCCCACGCGCGAGAAACGCTTCTTGAGGAAAGCCTTTGTGCCTGTTTTGACCGGCACGAGAAGATAGGCTGACGCCATCAGGAAAAGAGGGACTGCAACTGGACGGACGAAGCACTGGATAAACATCACGCTCCACTTCGCGAACTCTGAAGGAAAGGAAAACGAGTAGTCGTCGGAGTACACGCATTCGCTGGAATGGACCAGCATCACCATCAGGCAGGCCGCCGCCCGCAACCAATCAAGGAAAACGATTCTCTTTTTTTCAGGCATAACATAATCAAGCATTCCCCTGCAAAGATACTCCGGATTCCACACATTTGAAAGTAGCTGCGGATAGTCGTCGAAAAAAGGCAAAGATCGCCGGCAAGCAACCAGGATGCTATTATGGAGGTATCACGCTTCACAATGACAAGAAAGGATTCGCATTATACCGGACGGGATGGTGGTGGAACAGTATTATCGTTCGTGGACAGGGTGTCCGGCTCGCTCCGATTTCTTCCGGGCGCGTTTCATGCGTTTCACGGCACTTTTTGCTCCTAAGGCGACATTACAATCCCACCTGAGGAGCAAAAACCATCACAGAACGGCGAAAACGCTCTCGATGACAATTATCCCACACGGTTATCAGCTTTTCCCGCCTTGTCCCGGCGGAGAACGCCCCCGTCCGCGTGTTGAACGCCAGCTTGGACAACCTGTGCAGCCACCCCTTAAAGCCGGCAGGCGGCAGTCGCCTCAAGGAAGGCGCTTCTTCAACTTGCTGCGCTTGTTGAAGTGGATCTTCTTGTACACGCGGTACACCTTCTTGTGGTTCCAGGGATACCCATCGTGCCGCAACCTCTGGTATATCTTCTCGAAGCCGTCCCCATACTCTCCGGCAATGCGGATCGCCTCTTCGACCTCGCTGTCATCCTTTACACTCCTGTAGTAGAAGTATGACCTGTGTATCTCCATCAGACAGCACGCCCGAGCGATGCTTATCTCATACTCCTCCGTCAGTTCACCGGCCAGCTCTCTCCTTATCTCGGGCTCTAGAGTTTTTTTTCGATGACGTCACGCAGGATCCGGTTGTCCAGCGCCAGGTCTGCATTCATCTGCTTGAGCTTGCGGTTCTCTTCCTCCAGCTCCTTCAGGCGACGAACCTGGCTGACATCCATGCCGCTATACTTCGCTTTCCACTTGTACAAGGTCGTCCTCGATATACCGTGCTCACGCGCGATAACGTCTCCGGA